>Ga0207647_10000494_pt1 | contig 31578 bp, 31 predicted proteins | sample KBSCornC2_FD_184295 | JGI IMG/M metagenome (GOLD analysis project Ga0207647, IMG submission 184295) | Corn rhizosphere microbial communities from Kellogg Biological Station, Michigan, USA - C2 (SPAdes) (version 2) | ecosystem: Host-associated > Plants > Roots > Rhizosphere ... | reverse complement strand
GTTATAATAATTTAGCTCGGCAGTACGCAGGTCAGATTGCGCCACGATCACATCCAGGTAGGTCTTCACTCCTTCGCGATATTGCAGACTAACCACATTATAAACATCCTTAGCCAGATCTACGTTCTGTTTTACAGCCTGCCAGGCAGTGTAGTTACTTTTATAACTTGCCAAAGCTTGTGTAAACTGCGTATTGATGGTATTTTCTGTATTTACGATATCCAGGTCATTGCGTTGAACTTCAAGTTTTGCTTTCGATAAATTTTGCAGACGTTTAGTCCCCTGAAAAATCGGCAGCGCTAATGATAGGCCCACATAGCCGGTTGGATAAGATCTATTATACAGGTCGCGGAATTGCGTATTCAAATAAGCCAGGCTATAGCTGCCATTAGCCGTAAGCGATGGCAAAAACCCCCACTTATAATAATCTACATTCAGGTTTCTCAGATTTTTTTGGCTTAACAGCATTTGATACTCAATGCGGTTGGTATAGTTAACCGATTGGTTGGTATCTATATAAGCTTCCTGCTCATAATTCGTAGAATCATAAGACAGGGTAATCTGATTTTGCGGATTGGCTCCCATGATCTGTTTCAGATAAGCCAGTTTAGCATTAATGGCTTCAGAGACTTGCTTGCGTACAGCTATCTCATTATTTAAGGCGATGGTAGCTTGTTTGTAGTCTATCTTATCTACAACACCGGCCTGGTATCTGCTATAAGCATCCTTTAAGCTTCTTTGCAGCCTGGTGATGTTTTCATTAACAATATTCAGTTGCTTTTCTGATAACAGCACATCATAAAACGCCTTGCTAACATCAGATACAACATTTATCTGAGTGCTAACTGCATTTTGCTGATAGTACATGCGCGAGTAGTTGGCAGTTTTTGAAGCCAGCAATACGTCATTATTATATATAGTCTGGCTGGCTTGCACGCCCAGGCTTGAAAACTCGTCAATTGGCGAAACCACACCCGGGGTGGCTGAAGCAACCGGGCTACCTTTAAAGTAGTGGTTATAAACGCCGGTTGAATTAACCTGTGGTAACCATGCTGACAAACCAATGCGTATGTCGCGCTCGTTGATCTGCTGGTCAATGGCAGCTTGCCTTACTGCAGGTTGATTACGCAGGGCGAAGAGTATACTTTGTTTTAGGGTAATGACACTGGGTATAGAGTCTGCCGGTCTTTGGGCAAAAGCAGCAGTAGCGGCAGAAAGCACTACAATGTTAATTATCAACAGTGAATATATTTTTTTCATAAGTAGAAATGATCGGCAGATCGGTAAACAAAAAAACAAGGTTTGAGATTTGTTCTTGTGATTCGCTTAAACGCTTTAGGGAGTGCGAATATCCATGTATAAATATATAATATAGTTTATTTCACAACAATTTTACGTTACTACTACAATACAGACTTATAAGGACGGGCAGACAATATTATTTGAAAAAAATGAAAATAATAGGCCTGAAATAAACAAAAAATTTGATTAATTTGCCGAGTGAGAAGAGCAGCGTTCCTGATAAAAGGGCAGGCTGTTAAAAAAAATTACAGACGAAATAGTAGGTTATAAACTTATTCATGGTATTTTTACAAAAAATTTAAGCAGGGTTAATATACATGGTTAAAAAACTACACGAGAAAATTGCCCAATTTAAAGATGCGGCGATGATCAGGGAGAAGGGCCTGTATCCATACTTCAGACCCATCGAGTCTGCTCAGGATACGGAGGTGATAATTGACGGAAAACGCGTGTTGATGTTCGGATCAAATTCTTACCTGGGGCTAACAAACCACCCTAAGATCAAGGAAGCATCTAAAAAAGCAATTGACAAATATGGAACAGGCTGTGCGGGCTCAAGATTTTTAAATGGCACGCTTGATATTCATATTGAACTTGAAAACCGATTAGCCTCTTATGTTGGTAAAGAAGCCGCTGTGTTGTTCAGCACGGGCTTCCAGGTTAACTTAGGGGTGCTGTCATGTGTTTCAGGTCGTAATGATTATTTGATACTTGACGAATACGATCACGCCTCATTAATTGATGGCAGCCGCCTTTCATTTTCAAAGGTTATTAAATATGCCCACAATGACATGATCGATTTAGAGCGTAAGCTTAGCTTGCTGCCTGAAGATGCTGTTAAAGTTATTGTAGTTGATGGTATCTTTAGTATGGAAGGCGATATTGCCCGCCTGCCTGAAATTACCGAACTGGCCGACAAATATGGCGCTAACATCATGGTTGACGATGCACACAGCTTAGGTGTTATCGGCGAAAAAGGTTCTGGTACCGCTTCTCACTTTGGTTTAACAGATCAGGTTGACCTGATCATGAGTACTTTTAGTAAATCATTAGCTTCATTAGGTGGTTTTATCGCTGCTGATGCGGATACTATTGATTATATGAAACACCGCGCACGTTCATTAATGTTCAGCGCGAGTATGACTCCGGGTTCGGTAGCCAGCGTTATTGCTGCTCTGGATATTATTGAGTCTGAACCGGAGCGTATCCAAAAGCTTTGGGACAATACTAACTATGCTATGAAACTTTTACTGGACGAAGGTTTTGACCTTGGCCCAACTGAGAGTCCTATCTTACCTATTTATGTAAGAGATAACGACAAAACCTTCCTGGTAACCAAACATCTGCAATCGTCAGGTATATTTGTTAACCCGGTTGTGTCGCCGGCCGTGCCTTCAGATTCATCATTACTGCGTTTCTCATTGATGGCCACCCATACTTTTGAGCAGATTGAAGAAGCTGTTGACAAAATTACCCGTGCATTTAAAGATGTCGGTGTGGTAATGGGCGTTAAAGAAAGAATATAATTATCAGCAATATAGAATGCGGCCATTGAATAAATGGCCGCATTTTTTTATACCAAAAAACATAAACCCCTCGCCATCTGCAATGAAGAAGATAGTACCCGTAAGTTCAAAAAGCGAACTTACAGCATTTATTGATTTCCCCCATGAATTATACAAGGACGATCCAAATTACGTCCCTGAATTATTCATAGCGCAACGCGATTTGCTAACCAAGCATCCGTTTCATAAACACAATAAACTGCAATGCTTCCTGGCTTATGATGGCGACAAGATTGTAGGTCGTATAGCTTCAATCCTGAACAACGCGCACAATGAATACAATCATGTTAACGATGGTTTCTGGGGATTTTTTGATTGTATAAATGATCAGGAAACAGCTAACCTGCTATTCAATACGGCTGCTAAATGGTTGAAAGATCAGCAGATAACCGGTAAATTCATCGGCCCGGTAAACTTTTCGACTAACGAGGCTTGTGGTTTGCTGATCAAAGGGTTTGATACGCCACCGGTGTTGATGTTTACTTACAACTTTCCTTATTATGCAGATCTGATTGAAAAAGCCGGTTTTGGTAAGCAAATCGACCTGTTAGGCTGGCATTGGGAAGGTCAGAATTATGATGATAAATCGGTTAAGTTGCTGGATGCTCTACAGGAGCGCTTAAAACGCAGCAACGTTATCATCCGTAAGGTAAACCTTAAAGACTTTAAGAACGAAACCATTAAGCTGCGCGAGGTATACAATAGCGCCTGGGATCAAAACACAGGCTTTGTTCCGTTAACTGACGACGAGTTTGATTGGTTAGCTAAAGATTTGAAACTAATCCTCGACCCTGATTTTGCTTTAGTGGCCGAGAAGGACGGTAAGGTAGTCGGTTTTGCCGTTGCCTTACCTGATTATAACAACATCTTCCAAACCATTAAAAAAGGCAGGCTCTTCCCTACCGGGATATTTAAGTTACTGTTCGGGAAGAAAAACATCCGAGGCATTCGTATTTATGCGCTGGGGGTTATTGAGGGCTATCGTAAGTTGGGTATTGAAGCCGTTTTGTACGGCACCATCATCAAAGAGTATAAACGCAAGGGTTATGACTATGCTGATGCCGGCTGGACGTTGGAAAACAACACCATGATTAACAAAGCTATTGAGGCCATTAAAGGCGACCCTTATAAAACATACCGCATCTACGAAAAAGCGATATGAAGGAAAAGGTTTTAATAACCGGTGCCAGTGGATTTGTGGGGTATCATTTAATTAATGAGGCACTGCATAATAACCTGGAGGTATATGCAGCCGTCAGAAAAAACAGCAGGATCGAGCATCTTAAAGGTCTGGATATACAATATATATACCTGGATTATGCAAATGTCGACGCACTGAAAGCAGAGTTACTGGATAAGCAGATCAACTACATAATTCATGGTGCCGGCGCTACCCGCGCAGTCTCAGAAGCCGAATACAATAAAATCAATGCGGATTATACCGCTAACCTGGCTGAAGCTGCTTTAGCTTTGGGCGATACTTTAAAAAAGTTTGTATTGATCAGTAGTCTCGCAGCCATTGGTCCGCTAAAAACTTTGGATGGTATTATTACGGAAGATACCTACCCCAACCCTATTACCGCTTATGGCCGGAGTAAACTACTGGCCGAGAAAAAGCTGAAAGCCATCAATGGCTTAAACTATACCATTCTGCGCCCTACGGCAGTTTATGGCCCGCGCGATACCGGGATATTTATCTTTTTTAAACAGGTAAGCAATCACCTGGAGCCTTACATTGGTAACATTAAGCAAAATTTAAGTTTTGTTTATGTAACAGATCTGGCAAAGGCCGCGGTAAAGGCGCTGCAAGCCGGCGATATGAAAACCTACAATATATCTGACGGGAATTACTATGACCGGCACGAATTGGGCACTCTTACCAAGACTATTTTGAATGTAAAAACGTTCAAGTTTCATCTTTGGGTAATATTTGTCAAATTAATTGCCGGCATATCACAAAAAGTTAGTTCTTTGAGCAATTCTGCCCCTATTATAAATCTTGAGAAACTGGACGAGTTAATGGCTACTAACTGGTCATGCAGCATTGAGTTGGCTAAACAGGATCTCGGATATTATCCGCAACATGCTTTATCCGAAGGTTTGCAAGAAACATTGCAATGGTATAAAGACAATAATTGGATATAGTAATACAACATATCATCTACATTTTTAATTACAACAATGAAAAGCAACATTAAACCTGCCGAGGGTAAACTTGGCATTTTGCTTCCGGGGTTAGGAGCCGTAGCAACCACGTTAATTGCCGGCGTAGAAGCAGTAAAAAAAGGATTAGCACAACCTGTAGGTTCATTTACCCAGATGGGTACCATTCGTTTAGGTAAACGTACGGAGAATCGTCGTCCAAAAGTTAAAGACTTTGTACCATTGGCCGATTTAAAGGATATTGTTTGGGGTGGTTGGGACGTATATGAAGACAATGTGTTCGAATCGGCCATGAACGCCAAAGTACTTGATACCGGCTTACTCTACTCGGTAAAAGATGAGTTAGAGAAAATCAAACCCATGAAAGCAGCGTTTGATCACAACTACGCTAAAAACCTTACGGGCACAAACATTAAAACAGGCACCCGTTATGAGTTAGCTCAGCAGGTAATAGAAGATATTCAGAACTTCAAAGAGCAAAACGGCCTTGATCGCGTTGTTTTGGTATGGTGCGGTTCCACCGAGATCTATTACGAAGCATCAGACGTACACAGCACTTTAGATAAGTTTGAAGCAGGTTTAAAAGCCGACGATAAATTGATCGCTCCAAGTATGATCTATGCTTATGTGGCTTTAAAACTAGGTATTCCTTTTGCTAACGGTGCGCCTAACTTAACGGTTGATATCCCGGCGTTAATAGACTTAGCTAAGGAAACCAATACACCTATCGCCGGTAAAGATTTTAAAACAGGCCAAACTTTAATGAAAACCATTGTTGCGCCTGGTTTAGCTGCCAGATCATTAGGTGTTAGCGGCTGGTTCTCGACCAACATCCTGGGTAACCGTGATGGTTTGGTATTAGATGATCCGGATAACTTTAAAACTAAAGAAGTTTCAAAACTGGGTGTACTAGAAGATATCTTCAAACCTGAAGAAAACCCTGAACTGTATGGTGATATCTACCACAAGATCCGCATCAATTACTATCCTCCGCATGGCGATAACAAAGAGAGCTGGGATAACATCGATATTTTTGGCTGGTTGGGCTATAAAATGCAGATCAAAATCAACTTCTTGTGCCGTGACTCAATTTTAGCAGCGCCTATCGCATTAGACTTAGCTTTGTTTAGTGATTTTGCTAAACGTGCAGGCATGAGCGGTATACAGGAATGGTTGTCATTCTACTTAAAATCGCCACAAACTGCACCGGGATTACCGGCAGAAAATGATATATTTAAACAACTCATAAAACTGGAGAATACGTTACGCTATTTAATGGGCGAAGATCTGATTACTCACTTGGGATTAGATTATTACGAAGAACTGGTTGAAGCAAAATAATGATGTTGTTTCATAAATTGGCCGCTACTGTTTTTGGCATCGGTTACTTAGGTAAAGGTGTGGGCACAGTAGCGGCCCTTTTTGCTGCCGTGGTGTGGTACTTATTGTTTAAGGATACAAATCCGGCTTTAATTTGTGCGCTGCCACTTATTGTTGTTGTTACCGTTTTAGGTATTTGGAGCGGCAATAAAGTGGAGCCTATCTGGGGTAAAGACCACGGCCGCGTAGTAATTGATGAAGTTGCAGGTTTATTTGTGAGCCTGCTTTTTGTACCTGCAACATTGCCTTGTATTATTGCAGGATTTATTCTTTTCCGTTTTTTTGATATCGCCAAGCCACTCTATATCCGCAGGCTTGAAGTATTGCCCGGCGGCTGGGGTGTTATGGCCGATGACCTGCTGGCCGGTGTTTATGCAAACCTTGTTTTACACATCCTGATCTGGGTGAACGTGCTAAATGTCAAAATTTAGTAAAACCTATTTGTTTTTATTAACAGAACCGCTTATTTGACTTTTTGACCACAGAAGTCTATAGTATTTCTTTACCTTTGCAGCCGTTTTCAAACTCAATGCCGGCCTTTAAATATTGCGGCTTAAAAATTGCTAAAACTTTAATTTGGCCGATAAAATAAGAGTGCACAAAGTGAGTTTGTATAAAAAATGTACATGGACTTAAAAAATTTATTAAGAAAGTACTCATTTACCGCTTTCTTGTTATTTTATACTTCTGCCCTATTTGCCCAGACTACCATTGTTACCGGTGTAGTGACTGACGGTGCATCAAAGACACATGATGTTATGCCGTTCGTGAGTGTCGGTTTTGTGGGTACTACTATAGGTGCGCCAACTAATGGCAATGGCCGCTATTCCATATCAACAGATAAACCCGTTAAGCAGATCAAAGTAAGCTTTGTTGGGTATAAAGACGCGTTTATCAACATTACTCCCGGTACAGCACAGGTGGTAAACGTCAGATTGCTGCCAACCACAGAAGAACTACAACAGGTTGATGTAAAGGCAGGCAAGAAAATAAAATATCGTAACAAAGATAATCCTGCGGTCGAACTGATCAGGCAGGTAATTGCCCACCGCGATCAGAACAGACCCGAAGCTTATAATTATGTTGAGTATAGAGAATATGACAAAATGATGTTCTCGATTGCCAACCTGTCAGATAAGTTTGCACAGAAAAAATTTCTACAGAAATATAATTTCGTACTTCAAAATCGCGATAGCACAACAGTACCCGGCAAGTCTTTGTTGCCATTATATCTGGACGAAAAAATATCGCAATATTACTATCGCAAAAATCCGGAGAAAGAAAGAAGTATCGTATTAGGTACCCGTACGGTTGACTATGGTGGATCGATAGATAAAGAAGGTATTACAGAGTTTTTCAAATATATGTATGCCAAGGTTGATATCTATGAAAACAGCATCAACCTGATGACGAACAACTTTTTGAGCCCGATTGCGAATGGCGGTCCTACTTTTTATAAATACTTTATAACAGATACCGTTACGCTTGATAACGGCCATAAACTGGTTGAGTTAAGCTTTACTCCCCGCAATTTGGAGGATATGTTGTTTGAGGGTAAGATTTATATTACGCTTGATGGCAACTACGCGGTACAACAAGCCAAGCTGGGTATAAATAAGCACATCAACTTAAACTTTGTGAAATCGATGGATATTAATCTGGAGTTTGAGCAAAACCCTGATGGACGCTATCACTTAAGCAAAAGCACTAACCTTGCTGACTTCGGTGTAAACAAAAACAAGAATAGCGGCTTATTCGGTACCAGAACCATCGTCTATAAAAACTACCTTGTAAATACTCCTCGAGCTGATACGGCCTATAAAAAAGGTGTAGAAGACGATGATATATCTCACGCTGTGTCGCACCGCAGTGAGCAGTTCTGGCAACAAAACCGTTTGGATACCTTAACCACTGCTGAAGCCAAGGTTTATAAGAATGTGGATAGCTTGTCGCACATGAAATCGTTCAAACGTACGCTGGATATCCTGACTTTGTTATTTGCAGGTTATAAGTCGTTCGATTGGTTTGAGGTAGGTCCTGCAAATACCTTTTATAGCTTCAACCCTATCGAGGGTTTAAAGTTACGTTTAGGTGGTCGTACTACTCCCGAGTTGAGCAACCGTTACTATTTTGAAACTTATTTAGCTTATGGCTTTAAAGACGAAAAATGGAAAGGCTTTTTAAGCGCTACTTACTCGCTCAATAATAAAAGTATTTATAAGTTCCCTCAAAATTATATCAGAGCCAGCTTTAACCGCGATACAAAGATACCGGGCGCTAGCTTGCAGTTTGTGCAGGAGGACAATTTCCTGTTGTCTTTTAAACGCGGGCAGAACGACAAGTATCTGTATAATGATTTTTACAGATTCGACTATGTGCACGAGTTTGAAAATCATTTTTCATACAGTGTAACCTTGAAGAAATGGACGCAAAGCCCGGCAGGATCGTTATATTTTATCAATAATACGGGTGTTATTAATAATTTGACTACAACCGAGGCTTCCGTAAATTTACGTTACGCTCCAAATGAGAAATTCTATCAGGGTAAAATATATCGTGTACCAATCCCAAGTAAATACCCGATTATTAGTTTTGACTACAGTCATGATTTCAAAAATATTTTAGGCGGTTCTTATAACTATCAGGCCTTACATGCACGTATTGACAGACGTACCTACCTGTCGCAGTTTGGTTTTGCCGATGCTTTTATTGAAGGTGGTAAGATTTTTGGCCAGGTACCCTATCCTTTGCTAGACATCTTCCGTGCTAACCAGACATATGCTTACGATTTATACTCTTACAACTTAATGAACTTTTTGGAGTTTGTAGGCGACAAGTATGTAGCGGTAAATATTGATCAACACTTTATGGGCTTTTTCTTTAACAGAGTTCCATTATTAAGAAAACTGAAATGGCGCGAGGTGGTGTCGTTTAAAGGTATTTATGGTCAATTGAGCGACAACAATAATCCGGCGCTTCATCCCGATTTATATCAATTCCCGGTTAGAAGCGATGGTACGCCAATTACCTACGCATTAGGTAACACTCCTTATATTGAGGGCAGTGTTGGTGTTGAAAATATTTTTAAATTTATACGCGTCGATTACGTGCGAAGATTTAACTACCTGGATCATCCCGGTGTATCTTCAAACGGTATACGCGTAAGGGTGAAAATTGATTTTTAAAAGCCTGAATATCATTTAATTAATGGCACAAGAAACATCTATACGTACAAATCTGCAGCTTGGCATTTACAAGGTGATTGACCCTTTTGTGAAAGTGCTGATAAAACTGGGTTTAACACCAAATGCCGTTACTACTATTGGGTTTGTATTGAATATCGGGGTGGCGGTGATATTTGTTATCGGAGGCGAAGAAGGTAATCGCGGCGACCTAAGCTATATAGGTTGGGCCGGCGGTCTGATATTATTCGCAGGTTTATTTGATATGCTTGATGGGCAGGTAGCACGTTTAGGCAATATGAAATCAACTTTCGGCGCGCTTTATGATTCTGTGTTGGATAGATATAGCGAGCTGATCATGTTCTTTGGCATTTGCTATTACCTGATAGCACAGCATTATTTTTTAAGCTCGATATTTGCTTTTATAGCATTGATTGGCTCGATGATGGTAAGCTATGTACGCGCCCGCGCAGAGGGCCTGGGCATTGAATGTAAAGGTGGACTGATGCAACGCCCTGAACGAGTAGTTACCATTGGTTTATGTGCTATTATTTGCGGTGTGAGCTCGCTTTACATCGGTGGCAACTATAAATTGTATGTTACGGGTATCAAATTTCATGTATTTGAGACCATGTCGATATTTACCTTTCCTATTGCTTTACTTGCCGTATTAACAAACATCACAGCATTTAAAAGATTAACGGACGCAAAAGCCACGCTGGCTAAACAAGAGAAGAATTAAGCTGCGATGAGATTATTTTTTTTATTACTATTAATAACGATTTGTTCGTTCGGACAAATTAAGGCGCAACAGGTATTTCCGAAACAAACTAATTGGGTTGACGAAGATAAATTCCCGACGCCTGCCGAAAATATACAACGTTTGTTTTATGTGCAGCGCTTGCCAAACGCAAATACTATCATCTATGAGTTGAATGCACCGAACGGGCATATAGACGAGGACAACCCAATTCACCCTTATTGGATACGCTACGCGAGCAAAAACGAAAGAGACGATTTGAATTATATTCAGCGTAAATTTGCTTATGGTTTGGCAACCAAAAAAACCGGTAATGACCAATGGGATGTCAGATTTGTATCATACAAGCGGCTTCCGCTGTTGTTAACTAAGGGAAGTGACGGAAAATATCATATTTTCGCAACTATTGCACAGAGGCAAATGATCGTTAATCGTATCTTTGCAAAAATTGAAGGCGGATCGTTCTGGGTACCCAACATTGTATATGTAGAGTTCAAAGGAACAGATCCAAGCACAGGCAAAGAAGTAGTAGAACGTTTTAAACCCTGAATTATAACCATGGCAAAAAATTTCATATCCAACTCACAGGAATCTACCAGAATGTTTAAAAGCGACTTTTTAGAAGCTTTATCTAAGGTTCATTACCTGGTGCCGGTGTATATTTTTGTACCGGTTATATTAATCAGTAGCTACATGGCCTTCTTTGTAAAGCATATTGGCGCTTTGGTTTACATTGAATATTTCTTTATCGGTTTATTTGTGTGGACCTTTACTGAATACATTATGCACCGTTTTATATTTCATTATGTACCTAAAAACAAGATAGGTTTGCGTCTGCACTTTATCTTCCATGGTGTACACCATGATTATCCGAGCGACGCTAAACGTTTAGTGTTGCCGCCTTCAGTAAGCATTCCGCTGGCTACCGGCTTTTACTTTTTGTTTAATGCCATACTGCCGCCCAACTACGTCTTTGGGTTCTTTCCGGGCTTTATATTGGGTTATTTGTTTTATGATATATCGCATTACGCTATCCACCATTTTAACTTTAAAGGAAAGATCTGGAAAAGCATAAAACAACACCACATGCTGCACCACTACCAAACCCCAAGCAAAGGCTATGGTGTGAGCTCTCCTTTATGGGATAAAATTTTTGGTTCAGACTTCATCAAAAAATAAAAGATGAATGACGCTACTGCAAAAGGTCCGGTAGTTAATACCAAATCAATTTTAACGGTTACTTTTCTTTCTATTGCCTACATACTGCTCTCGTCATGGGTAGTCGGCTTTAAATCAGACCAGCTTGTATTGGTAGTGATTTTTAACAGCTGCTTCTATGCATCGGCCATTAGCCGTAAGTTTATATTGGGCTTTAGCGTTTTTATAGTCTACTGGATACTTTTTGACTATATGAAGGCCTTTCCTAATTATACTTTCAACAAGGTTCATATTGCTGATCTGTATAATCTGGAGAAACATCTTTTCGGCATTAATTTTCATGGCAAAATCTTAACCCCTAACGAATATTGGAAAGCCAATTCAAAAAGCTATCTGGACGTTATAGGCGGCTTGTTTTATTTATGCTGGATACCTGTGCCGCTTAGCTTTGCTGCTTATCTGTTCTTTAAAAATCGCCGTGAGTTTTTATGCTTCGCGATGACCTTCTTTGTAGTGAACTTGCTGGGTTTCGTGGTATATTACACCTTCCCTGCTGCACCGCCATGGTATATCCAGGAACACGGTTTTAATTTTATTGCAAATACGCCCGGTAATACCGGCGGATTGGCCCGGTTCGACCATTTTTTTAACGTACAGATATTCCAATCTATCTATCAAAAAGGCTCGAATGTTTTTGCAGCAATGCCCTCGCTACATTCGGCTTATCCTATCATCGTGGTTTACTATGCTTTTAGAAACCATGTGGGGCCAATGAAGCTTGTTTTAATTACCGTTATGCTAGGTATCTGGCTTACAGCCATCTATACCAGTCACCACTTTGTGCTCGATGTATTGGCCGGTATGCTTACTGCAACAATCGGCATCAATCTCTTCAACTTCTTGTTTACTAAGGTTCGGGTTTTAACTGAATTTTTGGATAGTTACGAAGCTTTTATCCGCTAAACAGACTCTCACTGTATAGTTTTCTATACTATTTATTTTTGTTATTAGATATTTAACACTACATTTAGCTCGCCTAGTCAATTACATCTAACTAATAGTCAAATTGTTAAGTAAAAAGGCACGCAATTTGACTATAACGTGGTTACGCTGTGTAAAGCGAACTTTATGAAGAAACTTATCATACTTATCCTTGTTTTAATTGCCGGACATCAATCCTTTGCCTATATCCAGCCCGCTGATAGTGCTGCCCGACAAACCGCACTAACGCAACTTCCTACCAATATTGACACGCTGAAACGTCTGATTGGTATTACTAACAACGACACTTTAAAATCGGCACTGTACACGCAATTAGCTACTCAGTATTTAAACTATAACAAACTGGAAGGTAATACTAAAAGAAACTTCCAGGCTCAGGCCCTATATTATACCTATGAGGCTTTGCATTTATATTCGAGAATGAATGATTCGATAGGTTTACGTACTTCGTTTGACGATTTGACGAAAGTTTATCGCTCACAGCATAACTTTATACAGGCAAAATGGTTCGCTGTGCAGTCAAATTCTTTATCCAGAGGATTAAAGGATACGCCAAATATCTTGGCTTCGTTACTAGTATTGGCAAATATCAAAATGGATATTAAAGACTATACGCTGGCCATGCATGATCTGAATGAGGCCTTAAAACTTTCCAAAGCCAATCACTTACCAAAAGATGAGGCCAAAATACAAGACAACTATGTGTTGCTTTACAATCGCCTTAAAAACTACGACAAGGCAGATTTAGCTGCCAAACGGCGTGATTTTATCAATGATAGTTTATTAAAAGATGCGCAGCAACTGGTAGCCAAAACTCAAGACACGCTGCGGGTTAAAAAAAAACTACCAACCACCAGCAGGAAATCTACAAAAACCAGCTCAGCCAGAAAAATCGCCTCATTATAACATTGATTATTGTACTCGGTGTAATTTGCCTGATAGTGATCTTTTATCGCGCGCGTAAAAGGCGTAGAACGCACAGAAAAATAAAGCACTGATCCCTGCGTTTAGTAATCAAATCGATCAAAATGAAATATTTTATTTTTTTGTGCGGATTTGTTTTAATGCTGCACACTTCAAACATATATGCACAGGCTCCCGGCACCGATAAATTCAAAATAAAGTTTCTGGCGCTAATTAACAAAACCCGGGCTGAGGGTTGCAGTTGCGGCGCTACCCACATGCCTCCTGCACCGCCGCTGGTATGGAATGATGAGCTGGAAAAAGCCGCTAAAGGTCATGCAAAAGACATGGCTTCAAGGAAGTATTTCAGTCATACCGGCAAAGACGGCCGCGATGCGATGGCCCGTGCAGAGGACGCCGGCTACAAACATAATGGCTATCAGAGTTTCACAGTTGGCGAGAACATTGCCCAGGGGAAGATGAGCATTGAACAGGTTACTGACGGATGGTTTCATAGTGAAGGCCATTGCCGTAACCTGATGAATCCAGATTTTAAGGAAGTAGGTATATGGATGACCGATACCTATTGGGTGCAGGATTTTGGTGGCCGTGTCGAGTTTTCGCCGGCCATGAAACAGATGATCAAAAATGGAAGAGCGCACATTCTCAAAGGCTCAACCCTGCGCGAATAGCATTATTGCGGTTTCTGTGACTGATTGTTTTGTGATTTTGGAGGACGTGGACCGCGTTGATGAATGATTAATCCATTCAGGAAATTACGCAATATCTGATCGCCGCAAGGCTTAAAGTTAGGATGATCTTCTGCTCTGAATATAGCGCCCAACTCAGTCTTGGTGATACGGAAATTAGCCAGCGCCAATACTTTTACAATATCGTCGTCAGTAAATTTCATAGCCACTCTTAACTTCTTCATAATATCGTTATTGCTCATAGTCTTATTTTGACAGCTCGATCTTTACGCGCTTATTTTTAATTTTTTCGTTTTTTATACGCTGCAACAGCTTTTCAATCTTATTGCGTTTTACCGCAACATACGATGTTTTGTCCAGTACCTCAATTCGTCCTACATCGTCTTTATCCAGCTCACCTTTCTTCAATAACAACCCAACAATATCTATTTTGTTGATCTTGTCTTTCTTGCCGGCAGCAATGTATAAGGTCTGCCACGGTGTTTCATCAGGCAAATATAAGTTTTCGGGCAATTGCGCGGCCTCTGGTTCCTGTTTTAAATATCTAGGCACCTCTTCATCGGCTAAAACCAAATAAGCGGTGCCACTGGCGTGCATGCGGGCCGTACGCCCGTTGCGGTGCGTAAAGGCTTCTTCTGTAACAGGCAATTGATAATGGATAATGTGTTCTATCTCCGGAATATCCAATCCGCGCGACGCCAGATCAGTAGTAACCAGTAAGCGATGGCTTCCATTTCTGAATTTAATCAAAGCACGTTCCCTTTCCTCCTGCTCCATGCCGCCATGGTACAGCCCATGTTCAATGTCCCGATCCCACAGTAAGTCACTGATATGATCGGCCGCTTCGCGATGATTGCAGAATACGATGGTAGAATGATTACCAATATTGCAGATCAGCGCGAATAAAGTATTCAGTTTATCTCGGGCGGTAGTTTTAACAGTTTTTAGGGCGATATCGGGCTTGTCTGTCTGGTTGCCCAGATAATCTAACTCCGCTGCATTTTGCACGCCCGTAAAAGCCGGAATTACATCCATTTTAGTAGCCGACGTCAGTATACGGCGCTTCAGATTCGGTAACTGACGGATGATCATCGACATATCATCCTGAAAACCAAATTCAAGCGACTTATCAAACTCATCTAACACTAAAGTATGAAGTGCATCGGCACTAAAACTTTCTTCCCGCAAATGAAAAGCAATGCGGCCCGGAGTACCAATTAGCACAGCCGGCGGTTGAGACAGGTTGTTTCTTTCAATTTTAGTAGAATGCCCTCCGTAGCAGCAGTTTACTTTAAAGCCGGTAGCCATGGCTTTAAATACCTGTTCTATTTGCAAAGCTAATTCACGCGAAGGTACCAGGATAAGCGCCTGCACCAGATTTACATCTTTTCGGAGGGATTTTAACACTGGTAGCAGGAAGCCCAGCGTTTTGCCTGAGCCCGTAGGCGAAAGCAAGATCAGGTCATGATTAATATCAGCATTGAGCGAGGCATTTTGCATCTCGTTCAATGCTGATATTTTCAGGTTACTCAGCGCCTCTTTTATCATGCGGCAAAGATACGCCTATTAAGCATTAGTCTTTGCTTTTACCTTTTGATAAAGCAAGAGCTTGAGTCGTGGTATAATACTTAGCTATCATGTTCGGAACTTCCCATTTAGGCATATCACCATCGCGTAGGTAACCCAGGTATTTCTCGGTAACGCGACCAAAGTGTGCCTCATGGCCGTCTTTGTATTTTTCAGGAATTACTACCTCCCAGCCTTTTGCGCTCTTTTTTAACTCAACACCCGGATATTTTTTCTGAACGTCTTTTAAACGAGCCATTAACAACTTTTCATAGTCTGCTGGCTGCCCAACAGGTTCTATATATAGTACAGGCGTATATTTCTCGGCCGCTCCCTGACGAACATACAAGTCGGCCTTTGTACCATGCAGCACTGAGTTTTGGCTATCGCCGCTGCCTTCTGGTGCAGAATAAGCCCATTTAGCAGTAAGTTTAACGTTAACACCAAATAGCTTGTAATTTACAGTACCGTTGGCATAAACCTTCAGTATAGAATCTTTAACCACATTCTTTTTCAGGAAGTCAGGGAATCCATCCAGTTTAGTAATGGCCTTAAATTGGCTTAAAGTAATATATGACGGCCAACGACGCGCACTATTAAATTGAATATCTTTTTTATAATCGATAACCTTATCAGGAAAACACTCCCATTGCGTTAAGTCAACCAGGTGAACCCCTACGTCCTGCAAACCTTCTCCTTGTTGTTTTACGTCAAAGAACCAGTCAGGCCGGCTCAACACATTGCCTGATACGTATTTATAAAAGTAATGTACGCTTTCCATCACCACGGCCGGGTCTTTAGGTGTGCCTTTTTTCAGCTGACCAAATACATCCGGGATCATCGCAAATTCGCGCTGCAAGGTATTGGTGATTTCATAACGTTCAGTCATGATATCGTACAAAACCAGATGTTTCTTAGCGGCATCGGCAAATGCGCTCTTCAGCATTTCGAAGTGCTCGGCATCAATAGCCATTGGCTTATCGCCCAAAACATTAAAACCGGCATCGATCGATTTTTTAATATACTCGGTCTTTTTGCGGTTATTGCCGGCCATTACAACCACATTGCCTTTCTTTTCGGCAATCATCTTCTCAAAAAAATCAGGAGCGGTATATACAATCTCGCTCCAGTGAGTCGGGTTATCTTTACGGAGGTTATAGCCGTCTATCTTATCCAAATGCATTTTTACATCAGGACCTTTAGGGGCATAAACGTAAACATCTGGTGAAATATCCGGTAAGTTGAATTTTTGTACCAGCGCTGCATGGAAATGGCCCGGATCTAAGGTGATGAGCTTCACTTTCTCATTCTCTTTAAGTTGTGCGCTAACAGAAAAGCTGACAAACATAGCGCCCAGCGTTGCGCATTTACCTATAACATTCTTCATATACGGTTTATAACGGTTTAAAATAAAAGGCCTTGAATTAAAAAGAAAATACCGACACAGGCAAAGCCCATACTCACCAGCCACAAGTTTCGACGCTTAACAATAATGGAAATAGCCCCAATGGCAATTGAAATTTGAAATAAGGTTATGCCACGGGCGAAAATACTATGCTTTGCACTATGCATAGCAGATTCTTTCTGAAATTCTTCAGCTTTCTCTTTTATTTCGGCTTGTTCTTTTTTGTTTTCCTGAATTTTTGCCTGGTCTTCTGCAACAGGCGCTTTGCCCAGGGCTACCAGTAATTTGCTGCTCTGGTTCAGCGTTTCTGACTTAATACCTTTTGCCTGGTAAAATGCCCATTGGTCTGACGCGCGGATTTGCGAAAGCATGGCCTCGTCGGCGTGCTCGCCCGCTAATAAGCCGGTTATAGCAGCTAATACCGCTATCAAGGCTGTTGAAAGGGCCACAAACAATACCCAGCGCTCTTTTCCCTCTTCGAGCATATGATGAGCATGCTCGTTACTTTGTTCGTGGATTTTTTCTGAATAGTTTTCTATTTCGTCCATTATAAGGGGTGCAAAAAAGTTCCTGCATGATGACGTAAAGGTAAAATTAGAAATGTTTAAACACAACGCTTGTAAATTTACCTTTACATAAACACACTTTTTCTTTATGCTGTATGATTACTGGCCTTTATAAAGCCCGCAATTTCTGAAGCTTCCTGATGGGTCAAATCGCCGAGACCGGTATACTCCCATTGCTGCATTTTGTCGTCAAAAATGATGTCGCCCATATCAACCAGGCCTTCTTTCAGCTTAAAAACACCTGTCGAGGTCTGTTTTACCGGTTTAATGGTTATGTTATGCTCTTCACCATCTTTATAAATAGTATATTTTAATGGATCTGCCATGCCATTAATACAAAATACTGCTGCGTTTGTTTCAGTTTACCAGCCCATTATCTCCATAACCTGCTTAAACTCGGGATTAACAGGAGCTTCAATTGTTATTTCACCGCCAGTCACCGGATGCTTGAAATTTAATTTTGAAGCATGTAGCATTAAGGTGGTCATTTCCCAACGCTCCCTAAAAAGCTTGTTCTGTTTATTGCAACCATGCGTAGTATCTCCAATTATGGGATGATTTACGTGGCTCATATGCTTACGAATTTGATGCATACGCCCGGTAGATGGTTTTACCTCAACCAGCGAATATCTGGATGTTTGATGCTTACCAAAAGGCACGGGCAGTTCGGTGCGTTTTAGCGTAACATAGCTGGTAAAAGCCTCCTGCAAAGTTCCGTTTTCTTTTTTTAGCGGATAATCGATATCCTCGGCGTCCTGCGCATATCCTCTGACAATTGCCAGGTAAGTTTTGTTCACCCGGTTATCGGCAAACTGCTGCTGCATGGCAATTTCTGTTTCTTTATCAAACGCAAACAACAATACGCCGCCGGTCGCCCTGTCCAAACGGTGAGCGGGATTTACCCTTGCGCCAATTTGATCACGCAGCAATTGTAATGCAAACTCGCTGGCGTCGGCAGCTATGGTTGATCTGTGAACCAGTAAACCATGTGGTTTATTTATGGCAATGAGGTAATCGTCCTGATAAAGGATATCGAGCATTAATTAGCCTATTATGCTGGCCAGGTCAGCAGGCGAATAATTGATAGACTTTAAAGTTTTGTTATCCTGAGTGCGATAAACCAGGAAAAGGCCGTCAATTTCTTTATGGTATGATTCTGTATCGTCTTTGCCTTTGTAGTGGGCAATGGTATCATTCGCTTCTTCTAACGATTTACAAGCCTTGCTCATGTTTGAGCGGTGAACCTCGTCAAAAAGATCTTTGAATTTTTCGCCTAAACCAAACTCCAAAACAGCGCCGGAAAGGACGTATTGTAAATCGCAAAGCGCATCGGCTATTTCAACCAGGTTATTGTCATTTATAGCTTGTTGTAGTTCTTTTAATTCTTCGGCCAGCAACTCAACGCGTAGTTTGCAACGCTCAGGCGATGGAATAGTTGGTTCAGGTAAGATTGGATGTTTAAATGTGGTATGAAACTCTGCAACCTGGTTCAGTGAATTTAAATCTTTGATCATAACAAGCTCTATTTATCTACTATCACGGACATAAACTTGCCGTGATTGCTAAGTTATGAATAAGGTACTATTTATCAATGAAAGGTTGATAACTCAGGGATATAAACATCTCCCTTTTTACGGGCTTTACCGGTGGGGGCCATTATAGTAAAATAGATGTCGCGGGCATCTACGAGTGTGTATATGGCGTATTCGTTGTTCCACTTGCCTATCGATGAAACATGATACGGCTGCGGGTGCTTATCAAATTTTTTTTGGTTATTGACAACTTCTTTTTTTGATGAGCACGCAAAGAGTAATAAACTACAAAAAAACAGGGGAGGTTTTTTCATGATTTGTTGTGGGTGATTAAAGAACAGTATTAATTGTCTTAAAGATATATTTTTTTAGTTCATTATAAATGGAATTATGATAAAATATACAAATACTGTATTACTTTGTCATTATACTAAACAATATTAACTATTGCTTTAATAATCAGCTGTACACAAAACAGAAAAGGCTAATTTGGTAAATTAATTTTACCAAATTAGCCTTTTATAAAATAGAATATGAGTTATCTACAGTTCTCTTACCCAGATATTGCGATAGCTAATAGGCTCACTTCTGTCGCCATGTGCTTGTAATTTAATTGGGGCCGGTCCGTGTTTTGCGTTATTATAAGTCGGCTTACCCACGTAGATAGTTGGCCCCAGTAATGATACGTTGTTCTGTACCAACACCCCATTAAATAATACAGTAGCCCGGGCAGGAGTTTTCACTGTACCGTCTTCATTAAATGTAGGCGCTGTCCAGATCACGTCGTAAGTTTGCCATTCGCCCGGAGGTCTTGCAGGGTTAACCAGAGGGATAAACTGTTTATAGATACTACCCGCCTGACCATTTACATAAGTTTTGTTTTTATAAGAATCAAGCACCTGCAGCTCATAGCCGGCATCACCTTTACCTAATGAAGCCAGGAATACACCGCTATTACCACGAGCCTGGTCGCTACCGGTAATATTTGAAGGAATGCGCCATTCAATATGTAACTGATAGCTGCCAAAAGATTTTTTGGTTTCGATATTACCGCTGTGTTTGTTTACTGTCAGTATGCCATCTGATACCAGCCAGTTTGCCGCATCACCGCGATGATCAGTCAATGTCCACTGGTCAAGATTTTTGCCATCAAATAATACTATAGCATCTGACGGAGCGTCGCCTACAGTTTTGCCGGGGGTAACTACCGCAGGAACCGGTTCATAAACCTCGGTATCCTCGTGTTTCATTTGCGCATTAGCCGCCAAAGTGCTTGCTGCAAGTATCACCGCCAGCACTAGTGAATGTTTTTTGTTCATAATTTCTAGAGAAGTTTGGTTAGCAAACATAAACAAAAAAATCATCTCGCCTAAACAAGTAAAGCAGCATTTAAATATGTCCGTTAATTGTTACAAGCGAAAACCAGGTACTATTTGGTTGGCTTATGAAACAACCGTCTTAATTCATTCTTTGCCATTTCTAAGGGACGTTTTTGGGTTTTGGTGAGATTTCTGCCGGCGCGATTTTCGTAAAAGTTGAGCATAGACATCGCACTTTGAAACGGTGATGCCTTACGCCGGTCGCTTTCCTCTGCCGAATGCTTAAGCGACCGCGCTATTTTCCTGAAGTCTTTTGATTTAAAGACACCGTTTTCCAGGTCCATTGCGTTGCTTTCCTTCGTAACCTTAGCCGACCATAATTTCCTTATCCTCCGCTGTGCCATAACCTGATCGTAATTAACAAAATCAGCCGTTTACTACCTCGCCCCCATTCACGTGTATTACCTGACCTGTTATAAATGAACTATCGTCCGACGCTAAAAAGACATAAGCCGGCCCAAGTTCAGACGGTTGGCCCGCCCGTCCCATCGCGGTTTCAGAGCCAAAGCTTTTTATCTTTTCTTCATCAAAGGTAGCAACAATCAAGGGTGTCCAAACCGGACCGGGAGCTACAGCGTTGACCCTTATCTTTCTATCAACCAGGTTTGTGGCCAGTGAGCGGGTGAATGAAGTGATAGCACCTTTGGTTGATGAATAATCGATAAGATTGGGTGATGAGCGGTAAGCGGTTACCGATGTAGTATTGATAATAACGTCGCCCTCCTGCATAAAACTCAGCGCCTCATTAGCGAAATTAAAATAGGCAAAGATATTGGTGCGGAAGGTGTCGATCAGCTGATCTTCATCTATCGATTTCGGATCCTTTTGAGGAACCTGCATGCCTGCATTGTTAACCAGTATATTGAGCTTTCCGAACTCGTCTACAGTCTGTTTTACCGCCTTTTTGCAAAAAGTATTTTTTTTAACGTCGCCTTTTATCAGCAAACATTTACGACCATATGAGGTAACAATGTCGCGGGTTTCAATAGCATCAACATCCTCATTTAAATAGACAATGGCTATATCGGCACCCTCGCGGGCAAAGTGGGCACATACTGCCCTGCCTATGCCACTATCCCCGCCGGTTATCAGCGCTATTTTGCCGGTCAGTTTGCCCGCGGCTTTGTAATGCGGTTTTATATATTCAGGCCGTGGAGACATTTCAGCCTCAATACCTGGTTGTTTATTTTGTTTCTTAGGTAGTTTTGATGTTTTTGATGCGGTTGCCATGTCCTGTCCTCCTGATTTTAAAACCGCAGGTTTGGGTACATGTTTCTGCGAAAGAAAAAATGCGTAAAAACCACATCACATGAGCGCAATAGGTTACGTTTTTTAACATTCGGCATTATGCATGGAGACGCAAGATGTTGCGTCTCTACATCCGTTCAGGCACCAAAATGCCCAGCATTGCCATTGCTTTGCTGATTACTTTTGCTGATGCCATAGAAAGTTGCAACCTGAATTGTTTTACCAATTCATCTTCAGCTTGTAATATGGAATGTTCGTGGTAAAACTTGTTATAGCCTTTTGCCACTTCGTAAGCGTAATTGGCAATTGAACCGGGGTTATAATCGGCAGCAGCTTGTTTAATAGTGTCGGGGAACTGCGTTAAGAGCATGATCAGATCACGTTCTTCGGCGGCCAAATCTGTGGGCTCAGCATCTGGATTTGAAATGCTTGCACGGTTCAATACGGATTTGATACGCGCATGGGTATATTGAATAAACGGCCCCGTATGTCCCTGGAAATCTACCGACTCATTAGGATCAAACAACAGTCGTTTCTTTGGATCTACTTTCAGCAGGAAATATTTTAAAGCCCCTATACCAATGGTGTGATATAGTTGCTCTTTTTCCTCCTGACTAAAATCATTGATCTTGCCCAAAGCCTCAGTTTGTTCTTTGGCGGTGGCTTCCATTTCGGCAATTAAATCATCAGCATCAACCACCGTACCCTCGCGCGACTTCATTTTGCCTGAAGGCAAGTCGACCATGCCATATGACAGGTGGTACAGCCCTTTGGCCCAGCTTTTACCCAGTTTCTGCAAAATCAGGAACAGTACTTTAAAGTGATAGTCCTGCTCATTACCTACTACATAGATCGACTCATCCATCTGGTAATCGTCATACTTCAGTTGGGCGGTACCCATATCCTGAGTAATATATACCGAGGTACCGTCGGCACGTAAAACCAGTTTTTGGTCAAGGCCCTCGTCAGTTAAATCAATCCAGACAGAGCCATCTTCTTTTTTAAAGAAAACGCCTTTTTCAAGGCCTTCTTCAACAATATCTTTACCTAACAGGTAAGTGTTGCTTTCATAATAATATTTATCGAACGCAACGCCCATTTTGTGGTAGGTAGCTTCAAAACCTGCATATACCCAGCTATTCATGGTTTGCCATAGATCGATTACTTTGTCATCGCCTGCCTCCCATTTCAACAGCATTTCCTGCGCTTCTTTGATCAATGGCGCGTTCTTTTTGGCTTCTTCTTCGGTTTGGCCCTGAAGCTTTAGCTCATCTATCTGCTTTTTATATTCTTTGTCGAAGATTACATAGTATTTACCTACCAGGTGATCTCCTTTCATGCCGGTCGATTCAGGCGTTTCACCATTACCGAATTTTTGCCAGGCCAGCATCGATTTACAGATATGTATACCGCGGTCGTTCACTAAATTGGTCTTGATCACTTCATATCCGGCGGCAGCCAAAATCTGAGTAACTGAGTAACCCAATAAATTATTACGAACGTGGCCAAGATGCAAGGGCTTATTGGTATTGGGTGACGAATATTCTACCATCACCTTTTTGCCATTCGGTTTAAAAACGGCAAAGTCATCTGCAGCAATTACGTTGTTCAGTTGCCCTATCCAATAACCGCTGGCTATAGATATATTCAAAAATCCTTTTATAACATTGAATGCCGATACCTCTGCAAGTTCATTTTTTAAATACTCACCAATCTCGGCGCCGGTTTGCTCCGGCGATTTTTTGGAGAATCTGGTAAACGGAAAAGTAACAATAGTAACCTGGCCCTCAAACTCCTTACGGGTTTCCTGTAAACTTACAGCAGACGCATCAATATCTGTCTGATACAGTGTTTTTACGGCTTTAACGGTGGCATCAATTATAAAATTCATGGCGCAAAATTAGCAAAAATAGGTGAAAGCCCCTCCTAAATCCTCCCCGGCAGGGAGGACTTTTGAATTTAATTCAAGTAATACAACAAAGTCTCCCCAACCGGGGGAGATTTAGAGGGGGCGAAATTGTTTTTTTAAATAGCTTTGTATTGTTAAATACATTTTATGATAAAACCGGCTAAAGATTTCAAGCTAAACGTAAGTTCAGAAATTGGCCATCTGCGTGCGTTGTTGATCCACAGCCCCGATAATGGCCTGGGCCGCGTAGTACCTTCAAAAGCACAAGATTGGCTATTTGAGGACATTGTACACCTGGACAGCATGCGCAAAAACGAGTATGACTATTACGTTAAACTGCTACTTTACTTTCTCGACCCGAAGAAAATAAAAGGTCGGTTAAAAGAGATTGATGCCCGTGAGCATGAGCGTAATTTCTTTAAACCGGATAACAAAGAATTTTACGCATCCAACAAAGTCATCGAAATACAAAGCCTGCTGGCTGATATTCTGGAGGACGAAGATATCCGCAATAAACTCACCGCGTCTGTTTGCGCTATTGAAAGCTGCAACTATCGTTTACAACAAAAACTGACGGATACTCCTCCTATTGAACTGGCTAAAATTTTCATTTCCGGATCATTGGATAATAATGAGATGATCTTTGCCCCTATTCCGAATTTGATTTTTTCGAGAGATATCGGCATCGCCATCAATAACTTCATGCTGCTGAATAAACCGGCAAAAAAGGCCCGGTCGCGTGAGACTTTGCTGGCGCGATATATTTTCTTTAACCACCCGTTATTTGCGGCTTATCGGGATAATATTTTAGAAATACCGGAGACCGTTCAACACTTTTTACGCCCCGGCGAGGATCAGGATGAGAAAACCACTTTAGAAGGTGGCGACGTCATGATGATTAGCCCTGACCATTTGATTATTGGTTGCAGCGAGCGTACATCAGCCAGTGGCGCAAACGAGGCCATTAAATTATTGTTTTCTAATGATGTAGTGAAAAAGATCACCATTGTAAAAATACCGCATCGCCGCGACTATATGCATATCGACACCGTTTTTACGCAAGTAAAACGTAATGTTTGGGTGTTGCTGCATTCGCTGGCTACCAACCAAATGCCTGCAGAAGACAGTGAACCTATCGCCTGGTTTGCTGATAAAAAGGTGAAAGAAAAAGACCGTACTGAGATTACTCAATTTGAAAAAGGTAAAAAGAAACCGCGCACGTTTAGCAGTATTGAGGATCTGTTGAATGATATCAGCCAGAATGATTTAGAAAGCCCCGAGCCTACTCAATTCATTTATTCAGGAAATGATACCTTCCCTTACGACGCCCGCGAGCAGTGGACAGACTCCTGTAACCTCCTGGCCATTAAAGAAGGTGTTGTTTTGGGATATGACCGTAACGATAAAACTGTTGAAGCATTCAAGAAAAGCGGTTTTCATATAATGAAGGTGAAAGACCTGTTGAAGAAATTCGAGAATGATGAAGCCGATCCGCACAGTTTACAAAATACTTTGATCCTGATGCCATCCGCCGAACTTTCAAGGGCAAGAGGCGGATTTCATTGCATGAGTATGCCGCTGCAACGCGATAGCATTATTTAGCTATTTTTATAATTATTTTATGTTTTACATAAAATAATTTGTGTTTTATGAAATACATATGTATGTTTGTATCATTAAATTGATATAAACATGAAAACACAGTCCTGGCTATTAGCAACCGTGCGGGTTTTATTAACTATTTTTTGGTATTTTAATATTGTATTGGCCGTGTTCGCTTTTTGCGTATTGACCTGGAAAATATCCACAAGCGATTATACAGAGTTTAGCAATCCTGTTAAATACCCCCTTAACCCAAACACTATTCAGCTAAAATCATTATCTCCAACCGTCGATAATATTGTCTTACAACCAGATCAGGCGATTATTAAAATGCATTTGAAGAATACGTTCGTGCGGGTAGTTGCTGCTTACTTCTTCTTTTTCGCGTTTGAGGCTCTAGTAATGAGTATTATTTACCAGCTAAGAAAGTTTTTTGATACTGTGCACCAACATACACCTTTTGTCTATGATAATATCCGTAGGCTCAAAATTACGGCTATTTGTTTTGCTTCATTGACGGTTTTAAATATACTACTAGGGATAAGTTCGGCCATTATATTAAAGTCAAATGTCAAAGACATGAATTTGATGAATATGGTTTGGCATGATAGCTTGATCGGGTTTATATTAGGAGCCGTTATTTATATCATAGCCGACGTTTTTAAACAAGGCTTTAACCTTCAAAAAGAGAACGAGGAGTTTGTATAATGGCTATTATAGTGAATTTGGATGTAGAAATGGCCAAAAACAAGATCTCGCTGAAAGAATTGGCCGAGCGACTCGATATCAGCATGACCAACTTATCTCTATTAAAAACAGGCAAAGTTAAAGGCGTGCGTTTTGATACGCTTGAGGCTCTTTGCCGCGAACTTAACTGCAAACCCGGCGATATACTGGATTACAAAGCCGATTAATTAACAATTACCAAAAGTTATTGTTACATTGATGATATATTGTTGTAAAATGCAGTCTACATCAAATCTGTTAATGATACGCCCGGTAAGCTTTGGTTATAACGAGCAGACGGCGTCAAGCAACACTTTCCAATCGCAAAGTGCGGATCAACAATTGGTACAAGTTAAGGCTTTGGCAGAATTTGATGGCCTGGTAAAAGTGCTGCGCGATAATGGGGTATCGGTAACGGTTATTGAGGACACGCTTGAGCCACATACTCCTGACTCCATCTTCCCCAACAACTGGGTATCATTCCATGACAACGGCGACGTATTTACCTACCCTATGCAGGCAGAAAATCGCCGACTGGAACGCCGGGAGGATATCATCACTGAACTGGAAGATAACTTTGAAATAAAGCATGTAATTGATTTGAGTCGGTTTGAGCATCAGGGACAGTTTTTAGAAGCTACCGGCAGCATGGTGTTAGATCGAGACAATAACATAGCTTATGCCTGTCTTTCGCCCAGAACCAGCCTGGAAGTATTGAATGCTTTTTGTAAGCAAACAGGTTATAAATCGGTCACCTTTCATGCGTTTGATCAAAATGATTTCGCTATATATCATACTAATGTGATGATGTGTGTGGGCAGTAATTTTTCCGTAGCTTGTTTAGATAGCATAACTGATAATGCTGAAAAAGAGGAATTTATAAACTCCCTAAAAAGCACAGGTAAACAGATTATTGATATCAGTTTTGATCAGATGACTCATTTTGCCGGCAATATGCTGGAGGTTAAAAACCACGCAGGCGAGACTTTGATCGTGATGTCTAAAAGCGCGTTTGATGCGCTGAACTTTCAGCAAAAAGCGGTACTATCATCATTTGGAAAACTGATTTATGCAGATATCAGCACTATCGAAACCAACGGCGGTGGCAGCGCCAGATGCATGATTGCCGAAGTGCATTTACCTCCAACCGCCCACCATTAAATAAATTACATTTCGACCATAAAAATTCCAATAATAATTGAGTGTAAATTCCATTTAAAAATTACATTTTTGCCAAAAATTTTTATAAATGCAGAGTTACCAGGAATTTCTTGACTTGAGCGTTGGCTTTCCGCAGGAAGGCTTCGAGACCATTGATGACGAATTATACTTCCATGATCTCAATTTAATGGAGATGATTGAAACGTACGGTACTCCCCTGCGTTTTACCTATCTGCCACTTATTACTAAAAAAATACAGCAGGCGAAGTTGTTGTTTCAGCAAGCTATTATCAAAAACAACTATCGAGGCACTTATAAATATTGCTATTGCACCAAAAGCTCGCACTTTAAGCATATTGTTGAAGAGGCGCTGAAAAACGATATCCACCTGGAAACATCGTCAGCATTTGATATGCCGATGATTGACAACCTGCAGAAAAAAGGCGTCATCAGCAAGGACATGACCGTTATCTGTAACGGCTTCAAAACTTTCCAATACAAACAGTATATCATTGATATGCTGCATGATGGCTTTACAAACATCATCCCGGTATTGGATAACAAGGAAGAGTTTAACTTGTATGACGACGAGGTTGAGCTAACCACTCCTTGCAATCTGGGTATCCGAATAGCAGCCGAGGAACAACCTGATTCACAGTTCTATACCTCTCGTTTGGGTATCCGTATGGAGGATATTATCGATTTTTATTATAACAAGATCGAAAGCAACCCTAACTTCCAGGTGAAGCTGCTGCATTTTTTCATAAACTCAGGTATCTCTGATACACCATACTACTGGAACGAACTGGAGAAATACGTGACGCTGTATTGCAAGTTCAAAAAGATCAACCCGCATCTGGATACATTGGATATTGGCGGTGGTATGCCGTTCAAGGATTCGTTAGTTTTTGATTTTGATTACGAATACATGATCAACGAGATTGTAAGCCGTATCAAAGAAATCTGCGCAGAACATGATACTGTCGAACCGGATATTATTACCGAATTTGGTAAATATACCGTTGCCGAAGCTTCAGGTATCCTTTATAAAGTACTGGGCCGCAAGCAACAAAACGATCGCGAGCGCTGGTTAATGCTGGATGGCTCATTCATTACCAACCTGCCTGATGTTTGGGCGCTTAACCAAAAATATATCCTGCTGCCTATTAATAACTGGGACTCAGAGTATGAACGTGTAAACCTGGGCGGTATCACCTGCGACGGTCAGGATTATTACAATCAGGAAGCGCACATGAACAGCGTGTTCATGCCTAAAACCCGTAAGGTGCAGTACCTGGGTTTCTTCAATACCGGAGCATACCAGGAGGTTTTAAGCGGCTATGGTGGTATCCACCACTGCCTGCTCCCATCGCCTAAGCACGTAATCATCCGTCGTAACCGTGATGAGACTTTCAACTTTGAGGTATTTGGCGAAGAACAGAATAGTAAGCAAGTACTCAAGATATTAGGTTACAATACCTAAAATGAAAGGCCGGTTTATCCGGCCTTTTTTGTGCCCGATATTTTACAATGTTATTTAAACTTTTTTCAAAAATCTACGCAATCGTTACCGCATTGAATCTCCTGTATAAAACCAGTGGGATATAACGCGTTTTAAGCAACTTATATCGACAAGACCTACCTTCTAATTTTCAAAATCGACATAAATATTTCTATAATTACTTTGGCTTTCTTAGCCACCAATTGCCTGAGTATGAGAAAAATTACCGGTTCTATTATTATAGCATTACTTTGCCTAACGTCGGCCTTAACAGCCAAAACCCGCAATGTAGTAACAGATTTTGGTGCTGATAATACGGGGACCCGTTACGCTACTATCAATATTCAAAAAGCTATTGACGCCTGCCAACCCCACGACATATTACTGATACCCTCCGGAACATATTTGCTGGATAATGGACTCAATTTAAAATCGGATATGACGGTTTGGCTTGCTCCCAGGGCGCTGCTTAAAGCCAATACCCAAAACATTTGGATCAAAAACCGCAGTCATATCATCAATGGTGAAAACGTAAACAATGTAACCATTACCGGCGGCGGTAAAATTGATGGCGGTGGCTTAGTTTATCCGCGCGGCGATTATAATTTGCCGAGGCCCGGCCGTGGTATCAGGTTCATAGGGTCGAGCAATATTGTTGTTCGGAATCTGAATGTTTATAATATCCCTAACTTTGCGGTCGACTTTGTCAACTCAAAGGAGTTGATTATCGACTCCCTTACCATCCGCGGCCGCGGCTTTTTCAACCTGCATGGCTCGGCAGATGGTTTGGACATTGAGGGCTGCAGCAATGCAGTAATTACCAATTGTAATATCGAAGTAGGCGACGACGGCTTATGCATAAAAACCAGCGATGAAAGTCATCCCTGCAACAACCTGCGCATTAGCAAATGCGTTTTGGCTTCAACCTGCAATGCCTTTAAAATAGGCACAGGGACGCTATCTGATGTTTACAATATCGTTGCTGAAGACATCGTGATTAATAAACATTCAAACCCCGGTATAGGTAACCCTGTACCTACCGGCGACTGTATAGCGGCTATTGCTATTGAAAGTAATGACCGGCATCGGGTTCATGATATTGTTTGCCGCAACTTTACCATAAATAGCTGCTACTGCCCTATTTATTTTGATCTGCAGAATAGAAAGAATAACAACCCACCGGGCGTTATGGGGCAATTAGACAATGTCTTACTCGAAAACATCAATTGCCTGAAATCGGTATCGCAACCCATTATTTTTAACTGGCAGTGCGATGGTGCAAATAAGATGAAGGATATCACCTTCAAAAATATCAGCATACATAACTACGGTACTGAAGCGGGCGCTACGCTAACCTGTATGGATGGCAATTATCCTGACGCAAATAAAAATGGTATAGCCAATGCTTACGGCATTTGGGCTCGTGGACTTGACGGACTAAAACTGATCAATTGCAAGTTTTTTGACGACGGCGGCAGTAAACGCGAAAAGTTTGTGTTTGATGGCAGTACGGCAGGTATCAATACAGACGCTAAATAACGGTAAACCTAAAATCGCCAACAATGAGAAACTTAAAAAACTATTCGATCGCATTGCTAATAACGTTATTAGCTACAGTCTCAGTTTATGCGCAAAGGAAAGGAAGAGGCAAAATAACGCCGACCGGTGCCACGCCGTGTATGGATGTGCTTAAACTTTTTACGGCTGGCAATGTACCCGCTATGGCGCCCGAAGAGGAGCTGGCCCCATTGATCAACTCGACCGAAGAAACGCCCGCTAACCTGCCCGGGAAAGGCCTGGCACAGCACCCTATGCTATATGTGGGCGAAAACTGCAACCGTATGTTTGTAGTTAATGACGGCAAAGTGATCTGGACCTATAACACCGGTAAGGGTCCTGAATTTGATGACGTATGGATGCTATCAAATGGTAATATCATATTTACCAGAATGAAATACATCGCGGTAATGACACCTGATAAAAAAATACTCTGGAAAATGGACTTTAAAGTTCCGCAGGGCGAAGACCACGCCGAGGTACACACTTGCCAGCCTATTGGTTTGGATAAAGTAATGTTTGTGGTAAACGCCGTACATCCAAAGTTTTATATCGTCAACTATAAAACCGGCAAAGTTGAAGTTGAACACGATGTACCCTACCAAGGTGCCGACGCAAGAGGAATACATGGCCAATTCAGACGTGCGCGCGTTACTGCACAAGGCATCTATTTATTATCTTACCTGAGTCAGGGGCGCGTCGTGGAATATGATAAAAATTTTAAAGAAATATGGAGTTATAATACGCCGAAGCCCTGGGCAGCTTTGCGATTAAAAAATGGCAATACGCTAATTACGGATGAAACCGAATGGACTACCAAAGAAGTGAATAACAAAGGCGAAACCGTTTGGGCGTTTAATTGCAAAACCGATTTGCCGGCCGAATATCAATTCACATCGGCTCCGCAAACCTGCACCCGTTTGGCGAATGGCAACACCATATTTGCTTCGCGCGGACAAAACGGTAAAGGCCCGCAGCTAATTGAAGTTACCCGGGATAAGAAAGTGGTTTGGGTACTGCATGATTATAAAAATGTAGGCGACGGCACCGCCTTGCAAGTACTTGACGATCCGGGCATACCTGAGGTACCGGGACAATCAGAGCATTAATTCCCCACCAATAACCATTAAGACGCCCGGTGACCTTGATTGTCGGGCGTTTTTGTTTAGTTCCCGCAGGGTCCTTCGACAGAGGGCTCTACGATGACTTGTCCTGAAATAGGTTTACACAAAAAAGTGTAAACAATGAAAAAGGATAAAGAAGAAAAGATCCGGGAGGATCGAATAACAGGAGGCCTGAGT
>Ga0207647_10000492_pt1 | contig 31644 bp, 23 predicted proteins | sample KBSCornC2_FD_184295 | JGI IMG/M metagenome (GOLD analysis project Ga0207647, IMG submission 184295) | Corn rhizosphere microbial communities from Kellogg Biological Station, Michigan, USA - C2 (SPAdes) (version 2) | ecosystem: Host-associated > Plants > Roots > Rhizosphere ... | reverse complement strand
GGTGGTAGACGTTAATGTACCCGGACCGATTTTGAAATCGGCATTCAATGATACGCCGCCTAATTGGTTTCCTGATTTTGCCGGAGTGTCCTGATCTATAATACGGTCGAACGGATTGGTTGAAGGTAATTTATAACCCAGATCGGCAATGATATTGTTAAACTGACGATAAGAGGCACGCAAGGTTGGCGCTACGCCCGCATATACCTGAACGTAACCGTTAGGCTTTTGATCAGATACATCGCCCGATAAAGTGATGGTTGTCCTGTCTGATGGTTGCCAAAGCAATTGTGCATGAGCACTCAGGTTGTTGATGTCATTCACAGCTTCTTGTTTGACTATGTTCTGGATCAAGCCGTTACGCTGGGTGCCTGAAAAGGATATACGAGCAGCCAACGTCTTAGCCAGCGGACCTGTAACAGATGCTTTGGTCTGGACGTAACCGTAGTTACCAAAACTGCTCTCCAAAGTCACGCCTGGCGTAAAGCTGGCTTTGCGAGTGGTAATATTGATAGCGCCGGCAGAAGTATTTTTGCCAAATAAAGTGCCTTGAGGGCCGCGCAAAACTTCGATGTTGTCAATGTCTACAAAGTCAAGTGTGGCTGCTGCCGGGCGGGCATAATAAACGCCGTCTACATAAAAACCAACACCCGGATCCAAACCATCATTAGTTAAACCAAACGGCGAACCTATACCCCGGATATTGATACCGGTATTGCGCGGGTTTGAAGTGTAAAGTTGTAAAGACGGTACCAGCTCCTTAACCCTGTTTACGTTGAAGGCACCGGCTTTATCGATCTGGGTACCACCTACTACAGAGATCGGGATAGGCACATCCTGCAAAAGTTCCTGGCGGCGTCTCGACACAACCACAATTTCCTGCAGTTGATCATTGCTTACCAATTCAAATTCTGTGGGTGCATTTTGAACGCTGATAATCTGAAAGTCCTGAGGCTTATAACCTACCGAGCTGATCCTGATATAAAACGGGGCGTCGACGGTTACTTTAAGGGTAAATTGCCCGTGCTCGTCGGCGGCAACACCATTGCCGGTTCCTCTGATAACTACTGAGGCATGTGGTACTGGCTTGCCTTTGCTATCTTTGATGGTACCGGTTATGGTATTTTGGGCCCAAGCCGCCGTGGATGTAATGATAAGGATTAGGGTAAAAATACGCGATATTAATGTCATAGTTAGTTTGGTAATAGATGAGTTATATTAAGTGTTAAATGGGTGAATAATCATGTTAGAAAGCTGCAAGAAAAGTGCTTGCGAGGGTTAGCAACAACAACCATAAGTGATGTTACGAATGGATTTTTGGAGATCTGATTTAATTAATACCATAAATTCTATAGAATTAGTAGACAAAAGTATTAAAAAATATTTATTACCAAATTCTTTTAAAAAAATATTTTGATTGAGGATATTTCCGGGTGATGTCAGTTAGTGTTTTTGTGTAATATTTCTACTTTTTTAAACAAAAATCATGTAGTTTAATACCATTTTAGATAATATTTTATCAAAATCACCACTAATTAGTTGATTTGGTATGGTTTTAATATCACATCTATATCATTTTCAATAATTATCAGTCAAAATCATTTTAAATTGGTTAAAAACGCGATATTTGCACCTGTAATTAATCAAAATCATGTCTTTTAAATACAAACGCATTGTTGTAAAAATCGGGTCGAATGTTCTGACACAGGGCAATGGTCTCCCCGATCAGCACCGCATTGCAGCTTTGGTCGACCAGATTGTAGACATAAAAAAGCAAGGTATAGATGTGATTCTGGTTTCGTCAGGGGCCGTTGCCGCCGGGCGCAGCCTGATTACGGTTTCTGATAAATATGATGCTATTGCTGCCCGCCAGCTCCTGGCCTCTATCGGTCAGGTTAAACTCATTAATAACTATGCGGCCTTGTTTGAAAAGCATGATATGCTGTGCTCACAAGTATTGGTAACTACTGAAGATTTTAAAGGCCGTCAGCATTATCTTAACATGCAAAACTGCCTGGAGATATTGCTGCAGCACCATGTTATCCCTATTGTAAATGAAAACGACGTAGTATCAGTGACCGAACTGATGTTTACTGATAATGATGAGCTTGCGGGCTTGATCGCCTCTATGCTCAATGCGCAGGCCATGATCATTCTAACCAATGTCGACGGTATTTATACAGGTAATCCAAACGACAAAGGCTCTGAGCTCATAACCGAAGTGAGTGGTAACGGCGTTGATTTTTCATCATTTGTCACCACTAGTAAGTCGCAGTTTGGCCGTGGCGGTATGATTACTAAATCGCACATGGCGCAAAAAACAGCTAAGTTGGGTATTGCCGTGCATATTGCCAATGGTACAAAAGAAAATATTCTGCTGGATGTATTAAATAACGTGGTGCCACACACCCGCTTTATTCCTGACAAAACAGCATCAGGCAAAAAGAAATGGCTGGCCCATTCAGAGAAAGCTGCTACCGGTATTGTTCAAGTAAATGCCGGTGCAAAAACAGCGCTAACCTCTAACAGAGCAACCAGTCTGCTGCCTGTAGGTGTGGTTGATGTATTGACCGATTTCAAAAAAGGCGAGATCATTAAATTGATTGATGACCAGAAAAAAGTTATCGCTTTGGGCATAGCCGAATACGGCGCCGATAAAGCCAAAGAAAACATCGGCCAAAAAAACCAGAAACCGCTGGTACATTATGATTACCTTTATCTTTTAAGCTAATTGCCATGAGTTATACTACCTATTTTGAGAATGCGCAAATAGCGTCAAGAAATTTCAATTTACCAGCTGATAAGATCAATCTCATCCTGATAGATCTTGCTGCCGAAACCATATCGCAAACCCATTATCTGCTGCGCGAAAATCAGTTGGACCTGGACAGAATGGATCCGGCCAATCCCAACTACGACCGGCTGCAACTTACAGAAAACCGTATCAGGGATATCGCCGGCGATATTATTAATGTATCCCGGTTAGAAACCCCGTTGGGGCATATTCTTTCGGAAAAAACCATGCCTAATGGGCTGCATATCTCGAAAGTTTCGGTTCCGCTGGGCGTTGTGGGTGTTATTTATGAGGCAAGGCCGAATGTAACTTTTGATGTATTTGCGCTGTGTTTTAAAACCGGCAATGTGTGTATATTAAAAGGTGGCAGCGATGCCGATTACTCAAACCGCTCTATCATCAGCATTATTCATAAGGTTTTGGTTAGACATGGTATCGATATAAACGTAGCTACCCTCCTGCCTAAAGAACGCGACGCTGCAGAGGCACTTATGCAGGCTGTGGATTACGTGGACGTTATTATACCGCGTGGCAGTCAGGGCTTGATTAATAGTGTGCGTCAAAACAGCAAAGTGCCCGTAATTGAAACCGGCGCCGGGATTGTGCATGTGTATTTTGATGCTTCGGGCGATTTGAAGGTTGGGCGTAATATTGTATTCAATTCTAAAACTCGCCGCGTAAGTGTTTGTAATGCGCTAGATTGCCTGGTTATGCATGCGGACAGATTGAATGATCTTCCCGCTTTAGCAGAACCTCTGGGAAAAGCAGGCGTTGAAATATTTGCTGACGAAACAGCCTATCGGGCTCTGCAAAATCACTACCCTGCACACTTGTTGCATCAGGCCGGTCCTGAGCATTTTGGTACAGAATTCCTTTCCATGAAAATGGCTATCAAAACAGTGGATACTTTTGAAAAGGCGCTTGAGCATATCGCCATACATAGTTCAAAACACAGCGAGGCTATTGTTGCCGAAGAGTCAACCACTATCACCGACTTTTTAAACCGCGTCGACGCAGCCGCGGTTTATGTAAACGCAGCCACTGCTTTTACTGATGGAGCACAGTTTGGCTTAGGTGCAGAGATTGGCATCAGCACTCAAAAACTACATGCGCGGGGGCCTATGGGATTACAGGAACTAACCAGCTACAAGTGGCTGGTGCGTGGTAACGGACAAACGCGCGCCTAATATTTACCTGTAATTGACTAAGCCATTAAATTGAAAGCCTTATCTTTGCGCTTTATATGAGCAAGCACGGAAGAATATTAGTGGCAATGAGCGGTGGCGTCGATAGTTCGGTAGCGGCAGTGATGTTGCATGAGCAAGGATACGAGGTTATTGGCCTTACCATGAAAACCTGGGACTACGCCTCGTCTGGCGGCAGTTCAAAGGAAACCGGCTGCTGCAGTCTTGATAGTATTAATGACGCCCGCGCTTTGGCCGTTGGTTATGGCTTCCCTCATTATATATTAGATATCCGCAATGAGTTTGGCGATTTTGTGATCGACAACTTTGTGGACGAATATCTGGCCGGCCGCACTCCTAACCCATGCGTGCTTTGCAATACCCACATTAAATGGGAAGCTTTATTAAAACGTGCCGATAAACTGGATTGCGAATTCATCGCCACCGGTCACTATGCCAATATCCGTCTACAGGATAACGGCCGCTACGTAATATCAAAAGGTAAAGACGAAAATAAAGATCAATCTTATGTGCTTTGGGGAGTATCGCAACAAAATCTGGCGCGCACAAAATTCCCGTTAGGTGGTTTCTCTAAACCTGAGATCAGACAAATGGCTCTGGAAATGGGGCAAATTGAGCTGGCGGGTAAAAGCGAAAGCTATGAGATCTGCTTCGTCCCTGATAACGACTATCGTGCGTTTTTGCGCCATAAAGTTGAAGATCTGGAAGAACGTGTTGCCGGCGGTAATTTTACGCTGACAGACGGCACCATAGTAGGCAAACATGAAGGATATCCTTTTTACACCATCGGTCAGCGCCGAGGTTTGGGTGTGGCATTGGGCAAACCTATGTTTGTAACGAAAATAGACCCGGTTACCAATACGGTTGTTTTGGGTACTGAAGAAGAGCTGCAACGCAAACAAGCCTGGGTACGGAACCTGAACCTGATTAAATACGAAAGTATAACTGAGCCTATTAACGCTATTACCAAAATACGTTACAAAGATGCCGGCGGCGACAGTACCATCGTACAGATGGGCGAACACATGAAGGTCGACTTTACCCATACCGTATCTGGCATTGCACCGGGTCAATCTGCCGTATTTTATGAAGGCAACGACCTGTTAGGTGGCGGATTTTTAATGTAAGCCGTCAAGACTTTACAGTTTCTTTTCATCTGCGCAAGCAAATTTAACATGGCTTAAAATTTGTGTTTCGCTTACTTTATCCTTTATTTGCAAAAAAATTATTGACTGGATGGCTAAAAATTTACTTATTGTAGAATCACCGGCGAAAGCTAAAACCATTGAAGGATACCTGGGCAAAGACTTCACTGTGAAGTCAAGCTACGGCCATATCCGCGACCTGGTAAAGTCTGAAGACGCAATTGACATAGCCAATAATTTTAAACAAACATATGAGGTGCCTGCTGATAAAAAGCAGGTAGTGAGTGAGTTAAAGAAATTAGCTAAGGAGGCCGAAACGGTTTGGCTAGCATCCGATGAGGACCGCGAGGGAGAAGCCATATCATGGCACTTATTTGATACTTTAGGATTAAAAGATGCCAATACCAAACGCATCGTTTTCCATGAAATCACCAAGCCGGCTATTATGGCGGCTATCGAAAATCCGCGTAAAATAAACTATGACCTGGTAAACGCACAGCAAGCACGCCGAGTATTGGACAGATTGGTGGGCTTTGAACTTTCGCCTGTTTTATGGAAAAAAGTTAAACCTTCATTATCTGCAGGCCGTGTACAGTCGGTTGCAGTAAGGATCATTGTTGAGCGTGAACGCGAGATCAATAAATTCCAGTCAGAAGCTTCATTTAAGATCGTTGCTATATTTGGCAAAGGTCGCCAGGCTTTTAAAGCCGAACTGGCCGAGCGCTATAGCAAACAAGAAGATGCCGAGAAGTTTTTACAGGATTGTATCGGTGCAGATTTTAACGTAAACTCGTTAGAAACTAAACCGACTAAACGCTCGCCTGCTGCACCGTTCACCACTTCTACCCTGCAACAGGAAGCCAGCCGTAAATTAGGTTATTCGGTGTCTCGCACCATGCAAATCGCGCAGAAACTGTATGAGTCTGGTCATATCACCTATATGCGTACCGATTCGGTGAACTTGTCGGAGACTGCCTTAGCATCTGCCGCAAATGAAATTGCATCTGCTTATGGTAATCAATATTATCAGCAGCGAAAATATAAAACTAAAACTGCCGGCGCGCAGGAAGCTCACGAAGCCATCCGCCCTACCTATTTTAATAACCACACTATTGGTGGCGACGGCAGCGAAAAACGCCTGTATGAGCTGATCTGGAAGCGTGCCATCGCTTCACAAATGAGCGAAGCACAGTTCGAAAAAACTACCGCTAAAATTGGCATATCAAGCCGTAAAGAAGAATTAGTTGCCAATGGTGAGGTGATGAAGTTTGATGGTTTCCTGAAAGTGTATCTGGAATCAAACGATGATGAAGATGAAATGCAGCCGGAAGATACCGACAACGCCATATTACCACCTTTAACTAAGGGACAGCGTTTGGATTTAGAAGAAATGTCGGCTACTGAACGTTTCTCTCGTCCGCCGGCACGATATACCGAGGCCAGTTTGGTGAAGAAATTAGAGGAACTGGGTATCGGTCGCCCGTCAACCTATGCTCCTACTATTTCTACTATCCAAAACCGGGGCTATGTAGTTAAAGAAGAGCGCGAAGGTAAAACCAGAAAATTCAGAGTATTGACGCTTAAAGGCGACAGCATAGCTAAAGAAGAACGTACCGAAAATACCGGCGCCGAACGGGGTAAGTTATTTCCTACCGATATCGGTGCTGTTGTAAACGATTTTCTGGTACAACATTTTACAGGTATTGTCGACTTTAACTTTACCGCAAAGGTAGAAAAGCAATTTGATGAGATTGCCGCCGGTTTGGAAGAGTGGACTAATATGATTGGCAATTTCTACAAGCCTTTCCATGCAGACGTAGAGAATACCATGGAAACCGCCAACAAAGCTACCGGTATCCGTGAGTTGGGTATTCATCCCGAAAAAGGTGAAAAAGTATCGGTACGTATTGGCCGCTACGGTCCGTTTGTGCAGATTGGTGAAAACGCCAGCGACGACAATAAAGAGTATAAACCTCAATATGCTAGCTTGCGCACCGGGCAAAGTATTGAGACCATTACTTTAGAAGAAGCTTTAGAACTGTTCAAATTACCTAAGGTTGTAGGTGAGTTTGAGGGTAAGCAGATGAAGGTAGCTATCGGTCGTTTTGGGCCGTATATCAGCCATAACAGCGCGTTTGTATCCTTGCCAAAAGGTATTGATCCGTTAGATGTTACTGAAGAACAGGCTATCGAGTTGATCCAGGAGAAACGCAAAAAAGACGCTGAGAAGCTGATCAAATCTTTTGAAGAAGACCCAGCTGTTAAAGTATTAAACGGTCGTTTTGGACCTTATATTGAGTTTGGCAAACAAAACGTCAAGATCCCGAAAGATAAAGACCCCAAAGAGCTGACTTACGAAGAATGTAAAGCTTTGGCCGAAGCAGACAGCAAAGCTCCTAAAAAAGGCGGCAAGAAGTTTGCGAAGAAAAAATAGTTTAGTGAGTGGATAGTGGTGAATGGTGAGTGATTTTATACTATGCTTTTCGCCAATCACCACTCACCATTAACCATTCACTACAATGATTAAAGATCTCCCCGAAAATAATGTAACCGATATTGCCGTGGCTGTGGCTTTAGAGGGCGAGAACGTTCAGAGCAAAATCTTTCATGTTTATTTGATCAACCAAAAAGATCAGGCTATTGAAAACGTGCTGATTACCTCAAAAGGTTATGGCGAGCGTAACGGTGAACAGGTGCGCACTTCTACCCTGCGCCACATGTTCCCGCAAGTTGATGCAAATTCATTCAAGCAAATTGAACTGATTGACGAACAAACTTTCGGACTCAATAATGAATATTGGGTAAGTTACTACATTGGCAACCAGATATTCGATAAGAAATTCATCTTCCTGCCCGAAAGTATTATCGATGCTAATTTTATTAAGCTGCCGATAGTGAATAAGCCCGGGGTGATGATTGGATAGTGAATGAGGAGGTGAATTGTGAGTGGATATTTTTCGGTTCGTCTACAATTTACTATTCACTACTTACCATTCCCCACTGACTATCTAACTGTCAAATTTCTCCAACAACTTCAGCAACGTCTCAAAATCTTTAGGATACGGCGCGTGGATAGTTATAGATTCTCCATCCAGCTTTTTAAACGTCACCTCGAAAGCATGCAGCGCAAAGCGTTTCATGATGGGCAGTTCTTCCTGATCTTTCCCTAAATGGTATTTGCGTTTTATGGCCGATAAATAAACCGGTTTGCCTTTATACATTCCGTCGCCCGCTATTGAGGCGCGTTGGGTAGCCAGGTGTATACGGATCTGGTGCATACGGCCCGTTACCGGACGGCACTCTACCAATGTATAATGTTTAAAATATCTGATTGACTGAAACCATGTTTCAGCCCGTTTTCCCTCCTGCCTGCTGATGGTTACGTTACCTTTACCCACGTTCAATATAGGCAGATCGACTAATAACTTCTCAAACACATGAGTGCCATCAATTACAGCGTGATAAACCTTGCTCACCTGTCGCTTCTCAAATTGCATAGATATTGTGCGGTATGCTTCGGGGTTTTTGGCGATGATAAGCGCGCCTGAGGTCTCTTTGTCCAATCGGTGGCATATCTGGGCGTCGTCGCTATATTCTTTCGCCAGACGCAGTATATTGATCTCGCCGCCCTCGCGCTCATCAAGCGAGCTGACAAACGCCGGCTTGTTAATGACAATCAGATTATCATCTTCAAACAATATCAGGTCGGCAAACTTTGGAATCTTCATGTATTAAATAATAGTCGGCAAAAATACGGTTTTTTAACTTAACAGAACACTTTTAACGCTATGCTTACGGTAAAATGCCTGAATGTATCTTGGTAAGATTATTGTATCGTCCATCACAAATACATCTAACTATATAAAACATCATGAGTGATAAAGCAACCAAACCTGAAGAAAAGGGATTTTTCGAGAAGGTAAAAGATGCCATAGAAGAACTATGGGATGGTACCAAGGATACAGCTGAAGATCTAAAAGAAGCTGCCGAAGACAAATATGATGAAGTTACCAAAATAGCTGCCCCTCCTAAAAGGGCTGTTACCCGTAAAGCTACAGCCCGTAAGCCGGTAAAAGCTAAAGTTAGTACAACAACCAAAGCTAAAAGCACTGCCGGAGACACCAAAGTTAAAGCCGAAACAAAAGCCAAAGAGGCTAAAACCAAAATAGCTGAAGTAAAAGGCAAGGCCGACGCTAAGGTTAAAGATATTACTACCAAAGCTAAAAAAGCAGCCGGCGAAGTAAAAGCAAAGGCCAATACTAAAGTTAAGACAGTGGCTGCGAAAGCGAAAACCAGCCCGAAATCAAAATCGAACAGCAAATAACTATATGTAGTACAGAATGACAAAGGCCCCATTAAGGGGCCTTGTCTACTTTAGTTTAAGCTTCAAACTTATAACCTACACCTTTTACGGTGGCTACAATATCGTCGCCCAGTTTTTCGCGTAGTTTGCGGATGTGTACGTCGATAGTACGGTTGGTTACAACCACTGAGTCTTCCCAGATATTTTTCAGGATTACCTCGCGGGTATAAACTTTGCCCGGCTTAGAGGCTAACAGGTATAATAATTCAAATTCCTTTTTAGCCAAAACAATCTTTTCGCCGTTTTTGTAAACCAGGTAAGCTTCGCGGTCAATAACCAGATCGCCTATTTCCAGTTTATTATCGCTTACCTCTTCGGCAGGAGCGTTTCTGCGCAGGATAGCGTTGATGCGGCTAACCAAAGCACGCGGCTTAATAGGTTTAGCGATGTAGTCGTCGGCGCCAACGTTAAAGCCAGCGATTTCTGAGTACTCCTCGCTGCGAGCGGTTAAGAACACCATAAAGGTGTTTTTAAACTCAGGCATAGTACGCATGATGCGACACGCTTCGATACCATCCATTTTAGGCATCATGATGTCAAGCACTATAAGGTCTGGCAATGATCTTTTAGCTTCAGTAACCGCTTCCTGGCCGTTACGTGCTAAAAATACCTGGTAACCTTCTTTCTTTAAATTATACTCGATAAGCTCTAAAATATCGGGCTCATCGTCAACAATTAAAATTTTTTGTTTGGTTGAGGTGCTCATGTACTATTTAAATTTTGTTATAAAAGTATGTACTTTAAAAAAGCTTACAGTAAACTTAGTATTAACAAATTGTTAATAGTCACATTGATTTAACATTTTATTTAGCCTTGTTGAAAGTTTTGTTTAAAAAATCTTCAAGTGCCTGACCAGTAACATTTTTAGCCACTATATTTCCCTGTGGGTCAATGATGAAATTTGACGGAATGGCTTCTATATGATACAAACGCTCGGTTGGGCCATCAAAGCGTTGCAGATCTGAGCCGTGCGCCCAGGTTAATTTATCGGCAGCGATGGCTTTTTTCCAGTCGTCTTTGGTAACATCCAGTGAGATGCCCAGGATATTAAAACCTTTATCTTTATAAGCGGCATAAGCTTTAACCACATTAGGGTTCTCTGCCCTGCAAGGCGCACACCATGAGGCCCAGAAATCAAGCATCACATATTTGCCTTTATAATCTGAAAGATTGATAGGCTTGCCATCAATTCCCGTAACGGTAAACTCAGGCGCCTTATGCCCTATTGATGTAGACTTAACAGCTTCCATTTGGTTTACAAAACGTTTTACCGCCGGATTATCGCTAAAGTTGTTTGATTTTTTCAGATCCTCAGCATAAGCTACCATTTGCTGCTCATAACGCATGGGCTCTAATGATGACAAAGCGTAAAATGAAGCCAGCGAATTTTTATTATCGCCAACGAATTTTAAAACTGCCTGCGCATAATTTTCCATGTTTTTCATAAACATCGGGCGATATGCGTTAACCAGCGAATCTGATTCTTTACCGGCAGCCTCTACTTTTGATTGATATTCTGCGACGATCTTATTGTTCTTTTCGCCCCAAAAAGTACTTATCTTATTGAATTCCTGAATTTTTTCAGAGTTATCAGAGCCGGTTATTTCGTAGCCGTGATTTTTGTCACTGTCGTCGGTTGTGAAGGTGATGGTCTCGCCGTTTTTCGCGATCAGGTCATAAATGCCGGTGCCAACGCGCAGTTTGTAAAGATTTTCGTAAGGCGATGAATGTTTTATTTCAAATTTACCGTCGCTACTCAACGGTACTGAATCAACCACATTAATCTGCGTGCTGTCGGCTTCAAGCAGGTATACCTTACTTGTTTTGCCCGCATTTTTAACGGTGCCTTCAATTTTAAATTTTGACTCGTCTTTGCAGGCAGCTAATACGGTTACAGCGGCAACAGTGCTATAGACTAATGCTTTTATTTTCATTTTGCTTCTTCTAATGCTTTGATTAATAATTTGTTGGTAGCCTGTGGGTCGATCTTTCCTTTCGAGCTTTTCATGATATCGCCCATAAACAGACCTAAAACGCCTTTTTTACCTTTATGGTATTCTTTCACCTTATCAGGGAATTTAGCTAAGGCGTCCTGAATAAACTTACTCACGTCGTCACCATCGGTAGTGATCAACAGGTTAAGATCAGATGCCAGTTGTTCGGCAGTTTTTTCAGGCGATTTCATCATGGCCGGCAGCAATTTATGCGATGCTACCGTGTTGTTGATGGCCCCTGCCTCAACCAATTTGATCAATCCCGCAAGATTAGCCGGTTTAATGGCGAGGTCTGAAATATGTGCGCCGGTTTCATTCAGATATGATTTTACAGCACCCATCATCAGGTGAGCAGCTGCTTTGTAATTTGAAGTATGTTTGGTCAGCTCCTCGAAAAACAACGCGACTTCTTTATCGGCAGTTAAAACTGATGCGTCATAATCTGATAAACCAAGATCTAAATATTTATGATATAACTGACCCGGTAACGCAGGTAATGATTGGCGGATATTCTCAACATAAGCTTTATCCAACACCAAAGGCATCAAATCAGGCTCAGGGAAATAGCGGTAGTCATTAGCCATTTCTTTTGAGCGCAGTACTGAGGTCTCGCCCGTATCGGCATTAAAGTTTAATGTGTTTTGGTCGATATGACCTCCGGCTTCGATAACACGTACCTGACGTTCAAATTCATGATCGATTGCACGCTGTACGTTACGGATTGAGTTGAGATTCTTTACCTCACAACGATTGCCAAATGCAGTTTCCCCTTTCAGACGGACAGAAATATTGGCATCGCAGCGCATGCTGCCTTCTTCCATATTACCGTCGCAGATATCCAGGTAACGTAATATCTTTCGGATCTCGGTCAGCAACTGGCCCGCTTCTTCGCTGCTGCGCATATCGGGTTGGGTAACAATCTCCAGTAGTGGTACTCCTGCCCTGTTCAGGTCAATCAATGAATCGGCATGGTGGTTATCGTGCATGCTTTTACCGGCATCTTCCTCCATATGAATATGGTGAATGGCCAGGTCCTTAGTAGTACCGTTTGATAGTTTAACGGTTACATATCCGCCTAAACAAACCGGAGATTTATCCTGGGTGATCTGATAGCCTTTTGGTAAATCGGCGTAAAAGTAATTCTTACGGTCGAAGCTATTATTTAAATTAATAGTGCAGTTACAAGCTAAACCCATTTTTACGGCATACTCAACCGCGCGTTTATTAATGCGTGGCAACGTACCCGGGTGGCCCAATGAAATAGCACTGATATGATGATTGGGTTCGGCGCCAAAGGCAGCAGAATCAGACGAGAAGACTTTACTTAAAGTAGATAACTGTGCGTGAATCTCTAAACCTACAACTAATTCGTACTTGTCGCTCACAGTTTTTTCCAAAACGGACATATTATAATAAAATTCGGATTTAAAAATCTGTTGATCCTGCCAAATATAAGGTTAATATTAAATAGACCAAGAGTTAATGGGGTGAAAACCGTGGCAAAATTGTGCGCGTTTTCTTTAAAATTGTCATTCTGAGCACAGCGAAGAATCTTTGTATAAGCGATTAACTAAGCGTATAAGATCTTTCGCTGTGCTCAGAATGACAATGGTTATTAATAGAAAAGCCTCCTATTAGGAGGCTCTCTTGTATCATTTACTTAATCTTTATTTCACAAAGCTCCTGGCTTTCTCCAACACATTAGCCAATCCAGCTATATCTTTACCACCTGCAGTGGCGAAAAATGGCTGACCGCCGCCGCCGCCCTGGATCTCTTTAGCCAACTCGCGGACGATATTGCCCGCATTCAGGCCTTTATCTTTAACCAGGTTTTCTGAAATCATCACGGCGATACTTGGCTTGCCATCGATAGCGGCAGTTAGCACCAGGAACATATCTGAAACGATATCTTTCAACTGATAAGCCAGATTTTTGATGGCATCTGCATTGGGTAACTCAACTTGTTGAGCAAGGAAATTGACACCGTTAATATTCTCAACCTTTTGAGCCAGCTCATCTTTTAAACCGGCTGACTTTTCTAAAACGCTTTTCTCGATCTCTTTTTTCAATCGGGCGTTTTCAGCAATCAGGTCCTCAATGCTTTTAGTGATATCTTTTGGATTCTTAAGCAACTCTCTCACCTGTGTTACCAGCTTGTTTTGCTCGTTAATAAACATTTCGGCAGCAATACCGCTAATAGCCTCAATACGACGCACACCGGCTGCGACAGCGCTTTCGGCAACTATTTTAAAGTAACCGATGGCTCCCGTTGCTTTTACGTGAGTACCACCGCAAAGCTCTTTCGAGAATTTTTCGTCAAAAGTGATCACTCGTACAAAGTCGCCATATTTTTCGCCGAATAGAGCAGTTACTCCGCTTTTTATAGCTACGTCATAAGGTACATTGCGCTCTTCTTTTAAGGCGATGTTCTCCCGCACCTTTTCATTTACTATGGCTTCGATTTGCGCCAATTCCTCATCAGTTACTTTGGCGAAGTGTGAAAAGTCGAAACGTAGATAATCAGCATTTACCAATGAACCTTTTTGGTTTACGTGTGTGCCCAAAACTTCTTTCATTGCCGCATGTAACAAGTGGGTAGCACTGTGATTATTCATAATGCTGTTTCTGCGGGCTTGATCAACAATTGCAGTCAGCGCGTCATCAATATCAGCAGGTAGTGTATCCACAAAATGAACAATCAGGCCGTTTTCTTTTTTAGTATCGGTGACGTTAACAATCTCACCGTCCGGAAAGATCAATTCGCCTGTATCTCCTACCTGACCGCCACTTTCCGCATAGAAAGGCGTTTTATCCAATACAATCTGGTATTGCTCTTTACCTTTTGCAGTTACTTTACGGTATTTCACTACATGAGCTACAGTTTCCGTTTCGTCGTAACCGGTAAACTCAACGTTATCGTCATCTTTTAATACAACCCAGTCGCCGGTATCAATGGCGCCGGCCGCGCGTGAACGGGCTTTTTGCTCTTGCAAAGCTTTTTCAAACCCTGTAGTATCGACATTAAAACCTTTTTCACGGGCCATCAGCTCGGTTAAATCCAAAGGGAAACCATAAGTATCAGATAATTCGAAGGCAAAAGCTCCTGCGATTTGTTTGCCGCTCTGATCGGCAATATAATTATTGAATCGGTTGATACCGTTTTCTAAAGTACGCAGGAACGAAGCTTCCTCCTCCAAAATCACTTTCTGAACAAAATCTTTCTGGTTCCAAAGCTCATCAAATACACCGCGGAACTGCTCGGCTAATAAAGGCACCAATTGATTCAGGAATGGCTCTTTGAAACCTAAATACTGATATTGGTAACGTACGGCCCTGCGCAAAATACGGCGGATAACATAACCCGCTTTATTATTTGACGGCAACTGACCATCGGCAATGGCAAAGCTTACCGCGCGGATGTGATCGGCTAATACACGCATGGCTACGGCAGAGTTCCAGTCTGCATCGCCCGGAACTGCATTGGCATTATATTTTTTACCTGATTTTGTGGCGATGAAATCAATCATCGGTGTAAACACGTCTGTATCGTAATTGCTGAATTTACCCTGGATAACACGCACCAAACGCTCAAAGCCCATACCGGTATCCACGTGTTGGGCAGGCAGCGGCTGTAATGATCCGTTTTTTAAACGGTTAAACTGCATGAATACGTTGTTCCAGATTTCAATAACCTGCGGATCGTCCGCATTTACCAACTTAGCGCCCGGTACTTTAGCCCTTTCAGCCTCACTGCGGTTATCGTAGTGGATCTCAGAGCAAGGTCCACAAGGACCGGTCTCACCCATCTCCCAGAAATTATCTTTTTTATTACCCAACAGGATATGATCTTCAGGCACAAAAGCTTTCCAGAAGTCATAAGCTTCCTGATCTTTGGGTAGACCCTCTTTTTCGTCGCCTTCAAATATGGTTACGTACAGGCGGCTTTTGTCAATTTTATAAACCTCAGTCAGCAGTTCCCAGCTCCAGGCAATGGCTTCTTTTTTAAAGTAATCGCCAAAGCTCCAGTTACCCAGCATCTCAAACATGGTATGGTGATAGGTATCGATACCTACTTCTTCCAAATCATTATGTTTACCTGATACACGCAAGCAACGCTGGGTATCGGCAACGCGCGAAGAAGTGGCCGGTGCCTCACCTAGAAAAATGTCTTTGAACTGGTTCATACCGGCGTTGGTGAACATCAAGGTTGGATCGTTCTTAACAACTATGGGTGCCGATGGTACTATGGTGTGTCCTTTTGAGGCAAAAAAATCAAGAAAAGCTTGTCGTATTTGATTAGCGGTCATATCAATTATTAAATGCAGCTATCGTGTGCACTTTTTGTGCAAAAATGGGAATTTTTGAGAAGTATTTCGTATAAATATGTATATTCTGTGCAATTATGTGTTCAGTTAATGCACAATTTTTGGGAAGTATTTCGTGTAAATGTGCAGCGTTCTGTTCAATTTATGTGTTCAGTTATGTGTAATTATGTAAAATTATAAACTAAATTTGCACATGCCTTACAAAGAGCGTGAGATCACAAAAATGTATTATACCATGGGCGAAGTAACGTCTATGTTCGATGTTAATGCCTCGATGATACGTTTTTATGAAAAGGAGTTCGATATTCTTCAACCCAAGAAGAATAAAAAAGGCAACCGCTTATTCACGCCAGAGGATATTGAAAACCTGAAAATTATTTTCCACCTGATCCGCGATAAAGGCTATACCCTACCCGGTGCTAAAGAACACCTGAAAAATAACGGCAGCGAAACCCGCGAAAACCAGCGCGTTATTGATTCTTTAGAGAACCTGAAAAAGTTCCTGCTCGAAGTAAGAGATCAGTTGTAATCAATACTAATTGGTTTTAAAGATTATACGCTTAAATTAGCGATTGCTAAATCCTATAATCTTTATCTGAATTGATAGCTAATCATAAAGGCGAAATTCCGTTTGTTGTATTGTTGCTGCCCTTTTTATTGGGTATCTGGCTGGGGTTGTCATTTTCGTCCATCAGTTATGCTTATTGGGCGATAATTCCGCTTATTACCTTTAGCCTAATCTTCGTAGCGTTGAATTTTGACTATGTCAAATTGGGTATTTATAAATCGAGATGGATAGGTGGAGTTCTTGTTAATTTTATTCTATTTTTTGCGGGATGGTTTTGTGTGATTGAAAACAACGAGCTTAATCAACTCACACATTTCTCCAAACATCCATCACAACACTTAATTGCCCGAATTAATAGTGAACCGATTTTAAAGAATGGCCTGGTGCGATTTTCGGCAGTTATTGAAGCGCAGCAAAATCAAAGGCAAACAACTTCTTCAACCGGTACTTTACTGGTAGCTATAAAAGATTCTGCAGCTATACAATTAAAGTATGGCGATGAATTGCTGATCCCGTCTAAGTACGACAACGTGGATCCCCCATTTAATCCGGCCGAATTTAATTATAAACGATATCTGGCTAATCAAAACATCTATCAGCAAGCTTATTTGTTTCCAAATCAATATGCTCTCATCGGTCGAAACAAAGGCAACCCGGTTATAGCTTATGCTTTGAACCTGAGGCAACATCTGGTCGAAAAGCTAAAAACCAATATCCATGACACCTCAGCGGTAAATGTCGCCTCAACACTGATATTAGGTTACAAGGCCGATCTGAGTAACGAGCTTTTGCAAGCCTATTCAAAAACGGGCACTATTCACATCCTTTCCGTATCCGGTGGACACGTGGCTATTATCTACTTATTGCTTAATATTCTGTTTGGTTCTATGGAGCGATACAAGCGAGGCAAGGCTATTAAAGCAGCGCTTGTTATTAGCCTGATCTGGTATTATGCGTTGCTAACCGGCTTCTCTCCAGCTGTTTGCCGGGCGGCTGCAATGATTTCGCTCATTATCATGGGCAAAACCTATAGCCGGTACATTAATACGCTCAATATCCTGGCGGTGTCGGCATTCTTTTTATTGCTGTATAATCCGCTTTATATTGTTGATGTAGGCTTCCAGCTCTCCTATTTATCAGTGGCAGGGATGGTTATTTTGCAGCCATTGATTTATGAATGGTTTAAATTTAAAAATAAATGGGCCGATAAGTTATGGGCAGCTTGTTCGGTGTCGATTGCTGCCCAGGTTATTACTTTTCCGCTGAGCGCTTTTTATTTCCATCAGTTTCCGGTTTACTTTTTGGTGAGCAACCTGTTTATCATCATTCCGGCAGAGGTGATCTTGTTCGTCGGCGTATTTTATCTTTTACTGCCGCAGATGGCGTTTGTGTCGCCGGCACTGGGTTGGGGACTCGAAAAATCAATCATCCTCATGAACAAAACATTAATGTTGATTGAACAAGCTCCGTTTTCAAGCGTCGGCAAAATATGGTTTACTGCCGTTGAATACGTCTTGGTTTATGTGGCGATAATTTGCGCAGCTTATTTCTTATTTAGCCGCAAGGTACGGTTGATGCAAATAAGCCTGGTGCTGGTTTTGGTGGTCTGCATCAGCAGTAGTTTTAAGAAATTTAATGCCATAAATGCTGATAGTATTTGCTTCCTGAATATGCGTAAACACTCGGGGATTGTGTTTAAACACGGCGACAAAGCCATCATCTTATCCGATTTGCCGCCTACCGATAAAAACTATCAATACAGCATCCAGCCTTATTTGGATAGTGCTAAAGTTACCGACACCTTAGTTTATCCATTTATTAAAAACATAAATTCGTCATTTTTAATAAAGCGAAATAATATCGTCGGTTTTGATCATATCAAAATATTGATTTACAATAAGCTACTGGAAAACATATCGTTATCCCATAAATTGAAGATCGACTATCTACTTCTGACAGGTAATCCTCATACATCCATCACATCCTTAGCTAATAATTATCAATTTAATACGTTAATTATCGATAGCAATAATGGCGATCATTTAGTTGCCGACTTAGAAAAACAGGCTATAGCGGCTCATTTAAAATATTATTGTTTGAAACGTAACTATTCACTAATTATACAGTCTAATCAAAACATTTATTAAACTGAACGTTTGATTAATAAATGAATACTAACTAAATTGTGCTTAACAAAAAACAAAATATGAATATTAAATTGAAATTTGCCTTAGGATTGGCATTCAGTGCTTTAGCATTTACCGCTAACGCTCAAAAATCTTTTACACAAGGGGTAGCTAATTACCAACTACACACTCAAATGGGCGACGCAGACTCAAAAATATATTTTACGTCAGATTCGGCAGTATCTGTAACTCAGCAGGGACCGGCCTTAATTAAAATTTTATCAAACAGCAAAAATACTTACCTCGCTATTTTGGTTGATGTACCGGTTGCATCTATAAAAAAAGCCGCTGTTTTAACACCTGATGAAATTGAACAAGGTATGGCAGCAGGTCCAAAATTTACTTTTACTCCTACAACGGAAACAAAAGTTATTAATGGCTATAACTGTACAAAAATTAACGTTAAAGATACCAAAAGCGGTAGCAGTTATGTAGCTTGGATAACCAAAGATATTACTATACCTTCAAATATGTTAACCAGATTTTATGCTGAGGCGGGAGGAACTCCTATTCAATTCACTACAATTCAGCAAGGTCAGTCTGTTGACGTTACATTGAAATCAGTAGCGGATGATAAGATCCCAGCAGGTACTTTTGGTATACCCAAGGATTTCGAAAAAATTTCTCTCGACGATTTGAAAGCCATGAGCGGCAAATAGTCAATCTGATAACATTTTTTTTAAGGCTTCTTAACCTTATGGTAAATTAAGTATTTTTGCCGTCCGATGTTAAGAAGCCTTTTTAGTTTCATACGATTTTATATTTTCTGGCTACTGTTTTTTGCATTGACCCGCGTAGTTTTTGAAATATACTTTCATGCTAAACTACACGGCGCAAGCTTTACAGAAATCTTAAAAACCTATCTATACGGCATCCGTATGGATGCTTCTGCAGCGGCTTACATAGCCATACTTCCTCTTCTGGTTTTTATTATTAATTGGTTTATAGGAGGTGATAGACACATCAAACCCATCTGGTTAAAAGTTTATACATGGTTCTGCATTTTTTTCATCAGTTTAATTGCGGTAGTCGATTTGGGCATATTTGCCGAATGGGGCGCGAAAGTAAACTTCAGGGCTTTTGATACGCTATATAACTCGCCCGCCGAATCGATGTCATCAACGGCCTCCTCGCCTATTGCGTTGAATTTAACCATCATGGTAGGTTTGCTTGTCGCAGGTGGGTTATTATCTCATTATATATTAGATCATCAATTTAAAAAGCCGGCAAGCACCATCCGCAGCAAAGTATTGTGGTCAATATTGTTGGTTGGACTTAACTTTATCATTCTCAGAGGAACGCTTTCTGCCGACCCGATCAATCAGAGCGTGGGTTATTTCTCTGATAATCAATTACTAGACCTATCGGCACAAAACACCGAGTGGAACCTGTTTAATAATATATTTGAAAATCTGCGTAAGCCCTATAACCCTTACCTGTATTTGCCACCCAACGAGGCAAAAAGAATGGTTGATGAGACTTTTAAAACGCCTAAAGATACAACCGTTCGCATACTGAATGCCGATAAACCGAACGTGGTAATCATCCAAATGGAAAGCTTTACTGCCGACCTGATCGAATCGCTCGGCGGCGAAAAAGGCGATGCGCCGAACTTTGAAAAATTTATCAGGGAGGGTCTGCTCTTCAATAGTATCTATTCGGCTGGCGACCGTACCGATAAGGGTTTGATCGCTATTTTGAGCGGTTTTCCGTCTCAGGCTATCCGTACCATTGTTATTGATACTACAAAACAAAGAAAACTGCCATCATTAATGACTGAGTTCAAAAATGCGGGTTACACTACCTCTTATTTTTATGGTGGCGATGCCGAATACATGAACTTTAACATTTACATGAATGATCACGGCATAGATCATATTGTAGATCGTCATACTATGCGTCAAAGCGAAATTGGTTCAACCTGGGGGGCTTTTGACAATGTGCTTTTTGGTAAGCACATTGCTTTTATGAATAAGCAAACCAAGCCTTTCTTTTCGCTGCTGCAAACATCAACCAACCACGAACCTTTTGTATTGCCGGTTAAAGGACATTTCAAAGGCGATGATGTGACCAACCAATTCAGAAGTACCGCATGGTTTACAGATTCATGCCTGAACGCCTATTTCGAACAGGCTAAGAAACAACCGTGGTATAAAAACACGCTGTTTATTTTGGTAGCCGATCACGGGCACAGACTACCTAAAAGCACGGCCGGAGCATTTAGTCCGCAGAAATATCATATACCGCTGTTGTTTATGGGCGATGTGTTAAAACCTGAATATAAGGGCACTGTTATGAACAAATTGGGTAACCAGGTTGATATAGCCGCTACTCTTTTGGCTCAATTGAATATGCCTGCGCAAAAATTTGAATGGTCAAAAAATCTATTGAATCCTTACGCTCCCGCCTTTACTTTCTTTGATTGGGATAATGGTTTCGGTTTTATCACCCCGCAGCAAGGCGTATCATACGATAACCAGGGCCGTCGCAGGATTTATGTTGAAAAGCCCGATGCAAGTCAGGCTATAACTGAAAAAACCTTGCTTACCGGCAAGGCTTTTATGCAGCAAATATTTACTGAGTATTTAAGATATTGATCTGATTATCAGATTAATTTATTTCATTACCTAAAGCAGCAATCCAGTCGTTAAATAGCCTGGTTTCGATAGCAACGGCTTTGTCGGCATGTAATTGCCATTGCGGCGAAAATTGTTTAAGCTGATTGATCATCTCTTCAAGATGGCCTTCTTCTTCCAATATAATTGATTTCACATTCACCTTGCTCCCTGCTTCGTCTAAAGCAGACTGATAAACCGGATAAAGCTCATCGGCACGAACTTCAATAGCATACGTCACCAGCAAATAAGCAGCAAAACGAAGGTCCTTTCCAGACAGATTTAACTCTTTCTTTAAATACCGACTCACTTCAACATCCAGCTTATTTAAATAGTATTTGCTGTAGTTTGAAGCCACCAGATATTCGTCGGCATAAGTCGGGCAGCTATCTTTAACGGCCTTTTCAATCTGTTTTTTTAGATAGAAAGCGTGTCGGTGCTCTTCAGCAGCGTGTTTCAGTATGATATAAGTTACCGTTGTCGGGTCCTCGCAGGCCGATATTTTGCGTGCGCCGGTATTTTCCATTAACGATAAAGTATTCAACCAGCGGGCATGCAGTTGGTTATTGGCAATTATAGTAGGTAGTATGGTTTGTAAGCTCATGTGTTTATATTTCTCCGAGTGCCTGCTCAATTTTGCTGTAAATGTAGTTCAAGTCGGCATCGGTAATGCAATATGGGGGTAAAATATAGATAATATTGCCTAACGGGCGCAAAATTATGCCAGCATTCAAAAAGTAATGGTACAACCTATCGCGCAACGAATTGAAATAAGAGGTATTATCACCTGTCTCCCATTCCATAGCAATAATAGTCCCGGTTTGGCGTACGGTTTTTATTTTGGGGTGATGCTTGACGCGCTCAGCAAATTGAGCGTGTGCGTTTTTTATACGTTCGATGTTTTCGGCTGTCGCAGGATCCAAGAATAGGTCCAGGCTCGCTAAAGCTGCAGAACATGCCACCGGATTAGCAGTGAATGAATGTCCATGGAACAAAGTCTTTAATTTATCGTCGGACAAGAACACATCAAATATTTGCTGTGTACAGGTAGTCAGTCCCAAAGCCATGGTACCACCGGTTAATCCTTTTGAGAAACACATGATATCAGGCTGCTCGTTGAAATGATTTGCAGCAAATGGTTTACCGGTACGGCCGAAGCCGGTGAATACCTCATCGTCAATAGTCAGCACTCCTTCATTACGGCAATGTGCTATTAATTCATTCAGGTATTGCGCTTCATACATGATCATTCCTCCCGATCCCTGTACCAAAGGCTCAAAAATAAAACAAGCCAGTTGAGATTTGAGACTCGAGATCTGAGATTTGAGAGTTACGATGTTTTCAGCATTTGGCGGATCAATAAACTCCACCTCAAATAACAATGAATCAAATGCTGCGGTAAAAGCACTCCTGCCGCTTACCGCCATTGCACCGAAGGTATCACCATGATACGCATTCTTAAATGCCAACATTTTGGTGCGCGTTTGCCCTTGGTTGTTCCAGTATTGCAGGCACATTTTTATAGCTACTTCAATGGCGGTTGATCCGTTATCTGAGTAAAAAACTTTTTGTTGGTTATCCGGCAAAATCGCCAATAACCGCTCGGCTAATTCAACAGCGGTGGGGTGTGTAAAACCGGCAAATATTACATGTTCAAGCTTGATTAGTTGCTCAGCTACTTTTTGGGCGATATAAGGATGTGAATGCCCATGAATGTTTACCCACCACGACGAGACACCATCAATATATTTTTTGCCGTTTTCATCAAAAAGTAAAGCACCTTCACCCCTGACTATGGGAACTGGCGGCGATGCCGTCTTCATTTGCGTGTACGGGTGCCATATTACTTTAAGGTCGCGTTCTGTTAAATTCATAGGCTTTGTAGTAAAAGTTTCGCCACATGCTGATCTATCGGGAAAGTAAAATCGCTCTCTTTCACCTCGCTTAGCTTTATCCAGCGGAAAGACTGAAGTGGTTCAATATCGCCATCAAAATCAAAAGGATGGTTTTTGATAATCAGCTCAAGCGGTTTTTTATTTTGCACCACGTAATAAACACTAATGATCTGCGACTCATTAAAAGCTGATTTTACGAAGTAGTCAGTAGTATAAAAGTGATTGATGATCTCTATGTCCAGGTTGCATTCTTCAACAAATTCACGTTTTAGGCCATCTGTCATTCCTTCACCGTATTCCAGACCTCCGCCGGGGAACTTGGTGAAACGCATGCCATACTCCTGCTCATCGCTTACCAGTATTTCCTGGTTTTCGTTAATGAGCAGGCCATATACGCGTACGTTAAAAAGATACATTACTCTTGTTCAAAGTGTTTTTTATTGCGGATCACGCGATCCATCGTCCATTCAATGTCTTTGGTCTTCGGCTCCGCGCGCACCGGGCAATCAGGCATATTACAATAGTGACAACATTTCGGTAGACACGGATCAGCATGGATAAATAACTCCGTCTTGGTTTCATTGGCGTTTATCATCTTATCAACCAGCGAAACCTCTTCATGCACCTTATTCAGATCAAAATAGTAAGGCAGCGTTAAATGGCAATCTATATGCAGTTCATTGCCGTATTTCTGTGCTCTTAAGTTATGTACGTCAATCCAGGCGTCCCGCCGATTGTCGCTCAGAAACTTCACTACGCTGGCTACCACATCAAAATCGGCCTCATCCATTAAACCAGCTACTGATTTTCTGACCAATTTGTAACCGGTAAAAAGAATATAGCCACCAACTAAAATAGATAAAATACTATCAAGCAAAACTATCTTAGTAAAATGGATAAGTAACAAGCCAATCACCAAACCGCCGCTGGTAACCATATCAGTTAACAAATGGTGCCCATCAGCCTCAATAGTAAGCGACGGAATAGATTTTCCCCTACCGATCATGTAATAGCCCAATGCACCATTAACAACACCGGTAGCACCAATAATTATAGCGCCGGTTATCAGGTCATGGATTTCGTTAGGATGAAATATACCGTAAGTAGCTTTTATAATGATGCATGCACCCGCCATGGCTATTAATCCGCCTTCTATAAAAACCGAGAAAAACTCAACCTTGCCATGCCCATATGGATGGTTTGCATCCCGCGGCAGCGAAGCCAGGTAAATACTAAAAAAGGCAAACGAACTAGCCACCACATTTACCACGCTTTCGGCCGCGTCAGTGAGTACGAAATTTGAATTGGTTATAAGGTAGGCGGTAAACTTTGCCAGCATTAAAACCACGCCGGTGATAAGCGAAATAAGGATTATTTTCTTTTGTTCTTGCAAAGCGGATAGATCAGGCCGTAAAGTTAGGCTAATTGCCGCACAAAGCCGAAACCAAAAAAAAGATTTAAATAATGCACCTACCACTTAAAGGTTTAGTCGTCGGCTTTCGCCTTATTTCCTATATTTGCGCGACAAATAAAAACATACTATGAGTGCATTAAGTAACAGGATCAATAATCTGTCAGAATCAGCTACTATTAAAATGGCCAAAATGGGCCGCGAACTTGCTGCTAAAGGTATCGATGTAATTAACCTTAGCTTTGGTGAACCCGATTTTAATACTCCACAACATGTTAAGGATGCTGCCAAGAAGGCACTGGACGATAATTATACCTATTATACTCCGGTACCGGGCTACCCTGAACTGCGTAAAGCTGTTGCTGCTAAGTTGAAGAACGAGAACGGACTGGATTATGATTTCAGCCAGATCGTGGTTTCAACCGGTGCTAAGCAGTCAATTGCCAACGTGCTGTTTTGTTTAGTTAATCCCGGCGATGAGGTGGTTATCCCTACTCCTTACTGGGTATCATACTCAGAGGTTGTGAAGTTGGTTGAAGGTGTATCTGTGTTTATTGATACCACTGTTGATACCGATTTCAAGATCACTCCTGAGCAACTGGAAGCGGCCATCACCCCAAAAACTAAATTGTTTATGTTCTCGTCGCCATGTAACCCTACCGGTAGCGTTTACACTAAAGACGAGTTAGCGGGTCTGGCTAAAGTATTCGAGAAATATCCAAACATCTATATCCTGTCTGACGAGATTTATGAGCATATCAACTTTGTTGACAAACATGAGTCTATCGCTCAGTTTGACAGCATTAAAGATCGCGTAATCATTATCAACGGTTGGTCAAAAGGCTTTGCTATGACCGGCTGGAGATTGGGTTACTCGGCCTCAAATAAAGAGATTGCCTCTGCTATCGATAAACTGCAGGGTCAGATTACTTCCGGTACTTCATCTATCACTCAACGTGCAGGTTTAGCTGCTTACGAAGGTGGACTGGAGACTGTATTGCAGATGCGCGAAGCTTTCAGAAAACGCCGCGATATTGTTTATAACCTGATGAAAGAGATACCGGGTGTTAAAGTTAACCTGCCTGACGGCGCTTTCTATTTCTTCCCTGACGTTACCAGTTTCTTTGGTAAAAGCTACAACGGCCGTACCATTACTGATGCTGACGAATTGAGCATTTACTTGTTAGAAGAAGCTCACGTTTCAACTGTAGGCGGTGATTCATTTGGTGATAAGAAATCAATCCGTATGTCGTACGCCGCATCAGAAGAAAAGCTAATCGAAGCTATGGCACGTATCAAAGCTGCTTTAGCTAAATTAAGCTAAGCCGGCGATAATATTACCTATTTTAAAAGCCTTAAGTCGCGTGCGATTTGAGGCTTTTTTTGTTGCGTGCTTGTTTCACGAAAATGTGAAACACCTGAAACATGATTTTTACGTTAATTATTGTTAATCAGTGATTTGAAAGAAATAAGTGAAACAAAATGAAACAACATCAATACTTCAGGTAAGTGTTACATCTATATGTAGATTAGTACATTGTGTTATTTTTAGACCATTTGACCAAATTTGGTGAAACATCTAATAATACATAAAAAAGCCCCGGGTGGAATGCACCGGGGCCTGAGTTTTTAGGTTCCTTGTTGATTTAGCTATAATTATAATCCAAATCCGTAAGCTAAACGTAGACCTACTAAGCCATAGTTATTGCTTTGACCTGAGAAGTTTTCATAACGTACACCAACATCCCAGTGTTTGCTGGCATAACCAATTGCCGGCGATAAGATCAACTTGGTGTCTTTATTGACAAATTTTTGATCAACACCTTGTGGCAGGAAAGTTTTGGTTTCAATACCGGCACCTGCTTCAGCACCAAAATAAAGATTATCAGTAAAGAAGGCTTTGATACCTGCTTTAATAGGCACCATACCTAACGACTGATATTCGACATTTGTACCCGGCTCATTTTTTCCGAAGAAATTATAGTAACCTGATGTTAAAGTAAGGGCCAGGCTTTTGTCAACTCCGTATTGTAGTCTTGCAGTACCACCTAACTCAGCGTTTGAATAATTATGAGCACTACCAGTTACAGCACCGCCTTCAACGCCTATTCCAAAACGTACTTTATTGGGGGTAATTGTCTGTGCTTTTACGTTCGTTCCGATTAATAGCGCAACACCCGTTAAAGCTGCTGCTGCCAATTTTGTTAACTTTTTCATTGTTGTGTTTCTCTTTAATTAATAATAAGTGATAGATTATAATACTAATACTAACACTTAAACAAATACTCTGCCAGTATGCCAATTTTAGGCCTTTTTAACATTTAGCCAAATGGCATATATCCTTCGTTTTATAGTAGATTTCAACATTTGTGAACTCTTAATCATTGAAAATGAGGCAAAAAAGAATGCGACGTAGAAACAAAATTTGACTGTTAAATTATCATTAAGTATTGAGGTAAGAAGCACGCAAAATTGCCTGATTTACTAGGCAAATTGTATGGTGCAACTTGCATTTGGGCCGGTTTGAAAGGGCTAAAGTGTACATATATCTATACAAAAACCTGACGCCGGTAATATTTTAACGCTATTTTAAACACAAAACGCCCTTAACCGTAAAGTTAAGGGCGTTTAAATTATTAATTTCTATTAGTGAAGTTCGTCCGGATTTTCTACGTAGTTTTTCTCAAGCTCTGCCAATTTCTTTTTGCCATAAGCTGCTTTGGTAATTAGGTAGAATAGTACCGGCACTATAAATATAGCCAGCGATGTTGCACCCAGCATACCACCAAATACGGTCCATCCTATTGTTTTACGGGCTTCGGCACCTGCTCCTGCTGCAAATAACAGCGGAGCAACACCCAGGATAAACGCCATTGACGTCATTACAATCGGGCGTAAACGCAGGTGTACGGCCTCAAGGGTAGCTTTTTCGAGTTCCATCCCACTATCCACACGTTCTTTAGCGAACTCTACGATCAGAATGGCATTCTTAGCCGCGAGGCCGATGAGTGTGATCAAACCAATCTGTGCATAAATGTTATCTACCAGTGATGATTGGAGGGTCAGGAACAATATCGCTCCAAATGCACCTAAAGGTACCGCTAACAGTACCGAGAACGGTACCGACCAGCTTTCGTACAACGCAGCCAGGAACAAGAACACGAAACCTATCGACAAGGCAAATATGTAAACCGTCTTTGATCCGGACAATTTCTCCTCGCGGCTCAAGCCTGAAAACTCATAACCATAGCCTTGCGGTAAAGTTTGTGCAGCAACCTCCTCTAAAGCTTTCAAGGCGTCACCGCTACTATAGCCCTCCTTAGGGTTACCGTCAATCTCGGCTGATCGGAATAAGTTATAGTGCGATATTAATGGCGCGTTCTCTATCATCTTGTACGATGTCAGCGTACTTAAAGGCACCATTGCTCCCTGCGAGTTTCGTACAAAGTACTGCCCCAGATTATACATATTGGTACGGTAGTTTGTATCGGCTTGTGCTAACACCCTGAAGTTTCGCCCGTAAATGGTGAAGTCATTAATATAAGCGCTACCCATGTAGGTTTGCAGCGCATTGTTTACATCAGATAATGAAACGCCCAAACGTTTAGCCTTTTCACGGTCGACAGTTAACTGATAAGCCGGTGTACGCGCAGTAAAGAATGAGAATGCTTTGCCTATTTCAGGCCGCTTTTTTACCTCTGCAACAAATTTATTCAGCACATTTTCAAAAGCTTTAATGTCACCTACCGCCTGTCTTTCTTCCAATATAAACGAAAAGCCTGCTGTGGTACCCAACCCCGGGATGGGCGGCGGCGGTATTACTACGACGGTTGCTTCTTTAAACCTAGCCGTTAATTTGGCTTGCAGCATACCCACCAGTTGTAAAGACGTCCGCTTGCGCTCGTCCCAGTTTTTTAACTGTACAAAGATGGTGGCACTGTTTGATTTGGTTGCAAAACTCACCACGTTCAAACCACCTAAAGCTGCATAATGTGCTACCTCGGGCACTTTGTCAAGTGTGTCCATCATTTGATGCAACACTGTCACGGTACGTTCGGTAGATGAGCCTTCCGGCAAATCAAACGTAATATAAATACGACCTTCATCTTCGGTAGGTATAAAGCCGGTAGGTTTACCTTTGAACAGTAAGATAGTACCCACTACGATACAGATCAATATAATAACAACAAACTTGGAGTTCTTTATACCTCTGTGTACACCTCTGCCATATTTACCGGTAACACGGTCGAACCAGGCGTTGAATCTGAAGAAGAATCTATCCAACCCGCCCGATTTTTCGTCTAGTTTGTGCGGTTTCAATAACAGCGTACATAATGCCGGCGTAAGTGACAATGCCACAAAAGCAGAGATCAGTACTGATATCGCAATGGTTATCGCAAACTGTTGGTATAATCTACCCACAATACCCGGTATAAAGCCCACCGGCACGAATACCGCTGCCAGAATCAATGCAATGGCTATTACCGGCGCTGATATATCGCGCATGGCATGTAAGGTTGCCTCTTTAGGCGACAATCCCTTTTGATCCATATAATGCTGCACCGCCTCTACCACCACAATGGCGTCATCCACCACGATACCAATAGCCAGTACGAAACCGAATAAGGTTAAGGTATTGATGGTAAAGTGCAGCGGGATAAAGAATATAAACGTACCAATAATGGATACCGGAATAGCCAATACCGGTATTAAGGTAGTGCGCCAGTTCTGTAAGAAAAGGAATACTACCACAATTACCAGACATAAGGCTATAATTAGTGTCAACACCACTTCATGTACCGAAACCTGAACCACAGTAACTGATTCAAACGGAACTACATAATCAATGCCGGCAGGGAAAGATTTTTTAAGCTCTTTCATGGTTGCATACACATTATCGGCAGTCTCGATAGCGTTAGCGCTTGGAGCCTGGTAGATCAACAGATATGATGCGCGTTTACCGTCAACATATGAGTTACCGGCATAATTGAATTTACCTAACTCAACGCGGGCAACATCTTTTAAATGTACTACTGCGCCTGTGCCGGGCTGTGTGCGTACTATCACGTTGCCAAACTCTTCAGGTCCAACCAAACGTCCTTTAACAATTACGGAGTACTCGAACGTTTGGCCTCTCTCCTGGGGTGTGGCACCTACCGTACCTGCAGCTACCTGGGCGTTTTGCTCCTGTAAGGCAGCAGTAACGTCGGCAGCGGTCATACCTAATGCAGCCAGCTTATCCGGCTTAAGCCAGATACGCATACTGAAATCATCAGCACGCGATACCACGTCACCCACACCTTTAGTACGCAATAATGCGTCTTTTATAAAGATGTTAGCGTAGTTATCTATATAAGTTACGTTGTGGCTGCCATTTGGCGAGAACAAAGCCACGAGCATCAAAATACTCGGGTTTCTTTTTCTTACCGTTAGGCCTAAACGTTGTACCTCTTGGGGTAAAGTTGGTGTAGCAATGCCTACACGGTTTTGTACATCAAGTGCTGCGATGTTGATATCTGTACCTACCTCAAAGTTGGCGGTCATACTTAATGCGCCGTTGTTGGTACTGTTGCTTTGCAGATATGTCATACCCGGTGTACCGTTAACCTGCGTTTCTATAGGTGTAGCAACAGTTTGCTCGACCGTGAGCGCATCTGCACCGGTATAGTTACCGGTAATGGTTACCGTAGGCGGCGTAATTTCCGGATACTGTCCTATTGGTAAGTTTGTGATTGCCAAAATACCCACCACCACAATCACTATAGATATAACGATTGCTGTAACAGGTCTTTTTATAAAGGTTTCTGCGATCATCTAAATTATATTTAAGTACCCGAATTTATTTCTTTGCCGCTTTGGCACCATTTGCGCCCTGTGCACCTGCCGGAGCCCCTAAGGTTACTGCACCGCTGTCGCGCAGACGCTGGAAGCCTTCGGTAATTACAAAATCGCCGGCATTAACGCCTGAGCTAACAACTACCTTGTCGCCCAAACGCGGACCTAAGGTTACTTTATGTTGTAAGGCGATGGTATCTTTCTTAGCGCCGCCCTCTTTTTGTATAGTGGTATCCTTGGTGACAAATACGAAGAACTCACCCATTTGCTCGGTTACCGCTTTGTAAGGAATGATTACACGGCTGCCCGACTGGCTATTCAGAACCTTTAGACTGGTACTCATGCCATCTTTCAATATAGAATGTTCGTTAGGGAACTGTACCCTTACTTTTATTGATCCGGTTTGGTTGTTAACACCGCGGTCGATAGCCAGAATTTTGCCGGGTTTATCATAAGTGGTAACACCATCAGGCAATATTAATCTGAAAGTTGAATCAGTGCTTTTTCTCTGCAGATCATAAAAACGGTTAATATCCTGCTCATTAACTACCACATCAACACCAATCGGGTTTTCGCTCGATACGGTATTTAATAAGGTAGTACCTGTAATAACCTGCGATCCTAACCTAACCTGCGATATACCTATACGGCCTGTAACCGGCGCAGTGATAGTTGCATAAGAAAGATCTGTCCTGGCCGATGCCAAAGCGGCCTTAGCCACCGCAACCTGGCCCTTGCTGGTTGCATAAGTAGCCGTGGCCTGATCAACGGTTTGGCGTGCTACCGCATCGTTCTTTAACAACATATTATAACGGTCGAGGTCTTTCTGGGCTTTATCCAGATTGGCGTTAGCATTGGCCAGGTTAGCTTGCGCCTGCGCTACTGCATCCTGAAATTTGCGTCTGTCTATCTCATACAGGGGCTGACCTTTTTGTACAATATCCCCCTCTTTAAAAAAGATCCCTGTTATAAAACCTGACACCTGCGCACGCAGCTCAACATTGTTTAATGACACCACTGTGCCCTGATACTGGTCATAATAAACAGCATCGCCCATTTTTGCTTCAGCCATGCTAACAGAGGTTGCCGGTGGCGGTCCCGCTTGTTGGGCCGATTTGTCTTTACATGAAGCCCATGCCAACACTACAGCCGGGGCTAACCAAAATATGTACTTTTTTTTCATTAGTATAGAGGGTGATAGTCTTATAATTTCCTTTTTTGTTATACAATCTTATTATTGTTGTATCGAATCAACAGTAAGTGTCCCCATTGATTTTTTGAGATCGATTTTGCTCGACAACAATTGAA
>Ga0207647_10000491_pt1 | contig 31654 bp, 26 predicted proteins | sample KBSCornC2_FD_184295 | JGI IMG/M metagenome (GOLD analysis project Ga0207647, IMG submission 184295) | Corn rhizosphere microbial communities from Kellogg Biological Station, Michigan, USA - C2 (SPAdes) (version 2) | ecosystem: Host-associated > Plants > Roots > Rhizosphere ... | reverse complement strand
CCCGCCGATCCAACCCATTTTGGTTCAACGGTTGCAGTCCCATTTCTGTAAAAGGAATTTTTAGGGTGAGTAAAATGGTGGTAAGCCAAGCCGAAAAATATGTTGTTGTCAGGATTTTCATTCAACTGCGTGTTGTAACTCATTCCAACTGTACCATCAATGTAAGTGTACTTAGGCTCAACAAAAGTTTCACCATCACCCAACCCATCATAGGTACTATTGGTTGTCATTTTCGAGCGGTCAAAACGACGTGAGACGGGTCCGCCCATAAATCCCAATGACAAATAACTGTTTTTGTCAACACTCAGCGATTTATGATAGTTGAGTGCAGGAAGAACGTAGGTTGATACCCATGAAACCGTTCCTGCCCGGTCATACAATGCTTCGATACCTGCAGTTATAAAATCATTGGCTTTACCGATCGGCATTTTATATTCTGCATTTAAAGAACCGGTTTTATAAGCGTTGGTAACAGAATTCCATTGATCACGATATACAGCCTGCACACGAATATCGCCGGTAAAAATTCCGGCCAATGAAGGATTGCGCCAAAGGGGTGCTTCGAAAAACTGGGAAAAATGTATGTCCTGAGCAAAGCTGCTCAATGCAAAAATTAAACTGCTCGCAAGCAAGACTATTTTTCTGCAATATGGTTTTAGCTCTTTCATTATTTATTGAATGAGTGCAACGTTTCCTTCAAATCGAACCACTTCGCTGTTCTCACAGAAAATCTCAATTTGATAAACGTATACATCGGGTACGGGTTTAGCGTTTCTGTATTTTCCGTTCCAACCGTAAAGTGCATTATTAACCGGGAAATCTTTTTGTTCAAAAACAACTTGTCCCCAACGGTTAAATATGCGCAAAGATTTCACTCTGTCCAATCCTTTGCCTCTTACATAAAATATATCATTGGCGCCATCACCATTGGGTGAAAACGTATTGGGAACAAAAATGTCGGCGCCTTTACAGGTTACAAAAACAGTAATTGTTGCCGTGTTTTTACAACCATTGCTATCAAGCACAAAAACAGAATAGGTTGTAGTAAATTTTGGCGTAGCAATAGGCTCGGGACAATCGCTGCAGCTTAATGTTGAGGAAGGCGTCCATAAATAACTTATCACATTGTTGCTGTAAGTACCAGGCAAGGTCACCGGCACTCCAACGACCTTCGTTAATCCTGCAGGAAGGTTTATTACAGGATTGGGATGAACGATCAGATTTTTTGCAGAACTGTCAGCGCATCCACTGCTGTTCGTAACTATAAGATCAATTGTGAGATTTCCTGCCTGGGTGAATTGCTGCGTGGGTGGATTTTGAATGTTGAAACTATTTCCATTCAGCAACCATTGCCAGGAGATAGCGGAGCTATCCGGCCTTAAATTAATACCTTGATACGTAACATGATCATTTACACAAATAGCAGTATCGGAAGGCGTGATATCAATCATCGGGCTTTGCACAACTTTTATTGGACCTGTTTTCAAAGTATCCGTGCAGCCTTTTTGGGTGTTGACAACAAGTGATACCGTATAAGTTCCCGGGGTTAAATAGTGATGCACAGGGTTTGGAATATTATAAGTTGAACCATCGCCAAAATCCCATTCGTAATTTTTTATTGGATCGTTGAATGTTGTGGAGTCGGTAACTGTCACATAACCACTATCGCAGAACAACATTCTATCTAATGAATATTTTGCTTTCACACCTGAAATGTCAATGGGTTTTGAACCCGTAACCGGAACGACGCAGACGCCGGAAGGTTCTTTTAAAATTACTCTCGGAACAAAGCTGCCGAAGTCAATGTAACGGTGATCAATTTTATTGATAGTGGTATCAATTACATTGCCATCTCCGAAATCCCAGATGAACCGGCCTGCCATTTGTGAAAATGCATCAAAGTTTACAAGCAAGGGAGTACAACCATTTAAAGGTGTATAATTGATTTGTCCATCTTGTGGATTAAAAACATTGAGTGTTTTGGTGATAGAATCTTTGCATCCGCCCGGACTCGTCACAATTAATTTTATCGGGTAGGCCCCGGTTTTAGTATAATAAAGTGAAGGGTTTGTCAGAGTGGATTGTTTTATACCCAAATCCCAAAACGACGAAGAATAGAAATAGGATTGATTTGTAAACGCGGCTTGAAACGGGGTGCAATACGTTATAAAATTATTAGCGGTGAAATCAGCCTTCGGTAGGGCAACATGAATTGTATCCGGTTTTTTGAGTGAGTCGACGCAGCCAAGGATGTCCGTTACTTTTAAAGAAAGATTGTAATAACCCGTATCGACATAGGCATGCGATGCATCTTGAGTGTTTGCAGTAGCACCGTCGCCAAAATCCCAAACCGACGTATAGGGAAGATCGCTTTTTGTTTGATTAAAAAATCCTATCGTTCCATTTGGACAACTGGCATTAGCAAAACTCCAACCTGCTTTCAGGGTAGATACTTTCACAAAATCGCGATGCGTAATGCTGTCTTTGCAACCATTATTATCAGTAGCTACCAGTTTGACATCATAATCTGCAACGCTATCATATTGGTGTTGGGCTGTTGGCATTGTAAAACTCTGGGAATTGCCATCACCAAAGTTCCACTGCCAACTTACAATGGAATTGGTTCCGCTTGTTTTGCTGGAATCAACAAACGTAACAATCATCCCTTTACAACCCGAATTATTGGTCGAAACAAAATCAGCAATAAGGCCGTTAACTTCTAGGGCATTTTTCGAGGTTTCGAGACGGCAACCAAAACTATCAATTGTAGCAAGCTTAACTGAAAAGTTGCCGGGGCTTACATAAGTATGTATTATACCTGCACTGGGTGAAGTGCCAAGCGGAGTTCCATCTCCGAAATCCCATTCATAAGTTTTTATTAGTCCCGGATTGGGAACTATTGCCGTAAATGCCGCGCTGAGTGGCCTGCAACCTGCCTTGGGATTAACAGAGAAGTCGGGAGTATTATTTGCAATTGTAACAACACGTTTGAGCGTGTAACTGCAGCCCCCGCTTGTTGTTGTTAATGATACAGTAAAAGAGCCATTGGCTGGGAAATTATGCGCAGGCGGCGCTTGCCCGGTATAGTTAGTCCCATCTCCAAAATCCCAATTCCAGGTAGTTGCTCCTATGGATTTATCTGCGAATGTATACTGAAGCGGGTTGTTGCAATTGGGTGCATACTCGAATTTAGAAACAGAAGGTAAGACAGTAGCGTAATTATTTTTTGTAATGGAATTTTCACAGCCATTGTTGATGGCAGTCAGTGTTACACTAATCGGTCCTATGTCTGTAAACGTATGTGTCGGATCTTTATCGGTTGATGTTGTGCCGTCGCTGAACTGCCACAAATATTCTGTTGCGTTTGTTGATTTATTTATAAAATGAATTCCCGGATCGGCACAGGCAATCGTAGTATCTGATGTAAAATCTGCGGTAGGCAGACTTCCGACTTTCACTGCATTTGCCATTGATTGCACCTCTGTGCACCCGCTGCTTGTTGTGATGGTTAATTTAATGCTATAAGTTCCCTGTGTTGCATAAAGGTGTGAAGGTGAAGCCTGTGTTGAAGTTGAACCGTCACCAAAGTCCCATGAATACGTTAGCACACTATCCAAAGAATTTATGTTTGCCAAAAAATTAATGGTGGCAGGAATGCAGCCTTTTGCCGGCAGGTTTGGAAAACTGATAACAGGCTTTTGAATTTTTATATAAGCAGGCTTGCTGAGTGTATCGCTGCAACCGTTTGCATCTTTTGCAATCAGTGTTACATTGTAAGAGCCAAAGTTGGTATAGGTATGTGTAGGATTGGTTTGGATGGAAGTTGATCCATCTCCAAAATCCCATTGATAAGAAGTAGCATTAGTGTTGTTCGTAAAATTGGATGTTAGTGAAGGCTGGCATTTGGTTGAATCGGGTGTTACAAAATTTATTGCAGGTCCGTTAAGAACGGCGATTGTTTTTGTAAGTGTATCTGTGCAGGCAGTGTATTTATTGATCAGTGTGGCGGTGTAGGTTCCACCGGTTGCAAAAACAGTTTGGGCATTTTGAAAATTATCAGTCTGACCATTGGAAAAACTCCATGCAGAAGTAATAGGCCGGGGACTGGAATTATTTTGAAAAGTAACCAAAGTTTTTGGGCAAATGATTGGGGGGACGATAAAGTCAGTGTTTACTTTTCCAATAGGCAAATCCGCCGAAGAAGAATCAACACATCCGGCATCACTGGTAACAACAAACGACACATGATAAGTTCCGTTTACACTGTATGGATGGACAGGATTTGAAACGGTGGTTGTGTTGCCATCGCCAAAACTCCAGTTGAAAGACAGGCTGCCAGGCCCCGTGGCCTTATTGGTAAAACTGATGGTTGCAGGCGCACTGCACACATTGGGATCGCTATAACCAAAGGAGGGAACCACGCCTTGGGTAACATTTATATAATTAGGCTTGGCAATAACTTTTTTGCATCCTTTATCATTAGTGATCGTTAGTATAACGGTATAGTTACCCGGAGCCCTGTAGGTATATTTAGGATTTTGGTTCGTCGAGGAACCGCCATCGCCAAAATCCCATTTCCATGATGTGATGGTGGTACCGGCTGCAGCAGTTGACAGGTCGGTAAACTGAATTACAGCGGGAAAACAGCCACTGGTTTTATCTGCTGTAAGATCGGCAGTGGGTTCATCAAAAACGCTGATGTAAGCGGCTTTTGTTATGGTGTTACTCACGCCGCTTGCATTGGTAACGGTTAGTTTGACACTATAGGTTCCTGACGCGATATAAGTGGTTGAAGGATTTTGAAGAGTAGAAGTGGCCCCGTTGCCAAGATCCCAAAACCATTTTACGGGACTACCTGTGGACTGATCCTGGAAACTTACTACTAAAGGAGAACATCCCGAAGTGTTTGCGGCAGTAAAATTGGCTGTTTGACCAAAGGTTACGGCGGTACAAATTAGGAAGATAAAAGTCAGAATGTTGGCTTTGGGTATCAAGTTCTCTCATTTAAGCCTTTGAGGCAGTTTTCGAAAGGTGGTTTAATGAACGTCAAAACAAAGCAAAAATTATTCCTTGTTGTATTTAAAAAATAATAATTCAATTTATTGTTTATCGAGGCGCAAGGTTCTCGATTCCCCATTGACTGTTTGATTTGCCTGTACTGATGTCCATGTTGTATTTATAATGTTCCAGGTTCCGTTCAAAAGCACTAGTGGGTTAGTGGCACCGGAAAACACAGAAGTAATGGTTTGGGCATTTGCGTCGGCATTCCAGGTCCCGGTTTTTTCAACCGTGCCGTTGTTAATGGCATCCACCGCAAAATTTGTTTTAAATTGGAATTTATAGACCGAAAAATCAGCAGTAACGTCGGTGCTACCCTTAAGGTAACTCGTCACCACCCATTGACCATTCGTCATTGCTTGGACAACCAGGTTTTCCTGTTGCTTTTGAATTTCTTTTGCGCAACTTGTAAGTATAAACAAAAGAACGAATGCTTGTAGTTTTTTCATATTGAATTGGATACTACAAGTTATAAATAGAAGTGTACTTATGCAATAGGTAGTTTGTGAAGTAGTTTACATCCAAAGTCGAGCCGGTTACTTCTTTACATAATTGTTCGCTTGTATAAAATTTTCCTCTCTGGTGAATGTTTTGTCTTAACCAGTTCAAAAGAGAAATTGTATTGCCCAATTTGATTTCTTTGTCAAGATTTAAAATTTGCTTTTTTGCTGTTTCAAAAAATTGAGCAGCATAGAAACTTCCCAAACTGTAGGTCGGAAAATATCCAAAGCTTCCGTGGCTCCAATGTACATCCTGCAAACAACCTTTTTTCTCATTTGGAACATTTACTCCCAACAAGTTTTTATAATGCTCATTCCAAAAGGCAGGAATGTCATGGGTTGAAATTGTTTTGTCCAAAAGTTTCTTTTCAAGCTCATAGCGTATGTAAACATGAAAATGATAAGTCAATTCATCGGCTTCTGTCCTGATAAACGAGGGTTCGACTTTATTGATCCCTTTATAAAACGCTTCCAATGAAATGTTTTGAAACTGCGATGGAAAATGTTTTTGAAGAATTGGGTAATAATGCTCCCAAAAGTTTTTGCTTCTTCCTACATTATTTTCCCATAATCTGGATTGGGATTCATGAATGCTGTACGAGCATGCTTCGCCAAGCGGCAATCCGTATTCTTCTTCAGGCAAACCCTGTTCATACAAAGCGTGTCCTGTTTCATGAATGCAACTCCAGGTCATATTGCCGAAATCATCTTCATCAATTCGCGTAGTTATGCGAACGTCATGAGGGTTAAAGCTTACGCTAAAAGGGTGTTCGCTGATGTCCTGCCTTCCGGCTTGAAAATCGAAATTCAGATTCTTGATTAATTCCATTCCCCATTCCCATTGTTGTTGCTTTGGAAAATTTTGTTTGAGGAAAGAATCATCAATCTGTGGCTTACTTGAAATTTTATCGAGTAAATTTTTTAAAGTCGGCAAAAGATTGGTGAATGTTTTATCCAACAATTCAACCGTTGCTCCTTTTTCAAACTCGTCAAGCAAAGCGTTGTATGGGTGTTTGTGATATCCAAGCATTTCGGCTTCTTGTCTTTTTAATTGAATAAGCCCGTCCAAATCTTTTTCATAAACCGAAAATGAATTTTGTTTTCTCGATTCAATCCAGGAATGAAATGCTTTGTTGATTTGTTCTGAAAGTTTTCTTACAAATCCAGATGTGTATTTTTTATTCTTAAGATAGTCTTCGTTCGTCCTTTCGACATTTCGTTTTTGCTCTGCAGATAAATCATTTTTCTGAAGCAAATCTTTTAAAATAATCCCTAACTCATCTTCGCTAAATAACCGGTGGCTGATTTCCGATAAGGTACTGATTTGCTGCCCGCGAAATTGAGCACCTTTCGGCGGCAAATATGTTTCCTGGTCCCATTGAAGAATGGCATTTGCATTTTTTACATCGGCAATAAAACGCATTTTATCCTGGTAATTTTTATATAATTCCGCGCTTGTCATGTTTCAAAACTAAGGAATAAAAAATCCCGGCTGTGCACCGGGATTGCTATTAAAAAAGGGTGATCTCTATTTCGGAAAGTCAGGGTCTGATTTGATTTTTTCGATTTGTTGCGTGTATTGTTTGGCAAAAATAGCATTGACCATCATTAATTGATACGCATCCAAGTTTCCAATGGAAGTCTGGAGTACATGTGCCCGTATATTTTCGGTTGATGTCAGTACGTACTTGTGTATTTCTGCACCTTCATTTTTAAAGACCTTCATTGCATTTTTAATGTTTTTGAACTTTAGTTCTTTTAATCCGGTAAAATCAGGTTGAATTGAAATTGTGAATAATTGTTCATCGCTAAAGGATCGCTGCCGTTGAGCCGCTTCTTGTTGCAGGCAGGCTCTTGTTACTTTCCACAAATTGCTTTCAACAGATACCAGTTTGTACACACATTGTTTAATTGATAAACTATTTTTTGCTGGTTTGAAATTGAGTTGCTTTGTCGTTAACCCTTCAATACTTTCGGTAAACCCGGTTCTTGAAGTTTTCAACTCTTTGCTTAATAATCTTCTTTCTTTACCCGATAACGTGTCTGAATGAATTCTGCCTGCGAGTCCTGTAAGTACAAGCATCGTTAGCAGCAAGTACCCCTTATTTCTTTTGAACATAGCAAACAATTTTGGACAGACAATGTTGAGCGATCACAGGAAAAGACCCCAAAAAGTTACGACAAAATTACAATTGCCAAACTCAACCACGCAAAATTCTGAATGAACTAACTTTCGGCAATGAAAATTTTTGACCTCATTTCAGTAATTGAAAAATATGCTGCTCCGGAGCTGCAGGAAGATTATGATAATGCCGGATTAATCACGGGAAAGGGTTCATGGGATTGTTCAGCCGTGCTTGTTAGTCTGGATGTAACGATGGATGTAATTAAAGAAGCAAAGGAAAATAATTGCAACCTTATTGTTGCGCATCATCCCATTGTTTTTCGGGGACTGAAAAGAATAAATGGGACAAATTATGTAGAGCAGGTAATGATCGATGCAATAAAAAATGACATTGCCATTTATGCGGCTCATACCAATCTGGATAATATTGTTTTAGGCGTAAATGGGAAAATTGCAAAAAAGCTTGGATTGAAAAACATCAGCATTCTTCAACCGAAAAACAAAATGCTGCGAAGGCTCATCACTTTTGCGCCGGTTGATAAAGCGGAACTGGTTCGAAATTCCATTTTTGAAGCTGGAGCAGGGCACATTGGAAATTATTCAGAATGCAGCTTTAACAGCGAAGGAACCGGAACTTTTAAGGCCGGCAAAGGTGCCGATCCTTATGTTGGGGAAATTGGTGAACGGCATCATGAAAATGAAACAAAGATTGAAATTGTTTACCCTTTTTATTTGGAAAACCAGGTGGTAGAAGCTTTAATTAAAAACCATCCATATGAAGAAGTGGCTTATGATATTTTTACAATGGAAAATGTGCATTACGGCATTGGAGCGGGAATTACAGGGGAATTGGAGCAGCCCCAGGACGAGAAAGATTTCTTAAAATTTATCAGGCAAACTTTTGGTGTTGGAGCGATCCGTCACACAGGATTGCTTGGAAAACCCATCAAGAAAGTGGCAGTTTGTGGTGGGGCGGGAAGCTTTTTAATAAAAAAGGCGGTTCAAACCGGTGCTGATATTTACATAACGGCTGATATAAAATACCACGAATTTTTTGATGCCGAAGGCAAATTGGTGCTGGCCGATATCGGGCATTACGAAAGTGAGCAGTTTACCATCGACCTCATACATGACCTTTTAGTGGAAAAATTCCCTACTTTTGCCGTCCTTAAAACTAAGGTAAACACGAATCCTGTAAAGTATTTCACCTGATTGCCGAATAGAATTTCAGAAGGTACAAGTGAGTGAAACAACAGAAGGTGAAGGCGGAAATGGGATGCTTACCAAAACAGAATCTAAAATCGTAAACGTACATTATAATGGCAAACGTAAAAGAGTATTCAGTGGAAGAAAAGCTGTCATCGCTGGTGCAGCTTCAAAAAATTGAATCTAAACTGGATGAAATTCATATTTTGAAAGGAGAGCTTCCAATGGAAGTTGCAGACCTTGAAGATGAAATTCAGGGATTGCATGCCCGCCAGCTTCGCATTGAAGAAGAAATAAATGGAATTACTGAGTTCATTGAACAAAAGAAAGAAGCCATTAAGGAAGCACAGGCCCTGGTTAAAAAATACGAAAAGCAAAGCGAAAACGTAAAGAACAACCGTGAGTTTGAAGCAATCAATAAAGAAATTGAAATGCAGCAACTCGAGGTGAAGCTCTGCGAAAAACATATTAAAGACGCCAACGAAGAAATTGCTGAAAAGGCAGTGGCTTTGGAAAAAGCAAAAAAAGCTTTGGGAAATAAGGAAGGCGTTTTGAATACAAAAAAAGGGGAGCTGGAAAAAATTATTGCGGCCACTGAAAAGGAAGAAAAGCAATACAATAAAATGGCTGATGAAGCCCGTTCTCATGTTGATCCTCGTTTACTTGCCAGCTATGAAAAAATCCGTAAAAACTATAGAAATGGTTTGGCCGTGGTTCCTGTTGAAAGAGATGCATGCGGCGGTTGCTTTTACTACATTCCCCCACAAAAGCAAAGTGAAATCAAGCAGCGCAAAAAAGTAATGGTTTGCGAAAACTGCGGAAGAATTTTGGTAGATTCTGACCTCGTTGATTCTGTTGAAGTGAAATAAATTTTTCAAAAAATTTTTTACAAAGTCTTCTGTTTTTGCAGGAGACTTTTTTATTTGTTGAAATTGGAAAAGAATTAATTTGTCGCCGAATATGCTAAGCCGGTTGTCGATACAGAACTATGCCATCATTGATAAACTTGAAGTAGATTTTTCTTCTCAGTTAAATATTATTACCGGGGAAACAGGCGCCGGTAAGTCAATTATTGTTGGTGCGTTGGGATTGATACTGGGACAAAGAGCAGAAAGTTCGGCTTTGTTGAACAAGGAAAAAAAATGCATTGTTGAGGGCTGCTTCAAAGGAGAATTATCAGACGGGCACGTGAGCAGATTTTTAAAGGACAATGAACTTGATTTGAATGATGAATTGGTAGTAAGAAGAGAAATTGCACAAAACGGAAAATCGAGAGCTTTTATTAATGATACTCCCGTAAATCTTTCTCAATTGAACCAGCTTAGTAGTTTGCTTGTGGACCTGCATCAGCAGTTTGATACACTTGACCTCGGCGAAAGCGATTTTCAAAGAGAAGTACTGGATGCATTGGCTGGTAATTTCGATTCACTCAAAAAATATCGCATCACATTTGTGGCTTTGCAGGAAGCAAAGAAAAATCTGGAAATACTCAAAGAACAGAAAAACCAGTTCAATAAAGAATTCGATTATCATCAATTTCAATTCAATGAATTGGAAGAAGCAAATTTTCAAGAAAATGAATTGGAAGATTTGGATATTGAACTAAAAACACAAACTAATGCAGAAGGAATTAAAAATGCATTGAACAAAACGTACTACAGTTTGGAAGAGGGCGATGAACCCATTATTCGGCAGTTAAAATCAATGATCGGCAATTTGCAGCAATACAGCCACCTGCAAAATGATATTCCGGGACTTGTTCAGCGGCTCCAATCAGTTTATATCGAACTGCAGGATATTGCAGACGAAACGGATCGCATCAATAATCACATAGCCTCCGATGCAGAAACGGTTGAAAAAATCAATGAACGTTTGTCCCTGGGTTATCGTTTGTTGAAAAAGCATGGAGTAAAACAAACCAATGAACTTTTGGAAATAAAAGACCAACTCAACCAAAAGTTACAAGCCGTTTTAAATATTGATGATGCCATTGCGAGTGCTGAAAAGGATTTTGCTCAATTGGTTTCAAAAGCGGAAGAGCAAGCGACAAAAATTTCAGAAGCAAGAAAGAAACAGGTCAAACCGCTGGAAACCCAGGTGAACAAAATGCTTGCACAGGTCGGAATGCCAAGTGCCAGGTTAAAAGTTGATATCAAAAATGGAACGCTCTGCCCGGCTGGTATTGATGAAGTTGAATTTTTGTTCGACGCCAATAAAAGCAGCCAGTTTCAGCCTCTGCGCAAAGTAGCAAGCGGTGGTGAGTTGAGCCGTTTGATGCTTTGTATAAAATCTCTTGTTGCAAAATCAATGGATTTACCCACCTTGATCTTTGATGAAATTGATACAGGAATTTCAGGCGAAGCAGCCAAACAGGTCGGGGCTATCATGAAAGAACTTTCTACGGCACGACAAGTGATTTGCATTACACACCAGCCGCAAATTGCCGGCAAAGCCGATGCTCATTTCCTTGTTTATAAAGCAGTAAGAAATGACGCTGTAACAACAGGTGTCCGGTTATTGGACACTGATGAAAGAATTGTTGCCATTGCAAAAATGTTGAGTGGGGAAAAGCCAACGGCGGCTGCTTTGGAAAATGCCAGGGAAATGGTGATGAATTAATTTTTCACGATGGAAAAGATCCTCGTTCTTCTTTTTATTCTGGTTTCCCTCGTCCCGGTCTTTTATATAAATAAATGGTTGCAAAATTTGGTGCTTCCCCGCAAATCGCTCGGCAGGTTAGTGCTTTATTTTGTTGTCGTGCTGGAATTGATATTCATCTACACTTATTTACTTGTAATAGTGATCGTAAACTTGTTCCCACTCACAAAAGGATAAACCTTTATTTTTACGCCCCAAAATCAATTGTATGTCAAATAATCTTTTAGCGGGAAAGAAAGGAATCATTTTCGGCGCACTGGATGAAAAATCAATAGCGTGGAAAACGGCAATGGCCTGCCATGCGCAGGGAGCTCAAATTGTATTGACCAATGCTCCGGTTGCCTTGAGAATGGGTGAGATCAATAAACTTGCTGAAGCTGTAGAAGCCCCTGTCATCGGAGCCGACGTTACTAACATGGATGACTTGAAAAAATTGTTTGAAGAATCTCAAAAACATTTTAATGGTAATGTTGATTTTGTTTTGCATTCAATTGGAATGAGTTTGAATGTTCGCAAGGGAAAGCATTACACAGAAATGAATTACGAATGGAACCAAAAAACTCTCGATATTTCCGCAATGAGCCTGCACCGTGTTTTAAGAACTGCGTGGGACATGGATGCTATAAATGAATGGGGAAGCGTTGTGGCGCTGACCTATATTGCCGCTCAAAGAGTTTTTCCCGACTACAATGAAATGGCCGATGCAAAAGCTCTGTTGGAAAGTGTAACAAGAAGTTTCGGTTATCATTATGGTGTTCGCAAAAAAGTAAGAGTGAATACGGTTTCGCAATCGCCCACAAGAACTACTGCAGGAAGCGGCGTAAAAGGGTTTGACCTGTTTGTTGATTATGCAGAAAAAATGAGTCCGCTTGGCAATGCGTCTGCCGAGGCATGTGCAAATTATTGCGTCTCTCTTTTCAGCGATTTAACGAAATATGTAACAATGCAAAATCTTTTTCATGATGGCGGATTTAGTTTTACCGGTGTTAGTGAAGCCGTGATAAATCAAATGGGCGGCGACTAAACCCCAACAAAACATAAAAAAACTAAAGAGTAAAATGCTTCTGTTGCGGGGAGCATTTTTATTTTGATACGGTCGGCAGGGGTGGTAATCTTTATCTTCAACTGCAATCACCAAAACAATTTTAACCCCTAATGAATGATGGGCAAGGTTGAATAGACGCAACTGGCAATGACAGAGGCAAAGTAGTTTGCTTCTAAAAGATATTTCAACGAATCCTAAGAAGGTTTCTGTTCTCTTTTTTCTATCTCAATTGTTGTACAAAACAAAAGCTCTCAAAATTTGAGAGCTTTCAATTAGGCGTCATCCTTAATCAACCTCCTACGGCAAGCGTGTAGTGGGAGAATAAGAATGACAGTTATTTTTAAAAACTTTGAATTGCGTTGGGTGGATGGAGTTCATGCGAGATGATAATAGATTAAAGTTAGGATACTGTTTTATTATTTTCAAAATCTTTTACAGGGCAATTTGTTTTTGCATCATCATTTTACGAAGATTAATCAATCCATAACGCATTCTTCCCAGGGCAGTGTTAATGCTGCAATTGGTCACGGCCGCAATTTCTTTGAAACTCAAATCGGCATAGTGACGCAGAATAATGACCTCGCGCTGGTCTTCGGGCAAAAGGTCGAGCATATCTTTTACCCTGTTATAACTCTGTCTTTTGATCATTTTGGTTTCGGCACAATCTTCAGTGAAGTTGAGCACTTCAAAAATATCCTGGTCCTCGCTGTTTTTGATGGTAGGCGTTCTTTTCACTTTTCTGAAATGATCGACACAAAGGTTATGGGCAATTCGCATAGCCCATGGCAAAAATTTGCCTTCTTCTGTGTAGCGGCCGCTTCGAATGGTATCGATGATACGGATAAAAACATCCTGGAAAATGTCTTCGGCAAGGTACTTGTCCTTTACAAGGAAGAAAATGGAAGTATAAAGTTTGTCTTTGTGACGCAATACTAGAACTTCAAGCGCGTTTACATTTCCAGCATTGAATGAGTTAATTAACTCATGGTCGGACAGTTTTGATAATAGATTCATAAACTCCTACAATTTTAGGCGGTTTAGGGATATGGATTTCGGTTTTAAAACTTGATGTTGAAATAACTGTGTAGAAGTTTGAGCTATAGGCGAGACGTTATTTTTTGGTTAACGGAAATTTGGATTTGTGACCTAAAAATAAACTTCTTTTTTAATTCACACAATATTTATTGCTCGTCCATTCAAATTTTTCTCAAAAGAACTGTTAACGTTATTGAGCTAAAGGATTTAGCAAGTAGTTGTACTTTTGCGAACGATTTTTAAAATGAAAGAGAAGGTAGCGAAAAGAAAAAAGCAAACAGAGGCTAATCATCCGGATGAATCCATTTTCATAAAAGGTGCACGGGTTCACAATCTCAAAAACATTGATGTTAGTTTCCCAAGGAATAAATTAATTGTTGTAACGGGTGTTTCCGGATCGGGGAAATCTTCACTCACAATTGACACCTTATATGCAGAGGGCCAGCGCAGGTATGCGGAAAGCTTAAGTGCTTACGTGCGGCAGTTTCTAAACCGCATGGACAAACCTGATGTTGATTACATAAAAGGTTTGGCGCCTGCAATTGCCATTGAGCAAAAAGTTATTACCCGCACGCCGCGAAGTACAGTGGGGAGCATGACAGAGATTTATGATTACCTGCGATTACTTTTTGCAAGAGCGGGGAAAACCATTTCTCCAGTTTCCGGACGGGTTGTGAAAAAAGACGATGTGAAGGATGTTTTTGAATCTATCCGTCAGTTGAAAGAAGGCACCAAGGCATATATTCTTGCTGAATTCAAACAGCATCGTAACCGGGACCCAAAGGAGGAATTGAATATCCTGTTGCAAAAAGGTTTTTCGAGAATTTATGTTTCTGCGTTTTCTCATTCCCAAAAAGAGAATGACGTTAAAGCTGGAGCAGTTTACAGGATAGAAGACCTGATTTCTTCACCCGAGGAGTTTTTGAGGGCATTTAAATTTCCTGAAAACGTTTACATACTTATTGACCGTATTTTGGTAAAAGAATTTGATGAAGACGACCAGCATCGCTTATCGGATTCCATCGGAACTGCATTCTACGAAGGCGAAGGAGATGTTTACGTGGAGGTGAATGGAGAAAAAATGCTTCACTTCAACAATCGTTTTGAACTGGACGGAATGACCTTTGAGGAACCGTCCCCAAATTTATTCTCATTTAATAATCCTTACGGGGCTTGTCCAACTTGTGAAGGTTTTTCCCAGGTGCTTGGCATCGATGAAGATTTGGTTATTCCAAATAAACTATTGAGTGTTTATGAAGGTGGCGTTGCGCCGTGGAAAGGTGAGAAACTTGGCAAGTGGAGAGAGAATTTTATTAAAGGGGCAAAAAATTTCAATTTTCCCGTACATAAACCAATTGCCGATCTGACCAGGGAGCAATACCGCATTCTTTGGCAGGGCAATCAGCATGTTTATGGAATCGATGATTTTTTTAAAGAAGTAGAACAGAATTTATATAAAGTTCAATACCGTGTTATTCTTAGCCGGTATCGTGGAAGAACGCTCTGCCCTGAATGTCACGGTTATCGTTTGCGAAAAGAGGCATTGTATGTAAAAGTTAATGGAAAGAATATCGGTGAGTTAAGTGAAATGCCGATCAGGGATCTGAAGAACTGGTTTCAAGACACTGAAAAAGAATTTTCCCAATACGAAAAACAAGTCGCAAAGCGAATTCTAATTGAGATCAATCACCGCATTGATACCATGTTGAATGTTGGTTTGGGTTATCTTAGTTTGAACCGCCTGGCAAACACATTAAGTGGTGGAGAAAGCCAGCGGATTCAATTGACCAGGAGCCTGGGAAGTAATCTTACCAACTCGCTCTATATTTTGGATGAGCCATCTATTGGTTTGCACCCAAGAGATACGTTCAACCTTATTCGTGTGTTAAAAGAACTTCGTGATCTTGGCAATACTGTAGTTGTTGTTGAACATGATGAAATGATGATGCGTGAAGCAGATCATATTATTGACATGGGGCCACTTGCTTCGCATCTCGGGGGAGAAGTAACTGCGGAAGGAAATTATGATGCAATCACTGGCAATCCGCAAAGTTTGACCGGCAAATATTTGAAAGGAGAATTGAGGATCGAACCTCCTAAAAAACTTCGTAAGCCCAAAGGTTCCATTATTGTCGAAGGAGCCCGCCAGCATAACCTGAAAGATATTACTGTTGAATTTCCATTGAATCTTCTTTGCGTTGTGAGCGGGGTAAGCGGAAGTGGAAAAACAACTTTGATCAAACACATTCTTTACCCCGCGCTAAAAAAATTACAAGGTGAGGCTGCAGACAAAGTTGGATTTCACCGGGCAATCAAAGGAGATATAGATTCCATTACCCAGGTAGAAATGATTGACCAAAATCCCATTGGCAAATCTTCAAGAAGCAACCCGGTTACATATATCAAAGCCTGGGATAACATTCGTGATCTGTTTGCATCACAACCATTAAGCAAGATGAGAGGTTTCCAGCCAAAACATTTTTCCTTTAACGTGGATGGGGGAAGATGTGATGCCTGCAAAGGTGAAGGGGAAAAAATTGTCGAAATGCAATTTTTGGCTGATGTTCATCTTACTTGCGAAGTATGTCGTGGAAAAAAATTCAAAGAAGAAGTTTTAGAAGTTCAATACAAGGGTAAAAATGTTTACGAGGTTTTGGAAATGAGTGTTGATGAAGCCATTGAATTTTTCAAGGACGAAAAAGGATTATCCAATTGTCTGAGACCATTATCGGAAGTAGGACTTGGTTACGTCAAACTTGGTCAATCATCGGATACGCTTTCAGGCGGGGAAGCACAAAGAGTGAAACTTGCCTCTTTCCTTGGGAAAAGTAAAGCTTCAGAAAAAATTCTTTTCATTTTTGATGAGCCTACAACAGGGCTCCATTTTCATGACATCAAAAAACTACTGGCTTCCTTTAATGCCCTGATTGACCAGGGGCATTCAATTATTGTTATTGAGCACAATACAGATGTTATAAAAAGTGCAGATTGGGTAATTGATCTTGGTCCCGAAGCGGGAGAAAACGGCGGAAACCTGGTTTTCGAGGGAAGGCCCGCCGATTTAAAAAAATCCTCTGAAAGTCGAACGGGGAAATTTCTCTAAAAACTTTTTTTGATAAAAAGCGTAAGACAAGCTCTGCCATATTGCATTTGTGGAAAATGCTTTTTATGTTTGTAGTCTTCCGTATATCCTTCGCAATTACTTTACCGATTTTAAATACCTTTTGAGATACCTTCCCAATTTCTCCTACTGAGGCCGCTATCATCATTTACCTAACTTAAACTTATCGTCATGAGAAGGATCTCTACTCTAGTCTTTGCACTTGCAGTTGTTTGTGCATTAAAAACCCACGCACAAACGACCTGTAGTACGCCCACAACAAGCGGTACTATTTCAAATTACCACCAGGTGGATGCCAGTACGTTAGCTATCAATAGTGGAACGACCGTAACGTATAACTCACCAATTTCGTATTACAATTCTACGCCTCCATCTGCCATCCCGTTTTATTTGACATTGCAAAAGCTCCAAACAGGGGGTAATTCTAATTTTACTGCAAGCGTAACGATTAAATGGGGAACCGGGGGCAGTCAAAATTTCACCTGTGCTACAAGTTCTACTGTTGGTGGGCCATCTGACGCCGGAACTACCTATTATTTTTCGATAAGTCCGAGCACTCCCTTACCTGCCGGGACAAATTTTCAGATATCAGTTGCAATCCACAACCAGGGCAATAAAGATGCTCAAATTGTAGCCTACGGTATTGATAAGAATGCTATAACGCCTGCGGGTGCTGCGCTTCCTGTTAAGTTTTCAAGTTTTGACGCCAAACCGTCGGCGAACAGTGTTTCATTAATATGGAATGTAGACGCTGAAGAAAATGTATCGGGCTATGCTGTTCAGAAAAGTTCTGACGGAAGGAATTTTTCTGATATTGGGTTTGTTAATGCCTCGGGAAGTAACTCCTACAGCTATCTTGATACAAAAGCAGGTGCAGCTGCTTACTATCGTATAAAGTCTGTTGACGTTGACGGGAAATACTCCTTCAGCACGGTGGTTCTGGTTAAAGGCGCAAGTGCCGCAATTGTTTTGAAAGCATTCCCTACACCGGCTGTGAAAGATATTACTATCCAACATACAACCGCGACAGCAAATAGTCTTCTTACGATTAGTGCAGAAGATGGAAGGGTGGTAAAATCAATCATTCCATCAAAGGGTGCACAACAAACAGTTGTGGATCTTTCTTCAGAAAAAACTGGCCTGTATTTGATCCGTTATGTAGATGGTAACGGGCAGGTTGAGACTTTGAAGATTCTCAAACAATAATCTAACGGCAATCTATAGAATAAAAAGCCTCACTACGGGGCTTTTTTATTTTACGCTTTGCAATTTTTATGAAGCGCTGATCTTAAAATCAATAACTTTTAGCTGAAGGCTCTTCTCGCCATTCCACTCGTTTTCATCCAGTTTGAAAACAATATCGATCGGCCTGCCGGATTCAAGTAAAGGCATTTTTTCTGCCATATTAAACCCAATTCCCGTAATTCTCGCATTTGCTTGTTGAAGTACAAAGCGGATATGATTTTCTTTTACAACTTTACTCCACCCGGTATTAAAAACTTTTGTGGCTACAAATGTGGGGCGGAGATTGTCAGGCCCAAAGGGCTCCATTTGGCAGAGTATATCAAAGAAAGACTGACGAATATCTGTCAAAGAGATTTCAGCATCAATAACAATTTCCGGAATCAACAATTCCGGGTGAATGGAAGCCTGTACAACTTCTTCGAACTTTTGACAAAAAGCCTCCACCTTACCTGTTTCGAGAGTCATTCCTGCCGCATAGAAATGTCCACCATAACCAAGCAAAAGATCCCTGCATTGGTGGATGGCTTCATAAACGTTGAAGCCTGAAACACTCCGTGCAGAACCGGCAACGTACTCTCCACTTTGTGTCAGAATAATTGTTGGCCTGTAGTAATGATCAATTAACCTCGAAGCAACGATTCCAACAACGCCTTTGTGCCAATGCGGTTGAAACAGTACGGTGCTTCTGCGATTAACCATTACTTCATCGTTTTCTATAATGGCCAGAGCTTCTTCCGTAATATTCATATCTGCTTCTTTGCGGTCAGCATTATCGGCATGAAGTTGTTCTGCCCAATGCAAAGCTTCTTCATAGGTTTTTGAAACAAACATCAATACAGCTTTGCGGGCATCATCCATTCTGCCGGCCGCATTCACTCTTGGCGCAATAATAAATACAAGGTTATTTACATGAAGGTCTTTATTGTAATTGCTTAAATTGGCAAGTGCTTTTATCCCGAAATTGGGGTTGGTGTTCGCCTTTTTTAATCCATAGTAAGTAAGCACACGATTCTCACCGGTTAATGAAACAATATCTGCCGCGATAGCAGTTGCAACTAAATCTAAATACTGGTAAGCGGTTTGTTCAGGTAAGTTCATTGCAAAACACAATGCTGTTATCAATTTGAAACCTACACCACAACCACATAATTCCTTGTAAGGATAACTGCAATCTTTTTGTTTGGGATTTAGAATAGCTACCGCAGAAGGTAACTGGTCATCGGGCAAGTGGTGGTCGCAAACTATAAAATCAATGCCTAGGTTTTTTGCATATTGAATAAGCTCAACCGATTTAATGCCGCAATCCAAAGAAATGATCAAGGTGTAATTGTTTTGAGCGGCATGATCAATCCCGGTTTTGCTTATTCCATAACCTTCGCGATAGCGGTGAGGGATGTAAAAATCGGTAGCCTCGTAGTGCGCCTTCAAAAACTGGTACATGCAGGCAACAGAAGTAGTTCCGTCCACATCATAATCTCCAAAGACTAAAATTTTTTCATTGTTGGAAAACGCAGAAAGAATCCTATCTACCGCTTTGTTCATGTCCTTCATTAAAAAAGGGTCATGCAAATCGGATAATTGGGGGCGGAAGAAATTTTTTGACTTTTCAAATGTATCAATGCCACGCTGGGAAAGAATGCTGCAAAGTACCGGATGAATTTTTAGTTCTTTAAATAAAGCATCCGCCTTTTCTTTGTTTTTATTTAAAACTCTCCAGCGCTTTTGCATGGTTTAATATTTTCTATCCGTCACAAAGTTTACCAGGTCTTCAAATCCATTCCTGATTTCAGAGGGGGGAAGCGAATGCAATAAATCCAATGCTTGTTTTTTGTACTCGTTCATTTTATTTGCAGTATAATCAATGCCCCCGCTTTTTTCAACCACATCGATTATATACTTCACCTTTGATTTACTGGTGTTTTCATTTTTAATAATGTAGATCATTTTTCTTTTTGTATCCCTGTCCACATTATTTAAAGCGTATATCAGGGGTAAGGTAAGTTTCTTTTCTTTAATATCGTTTCCGGTTGGTTTGCCAACATCCTGGGAAGCATAATCAAACAGATCGTCTTTTATCTGGAAGGCAATTCCGACTTTTTCACCAAAAGCTTTCATTTTAATTGCTGTGTCTTCCTGTTGAGATGTTGACCAGGCGCCTGCTGCACATGCGGAGGCCAACAATGAGGCTGTTTTATTTTTTATGATTTCGAAATAGACCTGCTCGTCCAGGTTCAGAGATCTTGATTTTTCCATTTGAAGCAATTCGCCTTCGCTCATCTGGCGGACAGCGTCCGACAAAAACTGCAGAATTCTAAAATCATTATTTTCCAGCGAGAGCAGCAATCCTTTGGCTAAAAGATAATCGCCGACGAGCACCGATGCTTTATTTTTCCAAAGAGCATAAACTGAGAAAAAACCTCTACGTTCCAAGGAATCATCCACTACATCGTCATGAACCAATGTTGCGGTGTGCAAAAGTTCCACTAATGAGGCTGCCCTATAAGTGGATTCGTTGGCCTCTCCAAAAAGTTTGGCGGAAAGAAAAACGAACATTGGTCTTAATTGTTTGCCTTTTCGTTTGACAACATATCGCATAATGCGGTCCAACATGGAAACATTGCTCTTTACAGCAACCTTGAATTTCTCTTCAAAGAGCTGTAACTCATGCTCTATTAAATTAACGGGTAGCTTCATTCGTAAATGGATGGAAAGTTACAACTGCCTTGCAATAAATGGACGATATGGTACAAGAATTGCACAATTGGTCGACGGCAAAATATATGAATAAACAGAACAATTGCTTGGAAAAATAATTTAAAGTTTGGTAATTGTACGTCAATTTATATTTTTGCCATCGATTAGGACATTGTTTTAAAATTTAATCAACAGTTATGGCAAGCAAAAAGTACTCTCTTCTGGCAGGTATAATGTGCCTGTTAGCATCGTACGGCTATTCACAAGTTACCTACGATGTTATGGATTCCTCAGTCGTTCGTTCCCGTGACATGGACCAGTATACTAAGTTCAAACAAGGTATTGAAAATTATCCTGCAAAACCACGTAACCAGTGGGAGCTCGGATTAAAAGTTGGAACTTTTGATATCAATGGTGATGTTGCTTCAAAATTTTTGTCTCCTGGTTTTGGCGTACACATTAGAAAGGCATTCGGTTATGTATTCTCTGCCCGTTTGGAATACATGTATGGAATTGCAAAAGGGCAAAACTGGCTGCGTTCAGCAAATTACATGAACAATCCAGCATGGACTAGTAATGGATATACCCAGGCTACTGATCCATTCGTATATTACAACTACAAAACAAATGTTCAGGATCTGGCGTTGGAAGGAGTCTTCTCTCTGAACAATATTCGCTTCCACAAATCTAAAACCGGTGTAAACTTTTATCTGTTAGCAGGTATTGGCGGAAGCATTTATGATGCAAAAGTGAATGCATTGAACGGTACTGCTAAGTACAATTTCTCAGGTATCGCGCAAGGAACCTGGAAAACTAGAAAGGACGTTCGGGACGCGCTCAAAAATCTGATGGATGACACATACGAGACCCCTGCAGAAAATCATGGAGATCGTCGTCCAAAGTTGTTTGGAAAAACATTTAGACCAGTTGGCCACATAGGTGCAGGTGTTGCATTCAAGTTGAGCAACCGCCTGAATCTTGCTTTGGAAGACCGTTTTTCAGTAACTAATGACGATTTGTTAGATGGTCAACAATGGGCTGAACAGGTTAACGGCAGTCCGGTTTTAACCCAAAACTTCGATACTTACAATTTCGCATCAATTGGTATTAATATCAATATCGGATCTAAAGCAGTTCAACCATTGTGGTGGTTAAATCCATTGGATTATGCATACCAGGAAATTCGCAAACCTAAGTACATGATCCTTCCAAAACCAGTATTACCTGATGCAGACGGCGATGGCGTAACAGACCAGTTCGACCAGGAGCAAACTCCTCAAGGCTGTCCTGTTGATACTCACGGCGTAAGCTTAGATACTGATGGCGATGGCGTTCCTGATTGCCGCGACAAAGAAAAAGTAACTCCAACAATTTGTCAGCCTGTTGATGCAGACGGTGTTGGTAAATGCCCATGTCCGGATTCATCTTGCGGATACATGAAAGGTGGAAACGAGTGTGCTGCTCTTTTAGGTGCATTACCAAGTGTAAGCTTCACAAGCAACACATCAACTACATTGACTACCGATGCAAAAGGCTTATTAGCTTCAATTGCTGCCCGTTTGCGTCAGAACCCTGAGTGTAAAGTGGTTGTTACAAGCTATTGCTCTTCAACAAAAGCACAACAACAAAGAGCTTGGGATAGAGTGAATGTAATTATCAAATACATGGTGGAAACAGAAGGTATTAGCAATGACCGCTTCTACTGGCAGATTGGCCAGGAAGGTGGCGATTGCAATACAGTTGATTTCCGTGCAGCTACCGACGCTGATACTGGTTTACCAACAACAGTTCCTAATCCAAACTTAGGCAGAGGTAAATAATATCTCATCCAGATAAATAAAAAACCCTCCAACCGGAGGGTTTTTTATTGCGTGATTTATAGAAATCTTAACTACACTGTTTCAGTGGGTTTGCATTAATTCAAGAATATTTGCCCAAACTGATTAACTTTGCCAGCCTTTATGAAGTTTTCTGCAGCATTATTTCTTTGTTTTTTACTAATTGGTTGTACCGGCATTAACAAGATTATGAAGAGTAAGGATCCTGAGTATAAGCTCAAGATGGCTGAACAGTTTTATGCCAAGAAAAAATACAATTATGCCCAACAGCTTTATGAAGACATAATGCCGTATTACCGCGGTTTGCCCCAGTTTGAGGATATCTACTATAAATATGCTTATTGTGCGTATTATCAAAAGGATTACACGAACGCCGAAAATCTTTTTAAAACGTTCCTGGAAATATATCCCAATAGCACAAGGGCGGAGGAGATGGATTATATGAGAGCTTATTGCTTTTATAAGCAATCTCCAAAACCAGAGCTGGATCAAAGCAATACGATTAAAGCGATCGGTATGATGCAGACATTTATCAATACGCATCCCGGTTCGGCAAGAAATAAAGAAGCTACTGACATCATTGATATTTGTCGCAGTAAACTGGAAACAAAAGATGCCCGTTCTGCACAGTTGTATTATGATATCGGTCAATTTCGGGCAGCGGGGGTAGCTTATGATAATTTGCTGACCAGTTTCCCGGACACTCAAAAAGGGGATGAGTATAAAATGATGGCAATTAAATCATATTTTCATTTTGCTGAACTGAGTGTAGAGGAAAAGAAAGCTGAACGCTTTCAAAAAGTAATTGATGAATGCAATGATTTTATTGACCGTTTTCCGCAAAGCGACTTTGCCAAGGAAGTACAACAATATTTAACCCAATCTCAAAACAATTTAAAAATATATTCAAATGAGCCTGCTAAGACGTCAACTTAGTACCAGTACAACTAATAATATTGAAACCCGTGATCTGAATGATCTTAAAAACAGGACGGGAAATTTGTATGAGTCTATTGCAATTATAGCAAAACGTGCAAATCAGATCAATATTTCTTTGAAAGAAGAATTGCATAACAAACTGGAAGAGTTTGCAAGTCATACAGATTCTTTGGAAGAGATTCATGAGAATAAAGAACAAATTGAAATTTCGAGAGCCTACGAACGTATGCCTAACCCGGCTTTGTTAGCATCCCAGGAGTTTATCGACAGCAAAGTTTATTACCGCAAAAATGAAGAGCAGAACCTATTCGAATAATTGCCTACATCTTTTTGGAAAAGCGATTCGTATGCACGAATCGCTTTTCTTTTTTTAAAGTATTATTTTAGTGCTTATGCTGGCCGGAAAAAAAATCTTAATTGGAATAACAGGCAGTATTGCTGCTTATAAAACTCCTTTAATTGTGCGGCTATTGATTAAAGCCGGGGCAGAAGTGAAGGTAATTATGACGCCCGCCAGCAAAGATTTTGTTTCAAAACTTACACTCTCCACCTTGTCTAAAAACCCGGTTCTTTCAGAGTTATTTGACGAAGAAAGCTGGGCAAATCATGTTGAATTGGGAAGATGGGCTGATATAATGCTCATTGCTCCGCTTAGCTGCAACACCTTAAGCAAAATGGCAACAGGAAGGTGCGATAATCTATTGCTTGCGGTTTATCTTTCATCGACCTGTCCTGTGATGGTTGCCCCGGCCATGGATGAAGATATGTGGCACCATCCAACAACCAAAAACAATTTGAATTTGCTCTACACGCACGGTGCAAGAGTTTTGAATGTTGGCAATGGAGAATTAGCGAGCGGTTTGGTGGGCGAAGGTCGCATGGCTGAACCTGAAGAAATTGTTGGGGAGTTGGAAACTTTTTTTCGAACATCCGACCAATTGAAAGGGCAAAAAGTTTTGGTGACTGCCGGCCCGACATACGAAGCAATCGATCCTGTTCGTTTTATTGGAAATCATTCGTCCGGGAAAATGGGATTTGCTATTGCAGAAGAAATGGCAAACAGGGGTGCGGAAGTCACGCTCATCAGCGGGCCGGTTTCATTAAAAACAAAAAACAAAAATGTAAACCTGGTTTCTGTTGTGTCAGCAGAGGAAATGTATGAAAAGTGTGCAATGCACGACGATTATAATATTGCGGTAATGGCGGCAGCTGTTGCTGATTATACACCAATTAAAGTTGCTGATCAAAAAATTAAAAAGAACGGTGCTGAGTTGAGTCTTTCATTGAAGAAAACAAAAGACATTCTTGGAAGCCTTGGAAAAATAAAAAGGGATGATCAGATTTTAGTTGGATTTGCCCTCGAAACAGAAAACGAAACTTCTAATGCTGAAAAAAAATTGAAGGGAAAAAATGCCGATATCATTGTTTTAAATTCGTTGAATGATAAGGGCGCCGGGTTTGGTGCAGATACAAACAAAGTGGTTTTATTTTTTAAGAATGGTAATCCAAAGAGGATTGATTTAAAATTAAAATCAGCTCTTGCAAAAGATATTGTTGATTCAATAATCGAACTCAAATCATGAAAAACATTTTCTTAGTTTTTACTCTTCTATTTTTCACTTCAGCAATTCATTCGCAAGAACTGCAGGCAAAGCTTACCATTGTCGCTAATAAAGTAAATACCCAGGTTGATAAAAAAGTTTTTCAAACCTTGCAAACTGCGCTGACAAATTTTTTGAATAACAGAAAGTGGACAAATGATACTTACCAGCCGCAGGAAAAAATAAAATGCAACTTCTTTTTGAATATTGATGAATACAAGGGCAATAATCTCTTTAAATCAACTCTAACCATTCAGGCCGCCCGGCCTGTTTATAACACAACGTATGAATCACCGATAATTAATTTCCAGGACCAGGATGTTCAATTTAAATACGTTGAATTTCAGCCAATAGAATTTAATGAAAACCGTATACAGGGCAGCGATCCACTGGCGGCAAACATCACTGCAATTTTGGCTTATTATGTAAATATTATTTTGGGAGTAGATTATGATTCGTTTGCCGCGCATGGCGGTGATCCATATTTCCAAAAAGCGCAGTATATCGTAAACAATGCTCCTGAAAGCGGAAGTGACATTATTGGATGGAAAGCCTTTGACGGGTTGCGTAACCGTTTCAAACTAATTCAGGGATTTACCGACAGTCGTTTCAATTTGGTGCATGATGCAATTTATGCTTACTATCGCGGCGGTATGGATCGCTTTTATGACAATGAAATTGAAGGAAGAAAAGCAATTCTCAATGCATTGAATTATTTAAACACTGTAAACACGGAGAACCCCAACTCAATGATCATTCCTTTCTTCTTCCTTGGGAAAAGTAATGAATTAGTAAAAATTTTTACCAAGGCAGATAATGATTTAAAAACAAGAGCAAGGGATTTTCTTGTGAAATTAGATCTCACCAATGCCAGTGCTTATAAAGAATTAAAATGAAGAAGTTGATTATTTCATTTCTTGCCTTCACAATTATTTCCTGCCAATCTTCTGTTCCTAAAAATATTTTACCGCCGGCAAAAATGCAATCAGTAATGTGGGATATGATGCAAGCTGATGCGATGGCTGAATACTATGCGTCAAAAGATTCTGCATTAAGCGAGCTTGCAAGGCATGTAAACTATTACCAGGATGTTTTGACGCTTCATAAGATTTCAAAAGAAGATTTTAAAAAAAGTCTTTCCTATTATCAAAGTCATCCCTCGCAACTTAAAATCATTTTTGATTCATTGCAAAGTTTTACTGAGCGGCGGCAAACAATCGATACCATAAAAAAGCAAAACCATCCTCTTATTTCCGACAGCACAAAAAAGAAAATTGTTTCTCCTGCTTAAAGATTTGTTTTCATACTTAAGCGATTACTATTTTTGGTAAGTAATTGCTTGTTATGAATAAAGTCTATAAAACTGCGTCGGAAGCATTGCACGATATTTCTGATGGCTCTACATTAATGCTTGGCGGTTTTGGTCTCTGCGGTATTCCTGAAAATTCTATTAATGCCCTGGTTGAAAAAGGTGTCAGCAATCTCACTTGTATATCCAACAACGCCGGTGTTGATGATTTTGGATTAGGACTTCTTTTGAAGCGCAATCAGATCAAAAAAATGCTCAGCTCTTATGTTGGGGAAAACGCCGAGTTTGAAAGGCAGCTTTTAAGTGGAGAACTGGAAGTTGATTTAATTCCGCAGGGAACATTGGCAACAAGAATTCAAATGGCAGCAATGGGCATACCTGCGTTTTATACTCCTGCAGGATATGGAACTGAAGTGGGGCAGGGAAAGGAAGTTCGTGAATTCAATGGGAAAAAATATCTGATGGAGTATGCACTTCACGCCGATTTTGCAATTGTGAAAGCATGGAAGGGAGATAAATCAGGCAATCTTGTTTTTAGAAAAACCACCAGGAATTTTTCTGTTCCAATGGCAAAAGCCGGAACAATTACAATTGCGGAAGTTGAACATTTGGTTGAACCCGGTGAATTGGATCCGGACCATATTCATGTGGCAGGTGTGTATGTTCACCGGATATTCCAGGGAACCAATTATGAAAAAAGAATCGAAAGAAGGACAGTAAGACTCTCAGAAAAATCTTAATTATCAAAATTTTATTCAATGGCCCTCGATAAATATGGAATTGCAAAACGCATTGCACAGGAATTGAAAGATGGCATGTATGTAAACCTTGGGATCGGGATTCCAACCCTCGTCGCCAATTATATACCTGCGGGTATTTCCATCATGTTGCAGTCTGAAAATGGAATGCTTGGAATGGGACCTTATCCAACAAATGAGGAAATTGATGCAGATCTTATTAATGCCGGCAAGGAAACAGTTACCATTTTGCCAGGAGGCGCTTTTTTCGATAGTGCAGAAAGTTTTGCAATGATAAGGGCCGGTAAAATCGATTTAACAGTGCTTGGCGCCATGGAAGTTTCGCAGAAGGGTGATATTGCCAATTGGAAGATCCCGGGCAAAATGGTCAAAGGAATGGGCGGAGCGATGGATCTGGTAGCCTCAGCAAGAAATATCATTGTTGCAATGATGCATACAAACCCAAAGGGTGAATCAAAACTGTTGAAAGAATGTTCCCTTCCCCTTACCGGCGTACGGTGCGTAAAGAAAATTGTAACAGAACTGGCTGTTTTAGACGTTACTGAAGACGGATTTAGATTACTTGAACGAGCTCCTGGCGTCAGCGTTGAAGAAATAAAGCAAAAAACCTCGGGTAAATTAATTGTTGATGGTGAAGTCAAAGAGATGGCCTTGTAATGAATCAAGGTACATTACCCGCCTGGTTAATCAACCAAATTATTCTTTACAGCGAAGAATACCAATCCTGCAGTGTTTTTGCTTCCAAATCTTTCCATCAGCCTGTCTTTGATGGCTTCCACTGTTCGCGGGCTAATTTCCATTTTTTGGGCAATTTCCTGCGCTGTAAACTCCATGCAAATAAATCGCAGCACATCCTTTTCCCGGTCGGTTAAAGTAATCTCGTTGTTGAGTGAAGGAATTACCTTTTGTTTGGAGTGGGCTTTTTTCAACAAAATGCGGTTGACAAAATTGTTGAGATAATAACCTTTTTCATAAACATCCATTATTGCTCTGCGGATTTCTTGTGGTTCTGCATTTTTTAAGAGATAACCATTTGCTCCATTTTCCATCATGTGCGACACAAAGCGGTCATCTTCATACATACTTAAAACGATGACATGGATGTTTGGATATTGCTTGCTTAAGATTTTTGTTGTTTCGATTCCGTCTTTGCCCGGCATCCTCAAATCCATTAGAACCACTTCAGGTTCTGCCGCTGCAATGCCTTCGAGCAATTGATCCCCATTCTCCGCTTCTAAAACAAATTTGATATTGGTAAAAGGCCGTAGTGAAAGAATGACCCCCTTACGAAATATTTTATGATCATCGGCAATCGCCACTTTAATAACTTCCATAACAGTTCACAAATAAAAATAAAATTAGGATTAAACCGCTAACGTTTCGTATGGATCGTCTCTTGGAATTTCTATGGTGACTTTGAAGTAGGTTTGAGAGGCATCTTTTTCAAACAAAATATTGCCCTGCGCTACTTTTAAACGGCTGCTGATATTTTTTAGCCCTAAACCAATATTGCTTTTGTTCAGTTTTTCAAAATCTGCCTGAACAATTCCTCTGCCATCGTGATGGATTCTTACAAGACAGGAACCGTTTTGCATATTTTGAGTTAGATGAATAAAACTGGAATTACTATGCTTCAAAATATTATTGATCAACTCCTGGACAACTCGGAATATTATCAATTCTTTTTCCGGTTTTAATCTGTCCTTGTATTCATGAAAGCGGCTGCTGGCATTAATTTGGCCTGAACCACTAATCTTTTGAAACATGTCATTAATAGCAGACTCCAGGCCAAAATTTTTCAGTGTGGGCGGCATTAAGCTATGACTGATGTTGCGAATGAGTTGAATGGTGTCATCTAAAATTTGACGTGCCTGGTAAATTGACTGCAATTGAGTTGCCTTGTCCTGGTTTACTAAATTTTCATTTAAATAAAGACGGGCTGTTGCCAGGAGTGGTCCTGCGTCATCGTGTAAATCGGCAGCGAGACGCTGACGTTCTTCTTCCTGCAAACGAATGGACGCATTTAATAAAATCTTTTGTTGTTCCTGCTCCATTTGCTGGAGACGAAGTTGATAGCGGATAACTTTTCTTTGATGGAAGATGATGAAAAGAATAAGGCCAATGGTGAGCACAAGCATACCAAGGGTACCCATGAAGAGTACTAATGAAATTCCGGAATTGGTAGCTTGCAAAAAGTACATTTTTGTTAGTTTAAATAAGGACGAAAATTAGTTGGGTTTGTATTTTTTGCTTTTTTACTGAATACAAATAAAGAAATTGAAAAAAGAATAATCATCAAAAAATAAAAAATGTTTGTAAAAAACCAATATTGGTTCAGTATTTCATTATTAAGTCCACTTGCAAAAATGTAAACGAAAAAAGACCCTGCCAAATAAATCATGAAACCAATAACTATCCAAAATTGATATTTACTATAAACAAACAGGTTGCTGGTATCATTCATTTGCTCATACAAATAATAAAATGAGAAGAGTAGAATCAAAATCGTTTCTATCCCTATTGGAATAGAGTCAATTTTTTTAAAGTTTGTCAAAACGTTGTAGAAGCTTGTAAAAACAATGAAAGCAATACTGATATAAAGAATTGCTTTTCTTATAGATTGTTTTCTGATATTGCTTCCTATTATAAAGGAAAATATAGAATACTCGACCAAAGTAAAAGTTGCCCAAATGTAGAGGTATAGTTTAGCTGAAAACTGGAAGGTGAAAATGTTTAGTGCAGAGTCTAAAAGTGCATAAACCGCAATTAAAATAAGAGGAACCTCTTTTTTTGTTCTTTTGAAAAAGAAAATAAATAAAAAAAGCAGAATGCAATTCCCGGATAAATGGATATAATAAAAAAGGTCTTCTATAGTTTTGGCCATTGTGCCAAATATAGAAAACCTTTTTAGAAACTCATAGATTAATTAAGCCTGATCCCACCAGGAAATTTCACCTTCTACTGGAGGAGGATAAGCCGCTCTAGATAATTTGTTTGTTGTCATGACAGTAAGTTTTTTATTAACAGGTGTAAATTTTGTTCTTAGCACATCCGTTCTCAATAGGTTTTATTTGGCAGTGAATTGCCGATTTCTTTAATAATTCAGTACCAGCAAGCATTTCAAGCTATTTTTGAAAGTAAGCTTACGAACCAAAATTTGGTAATCTTACGTAAGCAATTTAGTAAAATTACTATGAAACTTTCCTAAAGTGAAGAAGAAATTTTTTTAAAGAATAAAATGAAGTACTCAGAGTTTACTCTTAGATTCTCAGCGTATTAAATAATTCGAAACGAGGGAAAAGCGTTGTTAGATTAAGCTCCAAGCCTAAATCTATCCTTAAACTGGATTTGAAAAAATAAAAAAATCAGAAAAGCTTTTGAACTTTAAATTCCATTCGTAGATTTACGAATTCCTAAACGTGATTTTACGTTCATTGGTTGGATTAAATAATTGAAATAAAATTGTTACTTCCTTACCAGCTATAGTAAAAAACGTTTAGTTTTGTTTCGCTCTCTGCTTAAAATCAATTATTTAAACCCAATTTCCAATGACTGCCCAGCAAATAAAAGTCTCTATTGCTGATGATCACAAAATTTTCCGGGACGGCATCAAAATGGCCCTTAAGGATAGGGAATACCTGAAAATTTTATGGGAAGCTGAGGATGGAAGAGACCTCATGCATAAATTGAAACTGAAGCAGCCCGACGTTTTGCTTATGGACATTCGCATGCCCGAGGTGGATGGGGTAAATGCAATTGGTATGATAAGAAAGGAGTACGACGACATAAAAATCATTGTGCTCACTATGTACGACGATCAGGAGATGATTACCAAGATGATGGAAATGGGAGCCAACGCCTATCTCACAAAAACGACGGATCCCGAAGAAATTTACCAGGCCATCCTTACTTGCATGAATGATGATTTTTATTTCAACGATCTTGTAAACAAGGCTGTTCTGCTAAAGCTGCAGCATAAAAAAGCAGTCAAACAATTTTATCCCAACCCGGTTAAGTTTTCCGAAAAGGAAATAAAAATTTTGAAATGCATCGCCGAGGATAAAACAACGGAAGAAATTTCAAAAGAAGTTTTCTTAAGCCCGCGAACTATCGAAACCATCCGCCAGAACATGAAACAAAAAGTTGGCGCTAAGACCATTGCAGGTCTTGTAATGTATGCAATGAGAAATAAGTTGCTAGAATAATTTCGCTAATGTCATCATCCTCAAACATCAATGATCGTTTTTTTGCTGGCTCGTACAAGGAGGCCTGGAGACGAATTATTCCTAATGCATTAACAGAAGCCGAAATTGATTTTATTCAAGAGGTTTGTTGTTTGCAAAAAGGTGAAACCCTTCTGGATCTTATGTGCGGTTATGGCCGTCATGCGCTCAAACTTGCAGAGCGGGGAATCAATGTCACTGCTGTCGATAATTTGCCTGGGTATATTGAAGAGATAAAAGAAAAATCTGGACAGCTTTCACTTCCCGTGGAAGCTATTGAGGCAAGTGCATTAAATGTA
>Ga0207647_10000490_pt1 | contig 31720 bp, 30 predicted proteins | sample KBSCornC2_FD_184295 | JGI IMG/M metagenome (GOLD analysis project Ga0207647, IMG submission 184295) | Corn rhizosphere microbial communities from Kellogg Biological Station, Michigan, USA - C2 (SPAdes) (version 2) | ecosystem: Host-associated > Plants > Roots > Rhizosphere ... | reverse complement strand
AGAGCCGGCCGGGGCGCACGTGCACGAACTCCGTCAGGCCCACCCGTTCGAGCCAGGCGAGTGCCCGCGCCCTGGCCTCACCCTTCGCGATGCCGGTGGCACGCAGCCCGAAGGCGACGTTCTCGATGACGCTCAGGTGTGGAAACAGCAGGTAGTCCTGGAAGACGAACCCCGCACGTCGATGCTCGGGCTCGAGGTGCAGGTCACCGTCGTCGAGAGTTTCACCATCGAGACGGATGCTGCCGCCAGCCGGGCGCACGAGTCCGGCCAGGGTGCGCAGCGAGGTCGACTTTCCCGCGCCGTTCGGGCCGAGCAGCGCGGTGACCTCGCCCGGCGGGATCTCGAGCGAGACCTCGTGCACGACGGGCCGCCCGCCGCGGGCGACCGTGACGCCGGAGAGCCGCAGCGGCGCGTCGTTCACGCGCCCTCCTCGACGTCCTCGGTGCCGAGGTACGCGCGGACGACCTGCTCGTCGCGGAGCACCTCGGCGGTCGGGCCGGCGGCGATGAGCTTGCCGAAGTCGAGCACGGCCGTGACCTGGCAGCAGGCCGACACGAGGCTCATGTCGTGGTCGACGAGGATCACGAGCGCGCCCGTGTGCTCCGGGATGCGGCGGATGACGTGCCCGAGGTGCTCGGTCTCCTCGTCGGGCAGCCCGGCGGCGGGCTCGTCGAGGAGGACGAGGCGGGGCTTGCCGACGACCGCGCGCGCGACCTCGACGAGGCGGCGCTCGCGGGCGCCGAGCGTGCCCACCTTCGCGTCGGGGTCGACGTCGCCGAGGCCGACGAAGGCGAGTGCGGCGAGCACGTCCTCGCGGCGCGAGGCGCGGCTGCCCAGGCGCGAGTGCTCGTGGGCGAGCGCGACGTTCGCCGCGACCGAGAGCTCCTCGATCGCCTGCTCGGTCTGGAACGTGCGCCGCACTCCCCAGCGCGCGCGACGGTAGTGCGGCATCGCGAGGAGGTCGTCGCCGTCCGCCGTGATCCGCCCGGACGCCGGCGCGACGAAGCCGCTGAGGACGTTGAAGAACGTCGTCTTGCCGGCGCCGTTCGGGCCGATCAGGCCGCAGGTGCCCTGCTCGAAGCGCACGGTCATGCCGTCCAGCGGCGTGACGCCGCCGAACCGCACCGTCAGGTCCTCGATGTCGATCAGTGCGCCCGCTCCTCCGCGGGCCGGCCGCGGCGGGACGCACCGGAGATCAGGCCCCACAGCTTCGCGAGGTCCTTCGGCATCTGGGCCGCGAGCCCGGCCGGCGCGGTCAGCAGCACCTGGAGCACGCCGACGCCGAACAGGATCGTGAGGAGGTCGGCGGGCAGGTGCAGGCTGTCGAGGACGGCCGGCAGGAACTTCATGAAGATGCCGGCGACGACCGCGCCCCAGAGGCTGTAGATGCCGCCCATGAGGACGACGGCGAGCAGGATGATCGAGTCGCGGGTCGGGAACGGGAAGGTGTAGAGCTTGCCGACGCTCGGGCCGAGCAGCCCGCCCGCGACCCCGGTCAGGAACGACGCGAGCGCGAACGCCCAGAGCTTGTACAGCGTGATGTTCACGCCGGCCGCGAGCGCGGCGGGCTCGCTCTGGCGGATGGCGGCCCAGGCGCGGCCCGGCTTCGAGCGGATGTGCCACAGCGCGAGGAGGAACAACAGCGCGGCGACGACGACCGTGTACCGGAAGTACGCGGGATCGCTCTCGGCGAGCGCCGGCCGCCGGATCGCCTTTGGTCTTGGCCGCCGCACGACGCCGCGCGATGAGACTGCGCGGCCCGCGGCGCAGACCGCGCCTCGGGCGCTCCTCGCCGCCGGCATCCGCCGCCTGGGGCTCTCGCTCGTTGGAGCGGTCGGGTGCCTCTTGCGCGCCCAATGTCTGTTCGCGGCCCGCAGCGTCAATAGCGCGCCCGGACGCGGACAAATCGGTGTCGTGGGTATCTGTCAAAACAACCTCGAATGTCAGAGGGCTCGCACTCGTCGCGAGTGCGGCAAAAATTCGGTTAATTCAGGCACGGCGCGAGGCCGCTTCGTGGTTGGCGAACGGGTCGTCGTCGACGCCATTCACCGAATCGTTTTCGTCGTGTTCCGAAGGTGCAGCGGGCGACTCGATCGCACGCAGCGCAGGCGTGGGCACCGCGCCCACCGGCGCTTCGCCGCCGACTTCATCCGCTTGCCGTGGCGCGTCGCCGATATCCTCCGCGCATAAATCGTGCTCCGCGGCGTCGCCCGCGCGCACCGGCTCCGCCGGCTCGTCGTCCGCCGCGGCATCGGCCGCGCCGGCGACCTGCGCCTCGCCAGTCTTGCCGGCTTCGTCGAATTCCTGGCTCGCCGACTCGGGAAACTCGATTGCGTGCTGAGCGAGCGGCGTTCCGTCGAGCTGGGCAGCTGGATCTTCGAGCGGCGGCAGCTCGTCGAGCGCCTTCAAACCGAGATCGTCGAGAAATTGCTTGGTCGTCGCATAGAGCGCGGGCCGCCCGGGAACGTCGCGGTGACCGATGACCTCGATCCAGTTGCGGTCCTCGAGCTGTTTGACCACTTGCGTATTGACCGTGACGCCGCGAATCTCCTCGATGTCGCCACGCGTGACGGGCTGTCGATACGCGATGATCGCGAGCGTCTCGAGCACCGCTCGCGAATACTTGGGCGGCTTTTCGGGATGCAGGCGGTCCAGAAAATTGCGCATCGCCGGCTTGCTTTGGAAGCGCCACCCCGACGCCAGCGCGACGAGTTCGACGCCGCGACCGGACCACTCGCTTCTCAAATCCTCGAGCAACGCACGGACTGTGTCCGCCGACAGGCCATCGGCGAAGAGCTTGCGCAACTCGCCGAGCTTCAGCGGTTCTTGCGCGCAAATCAAAGCAGTCTCGAGGACGATCTTCGCCTCTTGGGTATTCATGCAGCTAGGCCAGACCCTGTGTGGTCAAACGAACCGGATCAATCAGACGATGTTGGAACAGAAGACGCGCTCGCCCGATTTTGATCGGTCATATTGATGGGAGCACGGACCGGGGGGCGGCGAATCGGACAGCTATCGAGCCAAGCCCAGCCGGACAAAGCGGCGGCCTTCCGAAGATGGCGCCGCGTGATTGAACGTCATCTTACGCAAAAAGGTTCAGTGCGTAAACGGGCAACCGAGCAACAGGGCTCACAACTGCCCCGCGCGCTTTTGCAGACGACCCGAAAACGAGTTGGGACGACAAGCGCTCGGCCCCGCTGAATCGCCCTGCTCCCTCGACGCGTTGGATTCGAGCCGAAAGTCGCTGCGCGCTGCCGGGTTCGCATCGCGCGCCCGGCCCCGCCACGGATGCTGCAGGTGCAAAAGCGCCTCTTTGGCCCTGCGGTGCAAGTCGACCGTCGAGCGGCGGGCCAATTTTGCGCATCGCAATATTCGGGCGCCAACGCACCCCCGGCGCGCCGTACTGCACTGGATTGGTGATTGTCCCGATTTTCCCCGGCGGGGATTTGGCGTCTTATACGCCCCTAGCTGATCCCCCGACAGGCCCGCCGCCACGCGCCTCGCGGCGCCCGTCGACCCGCGTGGCACGCTTGTTGCATTGATCGGGCCGCCGAAGCCGGTACGGCGCGCTCGATAGCTTGATTGGCGAGCGCGGCCACAGCCGGCGCACTCGGCACTCGTTTTATCGGGTGTTTCGAGCGTGCGCAGCACGGGGCGGCGCACCGGGTCAGTTTCGCTGAGGTGAGGACATGATGCTGTTCGACGATTTGAGAGATAACGAATGGGCGCTGGTGGAAGCGTTATTCTGCGCGGAACCCGCACGCAGTGAACGGCGCGGACGCCCTCGCGTGGAAGCACGCGCAGTCGTCAACGCGGTGCTCTGGGTGCTGTCCACGGGCGAAGGCTGGTCGAAGCTTCCGGGCCGCTATCCTTCTCCGCCGACTTGCCGGCGCCGCTTCGACGAATGGCAAGCGGACGGCACACTCGCTGAAATCGTCAAGCGCCTGTCGACCTGCGGACGGCAGATTTCGCTGCGCGGACGTATCGGCGCCTCCACCGTCAAGCCGCCCGCGCCGCCCAGCCGCGACCGCCTGCGCGGCGCATTCTGGACCAACCCTGAATCCTGGCGCGCGCCGGTGAAGATGGCCTGATCGGCGCGTACGCGAGCGGGTGCGCCTGCGGCCAAACGCAGGCGAAACATCCATTTACCAATATTTACAGCGCGCTTTCGCGGCCCCGCGTACCTTGCCGGTATGCAGACAAGCCTTTTGCGCGGCCTGCCCGCGAACGTCCTGCTGAAGTGCATACCGTTGCTACTGGGCAGCATGATCGTCCCGCTCGTTATCGCGGCGATCATACCGGTGGGAGACGGCGGTGTACGCAGCAGGGGCGCCCGCGCTCAGCCGCATCCCCCACCGAGCGCGTCGACGACCGTTCCCATGCCGGTAGACGTGCCGCGTGGCGATTTGCGCAGCGATATCGTCCGCAATGCGCGGTCGCACCCCGAGGTATCGAGCCCACCGCCCCCACCGCGCCCACGTAACGTTCGCGATCAGCATTGATTCGGTGTTGGAGGGCGTGATTACGACAGCGAAGGGAACCGCGCGCGTTCGCCGCGGTCCGAGTGAATGCCATGAGCACATCGTGGCAGCAGAAATACACCGGTAGCCCGTATCCTTGCGATACGGGCTTTTTTTGCCGGCTTTCGCCCGCGTTACGGCGCTAACGTGCGACGTCGACTGCGACGGCCATCTTGAATACGTAGTCGTCGGCGCGGCGCGCATCCCAATCGAGGGCGCGCTCCTCGCGGGCGAGACGCGTGAATTCGGCGCGCCCCTTGTCGGTGAGAACGGCAATATCAACCGGCGCGTGAAAGCCCGCGCCAGGGGCGACGGTACGCTGACGCACCGTCTCCATCAAGCCGAGTCCTCGCAGATATTCGAAAACACCCGGGCGCCTGGCCCATGGAACCTGACGGTATTGGACCCGCCTTAGCGCTTCGAGCACCGCTTCATTTGAAAACGTGGCCATCTCGACTCTTTTTCAAATCCGGCCATCGCACAGTTCATGCCTGAGCATGCGCCGCACGGCAAGGCCGCACTGGGTGCGGTTTGCCGATTCGGGAGCGATGGTCCGGAACATCCGGCGTCGCCGTATCATCGATACTGTCCGTGATTTACGAGCCCCATTCGGGGGGGCGGCGCCCCATGACATCGGCGTCGCCGATGCGCCGCGGCTGGATCAACCGCCAACTCACTCGTGGATCCCGAACCCATACGTTACCGCATTCGAATTGATCATATTCACTTTATTCGCGCTTTTTTTTGCAGTTTTCGTACTGTGGCGCCGCGCACGCCTCGCCCTCGGTCCGTCCGCCATCCTTCTGTTGTGGCTGCTCGCCGCCGGGTGGCTCGCGGCGCCTTTGCTCAACGCGGTTCAGGCACGCGCGCCCGACTCATCTCCTATTCGATTCGGTTCACGCACGGTCATCGTGCTGCTGGGAAGCGGTACGGAGTACGACGCCCGCGGCCGGCTGATACCCAAGAAGGACGCCTCGGCTCGCATCGCGAAAGCCGCGTCGGTGTATGCCGAATGCAAAACGGCTGTGCCGCACGGCGAATGCCGTGTCCTCGTGAGCGGCGGCAATCCCCAGCGACATGAGGCGAGCGAAGCCGATACCTATGCGCCTTATCTGCTGCGCTCGAAAATCGCGCGCGCAGACCTCGTACTCGAAAACGCGAGCCGCAATACTTACGAGAATGCCAAGTTCGTGGCGCATATGCTGCGCGATCGACATTACGATTCGTTGATACTCGTCACGTCGGCTTACCAGATGCCCCGCGCGCTGCTCGATTTCGACCGCTTCGGGCTCCCGGTGCAACCGGTCGTTTCCAACGCGCGCGAAGTGCGATGCGGCGCGCTGCCACGCTTGTCGAACCTGGTCAATGCCAATATCGCGCTGCACGAACTGATCGGCATCGCCCAATTCCATGTTTACCGGGCCTTGGGGTGGTTTTGATAAAGGCCACTACAATGGAAGCAATGCGGCAATCGGATGTAACGACATGTAACGGAGCGTCTCTTTTGCCTTACAAAGGAGTCTGGCTCCGAATATGCTCGCTAGAATGCAGTGTCCCGAGAACGGGCAGGATCTCGACCATCACCTATCTACCTTTTTCGCACGGAGGCAAATAATGAAGAAAGCGTCACTGACTGTCCTGGCTTCTCTTTCGATGCTCGCCGGTGCCGCCTATGCGCAGACGGAAGGCGTCCAAATGAGCACTGACCCGGCCAAGGCTGCGGAGGTCGAGCAGCGCGCGCAGGCACTTCAGTCGCAGCAGGAAATGCAGCCGCAAGAGACGATGCCGATGGACCATACGAAGCCGATGCGGCATCACAAGAAGGCAATGAAGCACAAGAAGGCCGAATCCGGCGAGTGAAAACGTTGCGGGGTGAGCCCGCGCAACAGGCAACGACAAGCCGAACCGGCCTCGCCGGTTTCGGCTTTTTTTATAGCCGGAACCGTCCGCCCCGCTGTGCTAAAGTCGCGCTCCGATATTTCTTCGCCAATAGTCTCGACGCACCCCGGTGCGGAGGAAAAGCATGAGCAACATCCAACTGGACATCGAATGGACCGAGGCCGCGTCGCGCAAGATCGAGAAACTGATGCCGCGCGGCTCGCAAGAGGCGTTTCTCGCATTGCCGCCTATCGAGTGCCTGCCCGTGGAAGGCGATGTACTCTTTCTCGGGCCCGCGGGCAAACAGCAGCCGTTCATCGTCGTCGAGCGTCAATACCATCATGACGGCGAAGCCGATTGGACGATCGTTCTGATTCTCGACGTCCCCGATACCGCGCATTGACCTGACGTTGGGTTGGCTAAGCCGGCCGCACGACAATCCTCGGGCCACGAAAAAGACCCGCGTTCCGAAGAACGCGGGTGAAACCGTCGCCCTACGAGGATGGGCGACGGGGCCATCGTGTCCGGCATGCTTTCTCCCGCCGGCCATGCCGTTGCCATTCGCATCGCACCGCATGTGGCTCGTCCGCGGCTGCCGGCTCAAGAGAGAGCAGCTAACATGCCAGTTGCTCCCGCAACCGCCAAGTCGCTGATTCACATCGACAAATTACCGCGGCAAAGCGCAAAGCCGACGCAGGGGCGCCATGTTACGGGGTAACGTCACGTGACAAAGGCCGTGACGTGAGCCGCCCATGGCCGATTCATCCCGTAGCGACGGCAGCGCACCAAGAAAAAACCCGCCTTGCGGCGGGTTTCTACGGGGTGCTTCCTCGGGAGCGATGGAGGATCAGTGCAATTGGTCCTCGAGCAGTCCCATGATTTGTCGGGCCTGCGGAGTCGACTCGACATCGCCTTTATCGTCGACGACAGCAATGCGAGTTTGATTCGGCGTCAGCGCACGCACGTTGATGCGGTATTGCTTGGCGATCTTTTCCTTCTTGCCGTGGAACACCTGGTTCCAGAAGCCCTGCTTATCGGCGCTCAAGTCTTTCGGATCGACGTAGCGGATGTAATAGAGGCCGCGCGTGCGGTCTTTGTCATCCACCGTAAAGTTGCTTCGGTCGAGCGCGATCCCTACGCGAATCCATGCGTTGTCGTAGCCCTCGCCAAGTTCGACCTCGGACGTTGCCGCCTCGCTGCTCGCCGCTTGCTCTCGCTTGCTGGACTGTGCGGTAAACGCGGCATTTTGCGCGGCAATCGCCGCAGCATCGGACTTCGCCTTGCCCGCCTTGGCAACGTCCGCATCTTCAGCGGGTTCCTCGCCGAGCTGGCTGACGCCGCGCGAATCGGCCCGCGCGAGCGTTGCCATGAGACGTTTCAGATACTCGGTCTCGAGCGCCGGATCGTTCGGCTTCGGCTGCCATGTGCTCGTATCGTTGTGGACGCCTTCGAGCGCTTCGCGCATGCCCTTCTGACTCACGAACACATAGGTGCCGCCGTTGGGCGCGGTATCGAGACGCGTCCGATACTTGTTGCGCTCCGCGGCGACGTACGAGTTGCCCATCGCCTTCGACAGCGTGTTGCGAATGAGGCCCTGGTTCACTTCCGGGCGCGTCTCGTTCCAATCTGTTTCCATGACGTGCTTGTCGCGCTGATCGACGACGAGCAGGAAGCCCTGTTCCTGCCAGAAGCGCCGCACTTGCGGCCAGACCTGATCTGGCGTTTTGCCGTCGATCACGAGCCAGCTCGCGGTACCGTCGCGTTGAATGTGCATGCCGGCGACGGGGGGAACCACCGCGGTTTCGGACGGGGCGGCCTTCTGCACCTGACGCAGCGAGGAAAGCGAAGTCTGCCCGCCGAGAGGCGGCAGCGAACGCTGATCGGAAGTCTCCTCGAGCAGGTTGGGGGGAACGGCAAGGGATGCCTGCTTCGATTTCGAATCGCTCCGGTAGTCGACCTGGGTCGGCGACGGGGAACTGCAACCGGCAACGAGGCCGCCGGCCAAAACGAGAGCTGCGAACCGCGAGGTAAAACGAAGATCAGTCATGTTCGGGAAATCCTTGCGCTTTCGCCACGGGTATTTCCGTGGATCAGCCGCGCATTTTACCGGTCCCGGACCATCGTGTGTAAAACCGGCGCCGCGCGCCCTATCGTTCGCGCTCGGAACGCCGGTTCGCGACGGTCAATGTCGCGGTTCGCCGTGCGAAAGAATCCAGCCCAGCGCGGCCGATTTTGCCGCTTCTTCAGCCTCGGCTTCGGTGGCGAACGGGCCTTGCGTCACATGCACCACATGCCGTTCGGCTTCATCGGTGCCGTTACCGCCTACCCGAAAGCGCGCCGCGAATCCCTGCGCCGCGGCGGGCACCACTTCGATGTCGACATCGACGCCCTCGATCCGATGGGTCACGAATCCGTCCATCTCTATCTCCTTCATCGCGCTGGCGTTCGACGATCGTAGCATTTGCCACGCCGCGCTTGTACGGGGTTCTTCAACCGCTGGTGGATTCGTCGTCGGCATCAGCGTCCGCAGGTTTGGCCATCTCTGTCGGAGCGAGCCAATGCGTCGAGACGAGCGCGTCGCCGTTGAACGTGCATTCGAGCGCGGCGGCCCGGCTGCGCGTTTTGGCGGGCGCAGCGCGGACCGCCGCGACCGCGCCCGATGCCGCCGCCGATACCTCGCTTGCCGCGGCGGGCCCCTGCAATGCCCCTTCGACGACGACTCGCGAGCCACCGATGCCCACGCCTACATTCGAAATTTTGAGGCGATCATGTGGGGCGGCTCGAGCGAGCTCACTGCGCATCCGCGTTTCGCAAGCGCTCGGGTTTTGATAAAGCGTACAGCCGCCTGCCAGAAATGGCATGACGAGGAGCAGCCCGGCGAGCGGCGCGATTCGGATCTTGTTCATCGGCGGATCGATTTTTGCGGGCGATCATTTTAACGCTGTGTGCGCTGGCGTGCGTCGGGCCGCGCCGATGGTAGAATCGCGTCCACCCTGCCCGGGTGATGAAATTGGTAAACATAGCGGACTTGAAGCAATTGAGTGCCCGGCTGGAAACGGTCGGTGCAGAACCCTTCAAATTCGGCGAACCCCCTGGTGCATGACATCTGTTCGTTATGGATGTCAGGCGGCCGAGGCAACGCCGAGCCAAGCCCGGTGTGCATCGTCACCGATGCGCGCCGCGGAAGGTGTAGAGACTAGACGGGGGGCGCCTAATGCTGCGCGGCACATCTCGAAAATGTGCCCGGCGATGGCGAAGGCATAGTCCAGCGCACAAACGGCAATGCAGTCCCTGAGCGCATCGCCGGCATCGAAAGATGCAGTGTGAAGAAAATCCGCCGCCTAACGGCTTGCCGGTTCGATTCCGGTCCCGGGCACCAGAACCTGTTTGGCGCGCACGTTTCTCAGGTTGTACCCGGCGGCGCTGATGGCTGCGCAAGCCTCGCCGCTGCCGCCTCGGCAATCAAAGACGACATCGGAAACGTCATTTTTACATCGGCGCTAACAGTTTCGGGACGCATCGTCGTTTGTCTCCCTCCAGGGAGCCGACCCCCGGGCCTGATGGGCGTCCGCATGTCCGTTGCCTGACGGTCACGGACGGCTGATAATCCCGCCATCTGCTGTTTCTTGCCGGGCGGCCCGGCCCCTTACGAATGACAGACCTGCTTCGCACCTCGCCCGACTACACCTCATGGTTGACCGACCTCAAATTGCGTGTCGAACAGGCGCGGCAACGAGCGGCGCTCTCCGTCAACCGCGAATTGATTGCCCTTTACTGGCAGATCGGCTGCGACATCCTCGAGCGACAACAGCGTCAAGGATGGGGTGCAAAGGTAATCGATCTGTTGGCGCGGGACCTAAAGGCCGCATTTCCCGACATGCGGGGCTTCTCGCCACGCAACCTCAAATACATGAGGGCTTTCGCCGAGGCATGGCCAGACGGTACATTTGTGCAGCAAGCTGCTGCACAATTGCCCTGGTTCCACTTGTGCACGCTGCTCGATAAACTGAAGGGCAACGCGGAACGCGAATGGTACGCGACCAAAGCCGTTGAGCACGGCTGGTCGCGCAACATCCTGGCCATGCAGATCGAAACGCGCCTGCACGAGCGGCAAGGCAGCGCGGTCACCAACTTTCATGACCGCTTGGCGTCACCTCAGTCGGATTTGGCGCGCGAAGCGCTCAAGGATCCGTACATCTTCGATTTCCTCGGCTTGTCCGACGACGCGCAGGAGCGCGACATTGAACGGGCACTGACTCAGCACATCACCCGCTTCCTGATCGAACTCGGTGCGGGTTTTGCATTCGTGGGTCGCCAATATCGGCTGGAAGTCGGCGGCGATGAGTTTTTCATCGACCTGTTGTTCTATCACCTCAAGCTGCGCTGCTACGTGGTGGTGGAGTTGAAGACCACCCCATTCAAGCCGGAATACGCAGGCCAGCTCAACTTCTACTTGTCTGCCGTCGATGCGCAGGTCAAGCAAACCGACGATCAGCCGACCATCGGACTGCTTCTATGCCGGGAAAAGAACCGCCTCGTGGCCGAGTATGCACTTCGAGGCATGGCTAAGCCGATCGGGGTAGCCGAGTACCAACTCCTACGTGAAGTCCCCGCTCTGCTTGTCTCAGACCTTCCGTCGATCGAGCGAATCGAAGCCGAACTCGGCCCCGATGCGCAGTAGAGAAACGAAGCGCAACCGTTCGTCATGAAAAGCGTCCTTTTTACGTTCCTGTTGCCCTACGTTTCCACTTTGCTGGGAGCTGCGTACAACATTCAACAAGCGCTTGATGGTCTCGGTTTGCATTCCGTCAACTTCGTGGAGCGCGACCCACACGGCAGAATTGTGGGAAGCTACTGGTCTGTGCAAGAAGCACTCACCCCCATTCTCGGCTTGCTCGTTTTGGCAACTATCTGCATCGCTTGCTGGACGATACTGTCCGGCGACGTCGTTGCTGGTCCGCTCCGGAGACGGGGGCTGTACCGCTGACGGTACGGATTCGCTTCGCCAGATATAGATGTGTGACGACGTGCTAGGCATTGGAGACCGGTTCCCATGACACTCACCGCTGGCGACCTCGAACGAATCAGCACCGCTACGCTGCAGCACTATAACGCGCATGCGGAAGATTTCCGCGAAGGCACGAGCGACCACGACGTCACGCAGAACATCAACGCTCTTTTGTGTCATATCGTCAGCGAGCCGCCTTTTGCGATCCTCGATTTTGGCTGCGGGCCGGGGCGGGATCTCAAGGCGTTCACTTCGCTGGGACATCGCGCAGTCGGCCTCGATGGTGCCGAACGCTTCGTCGCGATGGCACGCGCGGAGACCGGCTGCGAAGTGTGGCATCAGGATTTTCTGCACCTCGACTTGCCAGTTGCACGCTTTGACGGCGTTTTCGCCAACGCCAGCCTGTTCCATGTTCCGAGTCAAGCTTTGGCGCGCGTGCTGCGGCAATTGCACTCGACGCTGAAGCATGGCGGCGTGCTATTCAGCTCCAATCCGCGCGGCGCGAATCAAGAAGGCTGGAGCTACGGCCGCTATGGCGCGTTCCATGATCTCGAAGCATGGCGGCGATACATGGCGGATGCGGGATTCCTCGAACTCGAGCACTATTACCGGCCCGCCGGCTTGCCGCGCGAGCAACAGCCTTGGCTCGCCAGCGTATGGCGCAAGCCGTCCGCTTGAAGTGCCAGGCGCATTGACGAACTCGACGGGCGCCTAAACTTTTATCGTCTGACGAGATCGGCCCGAACGAAGGTTTGTTGCAGCAGCAACCCATGGCCGGATCGAGATTGCGGGGCAAAGAGATATCGTGCCGCCACTGCGCGAACACCCATGACCCGCCATGCCTGAACCACGCCCGCGACTCAATTCCCTTCGCATAACACAGCTGTAATCAAGAGGGGAACCACTTCATGAATAATGGCGTCGCTGCCCGCTTGGCGAACGCGCGCCTCGACCGACTCGGCAGGGCCGGTTACTACCACGCCGTACGATGACGCCGTAGCCGGATGGCCACTTCCCTGTTTGAACATCGCATCGTTCGGTTCATACCCGAAGACGGCATAGACGCGAAAGCCGAATGCCGTCAAATTACTGCCGTGCGCCGGCCGAAACGCGTTGACCGAGTTCGGCTCAATGCGCATGGGCTTCGCCTCGATGGCCTTGTCGCCCACGAGCGAGGCGATGAACTCGTGCGCATTCGATTTACAGTCGAGTTGCGGATCGAGCGCATGGGCATCGCAGAGCACCGGAGGCAGTCCAGCGCCCAACGCCGTAACGAGGGTTAGCGTGTTGAAGGCGACCTTTCCCATCGTAGCCACGCACGTCGTTCTATCAGACTGCATACTCGCACGCCCAGCATTTGGCGTCGGTACGGTGGCGCTCCATGTTGCGCGCCATACGACCGGGACATCTGGACGTCTGGCCCCGTCAAAGAACCGGCCCCCCACATTCCGCCGCTGCCATAACCCTGCGCGTGACTAACTCGCCGAGCGCAACATCGGCAAGCGCGATCCCAAGGGATTTGAAGACTGTTATTTCGCCACGCGGTCGCTCCTGGACATAGCCATTGGCGATGACGTCGCCGAGCTCCCGAATGTTGCTCCAGTCAACCATCCCCGGCGCCGCCATCAGTAGGTCCCCCGCCTCTTCCTCTGCCTGCGCGAGCGATTCGACGACGATCATGCCGGCTCGAGAAAGCGTCGTGTCGTCGATCTCGCGCGCGCTCGGCTTGCTGGAGCCGATCGCGGCGACGAAGGTTCCCGGCTTGAGGTTGGCACCGTCGAAGAGCGGGATGGTGCTGCGCGTAGCGGTGACAACGACGTCGGCTGCTTGCACCGCCGTTTCGGCCGTGGACGCCTCGAAGCATACGCCAGCGTAGCGTGCCTGCATTTGCGCAACCGCTTCCTGCACGCCCTCGCTGCCGACAATCAGCACGCGCTCGATGCCCGACTTCTCGACGAGAGCCCGGATGTGCGCTCTGGCCTGCACGCCGGTTCCGAATATCGCGAGCACCTTCGCGTCGGCACAGCCGAATGCGTCAAACGCAATGCGGGTCACCGCCGCTGTGCGATATTCCGTGAGCGCTCCGCCATGGATGATGGATAGCAACCTTCCGTCATGCGTGGAGAACAAGGGAATCACGAAGTCGAAAACCCCCTTGTGCGTCGAATATACCTTCGCGCCGCACACACCAGCGCCGGGCAAGATTGCTCCCATGGTGCTCAACGACACGTCTTCGCCGAGCGTCCGTACGCGTGGCTGGATCTTCGCTCTTCGCCTGCCTTGTTCAGCAAGCGCGAAGCGCAGCGCTTCAATGGCGTCGCTCATCGTGATCAGGCGGCGGACCTGATCGTCGGTCACTATGTACATTGTGTTTCCTGGCACGGGTCAAAAGCGATAGAAGGTTGCCTGCAACGCGCGGCGCTCGTCCGGATTGTTCAGCATCGCCAGCATCAAGAGAATGCGAGCCTTTTGAGGCGGCTGATCGTCAACGACGATCCAGTCATAATCGTCGTCAGGCTGTGCGCCGTTGCGGATCACTACGCCGCTCCCTGTCCGTGAGGCCCTCACCACGTGCAGCCCCTCACGCGCTGCCTCCCGCAGCGGCTCGACCATATGTTCGGCGATGTTGCCATTGCCGGTGCCAGCGAATACAAGGCCGCTCGCATCCGCCGCAATGGCGCGGACCAGCTCACTCTCAAGCGCGCCATAGGCATGTACGACGACGACTTTCGGCAACACCTCGATGTCGTCGATGGACCACGGCGTGGAAACAGTGTGATCTCGCGATGGCGTACGGTAGTAGCGAGGCTTGCCTTGGATCACGTAACCGAGCGCGCCGTAGGGCGAGCCGAATGCCTCGAGCTTGAAGCTGTTTGTCTTCCTGACGTCTCGAGCAGTATGGATCTCCTGGTTTGCGACGACGAGCGTTCCTTTTCCATGCGAAGACGGATGAGTGGCTACCGCGATCGCGTCGTAGAGATTCAGCGACGCGTCGGAGCTCATCGCCGACGGCGGCCGCATGGAGCCGACCACGACGACGGGCTTCACGCTCTTCAACGTCAGATGCAGAAAGTACGCGGTCTCCTCAATGGTGTCGGTGCCGTGCGTGAGAATGACGCCGTCTACCGTATCGTTCTTGAGTACCTCGGATATCCGCTTCCCGATCATGAGCAGGTGCTGTTCGTTGAAGTTCTCCGAGCCTCTCTGCAGTAGCTGTTCCGCGCTCAGGTTCGCAAGCGACGACGCTTCCGGAATGGCTGACAGGATGTCGTCGATCGCCAGCACGGAGCATGCGTAGGAGGAGGTGTCGACGGCGCTTGCGCCACGGCCGGCAATCGTACCGCCCGTGCCGATGACCACAATGTTGGGCTTGTCTTTCATTCGGTATCGATTCGAGGAATTTGTGAGGGAGGACAGCCGCGCGTCACACCTTGTACGGCTCATTAAACGAGCGAGAAAAAGTTGGACAACGACTGATCGGGCTTTCCGTCGATCCAACCCGTGAGCAACGCGGCCGACCCGGCGGCCAACGTGAAACCGAGCGCGCCATGCCCAATGTTGAGCCAGAGATTCGGATAACGCGTGGGCCCGATAATCGGCGTGCCGCGTGGCGTGGCGGGACGCAGCCCGGTCCACTCGGTCGCGTCGGCGTGATCGGCTACGACCTGAGGGAACAGCGCGGCGACCTCCGCACGTAGCGCGGCAACGCGCGATGGATCCAGCTCGAGGGAGTAGCCGTCGAAGTCAGCCATGCCCGCCACGCGCAACCGGTCACCAAGACGCGCATAGACCACTTTGCGTGCGAAATCGGTGACACTCAACGTTGGCGCGATCGACTGCGGTCCCAGCGGGTAGGTCAAGCTGTAGCCCTTGAGCGGATAAACAGGCACGTGAAGGCCCAAAGGCTGCAGCAGATGCGTTGCGCCGGCCCCGGCAGCCACGACGACATGGTCCGCTTCGAGCGCCCCGCCACAGCTGCGCGCCACGATGTGGCCGCCTTTGGCGACCTCCAGTGCGTCGATGCGCGTATTCATCGAGAACCGCACGCCGCGCGCCCTCAAAATGGCTTCGAGACCTTTGCTGAAGCGATGGCAATCGGCTGTATCTTCGCTGCGCGTATAGATGCCGCCGACGATCCGTTCGCGCACATGAACCAGCGCGGGTTCGCGCGCGACGCATTCGTCGGCGGATAGCGCCTCCTGCTCGCAGCCGAGCGAGCGCTGAAAATCGAGCAGATCGATGGCGCCTTGCATCGCAGCAGCGTCGCGGTGCAGAACGAGTTTTCCAGAGTGCTGAAAGTCGAAGTCGAGCGTGGGTTCGTCGCGCAGGAGTTGGTGCATGAGCGCACGGCTCGCGAACGAGAGCGAGAGCAGTTCGCTCGTGGTGAGATTGCTACGCCGTTGCGTGCAAGCGAACAGGAATTTCAGGCACCAGAGCCACTGCTCCGCGCTCACGAACGGTCGAAAGCGCACCGGCGAGTCGCGCCGAATGAGCCACGCGGGCAGCTTCGACAACACGCCCGGCCCGGCCAGTGGCGCGACGTAGCTGTACGATAACTGGCCACCGTTGCCGAAGCTGGTTTCGGTAGCCACCTCACCATGCCGGTCGATGACGATGACCTGATGTCCGGCCCGGTTCAGATAATAGGCGCTCGACAGACCGATGACACCTGCACCCAATACGGCAATCTGCATGTCGCTTGTTTCCCCTGGTTCACGGTCCACTCACATGAGACAGGATGTTGAGCCAGGCGGCACCAGCGGGATTGCACCGATGAGCAAAAAAATAGAAGAAACGCGACAACGAACCGCCGCCGGACAGGCGGCGCGATGATGGCATCGGCGCCGTCGCCGAGCTTCAGTCTTCGCTTGGACCTGTGCGCGAGCCGCGCAGCTTGCCCGGCGTCACGCCGTAGGTCTCGCGGAAGACCCTGATGAAATGCGCGGAATCAGCGAAACCACACTCGTATGCGATGTCCGTGACCTTGCGCCCGGTGTTCAGCAGCATCCAGCGTGCGTATCGTAGCCGCATACCGCGATAGAACTCATTCGGCGACACCTTCATTTCGGCCATGAACGCCCGCTCGAGCTGACGCACGCTAGTGCCGATCATCTTCGCGATCACCGCGATATTGAGCGGCGCTTCGAGGTTTTCCTCCATGAGCAGCGCAGCATGGCGGACGGTTGCGTCGTCCACCGACAGGTAGCCAAGTGCGCGGCGGCGCTCGATGAACGATGCGCCGGCCTGCCGGCTGACGGTCATCTGGTGAATCACCTTTGATGCGCGGTCAGGTCCGCAATGCAGATTGACGAGCCGCGCAGCGAGCTCGATGACCGAGATGCCGCCCGCACACGTGATGCGATCCCCGTCGATGAGGTAGTCGGCATGCGTGACGACGCGTAGTCCGGGAAACCTGTCGCGATAGTCGTCGAAGTGAAAGCTGTGCACGCACGCGACGTGATCCTGCATGAGTCCGGCATGAGCGAGGACGAAGCTGCCGGTGCAGATGCCGACCAGCGGAACGCCCGCTTGTGCAGCAGCGCTCAGATAGTCCCAGTAGCGCCTGTCCACCTTGTCGAGATGCGGCAGCAGGCCGCCGATGACGACGATGTAGTCGAACTGCCCGACTTCCGGAAAGGCGGCCTGCACGGGTACAGCGATTCCGCAGCTCGATTCGACGGTGGTGTCGTGCACGCCAATCGTCGTCCAGAGACAGCGCAACTGGCGACTCTGATCGCTGCGATCGGCAGCGTGACGTAACGCGTCGCAGAGCCCGCCGAGCGACAGGAGCGGAAAGCGCGGCCATAGCAGGATTCCGACGTTGAGCTCCGCGCCGGCGCGCCCCTGGGGCGAGTCGGGCGCCGTGGAAAGTGAATCGAGCCGCTCCACCAGTTTGTGGGCCGGCGGCGCTTTGGCCGGGGGAACGTCGGAGGAAACCATGGGCGGCGCGAATGATCGGTGTGACGCCATTATAGGACCGCACGACACGCATCGCCGCTGTCGCATTTCTTCTGTTTTCTGGCAAATCGGTGCAATGCCGCCAGTTTGTGTCCGCATAAATTTGTCTCGCCAGCGCAGACCACATGCCGCGCGGTACCAGGACGGAGGCGACGGGGACAATCCAGCGGATCGACCTCGATGCAGATAACTATCGATGAGGTAATGCAATGACCAAGAGCAAAATATTGGGTCGCCGTGCGACGACCTTTGGCATTCTGGGGGCCCTGGCCGCCGTTTCTGCCGGGGTGGCGCATGCCGACGAAACCGTGAAGATCGGTGAAGTCGCGCCTCTGACCGGTCCGGCTTCATATCTGGGCAAGGACACTGAGAACGGCGCGAGGCTCGCGGTCGAGGAAATCAACGAAAAGGGGCTTGTCGTCGGCGGAAAGAAAGTCGTACTGGTTCTCGACGCCGAAGACGATGCTGGCGATCCGCGCCAAGCCACGCAGGTCGCACAAAAGCTTGTCGACGACAAGGCAGTGGCGATAGTCGGTCACATGAATTCGGGAACGACGATTCCGGCGTCCAAGATCTACCGTGATGCCGGTATCGTGCAGGTCTCGCCCTCCGCTACGAATCCGGCGTACACGCAGCAGGGCTTCAAGACCGCATACCGCGTGGTTGCAACCGATGCCCAGCAAGGGCCGGCCCTCGCCGATTACGCGACGCGGACGCTAAAAGTCAGGACGGTCGCTATCGTCGACGACGCCACCGCATACGGGCAGGGTCTGGCCAATGAATTCGAGAAACGTGCGAAGGCAGACGGCCTTTCAGTGGTTTCGCACGATGCGACCAACGATAAGGCCACCGACTTCCGCGCGATCCTTACAAAAATCAAGGGTGAGCATCCCGACGTGATCATGTATGGCGGCCTCGACGCGACCGGTGGCCCGTTTGCGAAGCAGGCTAAGCAGCTCGGCATGACGCAGAAGATTCTTGCAGGCGACGGCCTGTGCGCCGACGACCTTTCAAAACTCGCCGGCGCCGCAGCCGATGACGTGATCTGCTCCATCGCAGGCTCGCCGCTCGAGAAGATGCCGAAGGGTCCGGCCTTCGTGCAGCGCTACGAAAAACGCTTCGGTACACACCCTGTCCTGAACTCGCCATTCGCTTATGACGCTGTGTACGTCATCGCCGACGCGATGAAGCGTGCGGGCTCGACGGCCCCAGACAAGATTCTTGCCGCAATGCCAGCGACGAACTATGAGGGCGTTCTCGGCCAGACACAGTTCGACTCGAAGGGCGACCTGGTCCACGGGACGATTTCTCTTTACAAGTACGTCGGTGGAAAGCAAACCCTCCTCGACTACCTGAAGAATTAACCCGCCAGGATCTGCTGGTCAATCAGGCACAGCTGCAGCGATGCGGCTGTGTCTGTCCTACGCTTCTCCTTTTTCCTCACTCCCGCCGCATTGATAGCGAAACGCGCCGGCTACCGAGGGGCGGTCCCGTCGCGCAGGGTGCAACTCCCGCAAACGCACAACGGCCGGACGTTCTGAACCGGATATGGACATCTTTCTTCAGCAGTTGATCAACGGGCTGGTGCTTGGCAGCATCTACGCCATCATTGCACTCGGTTACACCATGGTGTACGGGATTCTGGGCATCATCAACTTCGCGCACGGCGACGTGCTCATGGTGGGCGCCATGGTCGCGCTCTCCGCGATCGACGTGCTCCACAATCACTTCCCGGGCCTCGGGAACATCCCCACGCTCTGCATTGCGCTCGCGGTTGCCGCGGTCGTGTGTGCGGTTGTCGGATACACGATCGAAAAGGTCGCGTACCGGCCGCTGCGTCGCGCGCCGCGCCTCGCACCGCTGATCACCGCGATCGGTGTATCGATCCTGCTGCAGACGTTCGCCATGATCATCTGGGGCCGCAATCCGCTGGCGTTCCCCCAACTCGTCTCGACCGACCCGATCAACGTCATCGAGCCGACTGAAACCGGCGTGGGCGCCGTGATCTCGATGACGGAAATCGTCATCATCGTCGTCGCGTTCGTCGTGATGGCGGGTCTGCTGCTCCTCGTGCACAAGACCAAGCTCGGCCGCGCCATGCGCGCGATTGCCGAGAACCCGAACAATGCTTCGCTGATGGGCGTGAACCCGAACTTCGTGATCTCGGCCACGTTCATGATCGGCTCGGCGCTCGCCGCGCTGGCCGGCGTGATGATCGCCTCGGAATACGGCAACGCGCACTTCTACATGGGTTTCATCCCCGGCATGAAGGCCTTCACGGCCGCGGTGCTGGGCGGTATCGGCAACCTCGGCGGCGCGATGGTCGGCGGTGTGGTGCTCGGCCTGATCGAGCAGCTCGGCGCAGGCTACATCGGCAACCTGACCGGCGGTGTGTTCGGCAGTAACTATCAGGACGTCTTCGCATTCATCGTGCTGATCGCCGTGCTCGTGTTCCGTCCGTCGGGGCTCATGGGCGAACGTGTCGCGGACCGCGCATAAGAGGGAGTAGCAGAACATGACTTCAATTCAATCGATCGAGCCGTCGACGACGCTCATCCCCGAAAAGAACACGACGAAGACCCTCGCAGTGGGCGTCGTGACCGCCATCGTCGTTGCCGCGGTGCCCTTCGTGGTCGGCGCCGCGGGCGGCAACTACTGGGTGCGCGTGCTCGACTTCGCGATGCTCTACGTGATGCTCGCGCTGGGCCTGAACGTGGTGGTGGGCTTCGCCGGCCTGCTGGATCTGGGCTATATCGCGTTCTACGCGGTGGGCGCCTACGTCGCCGCGCTGCTCACTTCGCCGCATCTCACCACGCAGTTCGCGTGGATCGCCAACATGTTCCCGGGCGGGCTGCATACGCCGTACTGGATCGTGGTGCCGTGCGCCATGGCGCTCGCGGCGATCGCGGGTCTCCTGCTCGGCGCGCCGACGTTGCGGCTGCGCGGCGATTACCTCGCCATCGTGACCTTGGGCTTCGGGGAAATCGTCCGGATCTTCATGAACAATCTCGACCGTCCGGTGAACATCACCAACGGGCCACAGGGCATTACCGGCGTCGCGCCGCTGCAGGTGTTCGGCTTCGATCTCGCGCAGCCGCACGAGATCCTTGGCTTCACGTTCACGTCGGTCTACATGTACTACTACGTGTTCGTGATCTGCGCGCTGCTCGTCATCTGGGTCTGTACGCGGTTGCAGCACTCGCGTATTGGTCGCGCCTGGGCCGCCATTCGCGAAGATGAAATCGCCGCCAAGGCGATGGGCATCAACACGCGTAATGTGAAACTGCTCGCATTCGCGATGGGCGCATCGTTCGGAGGTCTGTCGGGCGTGATGTTCGGCGCGTTCCAGGGCTTCGTGTCGCCGGAATCGTTCACCTTCTGGGAATCGGTTGTCGTGCTGGCGTGCGTGGTGCTCGGCGGCATGGGCCACATCCCGGGCGTGATCCTCGGCGCGGTGCTGCTCGCGATCTTCCCGGAATTCCTGCGTTCGACGATGGGGCCGCTGCAGAACGCGATCTTCGGTCACCAGATTGTCGATACGGAAGTGATCCGTCAACTCCTCTACGGTCTTGCGATGGTGCTGATCATGCTGTACCGCTCCGAAGGCCTGTGGCCGTCGCCGAAGCATGAAGACAAGATCGCGAAGCTCGCGAAACGCAACGGCAACAAACCGGTGTGCGCCTAAGGACTGGGAGAACTGCACATGAGAGATAACATTCGACTGGCCGTGACGGGCGTGAACAAGCGCTTCGGGGGGCTGCAGGCGCTGTCCGACGTCGGCCTGGAAATTACGTCGGGCAACATCTACGGCCTGATCGGCCCGAACGGCGCTGGCAAGACGACGTTCTTCAACGTAATCACCGGGCTCTATACGCCGGACTCCGGTGAGTTCAAGCTGGACGGCGAGGCGTACACGCCGACGGCCGTTTATCAAGTTGCGAAGGCGGGCATTGCCCGTACGTTCCAGAACATCCGTCTGTTCGGTGGCATGACCGCGCTGGAGAACGTGATGGTGGGCCGCCACGTGCGCACGAAGCATGGCCTGTTCGGTGCCGTGTTCCAAACGCCGGCGGAACGCCAGGAAGAGCGAGAGATCAAAGAACATGCAATCGAGCTGCTCGAATACGTCGGCATCGCACAATACGCGGACTACACCTCGCGCAACCTCTCATACGGCCACCAGCGCCGCCTGGAAATCGCGCGCGCGCTCGCGACCGATCCGAAGCTGCTCGCGCTCGACGAGCCGGCTGCAGGGATGAACGCGACCGAGAAGCTGGAGCTCACGAAGCTGCTCGACAAGATCCGCGGCCACGGCAAGACGATCCTCCTGATTGAACACGACGTGAAGCTGGTGATGGGCCTATGCAACCGCATGACCGTGCTCGACTACGGCAAGGTGATCGCCGAAGGTTTGCCGCAAGACGTGCAGAAGGACGCGAAAGTGATCGAGGCATATCTGGGCGCGGGGGTCCACTGATGGCTACGGCAATGTTGAAAATCAAGGGGCTGCAGGTCAACTACGGCGGCATCCAGGCGGTCAAGGGTGTCGACATGGAGGTCGCGCAGGGCGAACTGGTGACGCTGATCGGCGCGAACGGCGCGGGCAAGACCACGACGATGAAGGCGATCACGGGTCTGAAGCCGTACTCGGCTGGCGACATCGAGTACATGGGCCAGTCGATCAGGGGCGTGCCGGCGCACGAGTTGCTCAAGCGCGGCCTCGCGATGGTGCCGGAAGGCCGAGGTATCTTCGCACGCATGTCGATCCTCGAAAACATGCAGATGGGCGCGTACCTGCGCAGCGACAGCGACGGCATCCGGAAGGACGTCGACCGTATGTTCGGCTTCTTCCCGCGCCTGAAAGAACGTGCGATGCAGCTGGCAGGCACGCTGTCGGGCGGCGAGCAGCAGATGCTGGCCATGGCACGCGCGATCATCAGCAAGCCGAAGCTTCTGTTGCTCGACGAGCCATCGATGGGTCTCTCGCCGATCATGGTGGAGAAGATTTTCGAAGTGGTGCGCACGATTTCGGCGGAAGGCATTACGGTGCTGCTCGTGGAGCAGAACGCGCGTCTTGCGCTACAGGCGGCCAATCGAGGCTACGTGATCGACTCGGGTCTCGTGACGATGGAAGGCGAGGCCAAGCAGATGCTCGACGATCCGAAGGTGCGCGCAGCGTACCTGGGAGAGTAAATCGCCAACACCAGTGAAGGCTGAACTCCCTGCCATGACCCGGATCTCGCGGCGTCCGATCGCTCACTTGCCGATCTCGTGCCAAAGGCCCGCGCTGCGGCACAAGATCAAGCCGCATTCTCAGATCGGATTCGCAAGCAGTGGAATTATCGGGAAAAGAACTGCAAAGACAAGGCGTGCCTTACCTCGTGGTATGCCTACGAGTCCGACATCATGACCAAAATCGCGAAGACCGGCGATGTAAACGCAAAATAACGCATCGTGATGACGGCTAGATTCGCTCGTTACAGCGCGCGCAGAAATCCCGAGGGCAGCGTGACCCGGTGCTGACGCTCCGCGGCGCCGCGCTAGGCGCCCGAGTCAATGTGCTCGATTTTTTCAGGGAGCTCCCACAGCAGGATATTGGCCCGTTTGCGCGAATTGTTAAGGGCCTCTTCCGCCTGAGTCCGATGCTTCGCCTGCGCTTGTCGATCCGCGCGTTCGTCGGCGCTTAGGGAAGCGCGAGCATCGGGATGGCTTTGGCGCCATTTGGCGTCCGCAGCGATGAGATGCTCGATCCGACGCTGCAACATTCTGCAACTATGTGCCGCGTTGATGATCTCTGTCTCGAGTGCGGCAATTTCCAAGCCGCCGAGTGCGCGTTTGAACCGCCTGACGGTCTCGTCCGATGGATTGGCAGCTCCTCGATAATGCAGCCCGCAGACCGCGTTCTCCAACTCGGCCGCGTTGCGCAGCGCCTCGTTTGCACGCCGGAAACTATCGACGTGCGAGATCAATTCATCGAGTGCTATACCCCGCGGAATCGTACTAAAGCGTGACGGCTTGCCGTCAATGGATGTCTCCGGCGTAGGAATCTCGTCCACGATTCCGACCATTCTGCGCGCAGCAAGATCTTCCATGACAGCGACGAATGTCTCGCTCAATATTTGAACACCGCTTGTTCTAGCGCTGGGCTCCCCCTCTAAAACAGCGTTTGCCTCCCCAGGTTGTTCGCTCCCCGTATCGATCGGATGTCCCACTGGACATCCCATTCCTGTAATGACGCCGCGCGCGAACGACGGCAAGCGCTCCAATCGACGAAAAACGTCGGTCATCGCATCGCGCTGACCACGCAATTGCTCTCTGAACCGTGAAGTAAGCGCAGGAACGCCGTCCGTCCACTCGACAGCGTTCTCGAACAGCGCGTTGTTTTCCCGCGTTGGTGCAATCACGCCAAACCCGAGGCGCAACGACAGCGCCTCTACAATCCGGTGCTCGGTGATGGCTCGCAGCGCCTCCATGGGGTCGTCGGGGCCGCCATTTTTCCTGCCCAACGCCTCGACGATTGCATCTGCAATCGAATCGATCCCATCCTGCAACGTTGCCAGGGGTGAATTGAATCGGTCGGCACCTGGCCCGCTTGATTGCATCAAATCGAGTTGAGTGCGACCGACCAGCGCCGGGTCGCGCTTTTTGAGTTGCATGGCTTCGTCTGCGACCAGTTCCTTCGCCGCCCGCTTGAGGATCGTCGCGGCTCGCATGATATCGAATGCGAACGTCTCGCCGTACTCGCCGACCGGTACCGCTACCACGTTCGTCAAGAACTCGGGATTGGCGAGCGTCAAATAAAACCGGTCCACCACTTCGACTGGCGTCATCGCGCGAATCTGTGCAACTTCTTGCGCACTCGGCCCGCTACCACGAACCTTATGAACGAAATCGATGAACGAGCGACGTTCGTTCATGCCCATTGGCATAGGCATGACGTTGATTGGCGATACGTTGTCGTCGTATAGCGCAGGTGTTCTCTCCATTAACAATGCGTTTCTTGGATCGAATGGCGTATAAGCCTGCCCCTCGACACCGCCGCCGTTCGCTCGCAATCTCTCGATCTTGTCTGCGAACGAGAAACACAGCGGTGAAAATGTGGACTGCAACTGCCGTAACGTTTTCCGTTTCGCTTCCATTTCATCGAGTTTGCCGCGGCGCTGTGCCGGTTCGACGGAAGCTTTTTTGCTCGGCGCATTCGCAAGCGGCCCCGATGCAATGCCTCGAGAGGACGGCTTCACCGAAAGCGGTTTCGCAGCAGGCGGGCCCCTATCCTCAGCTACAGGCTGAGTAGGTTCGGGTTGGCCCGGCTGTCTAATGGGCGATGACGATGCCATAACGTACGGAATCTGCATATGTCAGATCACGACGTATAGCATGCGCCCAAGCGCGCGGGCCCCAGCGCGCGAACTCAGCACTGGCACGGCGAAGCCCAAAGCCCAAGCCGGAGCCCCGCTCGGTGCGAACGCTCAAAAACCGGATTCGGGGGTTAACACCCACAATTTGTCAACACCGCGGAAAGCTTCGCGAAGGAATCCGCTTTCTATAATCGGCCTCATATGTCGTCAGCCTGCAACCAGCACAACGTTTGGACCCTGCGATGAAAGATGCCGAAATCGACCGGTGGCCATTTGCGATCCTCATGTGCGTTTGTCTGGGCGGCCTGTTGTTGAAGTCGTACGCGCTAGGGCACCAGACTTCGCCGCTCGATGGCGCGTTCGCCCGCACATGGAGCGACCTGCTGCTCTTCCTCGGAGGTGTGGGCAGCGCCGCGCTTCTCTGTGTCAAGGTCTTGGGCCCCGCCAGGGTCGAGAGCATGCTTTTCTGGGTGTTCCTCGCAGGCATCATCGCCGCCGCAATCCTGTTTTGCCGGGGAATCTGAGCGAAGGCATAAGCATGGCGCGCATCATGGATCGACGCAGGAGTGAGCGATGACCGAAGGCCGGATGTCTTTACGCGCCGTCATCGACAAATGGGTTGGCCGCACGGCGACGAACCCCATCAAGATCGTTCGACACGGCGATGCACGCTCGGGCCGCTACGTGCTCGTCTCGCTCTCACGCTCGGCGACGATGCAAACGATCTTCTTCTTTCGTCACGATAACGGTAGCTGGAACGTCTTCCCGCCCGAAACCCAACGCCCCGCGATGACGCATCTGCAATACGGGCTGCATGGCTTGCGCTGATTGCCCGTTGCCCTTTGCGCCTCAGTACACCCCTGGCACCCCAGGCGGACGGTGCTTGAAGCGCCGGTGCACCCAGTAGTATTGATCGGGGAATCGCAGAATCTGCGTCTCGAGAAACGCGTTCATTCTCGAAGCATCTTCCATATCGCTCCCCGACGGAAACCCGTCGAGCGGCTCGAAGATCGTCAGCTTATAGCCCTTGAAATCCGGGAGTACCTCGGTCACGAACGGCACGACCCGGGCGCGGCCCAACTTCGCGAGCCGCGAGACCGAAGTCAACGTACACGCGGGAACGCCGAAAAACGGTGCAAAAACTGAGTTCTCGATACCGTGATCCATATCGGCTGCCAGCATCACGGGCTTGCCCGAGCGCAGGATCGAGAGCACCTTTCTCGCGCTCGTCGAGCGCTCGATCATTTCCGCGCCGAACCTGCCACGCTGGCGCTTTGCCAGGTCGCACATGCGCGTATTCGACATGCGCGTGTACAACGCCGCGACAGGCAGTTGCATCGAATACAGCATGCAGCCCACCTCGATGCCAACGAAGTGAAATCCCATGAAGATCGTCGGCGGCGCATCCGGGTCTTCGAGATCGAGCTTGCTGTCGATCTGGACGATCGCCCTGATCGCCCGGGCGCTACCGAACCACTGAATGCCCCGCTCCAGATAGCTGCGGACAACCTGCCGAAAATGAGCTTTCGCGAGATCGTCGTGCTCACGCTCGCTTTTCTCGGGAAAGCACAGGCGCAAGTTCACCAATACGATATGTTTTCGGCGGCTCGGAAGCATGTACAACATCGTGCCGAGCATACTGCCAAGTCTCGCGACCAGCGCATAAGGAAGGACCGAGAACGCGCGCAACACCGCGACGAGGAATGCGTGACCGAGTTGTTCCACGAGGTGCCCCGATCAGCCAGGCCGGCGGAATTCGCTTTCCACCCAGGCCGCGGCACTCGCCTTGGTCAATTTGAACGCTGCCGCCACACGCACCTGCGCAAGCCGTTCGCCGGCGGAATCGAGCGCGCTCAGTAGTGCGTAGGGCTCGTCCTCGTCGGGCACGATGTCCAATGTGATCTCGAGTTGATCGTCGCCCGTTGCCGCCGCGACTGTCACCCGCTTATGCAACTGCGCGCGCAGTTGCTGCTCATGCCTGCGCAATACCTCGGAAGCCGTTTTCACGAGGGTATTGAATGCCGATGTGTCCAGTGGCTTCGGATCCTTCTTGTTGCGGCCCATTGTCCACGGGCCGACAAGCGCGGGTTCCGGTTCCCCGTCCTTGATCATCTGAACGGCCCAGCCATCGTCGTCTTCATTCTTGACCACGCGGGCAGTCCAGCCCCCGTCTCGCCACAGACGGTCCTCGTGCACGGTTTCGACAACTTCGCCGCAAAGGCCCTCCGCGGCGGGACTGCTGGAGAGGTCGGACGATGAAAACAGCGTATCGGTCATTTCGAGTTGATGGTCGTTCGTGGGCGGCGGCATTCGGCACAAGGATGGGATTCTACTCGCCCGGTGGACCGTTCTGTTCAAGTTTGCCGTGAATCTGCCGTTTACCCGGGGTTGGCCCGACACGGCACCCATCGAACTCCTGGAGCTCATTCATGAACGTATTGCGCGCGCGCAGTCTCAGCATCGGCGCACGGCTTGCCGCCCTGTCCTGCACGCTCGTGGCACTGCTGTTTCTCGCATTCTCGTGGGCGTTGACACAAGCCGCGGGCACACAGGTGCGCGAGCAGGTCATGAAACAAGTGGATGGAAAAAATCGCTCGATCGGCGAAATGATCAGCGTGGTCGATCAGACGCTGACGGCCGAGGTGGGCCGTTCGATGACGCTTTTTGCAAGCTTTCTGTCCGGCCCGTTCACGATCGACGAGAACGCCAAAATCGACATCAACGGTGTGGCCACGCCGACGTTCAAAGCCGGCGAGCGCGTGCTGAACCTCGATTTCACGATACCCGATCAATTCCTGGAGCGCAGCGGCGCAGTCGCCACCGCATTCGTACGCAATGGCGACGACTTCATCCGCGTCACGACGTCGCTCAAGAAGCAAGATGGGTCGCGAGCGATCGGCACGCTGCTCGACCGCAAAGGTCCCGCATATGGGCCCGTCATGGCGGGGCGCACCTATACGGGGCTCGCGGCGCTCTTCGGCAAACAGTACATCACTCAATACAAGCCGATCACGGATGGGTCTGGCCGTATCATCGGCGCGCTTTTCGTTGGCGTCGATATCGGGGCGCAGATGCAGGCGCTGCAGGACCAGATTCGCAAGCTCAAGGTCGGCGAAAGCGGCTATTACTTCGTGATCGACGCGTCGGGCGGCGCGAACCGCGGCAAGTTCATCGTGCACCCGGCCGCAGCCGGACAGCGCTTCGACGACAAGAACGGGCCCTACACGCGCATGCTCGAACAAAAGGAAGGCCGCATCGATTATGCGTCGGCGGACGCCTCGCTCGGCGAGACCGCTGCACGGGAGAAGACGGTTTCGTTCATCACCGTGCCCGAATGGCAATGGATCGTCGGCGGTGTCGCGTTGCGCGACGAGGTCATGGCGGAGATCGCCTCGACTCGCAACCGCTTCGCCGCGATCGGTGTGGCCTTGCTGATCGCTTTCGGCGTGTTCTTTTCGATCGCGGTGCGCCGCGTGGTGAGCCGCCCGCTGGAGCAGATCGCTGCCGCGGCAGGCCAGCTCGCTGCGGGCGATCTGGCCGTGCGGCTGAGCGGTAGTGGCACAGCCCGTTCCCGCGCCGGCGTGCGAGACGATGAAATCGGCCGGCTCATGCGCGCCATCGACGGCGTCGGCGAAGGCCTTGCGCGCATCGTCGCCCAGGTACGCGAAGCCGCGGCCGGCGTCAGCGCAGGCACGGCACGCATTTCGGCGAGTAGCGGCGACGTCGCGTCCCGCATCGCCACCCAAGCTGCGAGCGTCGAACAAACCGCCGCCAGCATGGAGGAGATCACGTCGACGGTTCAGCAAAATGCGGATCATGCCGCACGCGCCAACGCCGTCGTCGGGAGCGCGGCGGACGCGGCGCTCGGCGGCGGGCAAGCCGTCGAGCGCGTCGTCTCGACCATGAGCGACATCAATCAGGCCTCGCTGAAAATCGCTGACATTACGACCGTGATCGAGGGCATCGCATTCCAAACCAATATCCTTGCGCTCAACGCAGCGGTCGAAGCTGCGCGCGCGGGCGAACACGGCCGAGGGTTCGCCGTCGTGGCGTCCGAGGTTCGTGCGCTCGCGCAACGCAGCGCCGCAGCCGCCAAGGAGATCGCCACTGTCATCGGCGAATCGACATCCACCGTGCAAAACGGCTATAGGATTGCCGCGGAAGCCAGCACGGCGATGCAGGGTATCGTCGCGCGCGTCGATGAAGTACGCGCGATCATCGGCGACATTGCTGTCGCATCGCGTCAACAGTCGGCCGGCATCGAGCAGGTCAATATCGCCATTACGCAAATCGGTCAGGCCACACAGCAAAACGCGACGCTCGTCGAAGAAGCCGCCGACGTATCGCGATCGCTCGAAGCCCAGGCGACCAGCCTCGATGGCGCGGTCTCGGCGTTCAAGCTCGCGAGCGACGCCCCGGGCGCTTGATCTGGCATCCAGTGGGGACACAGGCCTTGCGCGCCTCATCGGAGGTCGACATGCTGTTCGACGATGCCGCACAGGAGGTTCTGCGCGGCGGCGGCGAACTCATCGCTCTGCCGGCCGAGCGCATGCCTTCACGCACAGGCTTGGCCGCCATCTACCGATGCCGCGCCTCCGCATGAGACCGCACGTCACGCAGGTACCGCAACGGTCGTCTCAGAAATGAGACATGTCGGACGCGCTCCATTGCGCGCGTCCACCTCACGAGAACCTGCGCATATGGGCCTTTGCCGCGAGCTGCCAGCCGACTTCCTCGTTCCCCCCGCCTTGGGTTCGTCTTACGTCTGAGACGAAATCGCCATCTTTTTGCCTCGCATCCCTCTTTTTTGCGGTGGGTCCCGCATGGCTGCTGGATGCGCCGCCAATGGCGCAGTGCTTGCTAAAGCAGTCTGCGCATCGTAGCGGGCAACAGTCGGTTCCGTAGAAGAACCATAAGGACCAAGGAAGGGGGATCTCATGGACAAGGCTAACTCGCTGGTAGCGAGGCCTTCAGCGCTCGGGGGAGCGCTGAATCAGGGCGCCCATCGCATTTTCGCGCGCTTGTTTTAAATGCATTCCGCCACACCGGAAGCCGCCACCGAGCCGGCAAGCGAGCCCGCTGCTCGAGGATGGGATGTCCCACCGACCTCCGGAATCGAAAACGATCCGTTGCTCGGCTGTCTCATCGCGCTCGCCCGGCTATTCAACCAGCCAACGAGTGCCGACGCGCTCGTGGCAGGCCTGCCACTGAACGATCAGCACCTCACGCCTGCGCTATTCATTCGCGCGGCGGAGCGTGTCGGCATATCGGCAAAGCTCAACAGACGCCAGCTCGACAGCATTACCGACATGCTATTGCCGGCCGTCCTTCTCTTGCGAGATAAGCAGGCCTGCGTCCTGTTGCGCAGGAACGGTGGCGGCAGCATGCAAGTCGTTCTCCCGGAAACAGGCGACGGCGAACAAGAAATCAGCGTAGCCGATCTGCAGGAACGCTATACAGGCCTCGTGCTCTTCGCGCGCCCCGCTCACCGGTATCACGAGTGCGATACGGACAGCGCCGTGCCGCGCGCGAGCCACTGGTTCTGGGGCGTGGTGAAGCAGGCATGGCCGATCTACGCGGAAGTGATGATTGCATCGCTGATGGTCAATGTGTTCGCGCTAGCGATGCCGCTTTTCACGATGAACGTCTACGACCGGGTGGTCCCGAACCACACGCATGAGACGTTATGGGCTTTGACGGTCGGCGTCATGGTGGTGATTGTGTTCGATTTGCTCATGCGATCGCTGCGCGGCTATTTCATCGACGTGGCCGGCAAGAAAATCGACGTGATTCTTTCCGCCAATCTGTTCGAGAAAGTGCTGGCGATTCAGATGGCCGAGCGACCGCCTTCCGTGGGTGCCTTTGCCTCGAACATTCAGGAGTTCGAAGCAGTAAGGGAGTTCCTCACCTCGGCGACCGCCTCCGCGTTGATCGATCTCCCCCTTTCCGTCGTTTTCATCGCAGCGATGTTCTGGGTTGGCGGCGCCCTCGGATGGCTCCCGCTGATCGCCCTGCCGCTCGTCGTGGGATTCGGCCTGGCCGTACAAGGGCCATTGGCCGCGACAGTCGAGGTCAGCCAACGCCACACGGCGCAACGGCAAGCCCTATTGATCGAATCGTTAGTCGGGCTCGAGGCCATCAAAATCAATGGCGCTGAAGGCCAAATGCAGTCGTTGTGGGAACAGACGGTCGGCCAGTTAGCCCGTCTTGGCTTGCGCTCGCGCTTTCTTTCGGCGTGCGCAGTCAACTTCGCCGCTTTCACGCAGCAGGCCACCTATCTCATCGTCGTCGTATGCGGTGTCTACTTGATTGCCGACGGCAAGCTCACCACAGGCGGCCTCATTGCCTGCACGATTTTCACCGGTCGCGCATTGTCTCCCATGAGCCAGGTTGCGTCCCTGCTGACCCGCTATCACCAGTCGCGCGGCGCGCTCGCATCGATCCAGCGGTTGATGCACCTGCCGGTCGAGCGCCCTGCCGACAAACGGTTCGTGCACCGCCCGGCGCTGCGCGGCAGCATCGAATTCAAGAATGTCAATTTTTCATACCCCCGCCAAACCGGCGCTGCGCTCGAAGGCGTGTCGTTCCGGATTGCTGCAGGAGAACGTGTCGGCATCATTGGCCGGGTCGGCTCGGGAAAGACTACCGTCGAAAAACTGATTCTCGGCCTGTACCCGCCCGCTTCAGGGAATGTGCTTGTCGACGGCGTCGAGTTGCGACAGTTCGATCCTGCACAACTGCGGCGCGGTATCGGCCACGTTCCGCAGGATGTCGTGCTCTTCAACGGCTCCGTGAGAGAAAACATCGTGCTCGGTGCGCCGAGCGCGGACGATGCGGCCGTACTGCGCGCGGCGCGAATTGCCGGGGTGGCGGACTTCGTCGACCGTCTGCCGAACGGATTCGACCTGCCCGTCGGCGAACGAGGCGAAGCATTGTCCGGCGGTCAGCGGCAGGCGATCGCGATCGCGCGCGCCGAGTTGCTCTCGCCGCCCATTCTC
>Ga0207647_10000488_pt1 | contig 31832 bp, 30 predicted proteins | sample KBSCornC2_FD_184295 | JGI IMG/M metagenome (GOLD analysis project Ga0207647, IMG submission 184295) | Corn rhizosphere microbial communities from Kellogg Biological Station, Michigan, USA - C2 (SPAdes) (version 2) | ecosystem: Host-associated > Plants > Roots > Rhizosphere ... | reverse complement strand
TGCGGGCGGTTAGCTCAGTTGGTAGAGCATCTCGTTTACACCGAGAGGGTCGGCGGTTCGAGCCCGTCACCGCCCACCATCCCAAGATAGGATGATGAGCCCAAATAAGAGTGGCTCATTCGGCAAATAGGGCTGCCTCAACGCATGGGCTGCTATGCGCGCATCATGGGGTTCTAGCCCTACCTGCTGACGACAGCCGAGTCTCTTCCATAGGTTTTCGCGGGCGGCGCGAGGTCACAACCCTCAGATCGAATAGAAATCCACAACCGTCGGAATCGTATCGTTGAGCAGCAGGATATATTTGCGCGTGATCCGCCACGCACCCGCTTCGCGGCGGAGGGTGTGGCGGTAGCGGCCGAAGAAATCATGCGTTCGCTCCGCCCGGATATCGTGCAGTGACACCGTAAAGTTCGAAGCGATCTCGGCGGTGTTCGCGATGCATTCGATCAGTCGCACGTTCGAGATCATATGAACGCTGCGAGGGCGGGGGTGCGAGGCGACCGACTGACCCGATCGCGCGCGGATTACGCGATCCTCCAGTCCCCGGCGCCCCTCATAATAGATGAGCGAAAGCTCTCTGTCCGGATCCGCTGTCGGCGTCAGTTCGTCGCGCCAAGCCGGCATCCAGAACAATGCATCCTCGGTGTAGAGCGCGAGCCAATCGTCCCAGGCGCCTTCGTCGAGCAAGGCGGCCTCGCGATAGAGCAGATCTTCGGCTTCGGCGCGGGTAAGGGTTGCCGTCATTCGTGAACCGCCGCCGTCAAGCGACGCGCCCACTCGCGATAGTAATTATGATAGAGCGTCTCGTCGCAGAGCTGCGAGTCCGCGAGCACATTCCGCAGCGGCGATGCCTCGATCGCGTCGGACAAGGCGTTGCCGCCCTGCCGACTAGCTGTCATGCCGCGCGAATAGCCTTGCAGCCAGGGATCGATGCGCCCGGCATGACCGCGCTGGCAGCCTTCATACGCTACTGTGTCGTCCGGCGTCGCCATGCCCGATGGATTGAAGAAATCCTCATATTGGCGGATCCGTCGACGCCGCGCAGGGGCGCTCTCCCCCTTGGGCGCGATGCACCAGGTGCGCATCAGCGTCCGACCGGGCTCGAGCGGCTGGATCACACGCAACTGGCTCGACGCATTTTCCGCAATCTGCAGATTGGGAAAGATGGTCAGATTGCGCATGTTGAAGATCCAGTCGCGGCCCGCCTCGCCATGGCGCGCCGTGATGGCCTCAGCGCTTTCGCGCAGGGGGTGCGTCTCTCCCATGCCGATCCGCCCCCAGTTGAGCACATGGCCATGCTCAAAGCTGTAACTTCCGCCCTGCACCCCTTCCGCGTCTTCGCGCCAAGCCTGCGACTGTTCCCAGATCGATCGTACCCCAACCGCGCCTTCGCCCTTCTGCCGGCGCTCCATGATCCGGATGTAGGAGGGGTGGGTCGAGGTGAAGTGATAGGCGTCGGAGCAGTTTTCGAGCTGCAGCTTCCAGTTGGCGTCATAAGTGAAGGTCACCGCCCCCGGCACGAGCTCGATCCCCTCCTCGGGCTGGCCGACCACAAAGTCTAGAAAGCGCGCGGCACCACCCAGATGCTGGGCAAGCGACGGCACATCGGCGACGAGGCTGCCGAACAGGAAACCGCGATACTCCTCAAACCGCGGCAGGCGAGCGAGGCCGTGGTCGCTGCGATCGAAGGATTGTGCATAACAGCCGGCGCGCTGCCATTTGATGGCGCGGTTTCGGCCGGCACTGTCGAAGCTCCAGCTATGATAAGGGCAGACGTGCATCCGGGCGTTTCCGGCACGGGTCTGCACCACTTGCGCGCCCTTGTGTGGGCAGGAATTGACGAAGGCCCCCAACTGGCCGTCGCCGTCGCGCATCACCAGGACAGGGACCCGACCGGCGGTGGCGGTGAAGAAGTCGTGCGGGGCCGGTGCCTGCGACGCCAGCCCGAGAAATACCCAACCGCCTTCGAAAAGGCGCCGCATCTCCAGCTCGAAAATGTCCGCATCGCGGAAGATCGCACGATCGACCCGGAAAATACCCTCGTCCGGCCGGTCGTCGATCAGGCTGACTGGATCGATCGTCATGGCCGCGCCGCCCGCGCACTCTCCGCAGCGAAGATCGGCGCTTGGCGGATCAGCGTGAACAAGATGCGCGCTTTCGGCAACAGACTGCTCAGATCAATGCATAATAGCGGAACAAGGATCGGTCGGGATCTGTGCGACGCTCGCCGCCGCCCACGATCACGGTGCGCGAGAGCCAGTCATGCGGCCCCGCGGGCACCCGGAAATATGGTGTCAGCCTGAAATAGGATGGCTGGGCACTACTGGCGCCCGCGCGCACCAGATAACCGCGGTTCTGGATATAGATGCTGGTGCCGTCGTCGGCTTCCAACATGTAATGCGCGCTCAGCTCGATCGTGCCATCGTCGCGGACCAAGGCATAATCCGCTCCGCTATGCGGCACGACGCGGCCCGATAGCCGCGGCCCGCTGATCGTGCCGCCGATCGCGGGTGTATAGCCTTGCTGGCCGCCGCCGGGCAGGGGGCCGAACATATGGCGATCAGCCCCGAACAGGACTTCGACATCGAAGACATGCTCAAGCCTGCAGTCGGCAGCGCTCATCGGGCGGATTCCTTTGCCGGAACGAAGGGAATCAGGAGAGAGGAATCGAACGTGCCGCCGGTGCGGATGATGTGCGTGCCGGCGTTGCGCGTCTGCTCGTGCAGCGGGAAGGGCAGCATCACGCCCTCTTCCCTGCGATAAATGTCCGATCCCGCGACGATCAGCCGCAACGTCTCGCCTGCCGCAAAGCGGACCGAGAAGGGCCAGATTTCGATCTCCACGGGAACGCATTGGCCAGGCGTGAGCCGCTCCTCGCGATCATGCGGGTGGACCGGGCGTTCGGGGCGTGACCGCGCAGGATCGAGCGCCCTATGGCTGGCCCTCAACCAGCCGAGCGCGATTGGGCCATTGTCGTAGAAGGCGTAGAAGGTGAAGCCGACCGGCTCGCCCGCTGCGTCGATCTTTTGCAGCGCGACGAACAGGTCCATGTCGTCGCTGCCGTCCGCCTCGACCCATAATTTGAGGCTGGCATGGCCGGTGATCTCGGTCGTCTCGGCGAACCGATGGTCGAAGCTGACGCTGCCGTCGCGCGCGGAATAGCGGATTTCGCTTTCGTCCGGGACGGTGTCGCCGATGGTGCGGCTGGCACCATCGAGCGCGAGCCGGCGATATTGGGTGCGCGCGAGCGGCCATTCATCCTCTGCGCGTTCCTCCGCCACGCCATGGCGCTCGCGCACCTCGATCCGCACCTTGGGCCAGGCTGCCAGCGCGGTCGGTCGATCGCGCAGATAATGGTCGAAGAAAGAGAGTAGGCGCGCGCGGCTCTCGGGCCGATAATAATGCGCCCATTTCTTCTGGCCGTGGATCTCCAGCCATTTGTCGGCCGATCCCATTCGGCGCCAGGCCTCGATCGTACCCCGCAGGTGCAGTGCTTGGTCGGACCAGCTCGCGACAACAAAGGCCGGCTGGCGGATTGCCTCGAGATCCAGCTCCTTTGAGCGCCAATAATCGTCGATCAACGGATGGGCGGTAATGTTGGCCCAGCTGTCCTCGGTCCGGTTCAGCGACCATTGGATATTGTCGCACGCACGCGGCAGGAAGCTCGTCTCCAATATGCCGCCATGATAGGCGAACTCGCGATACCAATCCGAAAAGGCTTCCCACGGATTGAGGGCGGCGAGCGGGCCCGGGCGGAGCGGGGCGACCAGATATTGGATGCCCGCGAGATAGGACACGCCGGTCATGCCGACGCGGCCGTTCGACCAGGGCAGGCGGCCGAGCCATTCGATCGCGTCCGCGCAATCCTCCGCCTCCTGGATGCCATTGTGGTGGAAATCGCCGCCCGACAGCCATGCGCCGCGGGGATCGACCACCGCCACCCCATAGCCTTGCGCCCCCCACCAGACTGGATCTGGTGCCTCGAACGCGGTCAGTTCGGACAGCCAATCGGGGTCGACGCCAGACCGCGGCCAAAAGACGCGGTTGGTGAGCGCATGCTTGCCATAGGGTCCCCAGGCCAGAAGCAGCGGTACGTTCGAGATCGCGCCCTCGGGACGATAGAGATCGCAGAAGATCTCGACGCCGTCGCGCATCCTAATTCGGCAATTGCGTTCGATCGTGAGCCCGCGCTCGGTCCGGCACTCATAGTCAGCCGGCGGCAGCGGCGGCTTGGTCGGGTGACTGAAGGGGTCGCTCCCCGTGCGCATCAGCGGCTGAAAACGCACAACGCCTCCTTATAAGACGACGAAATAATGGATCCGGTTTGCGTTGGGCACCTTCTCCGCCACGCCGACGAAGACATGCTGCGACATCCATTCGTGCGGGCCTGCGGGGGCGTCGAAGCGCGGCGTGACGCGCATGTAATAGTCGTCGAATGAAACAGGTTCGTTCCGGCGCATCCTCTCCGCAATCTCGGGGCTGCGCGCCCAGCGATAACCGCGATTTTCGAGATAGATGATCGCGCCATCATCGGCTTCGAGCAGGTAACGGGCATCGAAATCGATTACGCCATTCGGCCGCGACAAGGGGAAATCACCCCCCGACATCGGCACCACGCGCCCATTGAGGCGCGGCCCCTCAACAACCCCCTGCGCGGCATAGATGGCGGCGCGTGTGTCGCCACGAACGCCGGGCTTCACCCAGTAGGGCCTCGACAGCGTGATCGAGATGGTGAAGGCATATTCGAGGCCCGGGGTGAAAGGATGTTGTCCGTCCATAAGGAGCGGATAAAGGCGGGATTTGTTGATTTGTCAACATTACCGCGATATCTGCCCATACGGGGCGGGGAGACAATATCGATCCAGGCGGCTACGAAATCACCATGCCGAAGAAGAATATCCGCAACCAAGCGCCGATTGAGGGCAGCAAGCCATCGTTCGCATTCGGCCCCTCGCACATCCCTTATCGCATCCTCTTGCTCAGCAAGATGATAGACCGCGTTACGGCGCAGCATGTGCGGGATACGGCGCAATTGACGCTCGCCGAATGGCGTGTGCTCACGCATGTCGAGATGATGGGAAAATGCAGTGCGGCGGAAGTGGCGAGCGTCGCTTATTCTGACCGGGCCGAGGTGAGCCGGGCGGTCGTATCGCTCGAAAAGCGTGGATTCGTGCAGCGCGAGGCCAACCCACGCAACCGCAAGAGCAGCCTGGTTTCGCTGACCGATGCGGGCAAGGCCGTGCACACGGCGATCCGTGGTGAGCGCGGCAAATTCTATGAGCAATGGCTGACGGACCTGAGAGATGCCGAACGGGTAGCGCTCAACGCGGCTCTGGAGAAGGTCACCCGCCGCGTGTTCGAAACCGCGCCGCACTTGTTTGACCTATAAGCGGGAGACCTCTTACCGGCCGGTTGCTTCGATGATCCGGACGAGATCCGCGAGTGTGTCGCACACGGGCGTCGCCACGCCGGTGCGCCTTCCCTCCGCGGCAATCCGGCCGTTGATCGTTTCGATTTCGGTCTGCCTGCCGGCCTCCCGGTCTTGAAGCATCGACGCCTTGTGGGCGCCATGCTCACGGAGCGCCGCATCGACCTGCGCCAGAATATGGTCGCGGTCGAGCGCCATGCCCTTCGATGCCGCAACCGCGACCGTTTCGTCGACGACCGCGCATGCGACGCGACGGCCTGACGGATTGTCCAGGCCGGCATTCGGCACGCCGCAAATCATGCCGGCCGCATTCAGCGCCGCGTTGAAAGCGAGCTTCTGCCAGACGGCGACCATGATCGTCGCGTGGCAATGAACATCGAAGCCTGATCGTCCCAGCAGATCGGCGGCGCTAGCCACGATGTCGGCGTCAGCACCCGCGAACGCACCGAGTTGAAGGCTGGCAAAGCCGTGTGTCTCGACCGAGCGCGGACCCGTAAGGTCGGCGGGGATCAATGCGGTGCCCATCAGCACGCGGTCCGCGCTAAAGGTGGCGGCGAGTAGTTCGGCATTGCCGATGCCGTTCTGCAGCGTCAGCGCGATGGGGTTGCAATCGCGCAGGTGCGCGACCGACGCGATGGCCGTCGCGCTGTGCATCCCTTTGGTGAAGAGCAGTACAAGATCAATTGGCCCGCGGACGTCGCTCGCCAGAGCGGCGTGCACACGGAGGGCGCGCGTGCCGGCATCGTCCGTCAACTGAATACCCTTTGCGCGGATCGCTGCCAGTCGGTCCCCATCGATATCGACCACCGTAACGTGGGCACCCGCCTCCGCCATGCGCGCGGCGAACAGGCAGCCCATCGCCCCCGCACCGACCACCGCCACGGACGTGTTCGGCATGGCTTCGATTGCGGCCATCAGGGCACGACGACCTCGACCAGGGTCGGCCCGCCTTCGCCGAACGACCAGGCCAGCGCCGCGTCGAGTTCGGCGGGCGTTTCTGCTCGGCGCGCTGCGACGCCATGCCCCTGTGCGATCGCGCAGAAGTCGATTCCCGACAAATCGGTGCCCTCCACGTGATCCAGCCCGAAATGGCGCCCGAACTGTTCGAGCGCCTGATAGCGCCGGTTGGCAATGATCAGCACGCTTAGCGGCAATGCGGCCTTGGCGGCGCTAAACAGCGCCTGGATCGAATACATGGCTGATCCGTCGCCCAGCAATGCGATCACGCGTTCGCCGCGGCGGGCCAGCCCAACCCCAACTGCCGCGGGCAGCGCGTAACCCAGCCCGCCGCTCGCCGTCGTGTAGAAGCTGTCCGGCGCGATCATCGGCAGCCATTCCTGCATCGCGCTTCGGCTCGAAGGCGCCTCCTCGATGATGATCGCGCCCGCAGGACGCAACGCCGCGATCCGCGCCATCGCCAGCCGATCGCTCATCTCGGACGGTGGTGTGGCGGATCGGGTGCTCGGGTGCGGCATGGCGCGCCGAGACTCGCCCGCTGTTTCGGCAAGATAGGTCAAGGCCATCCGGCTGTCGGCAAGGATTGCATTGGCCGACGGTGCCCAACTGAGCAGGTTGGGATTGTCGTCGATGATCCATGAAGCCGTATCCGCGGGGAGGTGCGGCCCCGGCGCCTCGGTATGATAGAGGTTCAGCGGTCCGCCGATCGCGATCACCAGATCATGGCGCGCGAGTCGCGACACGATCTCCCCGCGGCTCGGTTTGAGGAAACCACAGAACAAAGAATGCGTCTCGGGGAAGACGTTGCGCGAAGCGAAGGGCGCGACATAGACGCAGGCACGCTGTGCCTCGGCCAGCGCTATGGCCGCGTCCCAGCCCTGGTCGCGCGCGACGCCCGCGCCCAGCACCAAAGCGGGACTTCGCGCGGAGCGAAGCTGCTGCGTCAGCTGATCGAGTGCGGCCCGGTCACCGGGATTGCGCGTCGCAAGCATGCGCGGTTGCACCGGCTCACCCGGCTGATCCCAATCGTCGACTGGTATCGAGACGAAACAGGGCCCGGAGGGTGGCGTCATCGCGATATGGTAAGCACGCGCGATCGCGCGGGGCACGTCGGCGGCGCGGGCTGGCTCGCACGCCCATTTGACGAAAGGGCGGGGAAATTCAGTCGGGCGCTCGGCATGGAGAAAGGGCTCGAACGGCAGGATCGCGCGCGCCTGCTGGCCGGCGGTTACGACCAAGGGCGCCTGATTCTTGTAGGCGGTGAACAGGTTACCCAACGCATGGCCGACGCCAGCCGAGCTGTGGAGATTGACCAAGGCCGCATTACGCGTCGCCTGCGCGTGGCCGTCCGCCATCGCCAGCACGGTGGCTTCCTGCAGGCCCAGTACATAATCGAAGTCGGCCGGGAAATCGCGGAACATGGGCAGTTCGGTCGAGCCCGGATTGCCGAAGATGCGGGTCATGCCGAGGTCGCGCAGAAGCGCGATGGTGATGTCGCGAACGCTTTCCATATCGCACAGCTTTAGTTGATTTATCAATAAACGCTAGGCAATCTGAGCCGAATGGTTGCGATCGCGCCGCGGTGCGCGAGCGGTGCAGGAGAGAGGATGAAATGAGCCATTTTCCGGACACGCCCGCCTTCACCGGTTTCAACACGCCGTCGCGAGTCGAGGGTGATGCTTTCGACCTCGCAGTCGAGGGCACGATCCCACCAGAGATAAAGGGTGCCTTCTATCGCGTGCAGCCCGATCCCCAATTTCCGCCGCTGCTGGGCAATGACATTCCGTTCAACGGCGACGGCATGATCACCATGTTCAGCTTCGAAAATGGCCGGGTCCACTTCCGTCAGCGGTGGGCGCGGACGGACAAGTGGAAGCTGGAACATGCGGCTGGGCGATCCCTGTTCGGCGCATATCGCAACCCGCTTACCGACGATCCCGCCGCCAAAGGCACGATCCGTGGCACCGCCAACACCAACATCTTCCACCATGGCGGCCGGCTTTATGCGCTGAAAGAAGACAGCCCGGCGCTGGTGATGGAGCCCGAAACGCTGGAGACGATCGGCTATACCGATTTCGGCGGGCGCATGACGGGGGAGACCTTCACGGCGCATCCCAAAATCGATCCTGAGACGGGCGACATGATCGGCTTTGGCTATGCTTCAAAGGGCATCTGCACGCGCGACATGACCTATTATGAGGTCGCGCGCGACGGCACGCTCAAGCGCGAGATCTGGTTCGAAAATCCATATTATTGCATGATGCACGACTTCGCGATCACGCGCGATTATGCGCTGTTCCACGTCGTGCCGATCACCGGCAGCTGGGAGCGGATGGCGCAGGGAAGACCGCATTTCGGCTTCGACACGACCCTGCCCGTCCATCTGGGCGTGCTACCCCGTCGCGAGGGCGCGACCGCCGCGGACATTCGTTGGTTCACCACCGACAATTGCTTCGCCAGCCATGTGATGAACGCCTTCCAAGACGGTGATCGAATCCATTTCGACACGCCGGTTGCGAAGAACAATATGTTCCCCTTCTTCCCCGACGTGCATGGTGCGCCGTTCAATCCCGCCGAGGCGGCGAGCTTCCTGACGCGCTGGACAGTCAACATGGCGTCCAACTCCGACGAATTCGAAAGCAAGACCCGGCTGACCAACATGGCGGGTGAATTCCCGCGCATCGACGACCGCTTTCAGGGGCTGCCCTATCGTTATGGCTGGCTGCTCGTGATCGACATGTCCAAGCCGGTCGAACTCAAGGGCGGCAGCGCGGGCGGCGCGGTGATGAACACACTCGGCATGGTCGACCATGAGACCGGAACCGAGCAGAGCTGGTGGTGCGGCCCCGTCTCCAGTCTTCAGGAGCCCTGCTTCATCCCCCGGGGCCCCGATGCGCGGGAAGGCGATGGCTGGATCGTACAGATCTGCAACCGGCTGGAGGAGCACGCCAGCGACCTGTTGCTGTTTGACGCCACGGAGATCGGCAAGGGCCCGATCGCCAGTGCGCGCATTCCCGTGCGGATGCGCTTCGGCCTGCACGGCAATTGGGTGCCGGCGGGGGAGGGGTGATCCGCACTTTCCCTAAGTAACCCGTTCACCCCGAGTAGCCATCGAGCCTGTCGAGATGGCATATCGAGGGGTCACGCGAAATGTCTCGATATGGGTTCTCGTCAGGCTCGAACCCTACTCGACACGAACGGTACTGGATTAGAGGGAGGCTCTACCCACCTTGAATCCGAACACGCGCTCCGCATTGGTCTGCATCAGCTTGCGTAAGGTCGCAGCCGGCAGATCGAGCGTGTCATGCGTGCGCACCTCGTCCGCCACATACTGATAAGGATAATCCATCGCATACATGACGCGATCCTCGCCCATCACCTCGATGCACAGCTTGATCGAGGGCGGGGAGGGCAGGCCGCTCGTCGTGGCGAGGATATTCTGGCGCATAAGCTCGGGCAGCCCGCGCTTGAGCGGTTTCATGCGATCGTAGCGTCCCGACCGCACCGCGCCCTGGTGCATATAATCGAGCCGGTAGAGCCAGAAGGGCAGGGCCTCGCAGCCATGGCCGGCGATGACTTGCTGGTTCGGATAGCGATCGAACAGGCCGCTCGTCATCAGCCTTAGCAAATGCATGCCGGTCTCGACGCCAAAGCCGAAGATGGCGCCGTCCAGCCCGGCCTCAAGCAACGGGTCGATCATAGTGTCGGGTGGCGTCTGCGGGTGGATGTAGAGCGGCTGGCCGACCTCGGCGAGCGCGCGGAAGATCGGATCGAAGACGGGCTCGTCGAGATAATGGCCCTGCGTGTGGCTGTTGACCATCACCCCCTTGAAGCCCAGCTCGCGCGCGCCGCGGCGTATCTCCTCCACCGACCAGGCCGGATCCTGCGGCACGATGCTGGTGAGCCCGACATAGCGGCCGGGGTAGCGCTCGGCGGCGGCGGCGAGCTGGTCGTTGGCATGCCGGACGATGCCCTTCGCCTCTTCCGCCTCGAATGGCTGGCCGCCCGGCGCGGTGAGCGCGAGCACGGCGACGTCGATTCCGGTCGCGTCCATGTCCGCGATGCGGCAGTCGCCGAGATCGAGCAGCCGTTCAAGGATCGTGGTCGCGCGTTCGGATGGCGACTGGCCGTAATAGCCCCATAAGGACGTCAGTCCCTTGTCGGCGCGACCTTCCCGGATCAGCCGAAGGAAAGCGTCGACCTGCTCGCGGGTCGCGAAGGCTTCCTCGGTCGCGACGCGAAAATAACCCCGGTCGCCGCCGGTCTTGAGTGGGTGGGTCATGCTTCGTGTATCGCCTTCGTTATCAGACATGCCTGAACCCCCTCGGGGCCGTCCTCGCTGCCATGGCCGGACCATTTGACGCCACCGAAGGGCGAATCCGCGCCGCCGATCATCGACGAGTTGACCCCGACCATCCCCGCCTCGAGCGCACGCGCGACGCGTTTCTGACGCCGCGTATCCTCGGTCCAGACGTAGGCGGCGAGGCCATAGGGGAGGCGGTTCGCCTCGGCGATCATCGCCTCCTCATCGGCATAAGGATTGATGATCGCGACCGGTCCGAACGGCTCCTCGTTCATCACCTGCGCATCGAGCGGCACCTCGCTCAACACGGTCGGCGCAAAGAAGAAACCCTGATTGCCGATGCGCGCCCCGCCCGCGTCGAGCCGCGCGCCGCGGGCGGTCGCATCCGCTATCAGCCGCTCCATTGCCTCGGGCCGGCGCGCGTTCGCCATCGGCCCCATCTGCGATTGGGGGTCGAGCCCGTCGCCGACACGCAACGCCTTGGCGCGCTCGACGAAACCCTCGCGGAAGCGGGGGAACAGTCGCTGCTGCACGATGAAGCGGGTGGGCGAGACGCAGACCTGGCCGGCATTGCGCCACTTCGATGTCGCCATCGTATCGAGCGCGCGGTCCACGTCCGCATCGTCGAACACCAGCACCGGACCATGACCGCCCAATTCCATCGTCGTGCGCTTCATGTCCTCCGCCGCAAGCCGGAGGAGATGTCGGCCGACTGTGGTCGATCCGGTGAAGCTCAATTTGCGGATCACCGGCGAGCCAAGCAGGTGGCGCGACACCTCATCGGGTACCCCGAAAACCGCTTGTGCCACGCCGGGGGGAAGGCCGGCGTCGAGCAGGCATTGAAGGACGAAGAGGGCGGACGCGGGCGTTTCCTCCGCCGCCTTCAGAATCACCGAGCAGCCGGCGGCAATCGGCGCGCCCAGCTTGCGCCCCGGATTGCCTGCAGGGAAATTCCAGGGCGCGAGGGCGGCGACCGGACCGACCGGTTCGTGCGTAACGGTCGAGCGCTGGCCGGTGGGACGAACCAGGGCACGGCCGTAGAGGCGCTGGCATTCGCCCGCATAGAAAGCGAACAAACCGGCGACCATCATCACCTCGATCCGCGCCTCGGCGAGTGTCTTGCCCTGTTCCAGCGTCATCACCTGCGCCAAGGCGTCGGCACGCTCGTGCAACAGATGCGACGCGCCGTGGAGCACCGCGGCCCGCTGCTGCGGCGTCGAGTCACGCCAGATCTTGAACCCCTCTGCGGCGGCGTCGAGCGCCCGATCCAGATCGGCGGCATCCGCCAGTGGCAGATCGCCGATCTTCTCCCCGGTTGCGGGATTCAGCACCGGGAAGGTGCGCCGCCCGCCGCTGGCGACGCGCTCGCCCGCAATATGTAGATACAAGTCCGGATAGGCCGCCATTCATCCTCCTGATGCGGGCCTGGTCCGCATCAAAGCGCGCCGGCCATCATGTCGGAGAGCGATAGCGAGATATTGATTAATCATCAACTCTCGGGCATCAACTTCGATGATGTCGGCTCAAGATCGCTCGAAGGCGGCGGAGCTGTCGTGGAGGTGCGAGTCGGTTCCCGTCGGGGCCGTGCAGTGCCGCCGGGGATGGAGAGGATCGGGTCGTTGCACGAGGATGACGAGCGCCTGCTGTCGCCGAGCTATCGGCGTCTTTTCATCGGCATGATGTTTCTCGGCTGGGTCTTCAATTTTGCCGACCGGTCGGTGCTGGCCGTGCTTGCCCAACCGATCAAGCACAGCCTGGAGCTCAGCGATTTTCAGCTCGGCATCTTGCAGGGCGTTGCCTTCGCCTTTCTCTACGCGCTGCTCGGCCTGCCTATCGGCCGATTCGCCGAACGCTATTCGCGCGTGCGGATCCTGTCGGGCGCGATCCTGCTCTGGTCGCTCGCGACCGCGGCCTGCGGGTTCGTCGGTAATTTCGCACAGCTTCTGTTCTGCCGGATGGGCGTGGGAGTGGGCGAGGCGGGGGTACAGCCTGTCACATCGTCGCTCGTCGGCGATCATTTCCCGCGCGAACGCCGCGCTTCGACCATGTCGCTGATCCTACTGGGCACCCCCGTGGGAACGTTTCTCGGTGCGACGGTCGGGGGCGCGGTGGCGGCGCATTGGGGCTGGCGTGCCGCTTTCTTTGCGCTCGGTATACCCGGCCTGTTCGTCGGGCTGCTGGCCCTGCTCCTGTTGCGCGAACCACGACGGGGCCTTGCCGACAATGCACCGCGCGAACCCGCGCCACTGCCCGACTTCGGCGCATTCCTGCGCGTCCTGGCGCGCAAGCGCGGCCTTATGTTCGTGATCCTGGGCGGCGCGCTTGCGGGCTTCGGCATGACCGCCATTTCCCAGTTCCTCGCGGTCTATCTGGCCCGCATCTATCAGCTTCCGGTGCAGCAGGCGGGCGCGCTGTACGGCACCATTTCGGCGATAGCGCTCGGTTGCGGATTGCTGATCGGTTCATTCGGTACCGATTGGCTCGCACGGCGCGGCGATGGGCGCTGGTCGGCCTGGGGGCCAGCCATCGCGCTCGCGATCGCACCATTTCTCTATTGGGTGGCGTTCAACGCCACCTCGATCTTGTCGGGATCGGTAATGCTGTGCATCTCCGGTGCGATGCTGCTGATCTATTATGGCCCGACCTTCGGCATGATCCAGAATATGCTCGAGCCTCGGATGCGCGCGACCGGAGCGGCCTTGTTCGCAATCCTCTTTACGATCTTCGGCTCAGGCCTTGGCCCAACCGCCGTCGGCTGGATGAGCGATCGCTTTGCCGGATCGGTCTTTAGCGGCGGCGATTATCTGGCCCTCTGCCGCGGCGGCAAGGCGGCGCTGGCCGCAGCGAAGACGATCGACGATCCCTGCGCGGTGGCGGCTACCTATGGCATCAAGTCGGCTTTGATGACCTCGGTTTGCGTCTTCTTCCTCGCCTCCATCTGTTTCCTGATCGCCTCGCGCACATTGCGCCGGGATTTCTACGTCGCGGGAGAGGCGCAGGCGTGAGCATCGCACCGGCGGGTCTGCGCTGCTGGTTCGAAGCCTATCTGGCCGCATTCAACCGCGCCGATTTCCCGGCCTTCGGTGCTTATTATGCCGACGATATCGACTTCCACGGCCAAGCGGCGCAGTTGGTCGGGCGCGAGGCGGTGCTCGCTTTTTACCACAAGGTCCGCTCGTATCTGAACGAACGGGTCGAGCTGATCGGGTTCGTCGGCGCGCCCGACGGCAATCGAATCGCCGCCGAATTGCACACCACCTTGTTGGCTTTGCGCGACTGGCCGGATATGCCGACCGGAGCAATGCGTGCGGGCGACACGCGGATGCGCGTCAGCTTCGCGATGTACGATATCGCCGGCGGGCACTTCACGCGTATCCGCACCGCGCGCTTCTCCCCGGCGGAAAGACAGGCGACATGACCGCCGAGGATCGTTTCCGCGCCTATATTCAAGCCTTCAACGCGAGCGATTGGGACAAGCTCAGGGATTATTATGCCCCCGACGTGCGGCTGGTGATCGGCAACGGGACCGAACTCAACGGGCGCGACGCGATCATCGATTTCTACGGTAAAGTGAAATCGCAAACCCGCCGGACGATCGAAATCGTCCAATGCTTTGCCGACGGGCATACGCTGGCGGCCGAGATCGAGTCCGAATTCCTGGCGATCGAGGATGCGCCCGATTTCGCGGTCCGCCCGATGGCAAAAGGCGACCGCTATTATCTCAACAGCTTCGTCTTCTACGACTTCGAAAGCACCCTCTACACGCGCATCCGCGCAGCCACCTTCCGTCGCGAATTCCGGCCTGTCGCGGCCTGACCCAGGTCAGCCGTGCGGTGCGAGATTGCGGCGCTGCTTTGATCGCGCGTGCGATCCCGGCCAGTCGAACCCATCCTCGGCCGCCTCCTTCACCGGCAGCGGTGCGAAGGAGCTCGCAGCATTAACGTCGCCGCCGAGATAGCGGGTGCGGGTGGGGTAAGCATAAAGCGGGCGGTGGCGGATCGTGCCGTCGGTGAGGGTCGCGCCTGCCTCGACCATGTCGGGGGCTGTTCCGCGCTCGACCCAATTGACCATCGCGCCCAGGAAATCCGGATCGTACGGAACGTAGCCGCCGCCGCAATGATAACCGCCGGGCACGAGGAACATGCGCGCGAAATCGCGCGTGGCGGCAAGCCCGCCCATCGTCTCACGCACCGCCTGATAATAATCCAGCATGCCGTAAATGCCCGCCGCATTGTCGGCCGCGCCCTGCCACATCAAGAGCTTGCCGCCCGCATCGCGGAAGGCGTGCATGTCCGGATCGGTCGAATCATACGGCGCGCCGCCGGCGAGCAGTCGTGCCAGGCTTTCCCGCGTGAAACGCCAGTCGCGCCAGCTGAAATCAGCGGGAAGTTCGCCCGGCAGGAGCAGATATTTGAGGAAGGCTTCGGCGGCCAATTTGCCCGTCGCGGTCGGTGCGCCGCGCCCCACCCAGCCAAGCTCGCCGCCATAAGGCGCACCACCCGGGAAGAGTGCATGGCCGGCGCCGTCATTCGGCCCCTGATAATAAGCACGCGCGGCCGAGACCTGCGCGGGCGACAGACAGGTCGCGGGATCGGCCACGCGCGCGGGGCAAAGCAAAGCCGCCGGATCGAAGCTGCAGACGCGCGGATCGTCGATCTGCCCGTCGGCAATGCCGTCGCGCGCGTCGCAGCTCTTGACTACTGCGGCGTGCAGCAGGTTGACCGCGGCTTCTGTGAAGATCTCATGGCCCTCCGCGTCGAGGCCCTTCTGCGCCTCCCACAGGAACAATTGCATCGCGGCGGGCATGGCGACCGAGGATCCGGCGACGATCCCATCGAAATCCTTGGGATAACGCTGCGCTTCCATCAGGGCTTCACGCCCGCCGCCGGAGCAGCCGGCGAAGTAGCTCTTGTCCGGCGGCCTGCCGTAAAAGCTGGCGATCAGCGCCTTCGAGACGATCGCGACACCATGTGTCGCCTTGTCGGCGAACTGCGCGCGCAATTCGGGATCGCCCAGTGCCCAGGTGCCGTCGCCGATCCCGGTGGCATGATGGCCGCCATTGTTGAACGCCACCGCAAAGGCGCGGCCGAAGGCATGCGCGTTGCTGCACTGGGGGGAAATCGAACTGGGCATCACGCCGCACATGCCGCCGCACCCGCCCTGCAGAAATCGGCCGCTATAGCCACGGAGCGGCAGTCGCAGTTCGAACTCGGTCTGGGGGGTGACATAGCCTTTGACCAGGCAGAAGGCTGCGCGCGTGCCGCTTGCCGCCTCTTCCTCTGCCGAGCGTAAGCGGAAAGCGATGCCCTCTGCCCCGCGCGCGGGTTGGCGCATCAGATCGGCGCAAGCGATGACGGGTGCGACCGTCGCTTTTTCCGGCAGCGGCACCAATCGCACGACCGCGGGAGGCGCGGCAGCCGCCATCGCTGTCCAGAAAAGGCCCAACAGGGCCGCGCCGATCCAGGATCGATAAGGCATCATCTCAGGCATAAGCCGCGAGCAATGCCTGCTCGGCCCCCAGCGGATCCTCGCCGAGCGAAGAGGGCGAGTCGAAGATCATCGTCGTGCGGCGGGGCGCTGAATAAGCCGGCCATTCGGGTAGGCCCGCGACATTAGGGTTGCCGGTTCGCGCGAATGTTGCCCATCGCTTGCTCATCTCGTCCGCGAGCGCCTGCGCGTCGGCTGCGCGAGGAGCCAGGTCGGGGAAGGATTCGACCGTGTCGAAAACGAACGGCAGTTCGACGCCGTGATGCGCGCCGAGCGCCCCTTGGTTTGCCGGGGAGCGCCAGTCGACCAGGTAAGCGTAACAGGGAGCGGCACCCAGCGCGCCGCGCTTTTCCTGCACAATCCGCGCATTGCGGCCCATACCGGCTTCGGTAGTGATGGCGAAATAGATGTCGCTGGGCGAGGCGTCGGGGCGCAACCGGCGGAAGCCGCGGATCAAGGGCTGTGGCTCCCGCACCTTGCCCTTCAGCGCGGTCTCCAGACCGGCCCAGTCGAGCGAGAAGGCGCCTTCCGGCGGGAACAGCACCGTCGTTTCCGCCGCGGTATGGCCGACCAGCATGGGGATGTTGGGCGAGACCGGCGGTGCATCGGGCGCGAAGGGGATATGTGGCAGGACGGTCCCGTCTGCGACGGGGCCGGGCCCGAGCATCGGATTGCCCTTTGTGACTTGCTGGAGTGCGGCGAGCAGGCGGTTCGCCGGCACGCCGCGCAGCGCCTCGATATCGCCGCGCGTGATGCCGAGCGCTTGGAACAGGGCCGCGGTGATCCGCATCCCTTCCTCCCGCGAGACGCCGTACGTGCCGAACCCGCTTTGCAGGCCCGCGCGGTGGAGCAGTCCCGAGGCTGCGGGCATGGTCAGCAGCGACGCGACCTTCGATCCGCCGCCCGACTGGCCGAACACCATCACCCGATCGGGATCGCCACCAAAGGCCGCGATATTGTCGTGCACCCATCGCAACGCGGCTGCGAGGTCGAGTTGGCCCGGATTGGCGACGGCGGCACCGGCCGGGACCAGATCGCCAAAATAGAGATAGCCGAACAGATTCAGGCGGTGGTTGACCGAGACCAGCACCACGTCCTGGCGCGCACACAGCCGCACACCATCATTCACCTTGTCCGATCCCGAGCCGACCGCGAAGCCACCGCCATGGACCCAGACCATCACCGGGCGGCGAGCGCTCCGATCCGCCTTGGGAGTCCAGACGTTGAGGACCAGGCAATCCTCCGATTGCGCACCGGGGATCAGCTGCGGGCTGGAGGGCCCGAACGCGGTAGCGTCGCGCACCCCGCTCCAGGCCTCAGCAAGCTCGGGCGCCCGAAAGCGGCGGGCGCCGCTGGTCGGCGCTCCATAGGGGATACCGCGAAACACCTGCACGCCGTGATCGACCGTGCCGCGGATCTTGCCGCGGCTGGTCGCCACGACCGGCGCCGCGCTGGCCGAGGCGCCTGCCTCGGTCGCCCCGGCCAGCGCAACCGCGGCGCACCCGCCGATGAAACCCCGCCGCGACGCCGCGGGTCGCGGTTCAGGCTGGACCAGCATCCGTCGGTCGCTCATCGGCCGCTCCAATCAGAAGCTGACGCGGAGGCCCATGCGATACCGCCGGCCGATATTGTCGTAATAGACGCCGTTATTATTGCCGTTCCACATCGGCGGCGCGAACACGTCGAACAGATTGTAGACATTGCCGAACAGCTGGACCTTGTGCGATCCTTTATCGATCAGATCAAAGGTCACGCCGACATTGGTCAGGAAACGCGACGGCACCCGGTTGGTGTTGATGCTGTTGGGCAGGGTGATGGCGTATCCCGGATCCTCGGGCCCCACGAGCGTGGCGTCGTACTTGCCGGCCGAAATATAGCGACCCTGCACGTCCACGCCGAAGCGACCCCAGTTCAGCGATGCGTCGGCATCCACGATCCAGGACGGAACGCCTGAAGGCCCGTTATCCCCCGCGCGATTGATGCCGGGCAAAGCGCTGTTGGTGAAATCCATGGCGTGGGTTGCCAGGACGCGCAGATCGACGGACCGATCATTGGCGAAGGAATGGCTATAGCCTGCCTCGAAATCGAGGCCGCGGACCTGCTGTCGATTCAGGTTCAGGAACAGGACCGCGACCTTCTGCAGCAAGCCGTTCGAATCGCGCGTGACGAGCGCGCAAATGGTCGGATCGTTGTTCTTGTTGCACGTGTCGACGATCACCTGCGCGCCGAGCGTGGCGATCGCATCCTTGATCCGGATATTGTAATAGTCGGCCGAGAAGCGGAAGCCCTGCAGCACACCACGCGGCACCAGCGTCGCGCCCGCCGTGAAGGTGCGGGCGCGCTCGGGTTTGAGGTTGATGTTGCCACCGGTGAAGGTTTGCGCGAACACCTGGGTCGAGGTTTTGGTGTCGACCAGCGCCGCCTGCCCACCAACCGGTGTGGTGAACAATTCGGACGTGTTGGGCGCACGGATATCGCGCGATTCCGTCGCACGTAGCAGCAACCAGTCGACCGGACGGTAGGTCGCCCCGATCTTCCAGGTCATCGCATTGAAGTGGTTCTTCGAACCCGCGCTCTTGTTGGTGTAGCGCGCTTCACGGATCGCGCCGTTGACTTCCAGGCTCGACCCCAATGCGCTGTCCTTGAGCAGGGGCACCGCAACTTCGGCATAGCCTTCGATCACGCCGACTTCGCCCCGCGAGGGCGTCTGATTGAAGACGTAGAAGCCGTTCGTGGCCGAGATCGGATCCACCGAGATATTGAGTCTGCTGCTCCGCCCTTCGACGCCGGCGGCGAAGCCAACCGGGCCTGCCCAGGTGTGCAAAGGTTCGCCGTGCAGGTCGAACGCTCCGGCGGTTTGGGAGAAGACCGATGACTGGCGGGCGGTGCCGAAGGCGTAATTCTTGGCGGCTTGCGAATAATTGCCTTCGCCGAGGATGTTGAGTGCGACGCAGGCGGGATCGTCATTGTTCGGATTGGCGTCAGCGTTGACGCGACATACCGGGGCGCCACCAGGACCGGCGACGGCATCGACCGCCTTAGCGTAACGGGCGGTGATGCGATCATTGATCGAGGTCTGCTTGTAATCGGTGACGCCATATTGGACGTAGCCGTCCCACGTCCAGCTGCCGCCCAAACTCCCGCGACCACCCGTGACGACGCGCATCGTATCGCGCACCGTCGTGCTGTCGATCGTGCCGAACTCGTTGCCGAGTTTGCCCACCGTCAATGAAACGATGCCGTTGGCGGTCATCGTCTGCTTGATCGACGCGGGCAGAAAGGGATTCTGTATCGAGATGATCGTGCCGGGCGAGGGGAAGCCCGCGTCGCGGACTTCGGGTCCGGTCACGTACCCCGCGACATGGCCATAGCTCGCTTCGGCGAACCAGGTGAAAGCAGGTGAGAATTCATACTCGAAATGGCCGAACCCATTGTAGCGCTTGACCGGGATGGACAGCGCGGGATCGCCGAAGAAGCTGTTCAGCCCCTCACCGCTGCCCCCCTGCTGGAACAGGGCACCTGCAAAATTGCCATAGGTGAAGCTGGTCGGCTGGGCATTGCCCGTGAACTGGATCCCGCTCAGCGGGCCGCCCTTGGCTGGGACGCGCACGCCGGCCGCATTGGTCGTCGCCGTGATCAAGCCACCGGGGGTGAGCGTCGCGGTATGGACGCCATGGGTAATGTTGTGCGCCGGGCGGCCATTGGCACCAGGCGTGCCGGTGAGATCGCCGACCTCATCGCTGCAGAACGTCCGCGTATAGCAACCGCGGACGCCACGATCATCGTTATATTCGCCACCCAACACGGCATGGCCCCGCCCTTCGTTGAAGCTCGTGCCGGCGGCGAATTGCGCGAAATATTGGTGCCCGTCGCCACGGTCGGTCACGCCATATCCCGCGGTGGCCTTGAACCCGTTGAGCTTGGTGTCGAGCAGAATGTTGATCACGCCCGACACGGCGTCGGAGCCGTAAGCTGCCGATGCGCCGCCGGTCACCACCTCCGCGCGCTGGACGAGCAGGGTCGGGATCAGGTTCAGATCGACCGTCCCGCTGGACGTGCTGGGGGTGAAACGGCGGCTGTCGACCAGCACCAAGGTGCGTGAGGCGCCAAGTCCGCGGAGGTCGGCGATGCGTGCCCCGGCATTGGCAGGGAAGATCTGCTGCGTCGCGGGCGTGCTGGTCGCGCGGAAGGACGGCAGCTTTGCCAGCGCCTCGCCGATCGTCGGCGATGCGCTCTTCGTGATCAAGTCCGCGCCCAGGACCGTCACCGGCGTGGGCGCGGTGAAGCCGCGGGATGCGAGACGGGAGCCAGTGATGGTGACTTCCGCTGGCTCCGCTCCGTCCTGTGCGGGCGCATTCGCCGCGGATTGCAAATCGGCCTGCTCGGCCGGCGCCGTCTGCGCCCGAAGATTGCCTGGACTGAGGAACGCCAATGCCGTCGAACCAAGCAAGGCGAGGCGATGTGGCGATATCTTCACCAAAGATCGACGGACGATCATCTTGCAAACTCCCCTAATTAACCATCGAGTGGTATATATTTGATTTTACTGTCGTTATTTTTCCGGAATGGACATGGCTTGGGGGTCGACCTGGAGAGTGTCGGGCCGGTGGAGAACAAGGACGCTCATTCTCTTCGATCTCCTCACCAGAGCGGGACTCACTCAAGCGATGTTGATTATTCAACGTTGATAAATCAACACGTGGTTTTTGCAAGGGTGGAGCGTGAGAGGAGCGGGCCTGCCGCATGGATCGCACTACTCAGCCGCAGCATTTCGGTGGCGGGCGCATCGCGAAGCGCCTGATGCTCACCCTACTTGCGGGCATCTACGATGAGCGGAGAGTAGCTCCCCATTGGGCCGGAAGCGGGTTGCCTGTATCGCATGCAATTGAGGCCGCTTCGGTCACGTGAGAGTTCAGAGAGGCCAGGACGCTAACCGCCACTTTCGGCCTTGGGGATCGAAGCACCATGGTGGTGCGCTCGCGCTACTCCGGCTGAGCATAGGGATTGAGGCCTGACGCGCTCGGAATCTTCGGATCGGCCGCGTGGCTCGGCATTCTCGAACCGTCCGCCTCGATGTGAACCGGGAAACCGGCATGTCGGGTGTCCGTTCGTCTGTTGATGATTTAGGGAGGGATATATGACCCGCATCCGCCTAATCGCCGCTGCGCTGGCATGTGCCGCGCCCGTTGCTACCATCGCCGCAGTGCCCATCCTGATCCATCGCGATCCGGGCTGCCCGTGCTGCGAGAAGTGGGCACGACAGGTAAGGGCACAGTTCGGCCGCGCTGTGACCATCATGGATGATGCGGAGCGGACTGCATTTGCCAAGGCTCACGGCGTACCTTCGGACCAGGCATCGTGCCACACGGCGATTATCGACGGCATGACGTTCGAGGGGCATGTGCCGATTGCCGACATGAAGCGGGCGCTCGCAACGCATCCGAAGGGCGTGATCGGCCTCGCGGTAGCGGGCATGCCCATGGGCTCGCCAGGCATGGAAATGCCTGGAATGAAGGGGCAGCCCTATGACGTCGTTGCATTTGGGCCGTCCGGCCGCCGGGTCTTCGCGCATCATGGAGGCTGAGCCCGCGCCACGACCCTTGCTCCGCGGTTGAGCCGGGACGAACTCTGACGGGCGAATGGTCTGCGGCGCGGGAGGCATACCAACCCGCCGCTTGACGCCTATCTGTCACCCAATTTTGTAGAAGCGCGCCGCGTTATTGTAGAAGATGTCCCGTTTCTGTTCTTCCGTCAGAAACGTGGCTGCCTCGATACCGGCAATCGCCAGTCCGATACTGTCAGGCCAGAACATATTGTCGGAGCCGAACATGATCCGCTTGCCGAACCCGGCATTGACGAGCGCGCGCAGATAATCGTGGAAAGCGGGTCGCGGTAGGAGCCAATCGATCGCGCCGGTATCCGCATATACGTGGGGATACAGCATAAGGATGGCGATGGTGTCTTCGAGATAGGGCCAGCCACCATGCATGAGGTTGAGCCTCAACTTCGGATGGCGATTGAGCGCCTCTTCAACATATTCGGGATTGCCGAGGCGCGCTCGGGCCTTTTGGCAGCACGGGTCGAAAGGGGTGCCGGGAGGCATCGTACCGGTGTGGAGCGCCACCGGTATATCCAGCTCCTCTGCAAGCGCCAGATAGGGGTCATATTGGGGATCGCTCAGCGGCAGGCCCGCATATTGCGAAGTCACTTCACCGATAACGTGCAGCTTGCCCGCTGCGTGGAGCTTGCGCAGCGCGTCGACAGGCGGAAGCGGAGTATCCTCTGATCCGCGGATTCCAGCCCCAACCAGGAAACGCTCTGGATCACGGTCATGCCAGTCGACGGCGGCCTGAAGCCGATCGCCATCGCCGCCACTGACCACACCCTTGACCACGTTCAGTCGCTTCATCTCTGCAATGCAGGCCGAGAGATGGTCCGCACCGGTTCGAATGGGGCTCGTCGCTCCGGTTATCGGATTGGTGACGGGGGTGGTGAGGGGCATGGCCGCCGGATAGGCATGCATGTGCACGTCGATGATCGGTTTGCTTATGGAACCGGCTGACGCGATTGGAGCCCCCGGCAAGGCGAGTGATGCGACTGCACCCCCACCCAGCTTCAGGAAGCTTCTGCGTGCGATGCGCATGTTTCAGTCTCCAACCAACGCCGCCCTGTTCCGGGGCGATCCAACAGATGGCGATCGATACTTTGTGGAACCTGCCCAGGAAATGACCTGGGAGGTCATTTCATGGGGGCACGTATCGTGGTGTGCTCCACGCGAATGCCCGAGCAAATTGCACTGCTCACGTTTGCGATTCCGTGGATCGGCCTTCGAACTGTTCGAAATGGAGCTTTGCACTCTGATGGCCGACTTGCCGGGGGGCAGCTTTCCGCAGCAGTATCCGCCTGCTCAGGCGGTCCTAGGACCACCTGAGCTATCCGCATAGGCCTCGACTGGCCCTGGCTGGAGTGTGAAGATCATGAGTGACAGCGATCCCGATCGAACCGTGGACCGCCCGCAACCCGACCGGCGCCAGTTACTTGGCGGTATCGCGGCCGCGTTGGGTGTGGCTGCGGCTGGGGCGGCGGAGCAGGGTCAGGCTCGAAGCCGCCGCATGCGGCCGACGCCGGTAAGCGACGCGGCGCTGAGCGCCAATATTGAGACAATTGTCGTGATCTATGCGGAAAATCGCAGCTTCAACAACCTGTTCGCCGGCTTTCCGGGGCTTGAGCAGCCCTTGTCTGCGGTGCCCCCTGACCGGTTCCTTCAGCGCGACCGTGACGGGCGCGTGCTTGAGCGGCTGCCGACAATCTGGGGCGGAATGGTGCCCAACAAACAGGTGGTCGAACATCGCGAATATCAAATCGGGCCCGCCGACCTGCCTTCGCTCGCCAACGCCCCCTTCGCGCTTTCGACGCCGGATGGCGATCCACTGCCGCACGGGCTGGTCACGCGCGATCTGATCCACGCTTTCTACAACAATCAGCTTCAGATCAACGGCGGCCGCAACGACGGGTTCGTCGCCTGGGGCGACAGCGGTGGGCTGGTGATGGGGCATTATGGCGATGGTTCGGCCAACCTCCGCTTATGGCAGATCGCCCGCGAATTCACGCTTTGCGACAATTTCTTCATGGGCGCCTTCGGTGGTTCCTACCTCAACCACCAATATCTGATCGCGGCTCGTCCGCCTTTCTATCCCGACGCCGACAAAAGCCCCGCCAAGCGAAGCGTCGCAGTGGTGGAGGGGGGTGACCCCAAAGGCATTCGCCCCAAGCTTAAGGCATCCTCTCCCGCGAGCGCGATGGATGGGCCGCCGCAATTCGAAACGAACGTGATCACGCCCGACTTTTGGGCGGTAAACACAATGCTCCCCCCTTATGCCCCGACGAGTGAGCCGGATCCCAATCGGCCCGGTTATGCTGATTGGTCGAGCCCCCGCACGCTCGTGCCACAGAGCCATAAGACGATTGGCGACATGTTGAATGCGAGAGGAGTTGAATGGGCCTGGTATAGTGGCGGATGGGCTGCGGCGCTGACCGGTCGCTTGTCCGACGGCGATTTTCCGACGCGCCCCAATTTTCAGTCGCACCACCAGCCCTTCAACTATTTTGTGCAATTCGGGCCGGGCACAGCAGCACGCAATAGGCATCTGCGTGACGGCGGAGAGGGGGAGTCTGCGCGGACCAACAAGTTCCTTGCGGATGCAGCCGCGGGCAAATTGCCTCCCGTGACCTTCTACAAGCCTCAGGGGAACCTGAACATGCATGCCGGCTATTCGGACGTCGATGCCGGCGATCGGCATATCGCCACGGTGGTCGATGCTCTGCGTAAGGGGCCGCAATGGGGGCGGATGCTGGTCATAGTCGCGTTCGACGAGAATGGCGGTTGGTGGGACCATGTCGCACCGCCCAAGGGGGATCGATGGGGACCGGGCACGCGCGTGCCTGCGATCGTCATTTCACCTTTTGCTCGGAAAGGCGAGGTGGACCATACGATCTACGATACTGGGTCCATTGCGCGCTTGATCACCCGTCGCTGGGGGCTCGAGAAGCTGCCCGGACTGATTGAGCGTGAGCGTGCGATGATTGCCGCCGGCGGTCCGCCCCCGGGGGACCTGACCGGGGCATTGAGATTTAGCTGAGCGGTTGTGATCGCGAGCTGATCCAGATTGTCGCTGCGGTGCAACAGTGCGGGGAATGCGATGCCCGGATGCGCGGTTCGCAATGGCATTTTGATCGCCCACTCGCTAGATTAGGGCCATGCAAATTGGTCACAGGGTCGACGAAACCGGCCTCCTGCTGCGCGACGGCGGCAGCTTCTATCTGCGTCGCGACGCCGGCGGACGTTTCGCACTCGATCTCCGGCGCACTCCCGTGGACGAGGTTGAAAAACGGGTGCGCTTGGTCGGCACTTATGTGGGGGCCGACCTGGTCGACGTAGATGGCGTTTCACTGATCTGAGCGACGATGGCCGGGTGAGGACCATGGCTTGCCCGGGCTGGAGAAAAGCTATCTTGGCGCTAGTCCGGCTCGGCCCCACCTTCCTGCAATGACATCTTCCTCTCCCAAGCGCCGACTTCCGTCCTTCGGGGTCCAGGTGCTTGCCGGCATGGCAATTGGGCTAGCGCTCGGATTGGTCGCGCGCGCGATAGGCGACGAGACGTCTGGCCTGGCCGTCTCGCTGCACATGATCGGGCAGATCTTCGTGCAGCTGCTGAAGGCGCTCGTGCCTCCGCTCGTTTTTACCGCGATCGTAAGCTCGATCGCCGCGCTGCGTGACCTTGAAAATGCCGCCAAACTGGTCTGGCAAACCTTACTCTGGTTCGCCTTGACCGCACTGATCGCGGTGCTGATCGGCATCACGCTTGGCCTCGTCATCCAGCCGGGACTGCATGCGGGGGTGGACGCCCGTTCGGCGATTGCCCCCGGCACCCGTGGAACCTGGCTCGATTTCCTCAAGGGCCTCGTGCCCGTAAACGTGTTCGGCATCGGCGCTTCGACGACGATCGAGGATGGTGCGGCGACGACGTCGATTTCCTTCAACGTGTTGCAGATCATCATTGCCGCCATCGCTATCGGTGCGGCTGCAGTGCGGACAGGGAGCGCGGGTGAGGCCTTTCTTGCCTTTAACGGTTCGGCATTGGCGGTCTTCCGCAAGCTGCTCCATTGGGTGATCCGTTTGACGCCGATCGGCACCGCCGCCCTGATTGGGGACGCGGTGGTGCGGTATGGCTGGAGTGCATTGTCGGCGCTCGGTGCCTTTGCAGGCGCGGTTTATCTCGGGCTCGCGCTCGTCCTGCTGGTCGTCTATCCGACGCTGCTCATTGCCAACGGCCTGAACCCACTGCGGTTTTTCGCTTCGGTCTGGCCCGCAATGCAGCTTGGCTTCGTCTCGCGCTCCTCGGTCGGTACGTTGCCGGTAACCGAGGAGGTGGCTGAGCGTGCGCTCGGCGTGCCGCGTGCCTACACCGCGTTCGCGGTGCCGCTCGCCGCTACTACCAAGATGGATGGCTGCGCAGCCGTCTATCCTGCGGTGTCAGCCATCTTCGTTGCGCAATTCTACGGCGTGCCGCTGCACCTGACCGATTATGCGCTGATCGTTTTCGTGTCGGTGATCGGCTCCGCTGCGACCGCAGGCCTGACGGGCGCAACGGTGATGCTCACCTTGACCCTTTCAACGCTCGGCCTTCCGCTCGAAGGCGCCGGATTGCTGCTCGCGATCGACCCGATCCTGGATATGGGCCGCACCGCGATCAATGTCACCGGGCAGGCATTGGTGCCAACGGTTGTGGCAAGGCGTGCCGGCATTCTCGATCTCGCGCGGTTTGATCAAGGCGCGCCGCTTAACGCCGAGCCCCAATCGGCCTGATCGTTCAGCGGCCGGCAAGCCAGGCGGGCTCAGAGTCTTAAGGATGCGTGCTCCTCTTATCACCTTGGCGTTGCTTCTTTTTCCTGTGGCGGCGCTGGCGCAGGAGGATGATGCGGCGCATCGTGACGATCGCCGGCAGACGGCCAATCTGAACCGCGACGCGGCGCATGCGGTAAATCGGCGTAATGCGTCCAACGCTGCCGCGCTTGCGCGCTATCGTGAAGAGGAGGCGGCCTACCAGCGTGAGCGCGCGGCATGGCGCCGCCGTTTTGCCGCCTGCGAGGCTGGCGACGAGCGAGCGTGCGATCCGGGTTAAGTGTGACCCGGCACTAGCGCTCTGCGCCGCCTGATCGCGCCGCCAACCATCGATATACCGAGTATCATCATACCCCAACTGCCCGGCTCGGGGACGAGTTGCGGGGCCGCGGGTGGCGGCGGCAGCGGTGGTTGTGGTGGTAGCGGTGGCTGGGGGCCAACCGGCAGGAGAATTGGGCCGGGTCCTGCGGGATATATCGGCGTATAAGGTAAGATGACGACCGGCGTCGGCCGGGGCACGGTGACTCCTCCACCAACCTCCACAACATTCGGCGTGCCGGTTTCGAGAGGCGTCGGCTCGACCGCCACGGGTACTTGAGTCACCTCATAGGGTGGCAGGCCGAGCAGGGTGTTCATAGCCGAGGAGCGTTCGGCGCAAAGTGGGCTGGTATAGCTCACCCTGTGTAGAACTTGCTGAGGCCGCGCGGCTGCCGGGCGGTGGTGGGGCCTGCGATGGTGCACTGGCCGATGACGATGATGTCGCGCCCGATGCTTGGAGTGGACGTGCGGCCGGTGCTTCTTGGCCGTCCTTTGGCTGTGATGGCGGGTCTTCGGCGGCCCGGCGGCTAGCGTGGCACGCCGCAGAACCGGTCTCGGCGGAAGAGGCGACGATCGCACTACGGTCTCGGTACAATCGACGAGCAGTGCCGGCCCGGCAACAGATCGACTGGTAGGTTTATCCGTTCTGGATGAATCATCCTGTCCCTCCGCTGCCCCAGCGGCCTGAAAATTCGCAGCCAAAGAGAATGCGATAAGCGCGGGCAGTAATCGCATTGCGGGGTTCCAACGTGTCCAAATAATCCACTTTGGACAAAGCCTTTTCCGAACCTTTGTTCCGATTCGCAGCCCCCAGCAACCGAAGGCCCTTTCTTTCGAAGAACTAAACGAATGAACAATTGCTGAGCAGAACAATATTCTGTCGCTTTTGCGCAATCTTAACCGAGGTGAAGGTAGGCCGCTCTTGTGCGCAGGAGCTATCCGCTGAGGAAGATCGTGCGCCCAACTGATTTGGGGCACGATGCGACGTGGGTTGCTGGGCGCGATGGCGCTCATCTACTTTTTAGGTTCGAGCTGCGCGTCCGCTGAGACGCCGTTCGAGCGGGCGGTACTCTCTGCACTCAATGCTGCGCGCGCCGATCCCGCTGCCTATGCGCGTCGGCTCGAACAATATCGCGGATATTTTCACGCCAATCTCGTCCGCTACCCCGGCCTTGAGAGCGACCTTGAAACGGAGGAGGGCGTGGCTGCAGTCGACGAAGCCATCGCCGTCCTAGATCGTCAGAAAGGCTTGCCTCCCGTTCAAAGTGCTCCCCTGCTCGCGGCGAGTGCGGGAGACCTCGTGGCTGCGCAGGCGGCCGGCGGGACGGGGCATCAGGGGGAGGACGGCGCTTCGCCGGCCGATCGCGTCCGGCGGCGCGGCGGAGGTGGCTTCGTGGCGGAGGTGATTGCTTATGGTCCCGTCGATGCAGCTGACGTGATCCGCCAGCTAATCGTTGACGATGGCGTCTCGGATCGGGGCCACCGAAACATCCTCTATTCACCCGAATTGCGCTTCGCCGGCGTGGCCTGCGGGCCGCACGCGGAATATCGCACGATGTGCGTGATCGATCTCGGGGTTGCGCCCGATGGCGGCTATCCTGCCCCGCGAGGCCGCAGCCTGGCCCGCTGAGCCGCTACAGGTCCCGTACCACCCGGCGTGCAATCGCCACCCAGGGTGCATCTACGATAACCGTTTGCCGCGCTCCGCTTGTCAGCGGCAGCAGCAGCAGGCGGTCGGCTTCCATCCCGATCATTCTGCCGAAAGCCAAGCGCCCACCCGCCCGCGGCACGAGTATGTCGCGATTGAGCGCATGCGCGAAATGCGACGGATTGATCCGCTCGCACCAGATTACGTCGCCCGCGCGATAATCACCGACGCTCTGATCGACAATGATTGCCAGTGCGTCGGCACCCGGCTGCGGCGGGGTGGCGGCCAGCGCTTTATCGGGGGCATGCGCGCCCTCCCGCCCGAGCAAAGCGACAACCGTGAGCTCGGCCTTGTCGGGCGTACGGACCAGGTCCGCGGCCTCGACGTCGAGCGCGTGCGCTATGCGGTTGAGCCAGCCGACGCTGACGGTACGCGAGCCGGTTTCGAGGCGTCCAATCGTTTGGGCGGTAGTCGGTGGCTCGCAGCGTTGTGCCACATCGAGCAAGGTCAATCCTTTGGCGCGCCGGACTTCACGAATGCAGGTGATCATCGGCGGCCCCTTCATAACCGATACGGTTAGCGAATTGTGCCCACGATGCGCCATTCTGGCAAGCTGCCGCGAACGATGGCGTAACCCGCGCCACGCGACTATGGGATCGGCATGGCCCGCATCCGCGCCGATCAACTGCTCGTCGAGCGTGGCCTCGCGGAAAGCCGCTCGCGTGCCCAAGCTCTAATTCTCGCTGGCCTCGTCTTCGCGGGCGAGCGCAAGCTAGCCAAAGCGGGGGAGCAACTCGCGCCCGACGCGGTGCTGGACGTACGCGGACGTGATCATCCCTGGGTATCGCGTGGGGGGATTAAGCTTGATCATGCGTTGGCGCATTTCTGCTGGGACGTGACGGGGGTTGTGGCGATCGACGTGGGCTCCTCGACCGGCGGCTTCACCGACGTTTTACTCACCCGCGGCGCGGCTCGGGTATACGCGGTCGACAGCGGTACCAACCAGCTCGCCTGGAAATTGCGGCAGGATGCGCGCGTGGTGGTGCTTGAGAAGACCAATGCGCGCAATCTGACGACCGCCGAAATACCCGAACCAGTCGATTTGATCGTGTGCGATGCCAGCTTCATCGGTCTGGCAAAGGTGCTCGATCGTCCGATGAGTTTCGCCAAACCCAACGCGCGCATGATCGCACTGATCAAACCTCAGTTCGAGGCGGGACGCGAGGAAGTCGGCAAGGGCGGCGTAGTGCGCGATTCTGCTGTGCACGAACGTGTCTGCGTCGAGGCACGCGCGTGGGTCGAGAGCAAAGGTTGGCGCGTTATCGGCATTGAGAGGAGCCCCATCACGGGCCCCGAAGGCAACGTCGAATTCCTTCTCGCTGCTGAGAGGCGCACATGATCCGCAGCCGTCTATGGATCTTCACCGTCCCCGCCGTCGTGGCGGCGGGGTTCGCCTCCGGTTGGCTGAGCAATTCAGGCTATGGCAACGTCTGGTTCGCCTCGTTGCGGAAACCCGCGTTGATGCCGCCCGCTTGGGTATTTCCTGTCGCCTGGATCACACTCTATGCGCTGATGGGTGTCGCACTCGCGCGCGTCCTGGCGCGGCCAAGCCCACGTCGGCGCCGGGCGATCATTCTGTTCGGCATCCAGCTGCTGCTTAATCTGTCGTGGTCGCCGATCTTCTTCGGACTGCACGAAGCCTTGTCCGCGCTCATCATTCTCATCACGCTGGTGATCGCCGGCGTAGCCGCGACCATTGCCTTTTGGAGGGTACAAACCACCGCCGGGGTGCTGATGCTGCCCTATCTGGCTTGGCTGACCTTCGCCGCATATCTCAACGGCGCGATCGTGCATTTGAATGGATGATATTGCCAAAATGCGCGCTCGCACCCATCTATTCGAGTAATACACCCACACGGAGTCGACCATGCAGAGCGAGAACAGGATCTTCGAGGATCTGGTGAAGATGGCGAACGGCATTGCCGGAACCATGGCCGGCATGGGTCGTGAGGCCGAAGCTAATGCTCGCGAGAAGTTCAAGAGCTGGATCGGCGGCTTCGATTTCGTCAGCCGCGAGGAATTCGAAGCCGTGAAGGCGATGGCCGCGGCGGCGCGCGACGAAGTCGCGGCCTTGAAGGCCGAGCTCGCCGCGCAGCAGGACAAGGGGCATGTGCCCACCAGCTATGATGTAGACGGCGACGGTGTCGAGGATCAGCCTGCCGCGTCCGCCAAGAAGCCGCGCGGCAAGAAATAAACAGCGTCCGTCACCCGGCCTTCGGGAAACGTTCGCATGTAGACCGTCATTCCCGCGCAGGCGGGAATCCATAGTCGACGATCATTCGTATCCACCTGAAACGCTTCGGTTACGGATCCCCGCCTGTGTGGGGATGACGATGGGCCGTTCGGCAGGGTGGCGAGCGTTAAGCCTTGCCCTTTGCGGGAGGCCGCACCCCTGCTAGGCGCTCCCGCCTATGACTCCCCTCGACAAGATACGTAACTTCTCGATCATCGCGCATATCGATCATGGCAAGTCCACGCTTGCCGATCGCCTCATCCAGCGCACCGGTGGCCTGTCCGAACGTGAGATGTCGGCGCAGGTGCTTGATAATATGGATATCGAGAAGGAGCGCGGTATCACCATCAAGGCGCAGACGGTGCGCCTCGACTGGAAGGGCCATGTCCTCAATCTGATGGACACGCCTGGTCACGTCGACTTCGCCTATGAAGTCAGCCGCAGCCTTGCCGCGTGCGAAGGTGCCCTTCTGGTGGTGGACGCTGCACAGGGTGTCGAGGCGCAGACGCTCGCCAATGTCTATCAGTCGATCGAATATGATCATGAGATCGTGCCGGTCATCAACAAGATCGACCTGCCCGCCGCCGAGCCCGAAAAGGTCCGGCACGAGATTGAAGAGGTAATCGGCCTCGACGCGTCGGAAGCAGTGCTGGCTTCGGCAAAGTCTGGCATTGGCATCGATGAAATACTCGACGCGATCGTCGCGAAAATCCCCGCGCCTAAGGGCGATGCGACCGCACCCTTGAAGGCGATGCTCGTCGACAGTTGGTATGACCCTTATCTCGGTGTGGTCATTCTGGTTCGGGTGATGGAGGGCGTGCTTAAGAAAGGGCAGCAGATCACCTTCATGGCGGGCGGCACCCAGCATCTGGTCGATCGCGTCGGCTGCTTCCGCCCCAAGATCGAGCAATTGACCGAATTGGGCCCGGGCGAGATTGGCTTCATCACCGCGCAGATCAAGGAAATTACCGAGACGCGCGTCGGCGACACGATCAC
>Ga0207647_10000487_pt1 | contig 31859 bp, 21 predicted proteins | sample KBSCornC2_FD_184295 | JGI IMG/M metagenome (GOLD analysis project Ga0207647, IMG submission 184295) | Corn rhizosphere microbial communities from Kellogg Biological Station, Michigan, USA - C2 (SPAdes) (version 2) | ecosystem: Host-associated > Plants > Roots > Rhizosphere ... | reverse complement strand
CAGCGCCAGCTCGCCGAGGAACTCGCAGTCATCCAGTTTCTCACGCGGCACCTGGCCGCTGGCGGCGAGGATGCCCAGCGCGATCGGCAGGTCGAAACGGCCGCCATCCTTGGGCAACTCGGCCGGTGCCAGGTTCACGGTGACGCGACGGCCGGGGTATTCGAAGGCGGTGTTCTGGATCGCCACGCGCACGCGATCGCGCGCCTCGCGCACCGCGGCCTCGGGCAGGCCGACGATATTGGTGCACGGCAAGCCGCCGGAAAGGTGTACCTCGACCATCACCTGCGGTGCGGCGATCCCTTCCTGGGCGCGGCTGAGGGTGACGGCAAGACTCATGCGGCCGCTGATCGCTGGCGCATGGAGGATGGGTCGCTGACAGAAACGATCATCAAGCGACTCCATCCAGCAGTGCTAATAAATAACCGCCTCCGATCGTTCTCGGGGTGAGGGTGACGGATCGGAGGCGGCTCCCGGGAGGTGGTTGTCACTGACCCGCGCGGGCAGCCACCGTGGCCTCCAGTTCGGCCACGCGTCGCTCCAATTCGTCGACCTTGGCGCGGGTACGCGCCAGTACCTGGGACTGGACTTCGAATTCTTCGCGGGTGACCAGGTCGAGGCGGCGCAGTCCCTGCGCCAGAACGTCCTGGAAGTTGGTTCGCAAATCCTGATGCGCCTGTGCCACCCCTGGCGGTACCAACGACACAAGTCGCAGGGCAATCTTGTCGATATCCTGCCTATCCATCATGGATAGCGCCTCGAGCTCGTCGAGGTAAATACTAGGTGAAGGGAAATCGGGCGCGCCATCGGTATGCTCCGTCAAAAACTGTAGGGATTGTCCTACACGTGCCGTTCTCAGTGCGACAATGCCCCGCCGGACAGGCAAAATGCACCTTCGGCATAACCGATGCCTTTCAAGGAACCACCCATGAAGCTGGTCGTGGCGATCATCAAGCCATTCAAGCTGGACGACGTGCGTGAAGCGCTGGCCGAAGTCGGCGTGCAGGGCATCACGGTCACCGAAGTGAAAGGTTTCGGCCGCCAGAAAGGCCACACCGAGCTGTATCGCGGTGCCGAATACGTGGTCGACTTCCTGCCCAAGATCAAGCTGGAAGTGGCCGTGGCCGACGACCAGCTGGACCGCGTGCTGGAGGCCATCCAGACCTCCGCCCGCACCGGCAAGATCGGCGACGGCAAGATCTTCGTCAGCACGCTGGAACAGGTGATCCGCATCCGCACCGGCGAGCTGGATCTCGACGCGCTGTAATCCCGCCGCGGCCCGCACCGGCACTCGCCGCAAGCGACCTCCGCCACGACTTATGCACAACTTGTTGGGTTGACCCTGCCCAGGCCACCCGATATGTTGTGTGCGTCGGTGCCCGACCAGATGCGACATCGGTCGGGCTTAAAAGGGAATCCGGTGTGAATCCGGAACTGCCCCGCAGCGGTAAAGCGGAAACGAAAGCACCCACATGCACTGGCCCTCGGCGGCTGGGAAGCGGGAGCGAGTAGGCGGATCGCCAGATCCATGTCCGCAAGTCCGAAGACCTGCCGGCACACCGGGACGAACAAGTCCCGGTGCGTAGTGACGGCTTCCGCGGGGAAGTGCGTCGTGGAGCAGGTCGCCGCCCGGCGCCCGGCTTGCGCGCCGCCTCCGGAATCCATCGCTATCAGGCCCTGCGCGCGGGAGCAGGCGTTTGATGTCCATGCCGGGAGCCACCAGCCATGCAACCCCTCGATACCACCGAAGGCGAGCGCACCGTCGCGCGCGCCGCTTCGCCCGCCGCCATCGGCGAAACGCCCGCACCCGAAACCGCGTTCGCACTGACCCCACCGCACAACCCTGCGCAGATGCGCGTGACCAAGCGCAACGGCGGCCAGGAAACCGTCGACGTTAACAAGATCGTGCGCGCGGTGACGCGCAGCGCCGAAGGCCTGCACGGCGTCGATCCGCTACGCGTGGCGCTGAAGACCATCGGCGGCCTGTACGACGGCGCCACCACCCAGGAACTCGACCAGCTTTCCATCCGCACCGCCGCCGGCCTGACCGCCGAGGAACCCGAATACGGCCAGCTCGCTGCTCGCCTGCTCGGCGCCTACATCGACAAGGAAGTCAGCGGCCAGGAGATCCAGAGCTTCTCGCAGTCGATCGCGCGCGGCGCGGAGTTGGGCATCCTCAACGCCCGCCTGCGCGATTTCGTGGCCGCCAACGCACGCAAGCTCAACGACGCGATCGATCCGCTGGCCACCCGCCGCTTCGAATACTTCGGCCTGCGCACGGTGTACGACCGCTACTTGCTGCGCCATCCGCAGCAGCGCTTCGTGATCGAGACGCCGCAGCATTTCTTCATGCGCATCGCCTGCGCGCTGGGCGGCAGCGAGATCGGCGAGACGCTCGAACTGTACCGCTTGCTGTCGTCGCTGGAATACATCGCCAGCTCGCCCACCCTGTTCAACGCCGGCACCGCGCACGAGCAGTTGAGTTCTTGCTACCTGCTCGACTCGCCGGTCGATTCGCTGGAGTCGATCTACGACAAGTACGCCGACGTGGCCAAGCTCAGCAAGTTCGCCGGCGGCATCGGCCTGGCCTATTCGCGGGTACGTTCGCGTGGCTCGCTGATCCGCGGCACCAACGGCCACTCGAATGGTCTGCTGCCGTGGCTGAAGACGCTGGATGCGTCGGTCGCCGCGGTGAACCAGGGCGGCAAGCGCAAGGGCGCGGCCTGCGTCTACCTGGAATCGTGGCACGCCGACATCGAGGATTTCCTGGAACTGCGCGACAACACGGGCGACGACGCGCGCCGCGCGCACAACCTCAACATCGCGAACTGGATTCCCGACGAATTCATGCGCCGGGTCGAGAACGACGGCGGGTGGTCATTGTTCGACCCCAAGGTGGTACCGCACTTTGTCGACAGCTGGGGCGAGGCATTCGATGTTGCGTATCGCAAGGCCGAAGCCGACGGCCTCGCCATGAAAACCGTGAAGGCACGCGAGCTGTACGCGCGCATGATGCGCACGCTGGCGCAGACCGGCAACGGCTGGATGACGTTCAAGGATCGCTGCAACGCCACCAGCAACCAGACGGCCAAACCGGAAAACGTGATCCACCTTTCCAACCTGTGCACCGAGATCCTCGAAGTGAGTTCGGCGACCGAGACGGCGGTGTGCAACCTGGGCTCGGTGAACCTGGCGCGGCACGTCGTCCGCGCCACCGATGGGAGCCATGCGTTCGACTTCGACCAGCTCGTCGCCACCGTGCGCACGGCGGTGCGCCAGCTCAACCGGGTGATCGACCTCAACTACTACCCGATCGAGACCGCGCGCATCGCCAACATCAAGTGGCGCCCGGTCGGACTCGGGGTGATGGGCCTGCAGGACGTGTTCTTCAAGCTGCGGCTGCCGTTCGATTCGGCCGAGGCATTGGCGCTGTCCACGCGCATCGCCGAGGAGATCTACTTCAACGCCCTGTCGCAGTCGTGCGAACTGGCCGAGACCGAAGGCGCACACCCCGGCTTCGCCGAAAGCCGCGCCGCGAACGGCGAGCTGCAGTTCGATCATTGGCCAGGCGCCATGCCGCATGACGATGCACGCTGGAATGCCTTGCGCGAACGGATCAAGCAGCACGGCCTGCGCAACTCGCTGCTGATCGCGATCGCGCCCACCGCCACGATCGCCTCGATCGCCGGCTGCTACGAATGCATCGAGCCGCAGGTATCGAACCTGTTCAAGCGCGAGACGCTGTCCGGCGATTTCCTGCAGGTGAATCGCTATCTGGCCGACGAACTGAAGACGCTGGGACTGTGGACGTCCGACATCCGCGACGCGATCAAGCTGGCGGAAGGTTCGATCCAGGGCATCGCGGCGATCCCCGAACGCCTGCGCCAGATCTACCGCACCGTGTGGGAACTGCCGCAGAAGTCGCTGATCGACCTGGCGGCTTCTCGTGGGGCCTATATCGACCAGAGCCAGTCGCTGAACCTGTTCATGGAAAACCCGAACATCGGCCAGTTGAGCTCGATGTACATGTACGCGTGGAAGGCCGGCATCAAGACCACGTATTACCTGCGCTCGAGGCCGGCCACGAAGATCGCCAAGACCACGGTGTCGGCTGTGCCCAACCAGGCCGAAGCTGCCGCAGCGGTGTTTTGTTCACTCGAGAACCCGGAGTATTGCGAGGCCTGCCAATAGCGCCATGAGGTATCGCGATGAAGCGTTACCGGAATCTCGACGGCCACTCCGGCGTCACCGCGTACGAATGCGGTGACGGCTTCATCCGCGTTCGTTTCGTCAACGGCGAAGTCTACGAATACACCGACGAGGTCACCGGCCGCGAACATGCAGCAACTCGCACGTGCCGGCCGCGGCCTCGCCACCTATGTCAGCCGCTTCGTGCATGACGCCTATGCGCGCAAGCTTTGAATCGAAGGAATTCCATGTCCGCCCAACCCATCCGCAACGCCCACATCCTCGATCCCGGCTTCGAGCTCACCCTGCGCCCGATGCGCTACCCCGACTTCTACGAGATGTACCGCAACGCGATCAAGAACACCTGGACCGTCGAGGAGGTGGATTTCTCGATGGATACGCGCGACCTCAACACGAAGATGTCCGCCGCCGACCGTCACCTGATCCAGCGCCTGGTGGCGTTCTTCGCCACCGGCGACACCATCGTGTCGAACAACCTGGTGCTGAACCTGTACCAGCACATCAACGCGCCGGAAGCGCGCATGTACCTGTCGCGCCAGTTGTACGAGGAAGCGCTGCACGTGCAGTTCTACCTCACCCTGCTGGACACCTATATCCCCGACCCCGCCGAGCGCAACGGCGCGTTCGCGGCAATCGAGACGATTCCGTCGATCCGGCAGAAGGGCGCGTTCTGCTTCAAGTGGATCGACTCGATCCAGGACCTGCGCCGGCTGGAGACGCGCGAGCAGCGCCGCCAGTTCCTGCTCAACCTGATCTGCTTCGCCGCCTGCATCGAGGGGTTGTTCTTCTACGCCGCGTTCGCCTACGTCTACTACCTGCGCTCGCGCGGCCTGCTGCACGGCCTCGCCGCCGGCACCAACTGGGTGTTCCGCGACGAGAGCGGGCACATGGCGTTCGCATTCGACGTCGTGCGCACCGTGCGTGCGCAGGAACCGGAACTGTTCGACGACGCCATGCGCGCGCAGGTCGAGGAGATGATGGAGGACGCGATCGCCTGCGAGACCCAGTTCGCCGAGGACGTGCTGTCCGGCGGCGTCGCCGGCATGTCGGTGAAGGACATGCGCCAGTACCTGGAATACTGCGCCGACCAACGTTTCGCCCAGCTCGACATGCCGAAAAAGTACGGCGCGAAGAACCCGTTCGACTTCATGGACCTGCAGGACGTGCAGGAACTGGCCAACTTCTTCGAGCGCCGCGTCTCGGCCTACCAGGTCGGCGTGCAGGGCGAGGTGGCGTTCGACATGGCGTTCTGAACCGATCCGCAAATCCTTGCGACCGCGGTGAAGAGCCTTCCCCCGGACTGTGCCGGTTTGTCATAAGGCGGGATTAGAATGACGCGCCGATCCGCAGCCAGCAGGCAGCACGCCCTGCAGCTGCGCTCGTCCGAACCGGGGAAAACCATCGACGATCCGATGCCGCCAGGCCCGGTGCCTGGCGACCGGGCACGGCGATTCTCCCCCGCCGCCGTCCACACTCAAGGATCACCGATGACTACTCCCATCCGCGTCAGAGTGCTGCCGTTCGCCATCGCCTCGTTGCTGGCCATGGCGCCGCTCGCTGCCCAGAACATCACCACGTCCGGCGTCAGCGGTCGTGTGCTGGACGCCAATGGCCAGCCCGTGGCGGGCGCCACGGTGACGATCGTGCACCAGCCGACCGGCACCACCAAGGAGGTGACCACCGACGCCGATGGCCGCTACGCGGCGCAAGGGCTGCGCGTGGGCGGTCCGTTCGAGATCTCCGCGACCAAGACCGGCATGGCCGCGGTGGAGCAGAACGACGTGTTCCTGCAGCTGGGCCAGCCCTCGTCGATCAACCTGAGCATGGGCGCCGGCGAGCAGCAGGCGCGCAACCTCGGTGCGGTCACCGTGAGCGCCTCGACCTTGGCGCAGACCTTTTCCTCGGACAACAAGGGGCTGTCGACCAACATCTCGCAGCGCCAGCTGCAGGCGACTCCGCAGGGCAACCGCTCGATCGACGACGTGGTGCGCCTGGACCCGCGCGTCACCGTGACCGACCAGGGCACCGGCGCGATCTCCGCCTCCGGCATGAACAACCGCTACAACAACATCGCCGTCGACGGCGTGACCCAGGGCGATCCGTTCGGCCTGAACGCAAACGGCCTGCCCTACCAGAAGTCGCCGATCTCGCCCGAGACGATCGCCGAATACAACATTTCCACCGCCAACTACGACACGTCTTCCGACGTGGTCGGTGCCGACGTCAACGCGGTGACCAAGTCCGGCACCAACCAGTTCCATGGCGCGGTGTACTACGCCTACCGCAACGCCAACCACCTGGTCGGCGACGCCGGCTGGCTGCCCAGCGACAATCCGGGCTACCACTACAAGGGCTACCAGAAGGACACCACCTACGGCTTCAACGTCGGCGGCCCGATCATCAAGGACAAGCTGTTCTTCTTCATCTCGGCCGAGCACGAGAAGACCACCGGCATCGGCGCCGACTCGGCCAACGGGCTGGACGACTCGCTGGGCAACGGCCCGTCCACCAGCAACAAGGTTTCCCCGGGCGACCTGCAGAAGATCATCGACGCGGCCAAGCAACTGGGCCTGACCCCGGGCACGTTCGGCGGCCCGACCGGACTGACCTACGACGACAAGCGCTACCTCGGCAAGATCGACTGGAACATCACCAACAACCACCGCGCCAGCTTCACCTTCCAGCGCACCAAGGAGTTGTTGCCTGCGGTGGGCGGCAACAGTCCGAACAGCGTGGGCCTGACCAGCTACACCTATACCAAGACGATCACCACCAACAACTACGTCGCCCATCTGTTCGACGACTGGACCGACAGCTTCTCCACCGAAGCCAAGGTCGGCTTCCAGAAGTTCGTCCAGGACACCGCCGCGCCCTGGCAGCAGCCGGCGGTGAACGTGAACCTTTCGCCGACCGGCAAGGGCCCGTCGGTGAACCTGGGCGAGGAGCGCTTCCGCCACTACAACCACATCGATACGAAGAAGTTCAGCGTGTTCCTCGCCGGCACCTATTACGCCGGCGACCATGCGATCAAGGGCGGCATCGATTACCAGAGCAACAAGATCAACAACCTGTTCGGGCAGACCGAATTCGGCCAGTACAACTTCTGGGGCATCGACAACTTCGCCGCCGGCAACTACAACTCGTACATCCTGTTCCACCCGGCGCCCGGCTACACGCTCAACGACATCGCCGGCAAGTGGACGTACAGCCAGTACAGCCCGTTCCTGCAGGACACCTGGCAGGTCAACGAGCAGCTGTCGGTGCAATACGGCGTGCGCGTGGACATCCCGCATTCCAGCGCCCCGCCTGTCTACAACGCCGCGTTCGAACAGGCTTTCGGCTACCCGAACAACTACACGGTGGGCTCGCGCAACCGCGTGGTCGAGCCGCGCCTGTCGTTCAACTACCTGTTCGACAGCAGCTACAAGACCCAGCTGCGCGGCGGCGTCGGCCTGTTCCAGACCTCGCCGCCCACGGTGTGGATGACCAACCCGTACCAGAACAACGGCATCACCCTGCTCTCCTACAACACGTTCGATCCATCGCAGGCGGCATTCAGTCCGGATCCGTTCAACCAGAACATCCCGGCCGGCGGCGGCGCCGGCTCGATCGATACCATCGCCAAGGACTTCCGCCTGCCCACCGTGTGGAAGGCCAGCCTGGCGCTGGACCGCGAATTGCCGTGGTGGGGCCTGACCGCGTCGGCCGAGTACCAGCACATCCAGGTACGCGACGGCATCCTCTACCAGGCGGTGAACTTCGGCGCACCCACTGGCGTGCTGCCGGACGGCCGCGAGCAGTTCTGGAAAACGCCAGGCGAGGCGCCGGTCTCGAAAGACGCACTGGCCAACCAGAACCGCGCCTTCAGCACGCAGTCGACCCTGCTCACCAATACCCGCAAGGGCAAGTCGGACAGCCTCACCCTGGCACTGAACAAGCCCTTCTCGGCAAACTGGTTCGGCAACCTCAGCCTGACCTTCAACCATGCCACCGACGTCGACCCGGGCACCGACACGATCGCCTACAACGGCTACCAGCGCGTCGCCCGCCTGAACCCGAACTCCAACGTCGAGGCCACCTCCAACTACAACGTGGCCAAGACGCTGAAGGCCTCGCTGACCTGGCAGCATGCGTTCTTCGGCGACTACCAGACGCAGGTGTCGGCGTTCTACAGCGGCCACACCGGTACGCCGTACACCTGGGTGTTCAGCAACGACGCCAACGGCGACAGCGTCTCCGGCTGGGATCCGGTCTACATCCCGGCGATCAACGACCCGAAGGTCGCCTACGCCGCGGGCACCAGCCAGCAGCTGATCGACCAGTTCCAGGCCTTCCTCGCCAGCGAGAAGTACCTGAACGCCCACCGCGGGCAGATCGCCAACCGCAACGGCGCCCGCACCGCCTGGGTGAACGAGCTGGACATGAGCTTCTCGCAGGAGCTGCCCGGCATCTTCAAGGGCAACAAGGGCGAGTTGCGCCTGGACGTGTACAACTTCCTCAACCTGCTGAACAAGGACTGGGGCCAGGTGAGCAACACCGGCATCTACCCGACCCGCAACCTCGCCAGCTACGCCGGCGTGAACGCGCAGGGCCAGTACGTGTACACGCTGCCCACCGACAAGAGCGGCAACTACCAGCCGCAGCAGCTGCAGGTCTACGACGGCGGCTTCTACGACCCCAGCCGCGTGGTGTCGCGCTGGTCGGCGATGCTGACGCTGCGCTACACGTTCTGAGCGGCGCGCACGCAGCACGCGAGAACCGGCACTTCGGTGCCGGTTTTTTTTTCGGGCCGCCATCGAGCCCTTCGGCCCGGCATGACCAGCGACCTATTGACTACAGGTGTAGTCATGGCGTACGTTGACTACACTTGTAGTCACGCGGTGCCGCAACCATGCGCAAACCCTCCATCGGCGACCAGGAACTGGCGCTGCTGCATCACATCGACGAATGTGGCTCCGCCTCGGTAGGCGAGGTGGCGGCGAGCTTCGGCGAGCCGCGCGGGCTGGCCCGCTCCACCGTGTTGACCATGATGGAGCGCCTGCGCGGCAAGGGCTATCTCAAACGCCGGCAGCTCAAGGGCATGTTCCGCTACAGCACCGCCACCGGCCCGGGCGAGGTGATGCGCAGCGCCGTGGGCAGCTTCGTCGAGAAGACGCTGAGCGGCTCGGTGTCGCCGTTCGTGGCCTGGATGTCGGAGCGTGCGGAGGTCTCCGATACCGAGCTGGCCGAGCTCGAGGCGCTGGTAACCCAGCTGCAATCGCGGCGCAAGGAGTCGTGAAATGGACGCACTCGACCATCTTTCGGACATCCTGCTGACGCGACTGGTCTGGACGTCCATCCAGGCGGGACTGCTGATCGGCGCCGTCTACCTGGCCGGCCGTTTATGGCCATGCCTGTCCGCGGCGATGCGCTGCATGCTGTGGTGGCTGGTCGGCGCCCAGCTCCTGCTCGGCCTGCTGTGGCACGCGCCACTGGAGCTTCCGCTGCTGTCGCCCACACCGCTCGAAGCGACCGGCCCGGCCGCGCTGCCCGTGGCGTTCTTCGCCACGACGGCGACCGCCCACGCCGCGCTGCCATCGATCGCTTCGCCGGCAACGCCGGCGCTGTCCTGGCGCACCGGCGTCGCCCTGTCGTGGCTGGCCGTCGTGCTGTTGCAGGCGCTGATCGCGCTGCGGCAGTGGCGGCGGGCACGCCGCATGCTGCGCGAATCGCAAGCCCTGCACGACGCCGCACTGCAGATGCTTTGCGCACGCCAAGCGCGGCAGCTCGGCTTGCGCCGCTGCCCGCGGCTGCGCGTCTCGGACGCGATCGTCTCGCCGCAGGTGACCGGCCTGTGGCGGCCCACCGTGCTGCTGCCGGCCGGCCACGCTCTCAGCGCCGACGAAGCAGCGATGGCGATCGCGCACGAACTGGCCCACCTGCGCCGCGGCGACCTGTGGCTGGCGTGGGTGCCGGCGATCGCGCAGTGCCTGTTCTGCTTCCACCCGCTGGTGCGCTGGGCGATGCGCGAATACGCGCTCAACCGCGAATCGGCCTGCGATGCGCAGGTCCTGCGTCAGGACCATGCCGCGCCGCAGGACTACGGCCGCCTGCTGCTGCGCCTCGGCGTGGCGCAACCGATGCACGCCGGCCTCGCCGGCGCTTCCCCGTCCTTCCACAACCTCAAGAGGCGACTGACCATGTTGCAGCAAACCGTGAACCAGCCGCCGTCGCGCACGCGCGGCTGGCTGCTCGTCGCACTGATCGCCCTCGTCGGCGTGTTGCCCTATCGCGTGACGGCGGCCGGCGCGGACAGCGCCCCCGCCTCGCCGGCTTCCACGCAGGCAAGCCTGCTGCCGCCACCACCCCCGCCACCGCCGGCCCCTCCGGCGGCACCACTTCCCGCCGTTCCTGCCGTGCCGCCGGCACCACCGCCGCCACCACCGCCACCACCCGCCCCGCCGCACGACGTCAGTGGCCTGCGCGCCCACTACGCCAACGTCGCCATCCACACCGACGCCAGCGAAGGCTTCGCGTTGCTCGATGGCGATGCGGCCATCGTCAACGGCAGCGACGTCGACCTCGCCGCCGCGAAGCGCCTGCAGCGGGACGGCAAGCCCATGATGTGGTTTCGCCGAGGCGACAAGGCCTACCTGATCGACGATCCCGCCTACGTGCAACGCGCCAAGGCCGCCTACGCGCCGGTCGACGCGCTGGCCAAGCAACAAGGCGAACTGGGTGGCAAGCAGGGCGCGCTCGGCGGCAAACAGGGAGCCCTGGGCGCGCAGCAGGGCGCGCTGGGCGCCAGGCAAGGGCAGCTCGCCGGCCAGCGCGCGATGCTGGCCAGCCGGCAAGCCATGCTCGCCGCGCCATCCAGCCAGGATGAACGCTCCGCGGAAACGCAGGCGAACCGTACCAGGCTGGAAGCCAGCGAGCAGGAACTCGATCGGCAGCAGGAAAAGCTCAGTCAGCAACAGTCGGCGCTGGGCCGGCAGCAGGCCGAACTGGGCAAGCAGCAGGAAGCGCTCGGCGCGCAACAGGAAGCACTAGGCAAGCGCCAGGAACAGGCCACCAGCCAGGCCAGTCAGCAGATCGGCAAGCTGCTCGACGAAGCGATCGCCAAAGGTGTCGCGAAGCCGACCAGCCTGCGCTGAGGGGAACCTCGGAGCCTCCTCCCCTGACCTCCAGCAAGACCCAACGCATCGCCTTGCTCCCTCCCCTGCTCGCAGGGGAGGGCTGGGGTGGGGTCGCTCTTCATCAAGCCCAAGATCAAGAGCGTCACCCCCTCCTGTCCTCCCCCTGCTGCGCAGGGGGAGGAACCGGGCGTGTTGCTTCTACTTCCACCCCGCAAGCGAAGAGGGACAAAGACAGCGGTATCTCACATAACTCGCAACCGCTCAGCGCCAGGGCCACGCCTTCAACTGGTATTCGTGCGGCGGTGTATTGCCGGCCAGATGCTGCACGAAATAGTCCCAGCGCCGGCGGGTGGCGTACGGAGTGGCCTCGGCGTAGCCGTGGTGGACGTTCGGGATCAGCAGCAGGTCGAAATCCTTGTTCGCCTTGATCAGCGCGTCGGCTACCAACAGCGTCTGGTAGGGCGGCACGTTGTCGTCCATCGTGCCGTGCACCAGCATCAGCCGTCCCTTGAGGTTCTTCGCGAAACTCTGGTTGGCCTGGGCGTCGTAGTTGGTCTTGCCGTCCTTGTCGGTGACCAGCAGGCCCTGCCATTTTTCGGCCCAGTCGTCTTCGTAGTTGCGGTTGTCGTGGTTGCCGCTTTCGGCCCAGCCGACCTTGAAGAAGTCCGGGTAGTGGAACATCGCGGCCGCGGTGGCGTTGCCGCCGCCGGAGTGGCCCCAGATGCCCACGCGGTCGAGGTCGATCCACGGATACTTCTTGCCGAGTTCCTTCAGGCCAAGCACCTGGTCAGGCAGGGTGTTGTCCTCGACATGCTCGAAGTAGGCGTCGTGGAAGGCTTTCGAACGCCACGGCGTGCCCATGCCGTCGAGCGCGATCACGATGAAGCCGAGTTCCGCCATCGCCTGGTGGTCGGCGCGCGCGGAGGAGAAGCTGCGCCCGCGCACCGAGCCGGTCTGCGGGCCCGGGTAGATGTAGTCGATGATCGGGTATTTCTTCGAGGGGTCGAAGTTCGTCGGCTTGAACATCATGCCGTACAGGTCGGTCTTGCCGTCGCGACCCTTCACCGTGAACGGGATCGGCGGCACCCAGCCGGCGGCCTTCAGCCGCGAGATGTCGGCAGTGGCCACGCTGGCCAGCTTGCGGCCGTCGTCCGCGCTGCGCAGCACGGTGACCGGCGGCGTGGTCGGGGTGGAATACGCATCGACGAAGGACTTGCCGTCCGGCGACAGCGTGACGGTGTGGTCGGCCGCTTCCGGCGTCAGCAGCACCGGCTTGCCGCCGTCCAGGCCGACCTTGAAGAACTGCTGGTAGTACGGGTTCACGCCCGCCGTGCGGCCGACGCCGCGGAACCACACCGTGCGCGTCTTCGGATCGACCTTCAGCACCTCGGTGACGTTGCCGTCGCCCTTGGTGATCGCGCGCTTGAGCTTGCCGCTGGTGAGGTCGTACAGGTACAGGTTGCCCCAGTTGTTGCGCTCGCTGAACCAGATCGCCTCGTTCGTCTCGGGCAGGTAGCGCCAGTTCACCGCGCCGTTGCCGCTCTCGTAGTAGGTCGGCACCACTTCCTCGAACACCGTGCGCACCTTGCCGGTGCTCGCGTCGGCGATGCGGAACCACTCGTGCTTGTGGTCGCGCGAGGTGGAAACGAAGGCGAGGGTCTTGCCGTCGGCCGCCCACTTCACGTCGTCCCAGCCGCCGTCGGGGCCGCAGCTGACGTCGTCGCACAGGGTGGAGCGATGCTGGTCCGGTGGCATCTGCAGGCGCAGCACCTTCTTCGCGGCCACGTCGACGATGACGCGCTCGATCATCGTCACGTCCTTGTCGCCGACCAGCGGGTACTTCCACTTCTCCAGCTTCGGATGGCCGACGTTGGTGCTGACCAGGTACATCTCGCCGGTCTTGCGCTGGTCCTGCTGGAACGTGGCGATCCGCTTCGAATCCGGCGACCACTCCACGATCGCGTTGTCGGTGTGCTTCCAGCCGGCGTTGTCGGTGGCGTAGCCGAAGTTCTCCACGCCGTCGGTGGTGAGCTGGGTCTCCTTGCCGCTGGCGACGTCGCGCAGCCACAGGTTCCAGTCGCGGATGAACACCTCGCTCTTCTTGTCCGGCGACAGCGCGCCCGGCTCCTTGCCGGTCTTCACCAGCGAGGCGCGGTCGACGCAGCTGGCCTCGGCGGCGGCGAGGTCGCACACGTAGTGCTTGCTGCGCACGGCGATGTCGACCCGCCCGTCCGGTCGCACCTCGTAGCCGGTCACCGGCAACTTCTTCGCATCGACCGGCTTGCCGCCGGCCTTGCCCAGCGCGGCGGCCAGCTTTGCCTGGTCGAACAGCGGCGCGGTCTTGCCGCTGGCCGCATCCATGCGCACGAAGTGATCGCCGCCGGCATCGTGGTCGACATACCAGAAGTGGCCGTCGTCCAGCCATTCGACCTTCTGCACCGCGTGGTCGACCAGCGGCGCGGTGTTGTAGCTCATGAAGCGTTCCGCCCGCGCGTAGTCGTTCGCGCTCAACGTACGTCCCTGCGCGGCGACGCCGGCGGACAACGTTCCCATGACCAGCGCGCCAAGCACGCGCGAACTGTTGATCTTCAAGCCCATGTTGCGTTCCCCTTGCGAAAGCGGATTTCTATGGTTGCCGACCCTGGCCCAGATGCACCCGAACACCCGATGCTAACGTGAGCATGACCGATGGCACCCCTGCCATTGGTCCCGATGACCCCGTCCATGCCGCAAAATGCGCCACCGCATGGACAGCATGCAACCTGCCCCGTCCACCCACAGAAGCGACCCCGATGCCCCCTGCCCCGATCGAAGCCCGCCTGCTGGAGATGGTTTTCCCCGACCACACCAATCACCTCGGCACCCTGTTCGGCGGCCAGGCGCTGGCGTGGATGGACAAGGCCGCCTTCATCGTGGCCTCGCGCTACGCACGGCGCACCGTGGTCACCGCACGCTCGGAGGAGGTGAACTTCCGCGTGCCGGTGCGTACCGGCCAGCTGGTCGAACTGGTCGCCAGCGTGGTCAAGGTCGGCCGCAGCTCGATGCACGTCGAGGTGGAAATGACCGCCGAGGACCCGCTCAGCGGCGACCGCCGGGTCTGCACCACCGGCCGCTTCGTGATGATCGCGCTGGATTCCAACGGCTCGCCCACGGCGATCCCCGCGCTGCCGGATGCCGCCGGCTGAACACCGGCGCAGGCCCTGCTTGACGGGCCTGCGCCGGCCGTCGCACGCTGCGGCCTCCGTGTTCCCGGAGCCGCGTCATGCCGCAGCGCCTCAGAATCATCGGCAATTACCTCTCGCCCTATGTGCGCAAGGTACTGGTATGCCTCGAGTTGAAAGGGCTGGAATACGAGGTCGACCCGATCGCGCCGTTCGTCGGCAACGACGAGTTCACCCGGCTCAGCCCGCTGCGCCGCGTGCCCGTGCTGGTCGATGGCGAACTGGTGCTCAGCGACTCCTCGGTGATCTGCCAGTACCTGGAAGACCAGCAGCCCACGCCGTCGGTCTATCCGCGCGACATCGCCGACCGCGCCCGCGCCCGCTGGCTGGAGGAATACGCCGACACGCGGCTGGCCGACGGGCTGATCTGGCGGCTGTTCCACCAACTCGCGATCAAGCGCCACGTCTTCGGCGAGGCGCCCAACGAGGCCGTGGTGCAGCATGCGCGCGAAGTGGAGATTCCCGCCGCGCTCGACTACCTGGAACGCCAGCTGCCGGACGAAGGCTTCGTGTTCGGCACACTGTCGATCGCCGACATCAGCCTCGCCAGCTTCTTCCGCACCGCCTCGTTCGTGCGTTACGCGATCGACGCCGAACGCTGGCCGCGGATGGCCGCGCTGGTGGCGCAGGTGCAGGCGCTGCCGGTGTTCCAGAAACTGGCCGGCTTCGAGGACTGCATGCTGCGCCTGCCCTTGGCCGAGCAGCGCGGCGCCCTGATCACCGCCGGCGCGCCGCTGACCAGCGACACCCTGGGCACCAGCGCACCGCGCCCCGGCCCGCCGCGCGCGTCCTGATCGCTCCCTTCCCTATGCAAAGCAGGCGGAGGGGTTCGCTCTTGATCTTCAGCTCCTCGCCGGCCCGGGCAATCCCACCCGGGTGCGCAGGGAGAGGAGCGTCAGGGTCTCAGCGCTGCCCCGTCGTCAGTTCCACCAGCCAGTCCACGAACACCCGTAGCCGTGCCGGCATCTGCCGCTGCTGCGGGTACAGGATGGTCATCGGCAGCGACGGCGGCGGGTGTGCCGGCAGCAGTTCGCGCAGCCGGCCGCTCTTCAGTGCCTCGCCGATGCGATAACGCGGCATCTGCGCGATGCCCAGGCCCGCTTCGCAGCAGCCGAGGTAGGCATCCACGCCGCTGACGCTGACGCAGCCGGGCAGCACGACTTCGCGCCGCTTGCGGCCGACCATGAATTCCAGCGGCTCGGCACGATGGGTGGTCGGCGAAACCCAGTTCACCGCCAGGTGGCCGTCCTGCAGTGCGGCCAGCGAATCGGGCAGGCCATGCCGGCGCACGTAGGCGGCGCTGGCCACGGTGACTTGCTCCAGCACGCCCACACGGCGGCCGACCATGCCCGAATCGCCCAGTTCCCCAATGCGCAGCACGCAATCCACACCCTCGCGCACCAGATCGACGAAGCGGTCGCCGGTGCCAATGTCGAGCTGGATCTGCGGATAACGCGCGAAGAAATCGCGCAACGCCGGAATCACCAGCAGACGCGCCAGCGTCGCCGGCAGGTCGATCCGCAGGCGGCCCTTCGGCTGCACCAGCGCTTCGCGGAAATCGGCCTCGACTTCGTCCATGTCGGCCAGCAATCGCACGCAATGGCCGTAATAGGTTTCGCCATCGCGGGTACTGCGCACGCGACGGGTGGTTCGCTGCAACAGCTGCGCGCCCAGCCGCGCTTCCAGCCGCTTGATCGCATGGGTCACGGTGGCGCGCGGCAAATTCAGGTCGTCCGCGGCGGCAGTGAAACTGCCCAGTTCGACGATCCGCGTGTACAGCCGCATGGCTTGAAGACGGTCCATGACGATTGTTGTTCAAGATTGAATGGTGATGACCATTATTGAATATTTATCCGGCCACCGTCACGGCGCACCATGCACCCATCCTCACCACCGGAGCAATACCATGCAGACCCGTACTCTCGGCCACAATGGTCCGGTCGTCTCCGCCCTCGGCCTCGGCTGCATGGGCATGAGCGCGTTCTACGGCCAGCACGACGACGCCGAATCGATCGCCACCATCCACCACGCACTGGACCGCGGCCTCAACCTGCTCGACACCGCCGACATGTACGGCCCGCACACCAACGAGGTGCTGGTAGGCAAGGCGATCAAGGGCCGCCGCCAGCAGGCCTTCGTCGCCACCAAGTTCGGCATCGTGCGCGACCCGGACGACCCGCAGGCGCGCGGCGTCAACGGCCGCCCGGAGTACGTGCGCGCGGCCTGCGACGCCAGCCTGCAGCGGCTCGGCATCGATACCATCGACCTGTACTACCAGCATCGCGTCGACCCGGGCGTGCCGATCGAGGAGACCGTCGGTGCGATGGCCGAACTGGTTGCCGCCGGCAAGGTGCGCTACCTCGGCCTGAGCGAGGCCTCCGGCGCCACGCTGGAACGTGCGTACAAGGTGCACCCGATCGCCGCGTTGCAAAGCGAGTTCTCGCTGTGGACGCGCGACCCGCAAACGAACGGCATGCTCGCCACCTGCCGCAAACTCGGCGTCAGCCTGGTCGCCTATTCGCCGCTGGGCCGCGGCTTCCTCACCGGCGCGATCCGCTCGCCGGACGATTTCGACGCCGACGACTACCGCCGCGGCAGCCCGCGTTTCATGGGCGACAACTTCACCCGCAACCTGCAACTGGTCGAACAGGTGAAAACGCTGGCCGCCGACAAGGGCTGCTCGCCCGCGCAGCTGGCGCTGGCCTGGGTGCTGGCGCAGGACGAGGACGTGCTGGCCATCCCCGGCACACGCAAACGCAGCCGGCTGGACGAAAACCTCGGTGCGCTCGACGTGCGGCTGAGCGCCGCCGAACTCGCGGCGATCGACGCGGTGTTTCCTCCCGACGCCGCCGCCGGCAATCGCTACGCCGACGCGATGATGCACATGGTGAACATGTAACGCCGTGCACCCTCCCCTGCTGTGCAGGGGAGGGTTGGGGTGGGGTGCTTTTGACTTTGCGGCAACTCGGAGCAACCCCCTCCCAACCTCCCCCTGCACGCAGGGGGAGGAGCTAAGGGCCGAAGCGGAAGAACAGCTAAACTGCGCGGCATGAGCACCCCCGAACACTCCCCGCTCGGCAAGGACACCGTCTACGCCGACCGCTACGATCCGCGCCTGCTGTTTCCGATCCCGCGCGCGGACAAGCGCGCCGAGATCGGCGTGGCCGAAACGCTGCCGTTCCATGGCGTGGACATCTGGAACGCCTACGAGCTGTCGTGGCTCGACCTGCGCGGCAAGCCGCAGGTGGCGCTGGCCGAGTTCCATGTGCCGGCGTCCTCGCCGCACATCATCGAATCGAAGTCGTTCAAGCTGTACCTCAACGGCTTCGCGCAGGAGCGCATCGCGGACGCCGCGACGCTGTCCGCCACCCTGATGCACGACCTGTCCGCGGCGGCCGGCGCGGTGATCAACGTGCAATTGCGCGACGCATGCGCCGCTGCGCTTCCCGTCATCGACCTGGATGGACGCCTGCTCGACGACCAGGACATCGCCATCGACCACTACGGCCCGCCGAACGCCGATTTCCTGCAGGCCGACATCGCCGCCACGCCGGTGGCGGAAACCCTGGTCTCGCACCTGCTGCGCTCGAACTGCCCGGTCACCGGACAACCCGACTGGGGCAGCGTGCAGATCGCCTACCATGGCGCGCCGATCGACCACGCCGGCCTGCTGCGCTACCTGGTCTCGTTCCGCACCCACAACGAATTCCACGAGCAATGCGTGGAACGCATCTTCGTCGACCTGACGCAGCGCTGCGCGCCGCGGCAGCTCAGCGTGTACGCGCGCTACACCCGCCGCGGCGGGCTGGACATCAACCCGTTCCGCAGCAGCACGCCGGCCACGCCCGACAATCCGCGCACGGTTCGGCAGTAGCGCCACGCGTCGTCGCCGCGTGAAAGTCCGGACCCGGCGATTTCCGCCGGTAATCGGCGCTTCAGATCGGTGGCGCTAGCCTCGATGTCCTGACCCACGGCCAAGGAGCGGCCTGCCACGTCATCGACACCGGAGTTCCCATGACACGATCCATGCGTTTCACCGTGCTGTACAGCGCCACCGTGGCCGGCCTGCTGCTGCTCGGCGGCTGCGGCAAGAACGAACCGGCGCCGGCCGGTACGCCGGCCCCGGCCAGCACCGCACCGGCGTCAGCGACGACGGCGCCCGCACCTGCCGGCACAGCGGCAGCGTTGCCGCCTGCCGGCGCAGCCCCGGCCGGTACGGCCAGCGTGGCGAGCGCCGCCTCGGTGGCAGCACCGGCCGCCACACCCGCGCCGCTCACGGTAGCCAAGCTGACCCTGGGCAGCGCGGTGAACGCCGAGCACCAGGTAACCCGCGCCAGCAACAGCTTCGCCACCAACGACAAGACCATCTACGCCAGCGTCGCCACCGAAGGCAGCAGCGGCGGCGCCACGCTCAACGCGAAGTGGAGCTACCTGGAAGGCCAGGGCCAGCTGGTCAGCAGCATCAGCCAGTCGATCGCCACCGACGGCCCCGCCGTCACCACGTTCAAGGTGCAGAACCCCGACCTGTGGCCGGAAGGCAAGTACAAGGTCGAGATCTCGCTCGACGGCAAACCGGTGGCGAAGCAGGATTTCGCGATCAGGAAGAGCTGACTTCGCTCGATCCGGCATGCATGCAAAAAGGCGCCTGGCAGGCGCCTTTTTGCATGGTTCAGCGCCCGTCCAGCGCCTTGCGCCCGATCGCCGGATCGTCGGTGAAGAACGCATCGATGCCGGTGGCGAGGTAGCGGCGGATCTCGGCGATGGCACCGGCTTGGTTGACGTGGCGCGGGTCGGCGCCCTGCCACAGGTCGGGCGGCAGGAAATGGTTCTCGGGACGGAAGGTGTACGGGTGCACCTCGAGGCCGGCAGCATGCGCGTCGTGCACCAGGCTGGTGGGCGCGCCGAGCGTGCGGTTGGACGCCAGCGGGATGATCGCGCGGATGTTCGGCCCGATCGCATCCGCATAACCGGCGATCCCGCGCAGCCCGGCCGGCGTCATCATCTGCGCATAGGTCAGCTTGCCGCCTGCAGCAGCCACGTCGTACGGCTGCTCCACCGCGTCGCCGAGCAGCTGCAGCAGGCGGATATGGCCGTGCATGCCGTCGGCGAGCTTGCCGCGCAGGTATTTCAGGTTGCCGACCTCGAACGACTGGATCTCCACCGGCGCGCTGCAGGTGTAGACGTGCGCAGCCAGCGTGGCAAGCAGCCTGTCCTCCATCGGCAGACCGATCTTGCGGAAATACGTGCCGTGCTTGATCTCCGGGATGATCCCGATCACGTGCCCGCGTGCCTTCGATTCGGCGGCGACGAGGTCGATGACCTCGTCCAGCGTGGCGATCTGGAACTGGCCGTCGTACCGCGTGCTGCGCAGCTTCGGCAGCCGCTCGCGTGCGCGCAGTGTCTTCAGCTCGGCCAGGCTGAAGTCCTCGCTGAACCAGCCGGTTACTTGCCTGCCATCGATCAGCTTGCCGGTCCTGCGCGCGGCGAACTCGGGATGGTCGGCCACGTCGGTGGTGCTGCCGATTTCGTTCTCGTGGCGCGCCACCAGCACGCCATCCTTCGTCATCACCAGGTCCGGCTCGACGAAGTCGGCGCCGTCGGCGATCGCCTTCGCATACGAAGCCAGCGTGTGCTCCGGGCGCAGCGCGCTGGCGCCGCGATGGCCGATCACCAGCACCCTGGCGGCAAGCGGTTTCTCGGCGGCAGCGGTGGCAGGCGTGGGCATTCCACGAAGCATAAAGGAACGTGGCGGACGCGCAGCGACGCCCTGGCGCATAACGCCATGGGACATGCAGATGCCACAGGAAAATGGTGCGCCCGGCGGGATTCGAACCCACGACCTGCCTTCGGAGGGCAGTCTCCGAGTTCCATTTTATAAAATTTAGATTGACGTAAAATTGTCTTATCGTGCATCAAATCTTTGTTTCTACAATGAATTAAATATCAGCAAATCTATGTATTTGCACGATTAGTATCGATAAACATCACTTGACGACATGTACATCTTGCGAAATTATTGGCACATGCACCACCCTCAGAGTGAGTAATGGCCGGTCGGAGACAGGGGAAAGAAACCACGCCAATGAACATGGTTCAGGCATTCAAGCCTGCCACCTTCCTGATGGGCTTGGAAACACCTCTACCATCTTGGGAGCCGGCGCTCGCCAAGGCCCTCGACAAAATCCTGTCATGCCCTCCGGCCGGCGTCAGCGCTTTCCGCCGCACCGCTGCCTATGCGGCTGAGTATGGCCAGAGACTGAAAGATGAATCCGTCGGCGCCGTCTCGGTAAAGACCGAGGGTCGCTTTGAGAGCCACCCCCTTCCCGTAACGATCCTAAACAACCGGCCCAATGGCTCAGACGGCTGCTTAGATGCCACTCTGCTTTGGCTGCTTCTGGAGATGCACCTGTGGGGCATCCATGCCGATTCAGTCAAGTCCTTGGCAAGCTCAATCCGAGGACTAACTGCAGCATCCTCTCAAAAGAAGCTTCCCGGGACGATTGGGGAATGCGATGGCTTGGTCCATCTGATACGAAAGCTGCAAACACTTAAGTCGTCACCGGTGATTCCAGGCAAGGTGACTGGCCACAGAGATTTTGACACCCTGTGGAAAAACAGCCTGGAGGCCATCTGCCACAGCCTGCTGCAGCAATCCACGGTAGATACCGAACCGGATGAAGAAGCCAGCGGCGGACACCTCCTCGGGGATCCACTTGTCGAGCCAGCGAGCCCTGCCTCAACGGAAGCGGCAGAGGACCCGGAAGAGGGTCCTTTTCATTCCATGGCTGCCATCGCGCCGGACAAGACGCCCCCCAGTGCATGGGGACGACTTGCGGAAGCCTCTGGAAAGGAACTCTACCGGCGGTCTAGCCCGGATCTTTTGCGTGACCCGGAAACCGTGGCACCAAGCGCGCTCCTGGCCAGGGAATGGCGCAACGCGTTGGTGCTGGTACAACAAGGATGGAAAGCATCGAACGCAACCATCGCGGAGGCCGGCCTGCTTCGTCTTCTGGCCATCGAAACGGGCTTGGTCGAACGCGAAGCGATCTCGGCAGCCTTTGGCAACCGGAGCACCGAAGGTGGGATAGCCGTCATCGACCTCCATGCCCGCGCACTGCGGCGGCCAGAGCGTCGCCCTCAGTATGCTTTTACACCAAAGCCAGGCGATCCAGCATGGCTCGCGACAGGTGGGGACATTCTCTTCCCGCTATCCCGCGGGGCAGTGGCGGCCGCCATTCAAGTACGCCGGTTGCGCAGACGGAATATCGCCATACAGCCCACTTCGCTTCTGGTCGCTTCCACCTCAGGACAGAGCAGCCTACGAAAGGCGTTGAATGGTGGCGACTCAGCGCCCGCACCAGCAAGTGCCTGCAGGCTCCGGTTGGCAGCAACACTTGCCGAAAATCTTGGCCCGGATGCCGCGCAAGACGCGTTCGGCGACACGTTTGGAATGGCTTCGTCCCCGACCTTCTACAGCACTTTCCAAGCGTCTGACATCGCGAGATGCATCACACAGGCGAATCACGCTTTCACCAAACAGGACACCCCATCTCCCCGGTGCATCCAAGCATGTGACCACCATATTGGTTCTCGCGCACGACCAATAACGCAACCTTACTCAGACGCATGGGACATGCTCGGGGTTTCGACGACCCCACATCGGGGGCGCCCTGCCCGGAAAGACATTTTCGAATCCTTGCGTCGCAAGCGCGATGCACTGGCAGTCCACCTCTTGCTGGCCATTGGCCACCGGCCCAACCCGTTTCTGGCAGACATCCGATTGCCGGACTTCATTCCAAGGGCGGCGCTGGTTGTCCTTTTCGACAAACGGGTAGATCCAGCGCATGCCACCCGCATTGCATGCACGGGCTGGCGATTTGTTGGTGCGCTGGAAAATTACGTCATCGAACTCCGTCGCATCGCCCGCGACCCGGATCTAGGGCAAGCACAAAAGCTCGCAAGATCAATCCTGCGGGGCGAAGCCTCTATCTTCTCCATCCCTACCGCGGCGGGAAGGCTGGAGGATCTTGGTGTAATGGAGTTGATGGCGATGCTGCCGCAACCGTGGGCATCCAAACCAAACCTTCATCGCCATGGCCTGTGCCAAGCATTGATCGAGCGCGGAGTCGACCCGGAACTCAGATACTTCCAACTTGGGTGGCTGGCATGCGATGTACATGCGACCTCCGACGCCGCGCCCTATCCACCGGTGAATCTAGGGATTGAGCTTGCCGGCATCATTGACTCGTGGCTGCAGGAAGTCGGCTGGCTGGGTGGAAACCATCCCATCCATCCAGAATCCATCCTGATGTCCGGAAAGCTCAGGGACTGGGGTGTGGAGCGGAAGTTGCTGCAAACGGAAGTCGAAAACAGAGTCCGGGCCTTGAGGGCTGAACTGGCCGAGAAACGGCATACCGAGACGCCCAAGGTACTTGCCGAACTGGGCAAGCAGGTTGCCAAACTGCTCCCCGAATGGCAGCTCGCCAAGGAGAAAGGGCGGCCGGTTCTCGTCGCCCCCACGATATCCGCCGAAGGCGGCGACCTGCCTGTGATTGGCGAAGCGACTGTTCGTGCAATTTTGGCCCCCTTCGGCGATTTCGGCGCGATGCAGGAATATATCGCACGCCGTGAGCTTGCCAGCCTGTTGACCAAAGCAGTGAAGGCAAAGAAATGCCGCGCCTACATCCCCGCCGTGCAGGTGCTGTCGACTTCGCGTATTTCGAGTCCTTTCATCCGCAACCTCGGTTGCGCCGTGGAACAGTCTTGCCTCTTGCGGGCAAGGATCCTGGAATGCGCAAAACAACTCGAAGATCTCGAGGAAACAGAGAAAGCCACGCAACTGGCGGTGTTGACGATCTGGTCGATCGCCGCCAACACACCCTATCGCGACCTGGAACGCGCCAGCAGTCTGGTCAACAGGCTCACCGAGCGCGCACATGCCAAAAATGAGGACTGGTTGCTGCGTGTGCCATCGTCCAATGGCCACGCCATCCTGTCCGGGGAGTCGGCAATCCTGCTGCAGCGATTGATGGGCACCGAAGGCTGGGAGTTGGCCGTCAAGAATGTCACAGCCGGCGGCCCATCATTACTGGGCAAGTTCGTAAAAACGAAGTTGCCTGAGCTTTGCCCTGAAGACCTGTCTGCCACAGAAGCCGCCAATCAGATGTGCAGCGCCTTGGTGACGGCCGGGACGATCGAACTGGAAGGCCCGTCCAGGCTGATCATGGATCTGCTCGTGATTCCAGCAACCACGCCTGCGACGAGGGCCGCATCGATGGCCGATCGAGTTACCGTGGCCGGAGAAAACATAAACACGGGAGGCGTGGATCCAACAGAGGAGCAGGAAGCGGCTGCCGAAAACCATCGCCCCAATCCTTCCCATCGCCCCATGCGGCGCATTGATGATTTGATGCGCATGTTTAATCCCGATTACAACGACGATATCGGTGGAAAACCGGCCTTGCCCGCCGAACACCGCGTGCGCCAACTGCTGCCCTTGGTCAATGAACGCCTGGAAAAGCTGGGCGGACTACCTACGTTGTGCCTGCTGGCCTTGGAGTACGTTCAGCACTTGATGACCCGGGGCGGCCCCCGCACCACGGCAGGAATGAAGATCAGCACGATCTACAAGATCTACCACCATATATCGCCTGCATTGCGCGCCGTGTCCCCAGAGCAAGACATGGAACTCCTGACAGAAGAAGAACTGACAGGCATCCTGATGGCATCGTTTGCCATGGCACGCCGCAGGTCGAGCGCGGATGCTCTCGCCTCCATCCGGTCTTTCATCGAATTCTCGGCACTACGCTACGACATCGCGATTCCCGACTGGAATCTATTGGGTATCCAGGCCGGTGAACGCATCCTTGGCAAGGATCCAGCCCTTGTTTCAGACGATGAAGCTGAACGCGTCATCAGCGAGCTCCAGGAGAATGTTGAGGCGCTATCTGGTGGCAACCACGATCCGCAGGAGCGCAGGTGCCGTGAACTGCAGTTCATTGGGGCTCTGATCATGGAGTCCTCCGCAGCTCGCCCAAGGTCGATCCATGGTCTGACACTCGCGGACATTCATATGTATGGCGACGTCCACTTCATCCACCTGCGCACCCGCGGGCGATACGCCTCGATCAAGACAACCACATCGGCAGGCTTCATCCGTCTTGAGGGCGAAATCTGGCACAAGCGTTCCGGATGGGTTGCCCGATGGCTAGAAGCACAGCAAAGCGCCTTTAGCCTGGACGCATGGAGTGAGGTTCCGTTGTTCCAGATGCCAGGCCAGCCCTTGGGAATCCGTTACCCAATCAGGAATATCTTCGATCGGATAGGAGAGCTTGCCCGATGGTCCACACAGCAACCGCATGGGCGAGCCTATTGGTTCAGGAAGCGACGCGTTGCGTGTCGTCATCGAGCCGTTGCGCGCCCTGATGCCCGGGCCCGCGATGTTGGCCGTGCGATGAAAGCGAACGGCCATGTACTGCTCGTTACTCCTCTCGGACATTACGTAGGCGAGTTGATGGCAATCGCACCGCCACACCTCAGCAACGAAACAACTACAAGATCGGTTGCAAGCAATCTTTCCGGCTTGAACCCAAGTCTCCTGGATCAGCGCTGGCGCAGCAAAGCTGAAAATGGCGCCAGCCTCAAATCCGTCTCGTGCGAAGCGCGGATGGCCTCAATACTTGCGTTGCCAATACCAAGGTGGAATGCCCCGCCATTATCTGAGCCGCCTGCTTACCAACCATTCCGTGATCAATTGAGCTGGAAGTCCATCGGCGACGTCATGTCACAACTGGCTGAGAGCCTTCCGCCCGAGACCATCGGCAAAAAGCTCGGTATAGAGGTGCACCAGATTGAGGCCATCAAAGCCAGGTGCGGAGAGCTCGGGCGTAGAACGGGATTGGAACTCGGCACAGACACCAGCCAACTCCACAGGCCACGCTCAACCCGGTTCGCGGCACAGATGGAAAAACTTCTTGTTGCCGAAGACGACCGCTTGTCAGGTGTTGCGGATGAGTGGGTCCGTTACGCACACGCATGTCGCCCAGAGGATCGCTGCGCGCTCTACAACGAAGCCCACATATCGACCTTGCGCGGCCTGATGGCGGAATGCGGTCTCTCCCTGGAGGAACAAGCTGGCAAGGGAGGGTTGCAGCTTTTTAAGCCAAAGGGCGATGATCGTGGTGCTCACTATGGTGTCTGGTCGACCCTAAAATGGACGCTGACGGTGGCTTGGGTCGCCACCCTCAATATCGAAGATTGATGGGTGAGGACCTCGTCCAAATCAAGAATGGATGACAAGCATCGATTAGCCACCATCCAAATCCCCGAAACACCCCCAGTTAAACAGGGGGAATCGAGCCCAAGAAGAAGCGAATTGTCATCTATATATATGTCGGCCGAGGTTTAGTGGTCGACATATGTCGCCCGCTCGGCATAGGAACCGAGCACGATGACTTCACGCCAAGCGCCGAAACCCACTGTTCGCAAAGCTCCAGAATTTGCGGCCAGGTACCTCTTGAACTATCCCGCACCAAAAGTCAGAAACGATGAACAAGCCAACCTGATCGAGGATCCAGATGCACTGGCAGCCGTCGAAGAGCTTGGCTGCGCTCTGAACAATTTACTCAAACCCATCGGATATGTGGGGAACATCCTCGCATGCCCCGGCAAGTACATGCTCGAGGTGTACATCGATCCCTCCAAATGCGGCCATATCGAAAAGCCCGAAGCGTATGTTTCATCGTTGATTCAAAAGTTGAGCCAGAACTGTAAAGCCCTCGATCAAAATGCCCATAATCCAAAACCGAAGTCGGCGGCCGAACTAGGAGTCCGCGACAACGAATTAAAATTCATTGGCATCCTTGCAAAAGCAAAGGAGGCAGTGGATTCCGTCACCATCACGCAGATCGACAGTAACTTCGTAGCCATAATCCGATCACCTAGCATGGATGCGATCGACGCCCTGCCGAGAAATAAAACGGCGCATCAAGGCATTGACGGGAGAGTGACGGGCTTGGGCATCGGCGATGAGCGCGGGACGAGGATAGAAATAAACCAAAAACTGATGGTGTTCGTTCCCGGCCTTTCCATGGACGATGCGTTTTCACGTCTTCGCGCTGAACGCCACCTGCGCGGAACCATGCGAAGAGACGGAATCCTCTTAATGGAAACATGGGAATTCCATGACGGAGGGTCGGGCACAGGTGTTACTGAAGATCTCTGGGGGACTCTGGCGCATTGATATAGCGGCGTATGTCGATGTGACAAATCCCGTGACATGCGGCCGCGAAGAGACGATATCGCTTGCCCAGGTTTGCTATGAACTTAGGGCTTCCGTCTTTTTCCGCCGCGTCCTGCGCACACCGTTGAATTTGATCAACTGTGATGGGGTCGCCGGCACACTGATCAGCTTCGAATCCAACGGCCACAACCGGCCAAGAGCGGGCGTTGACGAACGGCGGCTTTTAGGCCTCTCCGCGATATTGGATCGCTTGCGTCTGGTTTCGTCCGCAATGCGGCAAGCTCCCGAAGCAAAAGTACGGGTTCTTCTTCCATACCTCCGCGGCAACGTATGTCCCCTTGACCCTCAGCGCATCACTCAGATGGCCAAGCCGAAGCTGGGACGCGAGGGAGCCGACGTCGAGCACTACCTGAGGTGAGTGGTCGGTCGAATCTGGCGCGGCTACGCGGGAGCGCAGATTGGCAAGATCATCCATGAGGTGGGTTCCTGATCACTAAGGAGTAAAATCGTCCGCTATTTCCTGCCCACGATCATCGAGTTCCTCGTAGCCGCGCGGCGCTTGTACGGGCTCAAGATCGAGCTCCACTGGGGCGGCGCTGGCCTCCAACAAGAAGCTCGGCGTTGCTTCCAGGCTCTCGAATGGCTTATCGAAGGCAGTGGCTTGGCGAGGGTCGAAGTTCAATCCCCGCCCGAGCAGTGCCTGAGCGAAAACCTCAATAAAGTGGTGCGCTGCTGGATGCAGGATCCTGGCTCCGGCCCCATGAAGCATCGCCGCAATGGGGGTGGGCAGGCAAAGTGCGTCACCGACGATAGTGGATTTGGATTGGTTGCGCCTGAGCGCATAAAGAAGCACTTCGTGTCCGGGGATGTGTCGCATCCGAGCCAATTGAGCGGGGTCGATCGCGTCGTAACGTCCCGTCTCGAGGACTAATTTCTTCGCCTCAAAGTACTTAGTACCGACGACCGTGCCCCCCTGCGCAGCACGCAGGGTGACTTTTATCGCAATGTCGCCATTGGCTGTTTCGAATCGCCCTGACGCTTTGAACGCCTTCCATGCACAGCGAAACGGTCGCTCCTTCCATTGCACCTCTTCCGAGGTACCTAGGGCTTGGAGCACCTTGTGTGTGATGGTGTTTTCCTGCCAGCCTCCTGACACCCTTCCCATGACGCAGTCTGTGATCGCATCGCGGACTGCGTCTTGCATGGCGCGACCCCATTCTCGTTGGCTCCATTCGACCATGGTGGGTCCTTGGTGTTTGCGTCATATACAGGCGGCCGCGCTTGCGCCGATCGCTGCATGCGCAGTTCGACGACGGCGTTGCTGCCATCTTAGAGAGGGTATCGTCCACCGGGGGTGTTGACTTGAGTGCTCTTCGACGAGTAGCGCAAAGTTTTTTGACCTGCACACAGTTGATGGCGACCAGTTCATTGACTCGACTCTTAGAGCTTAAGCGCGAGTATGTTCCCGAGCCTGAGCTTCGTCCCCATTCGCGAGATCGCGGGTACGACTTCGGGATGTTGTTTGAACATCATGACCACTGAAACACCCCGCGCGATTGCGCGCCCCTGGTGCTCGCGCGGCCGGTCAAAAATCTTCCTCAATCTGTTTGACCGTGAGAATACGGCTCGACAATCGGCTAATGGTAGCGTCATCGAACTTTCGCTTGGCGTGGCGAATGTGCTCGATCAGCTCGTCCCTTTCATGTTCGTCGCTAATGATGAGATAGCGAATGTCCCCGGGCTCGAACTCGAGCCTCATTTCACCGATGCGACTATTGAACTCCGCCTTCTTCTCGTCGGTATTGATCTCATCTAGTGGTACATAAGCCCGAAAGGACGACTCCCATGCGGGTACATAGCGCCACTCGCGCTCATCGGCGAAGCGGTAGTTGGGTGTAACGATGCCATCTTTGCGAATCAAATCACCTTCGTAGTTCTTGATGACACGATAGATGTCGAGCAGGTCGTGGTAGAGCCTGGCCATGTCGAGATGATCGTCGAGGTCGTCTATCTTCTGCACATGGTCAAAGAACTTCTTCATGGAACGGATAGTTGTATCGGCTAGATGGCTCTTTCGGTTCCAATACGAGACCGGGTTTAGCTGCTGCCTGACCGCCCATTCCTTGCTGAGTCCAATGCCGTATTTGCCATAGGTCCCGATGTGATCTGCAGCCTCGGACAAACGTAGGTCGCAGAATGAGACCATGGGAGCGGCGAAACCAACCTTCTCATGCTCGCCAACGATGCGTTCGCGTGCATACGAGATTCGAAAGTTGTCTTCGAGTATCCCCCACAGCGCGTGTTTCTCCTGCGTGTAGTGGAACAGCGCATTCGGGTACCGTCCTGCCATGATTAATCTGTCCGTTTTGTCCTGGATCCACCGAGCGCGAAGCGCAGGCCAGCGGTGTTCCAGCGTCCCGACTGATATCGGCCGGCGTACGGCCGTCTTAAGTTGGTCGCTGCCGCGCACCTCCTTGGTCGCGGCGTGAGAGGGTGGTCTTCTGATCCTTCGGTATTTTTTGCGATGGCGCTCTTTCTGGCTTTGGAGGCGGACCGCTTGAGGCCTTCCTCCGGCGCAGCCGCGCCCGGTGTTATGGGCGGCCTGCTTTTCGGCAAAGATAAGCATCACCCGCAGCGCCTCGTGCTGTCGGTCTTGCGTCATGGCCTTTAGGCATGACGGATGTCTCCCTGGTCGGCGCCCTGCCCTGGCGCACTATCTACCCACGATAAAGGATGTTAATCGCCCTGCCCTGTGTCCACTTCTAGCAGCTCACGATCACGGGCATCGGAAGCGACCGAGAATTATGTCCGATGCCTTGGAGTGGCATCAAATAACAGGATCAAAGGTCGCGTACTGTCCGGTAAATGTAACCTCACCGCCCCTCAACACGTATTTGCCTGCGCCTCTCGTCGAGGCAAAAGCGCAAATTTACGCATTTCCGCAACTTCTTTCTCAGTCTGCGCGCAGGAAATGACAAATACAATTCGTTGTTTGCGGAGCAGCTCTCACTAGCATGGAGGCATACTTTCAAGAACTTGAAGGCAGCTCGCCATGCCATCGTAGTGTCAGTTTTCCCTGACAAGCATCGACGGCATAGGCTGTATGCCACAGGGGATTACCGGAAGCGCAGACTCATTGCCCACGCTAAAGCACTCTGCGAGTAAACGCTGCGAAATCTTTTCGGATCGTTTTACCGCCGGACTACATGAAACTGTGATGGACCATCCAGTTTTGACGCCTTGCGCGGGTTGACACTCGCCGCGACCGTCAGGGCTTGGGGCGGTCGCACACCAAGATGTTCTCGTCCGTCATCGTCGCCATCGCGCGGGCGGTGACCACTCCACGGCAGGAGACGGTATGAACACGCAGTCCGCAGGAAAGTGGCTGTTGGCGCTTCTGGTCATGTTCTTCTCCGCCGTTACGCACGCGGAAACCTACTATCTCGATTCCAACTATGACGACGCGCGGCCACACTACCGCACGATGCAAGAAGCCTGCGTCACCGGAGAGCTGGAGTCGCGCATCGATGGCTATCGCGCCTCTGAAACCAACCCCAATGTGCGCTATCGCCTGGTGTCGGAGAACATGGGCCCCGACGACGGTCTCGGTGAATTTCCCTGCCGGGCCGTGATCGAACGGACCTACGCCAGCATCTGGGTCTCAATCGAGACCGTGGACACTCTGGTCTACGGTCCGTTCGGCAGCAGCGACCCTTGCAATATCGCCGGCTACGGCGACCCGGATACCGGGCAGTGCGGCTCGCCGAAGTGCACCGCCGGTACTGCCAATTGTTGCGATGTATGCAGCAATGGCAGCAACCCGATCCACACAGCCAGCGGCAACAAGTACCAGCGGGAAACCGACTATGTCGGCACGGGTCTCTTCCCGCTGCACTTTGAACGCACCTACAGCAGCAATCGCACCGGCGCGAATCAGCCGGTACCGATGGGCACCGGCTGGTCGCATGCCTACCTAGGCCGTCTGGTGGCCTACCCCTCCAGTCCCGGCGGTGCGATCGACCGTGTGGTCGCCTATCGCGCCGACGGTCGCGTACTGGTCTTCGCCTTAAGCGGCAGCACCTGGCAGGCCACCCCGGATGTCCGGGAACGGCTTGTCGCGCAGACGAACGGCTGGCAACTCACGACTCCCGTGGATGAAGTCGAGACCTACGATGCGGAGGGCCGGTTGACCTCGATCGCCTCACGCGAAGGCTACGTGCAGGCCCTGAGTTATCTCGACAGCGGCAACCATCCCCGCGACCAAGTGCGCCGCGTGACCGACCCGCAGGGACACAGCCTGACCTTCACCTACGATGCCGCCGGACGCCTCAGCCAACTCACCGATGCCAACGGTCAGGTCATCGGCTACGGCTACGATGCCGCGAACAATCTCGCCACGGTCACCTATCCGACGGTGGGCAGCGGCACCGTAACGCGCACCTACCACTACAACGAGACCGGGCAGACGTCCGGGGCCAGCTTGCCGCACGCCTTGACCGGCATCGTCGACGAGAACAATGCACGCTACGCCAGCTGGGGCTATACCGCCAACGGGCGCGCCAACCTGAGCGTGCACGGCGCGTTCAGCGGCGGCACGGTCGATCGGACGGCCTTGCTGTTCAATAGCAACGGCACCACCACGGTGACCGATGCGCTGGGGCAGGCCCGCGTCTTCGGCTTCAGCGTCACTTATGGCGTGGCACGCCAGGCGAGCCTGGACAAATCGTGCAACTACTGCGGCAGACCGCCCCAGACGGAAACCTACGATGCCAACGGCTACCCGGCCACGGCGACTGATTTCAACGGCTATGCCACGCATTACACCTTCGATGCCCGTGGCCTAGAAGATCAACGCGTCGAGGCCGTTGGACAACCGGAGCAGCGCACGCTCGCCACCACGTGGAACAGCACGTTCCATATCCCCCAGACCAGCACGGTGGCTGACGCGCTTGGCGTGCTCAAGACAAAGACAGCATGGGTCTACAACACCCGCGGCCAGCCATTGGCGCGCTGCGAGATCGACCCGGCCCAGGCCAGCGGCTACACCTGTGCCGCCACGGGCACCCCGCCGGCGGG
>Ga0207647_10000486_pt1 | contig 31906 bp, 27 predicted proteins | sample KBSCornC2_FD_184295 | JGI IMG/M metagenome (GOLD analysis project Ga0207647, IMG submission 184295) | Corn rhizosphere microbial communities from Kellogg Biological Station, Michigan, USA - C2 (SPAdes) (version 2) | ecosystem: Host-associated > Plants > Roots > Rhizosphere ... | reverse complement strand
AAGTTTCTAAGTCACGCCGAACTAGCGATCCCACTATCAAAGAAGTCAATCGGTGCGCTTACGATAGCCAGCGCCACTTGCCATCCTGATTAGCTCCAGTCATCCGATGAGAACGCTGAAAAGAGGCGGTCGGCGGCTTGCGCTTTACCTACCTCGTTCTTCATCGAGAAATCCGTCCTCCGATCCCGCGCTCACAAGCTACGGTTCGGTGACTACGAGTTAACCCGCACAAGAACTGATCCACCACGATGTCGTATGCGATGATGGCGTCGCAGCCGTCTAGAGCCGGACGGCATTTCGAACGCGCCCTCTTCGTAGATCGCCGCACAGCTCGGTCTCGACGCCCTGCAGTGCGTTGTGCAGCTTCTTCGGACATCTGAAAAGCCGGGCGTCATCAAATACCAATCCGTCCGGTCTCTCATTCATCATCAGCGTCACAGCAGTGTACTTCGCCCGCCAGCGATCGCCGCGAGCATTTCTCCTCGAGAAGCTCTAGTCGCAGTCAAACATCGTTGCCGCAAGCCCTTGCGCACGGGCGTAACAGGCTTATGTCAGGAGCGGCTAGCAATCGCTCATTGCGACTGCCAATCCATTAACAATCACAAAAGCCGAGGAGGATCTCATGAGATTCCGTCCGCTCCACGATCGCGTCGTGGTCAAGCGCATTGATGCCGAAGACAAAACCGCTGGCGGCATCATCATTCCCGATACCGCCAAGGAAAAGCCCTCGCAGGGCGAAATCACCGCCGTTGGTCCGGGTGGCCGCGACGAAGCCGGCAAGCTGATCCCGATCGACCTCAAGGTCGGCGACCGCGTGCTGTTCGGCAAGTGGTCCGGCACCGAGGTCAAGATCGACGGCCAGGATCTCCTGATCATGAAGGAAAGCGACATCATGGGCGTTCTCACCGACGTTCCCGCCGCCAAGAAGAAGGCCGCGTAAGCGCCAGCCAGTTTTCCCTATCCTGAGGAGCCGGCGCAGCCGGCATCTCGAAGGATGAGGCCCGCAATGTCATCCCAAGAACCCGCGCAGCCGCGCGGTCTTTGGGACCTGATCAGTTTGAAAACGGAGATCATCATGTCAGCCAAGGAAGTCAAATTTGGCGTCGATGCCCGCGACCGCATGCTGCGCGGCGTCGACATCCTCAACAACGCCGTCAAGGTCACCCTCGGTCCCAAGGGCCGCAACGTCGTGCTCGACAAGTCGTTCGGCGCTCCCCGCATCACCAAAGACGGCGTCACCGTCGCCAAGGAAATCGAGCTTGAGGACAAGTTCGAGAACATGGGCGCCCAGATGGTGCGCGAAGTCGCCTCCAAGGCGGCTGACGCGGCCGGCGACGGCACCACCACCGCGACTGTGCTTGCGGCCGCGATCGTGCGTGAAGGCGCCAAGTCGGTTGCCGCCGGCATGAACCCGATGGACCTGAAGCGCGGCATCGACCTCGCGGTCGAGGCTGTCGTGGCTGATCTCAAAAAGAACTCGAAGAAGGTCACCTCCAACGAGGAGATCGCCCAGGTCGGCACGATTTCGGCCAATGGCGATGCCGAGATCGGCAAGTTCCTTTCCGATGCCATGAAGAAGGTCGGCAACGAGGGCGTGATCACGGTCGAGGAAGCCAAGTCGCTGGAAACCGAACTCGACGTCGTCGAGGGAATGCAGTTCGACCGCGGCTATATCTCGCCCTACTTCGTCACCAACGCCGACAAGATGCGCGTCGAGATGGAAGATGCCTACGTCCTGATCAACGAGAAGAAGCTATCTCAGTTGAATGAATTGCTTCCGTTGCTGGAAGCCGTAGTGCAAAGCGGCAAGCCGCTTGTGATAATCGCCGAAGACGTCGAAGGCGAAGCGCTCGCTACCCTCGTGGTCAACCGCCTGCGTGGCGGCCTGAAGGTTGCCGCCGTCAAGGCGCCGGGCTTCGGCGACCGCCGCAAGGCCATGCTGCAGGACATCGCGGTTCTGACTGGCGGTCAGGCGATCTCGGAAGATCTCGGCATCAAGCTCGAGAACGTCACCCTGCAGATGCTGGGCCGTGCCAAGAAGGTGATGATCGACAAGGAAAACACCACCATCGTCAACGGCGCCGGCAAGAAGGCCGACATCGAAGCCCGCGTTCAGCAGATCAAGGCGCAGATCGAGGAGACCACCTCGGACTACGACCGCGAGAAGCTGCAGGAGCGCCTGGCCAAGCTCGCCGGCGGCGTGGCGGTGATCCGCGTCGGCGGTGCGACCGAGGTCGAGGTGAAGGAGCGCAAGGATCGCGTGGATGACGCGATGCACGCCACCCGCGCCGCGGTCGAGGAAGGCATCCTGCCGGGCGGCGGCGTCGCCCTGCTGCGCGCTTCCGAGAAGCTGAAAAACATCCGCACCGCCAATGACGACCAGAAGACCGGTGTCGAGATCGTGCGCAAGGCGCTGTCGTCGCCGGCCCGCCAGATCGCGATCAATGCCGGTGAAGACGGTTCGGTGATCGTCGGCAAGATCCTCGAGAAGGATCAGTATGCCTACGGCTTCGACTCCCAGACCGGCGATTACGTCAATCTGGTCGCCAAGGGCATTATCGACCCGACCAAGGTCGTGCGCGCCGCGATCCAGAACGCGGCCTCGGTCGCGGCCCTCTTGATCACCACTGAAGCCATGGTGGCCGAACTGCCGAAGAAGAATGCTCCGGCGGCTGGCATGCCCCCGGGCGGCGGCATGGGCGGCATGGACTTCTAAAGTCCAGCACTCCTCAGTCAACGAAGGGCGCGGCGAAAGCCGCGCCCTTCTCGTCTGAGAAGTCTCGTTTTTAGAAGCCGGGCAAGCCCGGCTTCATGTGGCAGGGACTTCTGACAAGTCCCACCATCCTCGAATAGGAAGGGCGCGGTGACGAGCTCCCTGATCTCGCCGGGAAAGGATCACGTCCTTTACGCCGAGTTCCGTCACCTCCACACCGGAGTCCGCGACGCGCGCGCGGACAAAGTCGCGCAACTCGGAATCAGTGCCGCCTCTCGAAGCTCTCTCTGCCTGCAAACAAAAACCGCGCCTGTAAGATACAGGCGCGGTTTGATTTTTGATTTGCCGCGATCGGCCGAAAGAAACCCGCTAGCCCGGGGGTTCGATTTCGGTGACGGTCGAGCCGTTATAGACTCCGCTGGTGCTGTTACCCCAGGCGCCGCCGCCATGGATGCCGCCATAGCCACCAGCCCACGGTGAGCCGGAGCCTTCGGGCGCGAAGCGGAAGCTCAGGCCGATCATCGCGGTCTGGAAGTCGGCGCGCGTGGTGGCGGACTGGCTGATGAGTGTGGGGCCGAGGCCGCTCGCCGAGGATGCAACGCTTACCCGGCCGAGATCGACATACTGATACTGGAAGGTCAGCATCCAGTTCGGCTTGATCAGGTACTCAGCCCCGGCACCCACGACGCCGCCGACGCGGGTCTGCGTGTTCGAGGCGGTGGTCGACAATCCAAAGGCCTGGAACGTGCTGTTGAGATCGACCAGACCATAGGCCAGACCGCCGGTCACGTAGAGCAGAACCGACCCGAAGGTGGTGCCGATACGGCCGCGAAGGGTGCCATAGCGGTCGATCGTGGAAGAGGCTGTGGCAAAGTCCGTCGAGCCCGTAGGACCCGGCACATAGACGAGGGTCGGATTGATGGTGTTGTGGAGATTCATCCCCTGGAAGTCGGTCTCGACGCCAAACACCATCGGACCCCGCTGCCAGTTGTAGCCAAACACCAGACCGGCCACCCAGCTGTTGGCCGAAGCCGATCCCGCACCGGTCACGGTTGTTGAGAGACCCTGCGCCGAGGCTTCCCGGGCCATCAGCGAGATCGCAAATACCAGAGCGCAAATTCCAAGCCTAATAATCTGCCGCATTGCCAATAATCCCAAAATGAATCGAAGTACTGGAACCGACTATAGCGATGGCCCGTCGGTTTGGATGTGGCGCAAAAGCACCAATCCGATTCAAAAAAACTTTCCTGTGGTGATCCGCCCCGCTCAAGTTTGAGGCAGCGCTCGCCGCATCACCGGGCATCGCCCATGGTACCGGTGCAAGCTTATCGGGTGCCTCGCTGCGGAAGGTCGCGATCCTGAACCTGGGGCCGGTTTGGCGCTGTGTGGGCGCTGGACTCTCCCCGATCTTGCGGGCAGCCGATCAGGCGAACCCATCGGCTGACCGCGAGATCAGCGCTTAATGCGCTCAGTCGGGGATGAGGCCGATGCTGGTGCCGCTATAGGCTGCGCTGGTGTGGTTGCCCCAGGCGCCGCCTCCGTGGATGCCGCCATAGCCGCCAGCCCACGGCGATCCCGAGCCCTCGGGCGCGAAGCGGAAGCTCAGGCCGATCATCGCGGTCTGGAAATCGGCGCGAGTGGTGGCGGTCTGACTGATGGCGCTGATTTCGCCGGTCGTCGACGATGCAACACTCACCCGGCCGAGATCGACATACTGATACTGGAAGGTCAGCATCCAGTTCGGCTTGATCAGGTACTCAGCGCCGGCACCGACCACGCCGCCGACGCGCGTCTGCGTGTTCGAGGCGGAAGTCGTCAAACCGAAGGCCTGGAACGTGCTGTTGAGATCAACCAGGCCATAGGCCAGACCGCCGGTCACATAGAGCAGAACCGACCCAAAGGTGGTGCCGATACGGCCGCGAAGCGTACCATACCGGTCGATCGTGGAAGATGCTGTAGCAAAATCAGTCAGGCCAGGAGGGCCCGCATAGACGAGCGTGGGATTGATGGTGTTGTGGAGATTCATGCCCTGGAAGTCGGTCTCGACGCCGAACACCATCGGACCCCGCTGCCAGTTGTAGCCAAATACTAGTCCGGCAACCCAGCTGTCCGCGGTAGCCGAGCCCGCGCCCGAAACGGTTCTGATAAGTTGCTGCGCCGAGGCCTCTCTGGATGCCAGAGAAGCCGAAAGCACCAGCGCCCAAACTGCAAACTTGATGATCTGCCGCATCGCCCCCAGCCCCAAAACAAATGAGAATATTGGTCCGACTATAGCGAGGGACTCTCATCCTGGATGTGGCGCAAAAGCACCAATCGGGCACAAAAGGACCGCCCGACAGGAGCCTATCCTGCTCAAGCTGGGAGCAGTATTTCAATACCGGGAGCGACTGCCCCCTCCGCAGACAGAAAGCTCCGTTATTTCGGTCGCGCCGGCTTTCGCTCCACCGGCCTGACCTCAATGGTCCGCAGCCGCCCCAGCCGCAGAACGTCTGCCTCCAATGTCCGCTCGATTCGATCGCGATCGAGCACGCGGATCAGATCGTCGACGCCGTGGACATCGATGCCATCAAGGCGAACCACGACATCCCCGGGCAACAGTCCGGCCTTTGCCGCCGGACCTTCGTTTTCGATCTGAAGGAGCAGCGCGCCCATCTTGTTGTCGACGCCGGCAAGCAATGCATGGCGCCGCGGAACGGGCGCGGTCTGTCCGGAGACGCCGATATAGGCGCGCCGCACATAGCCGTGGCGGATGATTTCCGACAGCACGAATTGCGCGGTGTTGCTGGCCACCGCAAAGCAGATTCCTTGCGCACCGGCTATGATCGCGGTGTTCACGCCGATCACTTCAGCCGAGGTCGAAACCAGCGCGCCGCCGGAATTGCCCGGATTGAGCGCCGCATCGGTCTGAATCACATCCTCGATGGTTCGTCCGCCGACTGAGCGAATTGAACGGCCAAGCGCTGAAACCACCCCGGCCGTGACAGTCGATTCAAAACCAAGCGGATTACCGATCGCGATCACCAACTGGCCGCGACGAAGGTTTTTCGAATTGCCGAGCGAGGCATAGCGCAGGTCACGGGCGTTGCTGGCCCGCAGCAGAGCAAGATCGGTATCGGGATCAAGGCCCAGGACGCGGGCTTCGGTGAGGTTGCCCTCGCTGTCCCGCAGGCGGATCTGTTTGGCGGCGCCGACCACGTGGTTGTTGGTCAGCACCAACCCATCAGGCGAAATCACGATGCCGGAGCCGAGCCCGCCGCCGCGGGCCTCAGACAATCCGGAGCCAGTCTCGACCCGCACCACAGCAGGCCCCACGCGCTCGGTGACCTCGATCAGGGCCTTCGAATAAGCATCGAGCAGCAAGTCTTCATTGGGCGCAGCAGTTGAAGTGGCTTCGGGAGAAGCATCGGATAACAGATGATCGCTGGTGAAATCCAACATGGCCAAAATCCTTTGGCCCGTTCAGATGGGAGTGCGCATCCGGTTCGGCAAGAGGCACGCGCATAGGCGCTTATGCGTGCGTGGTATACGGTCGTGATCCGTAACTGGGGTCAGTCGATGCGGTTGACGACGGCCAGCCGCCGGATGCCCTTGTTCTTGTAGGCATCGAGGAAGGCGTAGTAGTCGCGGAACGACACGCAGCCGTTGGAATCGCCGTTCGGTCCGAGCATGAAGGTATGGGCGAGCAGACCGGAGCGGCCATAGATGGCCTCTTCGCCGCCCACCGGCTTCAGGCGCAGCGCCGGTACGCCGTGAAACAGCGCCTCACGCGGCGAAAGATCGTAAAGATGCGGCGGGGTGACGCCCCGCATCCGGATGCTGGCCGAGCGCGGATCGTCGAGCTTGTCGCCAAGGCCCGAATGCGCCTCGAGTTTCGTACCGTCCGGCAGATAGACGGTGCGCGCGGAGATGTCATAGACGGCGGTCGAGCGGTCATAGCGCGGTTGCGTGCCCGCGAGCGCCAGGTTCTGACTCGGGGAAATCGAGCCGGTCGCGCTGGCATCCGCCGAGGCGTAGGCCAATAGCGAGCGGTCCGAGGACGGCGTACCCCACAGTTTCTCGACCATCGAGGGCTTGTCGAGGCCGGCGATCGACATCACCGCAGCCTTGGCGCGCTGGGCGAGGCTCTGCGGAGCGCTCGGCGGAAGCGCGCTCGGCGCAGGCGTGGCGGACGGCGCAGGCGTAGCCGATGCCAGCTGCGTCGTGGGAGCCACGTTCGGACGGCGGGCAGGCACCGGGATGGCGCGCGCGGTCGCGACCGGACCGACGGTTTGCGGCTGCGCGGCAAGGCGCACGGGCGGCATCACGTCCTGCGGTTTCAGCGTGTCAGCCGAGGCGGCGCGGGATTCGACGGCCTGCGGTGCCGCCGCCGCAAAACGATCACTGAAGGAGAAGGACGAAGCCGCCTCTCGCGCCGGTGCCGTCTTCAATGCCGGAGGATTGGCCGGCAGACTGGCAAAGACGCTGTTGACGATGGATTGCGGGGTCTGACGCTCAGGCTGGGCCTGGGTGAGTTGCGGCCTTCGGATGACCGGATCATCGTAACGGGGCGCGCTGGGGAACACGTTGGCGCCGAAGACATTGGCATACACCGTCCAGGCGCAGCCCAAGACCAGGCCGGCCACGGCGGCACGGCCGAAAAAGCTGGAGACGCTGGTTTGTCGGGATGATCGCCGAGGTTCCCCAACCTCGAAACACGCGCTAGCCCCGTAACTCATGCGCCTTGCATCCAGTCTGGTTGCACCACAATCCCCATTCCAGGCTGACTCGCCGGGCTGACTCGAACGGCGAGGTTCGGGTCCATCCTTCCGATGCAAACTTGGCCAGATTGCGTCAGGAAAAGCCTTCCGGACCGCCTGAAGGGGAAAGATCGAGATTTAGTCGGATTTTAGTTAAATCTCATTAAACATCCGCAGGATACGGGCAGCTATAACTGTGCCGTTTTGGGTCAGAGGTGACGAAATCGAGCCGAATCGGCGGAAAGCCCCGGAGTCTTACGGGGAAGACCCCCGGATAGCCCTATCGCATTTCAGGGGGTGGCGAGCGGTCAAGCACGTCGCCCCGGGGCTCCTGCAGCACCTCCAGGGCATAGGTCTCAATCACCAGCGGGCCGCGCTTGCGTTCCAGCCTGGCCACCTCCTCGATGCGTCCAAACGACTTCGCCAGCGGAGACGGCTCGGCCCCCCTCGCCTCCTCGATATAGAGCAGCTTGCCCGAAAGCTGCGCCGGATCGGGCTCGGGCATGTTGACCCAGCGTATCCGCTGGGCCTGCTGGGCAACGCAGGTGCCCGGCGGCAGATAGAAGGCGAGCCAGCCGGTCGTGCCATAATCCGGTGCCAGCACGCAGGACGCTCCCTCGCGGGCGCGAACCGCTTCGATGCCCGCGGCCAGTTCACGCCAGCCGACGCCAACGCTGCGCACGGTGGCATCGCGCCGGTAAAGCGAGAGCACGCCCGTATCGGCCTGCACAACAAGAAGCGCGAACAGAATAACGCCCGAAGGCGCGGCCCAGCGCCAGCAGAACTTGGTCAGGCGCTCCATACGGCCGCTTTCGAAGCCGAGATGGCAAGCAACCGCGGCGGCGATCGCAAAGGCGGGATAGACCGGCGCGAACCAATTGGCCTCTACGCGCGCATGCAGCGAGTGCCAGCCGAAATAGGCGACGATGGTCCAGAAAATCGCGTTGATCAGCACGCGGGCGGCCCGCGCCCCACCTCTGCCGCGCGCCAGCATCACAAGGCCGATCGTGCCGAGAATGAATACCAGCGGCGTGGCAAAGGCGATCTGGGTTGGAATCAGTTCGGCGATGAAGGCGGGTTGGTAGTGTTCGACGCGCGCCCGCCCCATCTGCTTGATGAAGGAGACCCAGTGATGGTCGGCATTCCAGAGGATGACCGGCGAGAATACCGCAAGCGCCACGAGGCCACCAAGGTAAAGCCAGTAAGAGGCGAGCCACGAGCGAAGCTTGGGCACCGCGACCAGCCAGATCAGGATCGCGGGGCCGAAAAACATCGCGGTATATTTGGACAATAGCGCTGCACCGACCGCCACGCCCACCGCCAGCCACCAGCCGCCGCGTCCGGTCTCGACGACCTTCGCCAGCGCGAACAACACAAAGCTCGACGAGACCAGGAGCGGCGCATCCGGCGTGACGATCATGGTGCCGACCGCGGCCATCAGCGTCACGTTCAGCAGGATTGCCGCCGTCGCTGCGATGCGTACGCCGCCAAACAGGATTTCGGCCGCGCGGAACACCGCCCAGCTCATCGGCAATGCGAGCAGGATCGATACCAGCCGGACGCCGAATTCGCTGTCGCCGGCAATCATCGTGCCCAGGCGGATCACCAGCGCCACCATCGGCGGGTGATCGTAGTAACCCCCCGCCAGATGTTTCGACCACATCCAGTAATAGGCTTCGTCGAAAGTCAGCGGCGTCCAGGCGGCCGCCACTAGCCGCAGCGCCACCATCGCGATGATGGCAATCGCCGTGTTGCGGATCAGCCGCCGATCGCCCGAGTTCATCGAGGCATCATCGCTTGCGCCAGACGAACAGTCCGGACATCGCGTAATTCCAGACCAAGCCCATCAGCGCCCCGGCGGCGCCTGCGAGCCACCAGATCGGCTCCTGGTCATAGACCGAGAACGCCACCCCGACATTGGCCAACAGGCCGACGCTGCAGACGAGATAGAACAGGAGCAAGCCGCGCAGGATCGCAAACCCCTTCAATCGCTGGTCGCGATAGGTCAGGAAATTGTTGAGCAGGAAATTGCTGGTCATCGCCAGGATGGCCGCGCAGGCCTGTGCCTCTGCAAAGCGCAGATCGAACAGCCGAAGCGCAGCATAAAGCGCCACGAAATGCACGATGAGGCCGATCGAACCCACGGTGGCAAACAATAGAAAACGCAGCGAGACCACATCATGGGTCAGCTTCGCCAGCAGCAGGCCGAGGAAATCCAGCGCCACCATCGAATCGAGTTTGCTTTCGCCATGCAGGCGCGAGCCAAAGGTATAGGGAATTTCGACAACCCGAATATCGCCGCGCGCGGTGGCGACGACATCGAGCAGGATTTTGAAGCCCTGGGTCGAAAGCTTCGAGGCGATCTTCTCGAACCGGTCGCGACGGATCATGAAGAAGCCGCTCATGGGATCAGCGACCTCGACACGCAGCAAGCGCCTGGCCAACTCGGTGGCCAGCGTGCTGAACCCCGCGCGCTGCTTGTCGAAACTTTCGGCGCTGCCGCCTTCGATATAGCGGCTGCCGATCACCAGATCGGCGCTTCCGCCTTCGATCAGCGCCAGCATGTTGGGAAGCCGCGTCTCGTCATGCTGCAGGTCGGCATCGATGACGGCGGCACAGGGCGCGCTGCTGGCGAGGATACCTTCGATGCAAGCACCCGACAGCCCGCGGCGACCGATCCGCCGGATACAGCGAACCCTCCGATCGTTACGTGCCAGATCCCGCACTACCTGCCAGGTGCCATCGGGAGAATTGTCGTCGACAAAAATCACCTCCCAGGCCACGCCGGCGAGCGTTGCCTCCAGCCGTCGGAACAGCGTGGTGACGTTTTCGCGCTCGTTGAAGGTGGGGACGACAACGGAAAGCTGCAGCAGGCCCCCGGCCTGGGCGGGGCTTTCGACCCCCGGTCTGATGGCTTCATTCATGCCGCCAGCGTATATCCGCAGGCTGCAGCGAAGCCAAGGCGCCGGGAGGGCCTCTTCTAAACGTATTGGCAGGCGGGATTGGCCGAAAGCGATCCAGCGCTTCGACGGCAGGGGACCCCGGAAATGCCAACGACCACGAACAGGGGGCGCGCGTACATCCGGCGCAGCCTCACTATTGCGTGGTCGTCCCAGCGCCGGAGGCTTGCACCTCAACGTCGCCGTTGGCAGGAAGATAGGTATTTGTCGCGGTTCCGCAAGTCCTCCAGCGGAAATAAGTTCCCGCAGCTCGGCGCAGCGACGCCAGCGGCCTCGAAATCACTGTCCGCGAGGCCAGAGATTGCGCCGCCAAATATCGAACTGCCGCTCCCAATGACGCTCCGCGCTTGCCTTGTCGTAGGCGTGGCGGTTCGGAAACGCGAAGCCGTGATGTGCCTCCGGAAAGGTCTCGATCCGCCCGTTGAACCTGTGTTCCTCGATCAGCGCGGCAACCTGTTGCTTCATTCCCTCCGGCACGAAGGCGTCGTGCTCGGCGAAAGCGAAATACATCTCGCCTTTGATGTTGCCCGCCAGGAGATGCGCCGAATCCGGCGCGTCGGAAACGTAATTTCCACCGTAGAACGCGGTCGCGGCCCCGACACGATCGGGAAAGGCGCCGGCGAGGTGAAAGACGAAACGTCCGCTCATGCAATGGCCGGTAATCCCAACTTTGCCCTGCCCGGCGAGCGGCTCGCTCCTGAGAAATTCGAACATCGCGCGGGTGTCATCGGCCACCATCGTGTTGGTCAGATGGCGCGCGAGCTTCCATAATTGCTCCGCCTTTTCGGCGTAGGCAGGATCTCTCATGCGGTCGGCATCAAAATCGACCGACCGAACCTTGCGGTAATACATGTTCGGCAGCAGCACATAATAGCCAACGCTGGCGATGCGACGGCACATGTCCATCAGCTCTTCGCGAACACCGAGCGCGTCCATGTAGAAGATGACCACCGGAAATGGCCCGGAGCCGTCGGGATGAACGATGTGGGTGTTCATTGATCCGTCGGCGGTGGAAATCTCGACAAGCCGCTCCTGCATTTCTTTCTCCACACAATTGAAGTCCGACCTTCACCGCAGGAACGCCGCGGATAGAGGCGCGAGAAAAAGCCCGCGCGATCGCCTCTGTTCGTTGGCAGAGGCCTAACTCGCCGCCGGCCGTGGCGGCGGGTTAAGCGGCTCCTCTCGCGAGCGGCCGACGCCCCTTGCTGAATTCAATTGCTGAATGGGACCAGGAAAACCGGCCGGGTTTTCAATCATTGCGAGGATATGTTGACCGACCTCGCTGTCGGTGATCCAGTTGAACTTGGCATCGCCCGTATTGTGCTTGGTCTCGGTCGTCACCATCGCCGAGATGATCAGTTCGCGAATGTGCACGCCGTTGTCCCGGGTTTCATGATCGACATAGCGGAACATCATCCGCATCGCCGACTGGAGCATCGAATTGTAGCCGTAGCGCGGAAAGATGCGGTCTGCCATGCCACCCCCGATTCCCAGATAGAGGCCACCGCGGGCGACCAGCGGCAGCAACGTCTTCAGGGCAACGAAATGCGTGATCAGATTGTCATGGATCGTGGCCTGGAGTTTGACAGAGTCCCATTCCAGCAGTGTTGGTAGCCGATCCGGCGGAGTATGGATTCCGGCCACGACGCCATCGACGGTCTCAGTCTGCTCGCGGATCTTCGCGACCAGCGCCCCCGCCGCCTGCTCGTCATCGACACTTCCCCGCACCAGCCGGTAGGCCTCGTTGTTTTTATGGCGCTCGCGCAACGCATCGGCCTTGGCGCCGCCGCGGCTGACCGCTATGACGCGATGCCCGGCCTGCAGGAGCGCGTTTGCCGCGGCGTTACCGACGTCTCCGGTGGCTCCGAGGATCAATATTTTCTTCATGGGTTTCCGCCCCTTTTCTTTTTTGACAACGGGAACTAACTGGCTTGCAAGCCATGACCGAATATAGTCGGGAAGGTCGACCGTTGTCCTCAATCCTGTTGTTTGGTATGACCATTATTTTATCGGGTCCGGGTTGTGATTTTCGCAGACTCACGGCTTGATGGCCCGATCAGGCCCGGCAATCGGATCATGAACGCAACCCAGATGGCGCAGAGCACCGAAAAGTTTAAACCGATCAAGGTCCCCGCCCCGGTCGGTCGGGCCTTCGAACAGGTTGCCAGTCGCATTCGCCAAAGCATCGCGGCAGGCCAGCTCAAGCCGGGTGACAAGCTCGCGCCCGAGCGCGACATGGCGAGACAATACGAGGTGGGGCGCAATGCCGTTCGCGAGGCCCTGCGCGACCTCGAAAGCACCGGCGTGGTGCGGCTCGAAAAGGGACGCGGTGGCGGCGCTTTCGTGCGGCCTCCCAATGCCAGCCGCGTGACCCACGCGCTTTCGGACATGGTGGATGGCGGCTCGATCAGCCTTTCAGATTTGACGCAAGCGCGCGTCAAATTCATGGAGCTCGTGGTGCGGCTGGCGAGCGAGCGCATCACGGAGGCGGACTACGCGGCGCTGGAAAAGAACATTGAAGAAACCGAGGAGTTCGGCAGGACCGGGAATTTTCCGCTTCGCGCGGATCGGATTGGCCAGTTTTATACGTTGATCGCCGAGGCCACCGGCAATTCGGTGCTGGTGCTGATGACCACGTCGCTGTCGGCGATTGTCCGGCGCCTTTTGGACCAGGCCGTCGATACGCGGAGCCGCTTTCTGCCTACCACCATTGCTTCCCGGCGGCGCTTCGTCCGCTTCCTGCGCGCCGGACAGGTCGACAAGGCCATCGAAGAGCTCAGCGATCACCTCGGCAGGCTTCACCGAGCGCTCTCCCGCCGCTTCGCGATCGAGAATACGGCCAAGCGAGCGGCCTTGCTGCAGACTCAGCCGTCCCGAGGCAAGAGGCGCGCGCGCGCGGTTTCCTGATCGGTGCAAAACGGAACACCCGATCGCGCCGCCTTTAAGGCATGCGCCGCCGCCATTGACGCTGATATTCTGGCCTATTCTTTCGGTGCTTCGATTTTGTAGAACGCCAGGCTCTGCGCAATCATCGTGTAGAGCCCAGCCAAACCGATGATGTCGCTGACGCCGACATGCCCAAGTTTGGCGATGGCCCGTTTATAGAGATCGTCGCTGACCTCGTGCTTTTCGATGACGGCAAAGGCCACTTCATAGGTGAGCTGGTCGATCGGATCGGCAAACTTCGGATCGGTCTTGTTCCAGAGCGCATCGAGTTGGGCGGCAGTCGCGCCGTGCTTTTTGGCATGTGGCGCGTGGTGATACCACTCGAAGGTCGAGCGCCAGTGACTTGCCGTCAACAGGATGATTATTTCCTTGGCAAGCGGTTGAAACCGGGCTTTTTGGGAGGTGTATTCACCAAATTTCTCGGCGACTTCGGCAAACTCAACATTGTTGAGCCACATATAGAGGTTCGGCGGAACGCGGCCGCGCGGGCCATCGATGACGCGCTTGATCAACGCCGACTGCTGCGGCGACCGGTCCTTCGGTTCGAGATAGTATGGACGATCGGAATTTTCGGGAGGTCTGGTTTCCATTGCGGGTCATCTTTCCCTGTCACATGGTGCGGAGATGGCAAGACCAGAACAAGTGCTGCCTACCCTCTCAACGCTAAAATCCGGCGGCCACCGCTCAGGCGACCACCGGACTTGAGATAGAAATCGTCAGTTACGCCGCCGGCGGCGCGATGACGAAGCACTTCGAGGAATTGAAAATCCAGGTATCGACCAGACCTGCCTGTGCCGGAACGCGGTTCAGTTCCTTGAGCGCGCCCGCAAGACACGACCAGTTCAGACACTCCTGCTGACCGCTTTCCTCGATTTGCGCGGACGAGTAGTTGCGCCAGAACTCGTAGTTGCCGCTGCGGATTGCATTGTACAGCGCCCGATCCGCCTCACGATCCGGCCAGAGGTAGTGGGTTTTCGCCGTGAGAAACGCGTGCGACCAGCCCGACGAAGCAATGACTGCGACGCGATAAGGGGTCTGTTGCAGGTAACGCACGATCTCGGCGCCGAGATCGAACAATCGCCACGGAGCGGGACCCGGCGGATCGAGCTCCGAGGGTGTCAGCGGCTTCTCAAAGTTCGGACGACCACCCTTCTGCGCGATGACGTGCCGGCCATAGCAATTGATCGCAAACGGAATTACCGGATACGGGAAACCCTTGCGGTCGTAATCGAGATAGTTGATGCCGTTGGTGAAGGCGTGCCCCAGCGGGTGATGCAGCGGCTTGTAGGAATAGGCGACGTCAAAGCCTTTCTGGATCAGCGCCGTCGTAAGCTCCTTGGCGGCCTTCTGGTTCCCTTCGAGCCGGTGGGTCTTGTCGGGTGACTCATTCCAGATGTTGTTCTTTGGAAAGTGGTATTCGAAGTGCGGATGGGCGCTGATCGCGTAAGACGGGATGATATCTTCCTTGAAGTTCTCGTATTGATCATCGCCCCAGATAAGCACGAAGTCCGGCTTGAAGTCGTCGAGCGCTTTTCGTGCCTTCCTGTTCCATTCTATAAGTTCTTGGCGGTGCTTGCCGGCCGCCGCCTTGCCCTTGTCGTTGCTCCACTCCGCACGCGCGCCTTCGGGCCAGCCCGCCGGCGTCTTCAGCTTTTCCGGAAGATGCGGGTTTTGCAGCATCGCGCCGAGCAGGGCCGCCATGGTCTCGTCTTGTCCCGAGAGCGGGGGGTAGTGCGATATTCCAAGTGCAAGAATTTCAGCCATCGTCTCTCTCCCAATTGAATTCAGGCGTCAGCAGTTCAGGACATGTTATCGAGTTTTCGAAAGGTGCTGCTGCTGTTGCAAGTCGCTTTCAGTAACGTCGTTCCTCTTCGGTGGGACCAGTATAGAAACGCGCGCTGCCAAGACAAGCCGCGCGCCGCGCAGGTCAGCTAGGCCCACTCTTGATTGCGCCACGCGCGAAATGCGGCCCCCAATGAAATTGAATATGGATCGCTCCGCGGCGAACACCGTCCAAGCCACTGTGGGCCGACAGGATTTTGCAACGAAACCCTCCCGTTCGATGATTCCGGCATGACCAACGTTGGGTAACATGGCCGGGCGTGCGCGCCGCTACAGCCAGTCCGGATTTCCCTCTCATTGCTGACGGAATCTCCGGCTCTCGCGGCGATGGCGGACTGTCTCGCTCAACGAGGCCGGACTATAATTGGCATGACCAAAATTACAACAGATGGCCTATGCTTTTTGCGCATTCCTTCCCGTGCGATCAAACTTGACCTGATTGGTCCCTCCAAATAAGGAACACAGGCAATAAAAGAATATAGGGAGTAGCCGGTGTCCGACGATCACGAACGCTCAATGCTCCGGGACTCCGTTCGAACCCTGCTGCGACGGCACTGGCCGGCCGACAAGGCAATGGATCTCGCCAGCAAGCCGGCGGAGCTGACCAAGATCTGGCACATCCTGACCGATCAAGGCCTCGCCGGTCTTGGTAAAGCCCTTAGCACGGAAGATACCTCCGGCGGCCTGGAAGACGCGCTCGCGGTCATGATGGAACTCGGCCGCAATGCCTGCCCCTCGCCTCTGCGCGACGCTGTTCTCCTCAACCTCGTCGCGGGCAAGATCGGCGAGCGGCAATTGCCGATCCTGGATGACCTGCATGCCGGCAAGGCTTATCCGAGCCTGTCGTTCGGCGCGCAGGACCCCGATCGATCGGTCGGCAGCATCAAGCTCGCTTCGGGAAAGGCATCGGGCAAAATACATTTTGCCGAGGGCGGCCAGTGCGCCACCCATTTCGTGATTTTCGAGAGCAGCGGCAATCTGGTGGTCATCGAGGCCGCCAATGCCGAGGTGAAGCCCACTCGGGCGTTGGGCGCCGATGGCCTGTTCCAGGTTGAATTCGCAGACGCGCCTGCCACCATGATTGCGCTTCCCGCCGGTCTGGCCGCCGATCTCTTGTCCGTGTCTCGCCTTTGCTACGCGGCGCGCGCCTGGGGGGCTGCCAACCGGTCCTTCGAACTCGTGGTCGACTACGTCAAGGAACGAAAACAGTTCGGCCAGCCGGTCGGCCGCTTTCAGGCCTTGCAACACAAGCTTGCCAATAACCTGATCGCGCTAAGCGCGATCAGGTTATCCCTGGAGAACGCCGCAGCGCATTTTGATCGCGGTGTCGACCACTGGCGGACGTTCGCGTCCGCCGCCTTCGCCTATGCCAATGCGACGCTGCGGCAGGTCGCGATGGAAAACCATCACGCTTTCGGCGCCATCGGCTATGCCGAGGACCATGAAGCGCCTCGACACTTCAAGCAGGTGCATCTCGACATCGTGCGCCATGGCGGCGGCAAGAAGGCGCGGGAAGAACTGGCTTCGACCTATCTCGGCGACAAACCGGTGCAAGTACCGGAATTCAATCTCGGCGAGGCCGGCAACAAGTTCCGGCTGGAAGTCCGCGAATGGCTCGCCAAACACTGGCCCCCGGAGCGAGCAAAGGCCTATCGAGCGTCCGACAAGACCCACCGCGATTTCGATCGGGACTTTGCGCTTGAAATGGGCAAGACCGGCTGGATCGGCCTAGCCTGGCCCAAGAAGTTCGGCGGCATGGAACGTTCGCCGTTCGAGTTGCTGGCGTTCATCGAGGAGATGAACCGCGCGGAAGCGCCACGTGTCGGTGCGCCCATCCAGGCCAACTCCTGGATGGTCCATGGCCGACCGGACCAGCAGGCGCGCTATCTGCCGGAACTCCTGCGTGGAGAAGTGGTTTACGGCATGTGGTACAGCGAGCCCAACTCCGGCTCCGACCTCGCATCGCTGCGAACCAAGGCGGTTCTCGACGGCGACCAATGGGTCATCAATGGCGAGAAGATCTGGACCACGACCTATTGGGGCGACTACATGTGGCTAGCCGCCCGTACCGATCCGGACGCCAAACCACATGCCGGCATCAGCATGTTCATCGTCCCAACGAACACGCCAGGCATTACGCGTCGACCGATCAAGACCATGTATGACGGCGAATTCTGCAACACCTTCTTCGACAATGTCCGCATCAGTAAGGATGCCATTGTTGGCGAGGTCAACCGCGGCTGGGAGATCCTCACCGGCTCGCTTGGCACCGAGCGAGCCTTTGTCGGCCCCTATTTTATCGCCAAGGTTGCGCACATGTTTGAAAGTCTCTGCGATTATGTCCGAACCGCCGAGGTCGATGGCAAGCCATTGCGTCTCGATCCGATCGTGCGCGATACGATCGGCAGCTATGCCGCACAACTGGAGGCCGGCCGCCAATTGGCGCTGCAACCCGTCACGATGTTGAGCAAGGGTATTGAGCCCACCTGGGAAGGGAGCCTGGCAAAGGTGTTCAGCGGCGAACTGATGGAGCGGCTCTCCGAGGCGGGCCTTGATATCCTTGGAATGTCGGCCACGTTGTCGGCAGGCAACCCAGATGCTCCGCTCCGCGGTCATCTCGAGCAGAAGTTGCGCCATTCACTGATGTATGTGATCTCGGTCGGGACCAATGAGATCCAGCGCAGCCTTATCGCCCAGCGCGGACTGGGTCTGCCACGATGAATAAACAATGCCCAAGGCGAAGGTCCCAAATTTCGGCCTTCGCCTCGACCGCTGCATGGATCCGCCAGGGATGGAGCTATCGCCATGCCGACCTCCAGGGAAGGTCGCTCGGGAAGGCATGAGTTTCCGGCAGCCCAGAGCTACGCCTGCGTCCTATGCGCGCCCGAAGGTGGACACCGCTTGGCCGTTGGTGCTAGCTCAGGCTACATTTTGACCGGGAGAGACGAACGATGGCAGAGCTTACGGAAGCCGCGACCAGCAAGTACCAGCAAATCAAGGAAGGGTCGCTTTCCATAAAGGTGCATTATAACGAGGCGGGCAGCGGTGAGACCGTGATCATGATCCACGGCGGTGGCCCGGGCGCCGGTGGCTGGAGCAATTATTCGCGCAACATCGGCCCGTTCGTGGATGCCGGCTATCGCGTGATCCTGATCGATTGCCCGGGCTTCAACAAGACCGATCCCATCGTGCTCTCAGGTCACGACGATCGCGTCGGGGTCAACGCCGCCGCGGTGAAAGGCTTGATGGATGCGCTCAATATCAAGACGGCGCATCTGATCGGGAACTCGATGGGTGGCGGTACCGCACTGACCTTTGCGCTCGAATATCCGGACCGGCTTGGCAAACTCGTCTTGATGGGCCCGGGTGGGGTCGGTCTCAGCAACTTTGTGCCGTTGCCGCCAGAGGGCATCAAACACCTGGTCAACCTGTTCAAAAATCCGTCGCTCGAAGCGCTGAAGCGAATGATCGAGGTGTTCGTGTACGACCCGTCGAAGATTCCCGAGGAGTTGATCAAGGGCCGCTACGAAAACATGATGCGCAACGACGGCATACACCTGAAGAATTGGGTCAAGAGCTTCAATGCTCGGCCCGGGTTCAAAGATATCTCGCCGCGGTTCGGCGAGATCAAGGCCAAGACCCTGTGCACCTGGGGCCGCGACGACCGCTTTGTCCCGCTCGATCATGGGTTTAAGGTGGTGTGGGGAATTCCGGACGCACAGCTTCACATCTTCAGCAAATGCGGCCACTGGGCACAGTGGGAGCATGCTGACGATTTCAATCGTCTTGTAATTGGCTTCCTCAAAAATTGAGGAACGGCCTAATGGCGCGCCGTGGCGATCTGACCTCCGGCGCGCTTTTTTGTGTTAAACACCCTTTTTAATTCCATAGGAGGACGACCAAATGCCCGAACTTACAGAAGCCGGAACGAGCAAATACCAGCAGATCAAGGAAGGTTGGCTTTCCACCAAGCTTCACTACAACGAGGCGGGCAGCGGTGAGACGGTGTTCATGCTGCACGGCGGCGGCCCCGGCGCCGGCGGCTGGAGCAACTTCTCGCGCAACATCGGGCCCTTCGTGGACGCCGGATATCGCGTGATCCTGCTGGATTGCCCCGGCTTCAACAAGACCGACCCGATCGTGCTCAATGCGGACCAGGACCGGTTCCTGACCAATGCGATGGCCGTCAAGGGCTTGATGGATGCGCTTAACATCAAGAAGGCGCATCTAGTCGGCAACTCGCTCGGCGGCGCGAACTCGCTGGCCTTTGCCCTCGAATATCCCGACCGGCTCGACAAGATGGTGCTGATGGGTCCGGGCGGGGTCGGCAGCTACAGCTCCTTCGTTCCGATGCCCCCCGAAGGCATCAAGCTTCTTTTCAACCTCTATGTAAATCCGACGATGGAAAACCTGAAGAAGATGATCGACGTCTTCGTCTACGATCCGTCCAAGATTTCGGAGGAGCTGATCAAGGGTCGTTTCGACAACATGATGCGCAACGATGGCGAGCACCTCAGAAATTTCATCAAGAGCACGCAGGCGCGCACCGTTTTTACCGACCTCTCGCCGCGTTTCGGAGAAATCAAGGCCAAGACACTTGTCACCTGGGGCCGCGACGACCGCTTCGTCCCGCTTGATCACGGGTTGAAGGTGCTCTGGGGTATCCCGGACGCGCAGATGCACGTCTTCAGCAAGTGCGGCCACTGGGCGCAGTGGGAGCATGCCGAGGAATTCAATCGTCTCGTGATCGACTTCCTCAAGCACTGAAATATCGCCTGATCGCCTGATTGAGACGCGCCGTACGTGCAAAGCGTGCGGCGCGTTTTTTTGTCCGCCGCTGGGCGGCGCACTTTTTTAATTCCCTGTCTTCATGTACTGATGACTTTTTTCTCGGAGGACCGATCGATGCCTGAACTTACAGAAGCCGCAACCAGCAAGTACCAGCAGATCAAGGAAGGGCCGCTGAACCTCAAGATCCACTACAATGACGCGGGCAGCGGCGAGACCGTGATCATGATCCACGGTGGCGGCCCGGGCGCCGGCGGCTGGAGCAACTATTCGCGCAACATCGGCCCCTTCGTGGACGCCGGCTATCGCGTGATCCTCATCGATGCCCCCGGCTTCAACAAGAGCGATCCCATTGTGCTCACCGCCGAGCAGGATCGCGGCTGGATCCAGTCAGTGGCAGTCAAGGGCCTGATGGATGCACTCAACATCAAGACCGCGCACCTCGTGGGCAATTCCATGGGGGGCCTGACCGCCCTGACCTTCGCCCTGGATTACCCCGATCGGCTTGGCAAGATGGTGCTCATGGGGCCCGCCGGCTGCGGGCCGAGCATCATGGTGCCACAGCCCGGCGAAGGCGGGAAACTGCTCTTCAACGCGTTCCGGAATCCGACAATGGAGAACGTGAGGCGTTTGCTCGACGTGTTCGTTTACGACACCTCGGCGATTACCGAAGACCTGATCAAGGGCCGCTTCGAGGCCATGATGAAGAATGATGGCGAGCATCTGAAAAATTGGTGCAAGAGCATCGACGCACGCCCGTTCTTCGCCGACGTCTCCCCACGTTTCGGCCAGATCAAGGCCAAGACTCTTGTCACCTGGGGCCGCGATGACCGGTTCGTCCCGCTCGATCATGGGCTGAAGCTGGTATGGGGAATTCCGGATGCGCAATTGCACGTCTTCAGCAAGTGCGGTCACTGGGCCCAGTGGGAACATGCCAATGATTTCAACCGCCTGCTGATCAACTTCCTCAAGAACTGAAGGCAGCATTGGTCGGTAGCGCGCCTGGCCGCGCTACCCAGATGCCCAAGCGCCAAACGGCCGGCTATCCGCCGGCCGTTTTGTTTTGTCGTTGACGGACCGGACCGCCCCGGCTCCGGGATGCGCCGATGGTCGCCCGGCCGCTGCCCAACGCCAGCGCAACCGCTGGCCAACACCGCCTGACTTCACTAGATTCGCAGGCTCCTCACGACAATCGAGGGAGCCTGCGCTTTGAGCAAATCACCTCGCCCCGTTTCGCCAAAGCGGGGAAATATCTTCATCGGAGTTGGTGGCTGGACCTTTGCGCCTTGGCGCGGCGTGTTCTATCCGGAGAAACTGCCGCAGTCCCGAGAGCTGGAATATGCCGCATCGCAACTGACATCGATCGAGATCAACGGCACCTATTACGGATCACAGAAGCCGGAGAGCTTCCGCAAATGGGCCAAGGAAGTGCCGAACGGCTTCGTGTTTTCAGTAAAGGGCCCGCGCTTTGCCACCAACCGCCGCGTGCTGGCGGAAGCCGGCGATTCCATCCAGCGCTTCTATGATTCCGGCGTGCTCGAATTGCGGGATCGCCTCGGCCCGGTACTGTGGCAATTCGCGCCCACCAAGAAATTCGACAGCGCCGATTTCGGCAGGTTTCTTGAGCTGTTGCCGCGCGAGCTTGAGGGGCGTTCACTTCGGCACGTGGTGGAAGTCCGCCACCCCAGTTTTTCAAGCCCGGAGTTCGTCGCCTTGCTTCGGCAATTTGAAACGCCCGTCGTATTCGCCGAGCATCACACCTATCCGGCGATTGCCGATCTCGCCGGCGATTTCGTCTACGCCCGGCTGCAGAAGGGTAATGACGAGATCAAGACCTGCTATCCGCCAAAGCAACTGGATGCCTGGGCCGAGCGTCTGAAGCAGTGGGCGCGTGGTGGCGAGCCCGACGATCTGCCGAAGGCCGATCCGAAACCCGCCCCAAAAATGCTCCGCGACGTCTTTGCCTATGTGATCCACGAGGGAAAGGTGCGAGCGCCTGCGGGTGCCATGGAATTGATCGAACGCGTGAAGTGAGCCGACACACCATGGCCAAAGCGAAAAAATTGTTCACTATCGGCTACGAGCAGACGCCTTCCAGGGCCGTGCTCGATGAACTCGAGGGCGCCGGTGTCAAGCTCCTGGTCGACGTCCGTGCGGTGGCCGCCTCGCGCCGGCCCGGCTTTTCCAAGAACCAGCTTGCGGCGGGCTTGAAGGAGCGCGGCATCGGCTATCTGCATCTGCGCGGCCTCGGGACACCGAAGGAGGGTCGGGAAGCGGCCCGCAGCGGTCGTTTTCAGACCCTGCACAAGATCTATGACAAACACCTCAAGACAGCGCAGGCCCGCGAAGAACTTGATGAACTGTCAGCGCTCGTCAAACAGGCCGGACCGGTTTGCATTCTCTGCTACGAGCGCGATCACCGCCATTGTCACCGCCAGTGGATCGCCGAGACCATCGAGGAGCGGAACGGCGTCGCCGTCGAAAATCTAGAGGCGCCGCAGACCTGAGACCTTCAAACTCTCGCGGCACTGCAGCGCGAAGACGCGCTTTGCGCTTTTGGCCGGCAAGACGATTCCATCCGAGCCCCATCACGATTCAGATCATCTATCGTTTTGAAGATCGGACTCTATTGAAGAGCCGGCTTAAGGCAACGCCGGGGTGTGGACCACCTGCCTGTTGAGCGGGACCGCGATCCGGCACTGCAGGCCGGCCGGATTGAAGCTCAGCGTCGTGCGGCCCTTGAATTCGAAAGCCAGCGTCCGCTCCAGCAACTCGCTGCCGAAACCTTTGCGGGCCTGCGGCGCAACGGGTGGACCTCCGCGCTCGACCCAGTCGAAAATCAGCTGGATCGGATTCGACGAATCATCGACGCGCCAGGAAACGTCGACGCGACCCGTCGGCTTGCTGAGGGCGCCGTATTTGATTGCATTGGTTGCCAGTTCGTGGACAGCAAGCGCAAAGGTTTCGGCGGCCTTCGGCTGGAAGCGGATCGGCGGACCGGAAATCCGCAGCTGCTCGCCTTCGCGCGCATTATAGCCGAGCAGTTCCTCGACCACGAGAAATTCGAGATCGACCCCGGCTTCCGGGTCGCGCGTGACCATCGCCTGGGTGCGGGCGAAGGCGTTCAGCCGGCCGTCGAGATGAGAGGCATAGTCTTCGACGCTTGCGCTGGTCTCCGCCGAGCGGCGGGCGATCGAGCGCACCACACCCAGCGTATTGCGAACGCGGTGCTGCAGTTCGGCAAGCAGCAGCCGCTGGCGTTCCTCCGCCCTGGTGATCACAGTCACGTCTATGAAGGTGATCACCACGCCGGCGATAAAATTGTCGATGCTGCGATAGGGCAGGATGCGGACAATGTAGCGGGCGCCGTTGTCGGGCGCGGTCAGTTCGCGTTCGGCACTGGCGAGCGTGCGCAGCACGCGCCTTACGTCCTCATAAAGATCCTCGATCGGAATGCGCGCCTTGATATGAGCGATCGGCCGGCCGGTATCGGTCTCCACGAGGTGCAGTACCTGGGTAATCGCCGGTGTGAAGTTCGTCACCCGCAGATCATTGTCGAGGAATACGGTGGCGATCTGCGTGCTTTCGAGGAAGTTCTCCAGGTCGCTGGTGGCGCGGGTCAGTTCCTGGACCCGATGCGCCAGTTCACCATTGACCGTCGTCAGTTCCTCATTGACCGATTGCAATTCCTCGCGCGAAGTCTCGAGTTCCTCATTGGCCGACTGAAGTTCCTCGTTCAGCGACTGGTATTCCTCGTTGGAGGACTTCAGTTCTTCATTGCTGCTTTCAAGCTCCTCAATAGTCGACTGCAACCGCTCGCGCGTGGCGCGCAACTCGCTCTCGAGCCGTTCGACATGCTCGGTCCTGACCAGCGTGCCGGAAGGCGCATCGACATTCTCGACGGCGCGAGCCGGCCCGGCCTTGAACAGCACGACGAAATTGCGGTGGCCGGCGGGTCCGTCCTGGATCGGTTCGACCGTGATATCGACCAGCACGCGATGGCCATCGACGCCGAGCTGAACCTGTTCGGCATGCGCTGGCTCGTTGGTTTCGACGGCACGACCAAGCGCGGTACGAAGCTCCAGCCGCAGATCACGATGCACGAGCGCCAGCAGGTCCAGACTTGCAGTCCCCGCCGTCGGCTCGATATAGCGTCCGGTCCGCCCCGAAAAATGCAGAATCTGGAAATTGTCATCGGTGATGACATAGGCCGGAGCATAGCGTTCGGCGATACGCTGGGCGCGCCGCTCCAGTCCGACGTCGGGCCCGAAGGTGCGAACCATGGGAACATCGACCGATGTTCGTCCCGCCACCGTCGAGAGCGGAAATTCCGGCGGCAGTCGGGTGCCGGTCTCGAGCTTCTTGAAAATGCGCGCCCGCCGGTCGACAGGGGCGAACAATTTGGGGTGCCGGCTGACGTTCTCTGAATTGCCGAGAAACAGATAGCGTTCCGGCAACAGCGCAAAATGAAACAGCGGGATCACGCGGTGCTGCAACTCCGCATTCAGATAGATCAGGAGGTTGCGGCAGGAGACGAGATCGAGCTTGGAGAATGGTGCATCCTTGATGACGTTATGCTGGGAGAAGATGCACATTTCGCGCAACTCCTTGACCACGCAGTAGGTGTCCCCTTCCCGAACGAACCAGCGGGCGAGCCGCTCCGCCGACATGTCGTCCTCGATATTGGTGCGATAACGGCCTACCCGCGCCGCGGCCAGAGCCCGCCCGTCGATATCGGTGGCAAAAATCTGCACCTGTGGCGGGGAATCGAGCCTGGCCATGTGTTCCCTGGCCAGGATACCGATTGAATAGGCCTCCTCGCCCGTCGCGCAACCCAAGACCCAGATCCGCACCTGCTGGCCGGCGCCCTTGTCCGCGAAGATTTTCGGGATGACCTGGCTCTCCAACACCTCGAACTCCCGCTTGTCGCGGAAGAACTCGGTAACGCCGATCAGAAGATCGTTGAAAAGATTCTGTGCCTCGTCCTCGTCGTTGCGGAGAAAATCGACATAGGAGGTGATCTCGTCGATCTGCACGACCTGCATCCGCCGCTGCACGCGGCGCAGGAAAGTGTTCTGCTTGTAGCCGTGAAAATCGTTGCCGGTCTTGTTACGCAGAATATCAGCGATGCGCGAAAGCGCTGTCGCCGCCGCCGCCAGGACCTCGTCAAATCCCTGCTTCTCCTCGAGCCGCCGCAAATGCCTTGCATAGACCTGGATATGTTCAGGAATGTCCTCCGGCGGCAGCACGAAATCAGCGATCGCGGCCGCGGCGTTACTGTCAGCCAGGTGGCTCTCGACCTCGTCGGAAGGCTTCTCTGCGATGGCAAGCCCGCCATGGTCCTTCAGCGTGGCAACGCCGAGCGTCCCCTCCCCACCGGTGCCGGCCAGAACCACCCCGATCGATTCCTCGGCCGCGCTTTCGGCCAGCGACACCAGAAAGCTATCGATCGTCCCGCGCTCGCCCGGGGCCTGCTGCGCCTTGCGGACCGCGAACCTGTCACCCTGAACCGTGGTGATCATGTCGGCACCACAGAGATAGATCGTTCCGCCCTCGATCTCCTCGCCATCACGGGGTTCAGCTATTCCGCCGGCACCCACAACGGTCTTCAACCGCTCGGTGTCCAGCGCCTCCCGATGTTGCACGACGAGGACGATCGCCTGCCCCGGATCGCCGGCAAGCCGGGAAAAGAAACGAATGATGCTTTGCATCGCACCGGAGGAGGCTCCGACCCCTACGATCAGAGTCTTTGTCTTGCGATCAGGATCCCCACGTCCGGAAGAACTGACTTCATCCATTGCTGAGGCGTCTCGCTAAGGAATTTCGGCTGCCATGGGTGGCGGATATCAGATTGCGGCTCCGTTCAACAGGATTATAGCTGAATAACCGGAAAGGTTCGTCCCGCGCTGGCTGCTATTTTGATCCGGCGGGATGGGTGAACATGCGGCAGCCCGGAACCGCGTTTTCAGAAGAACTTCTGGCATTGTTCTACCGGGCCGAAACCGCCCGCCGGCAGGCTGAACGCCTGCTTGAGGCAAACGACCGCTGGCGCCGCTGCGTCATTGCCCAGCTGGATTACATGTTCGAACTCGGTCCGAATTCAGAACGGCCGGTCGTTCTCTCCCTCCGCAATGACCGGCGGAACAGGAACTCCGGTCAGGGTCTCCAACCGCTGTATGATAAGCTGGCGATGGCGCTGCCACTCGGCCAGGGTCTGCGCCATCAATTCAGCCAGGCGCTGTGCCTCCTTGATCTGGTAGCGACCTTCGGTGAGTTCGGAAACCAGATTCTGCTGGTTCAGCAGCCGGACCCGACCCTCTTTGATGAAGCGATCGGCCTGGCGCAGATGCGCACATTCCATACTGATCAGTTCCTCGCGATCGTCCATCGACGTTCTCATACCGGCTGATCGGAGACTTGGTCGTCGAGCGAACCTAGCACGACCCTGCGGATGGTGTCGGCATATCCGCGATATTCCGCGGCCCGGCTGTTGTACAGTTCGGCCACCGCCGGCCGCCCGTTGCGGCGGCCGTCCTCTGCCATCCCTTCCATCAGTTCGGCGCGTTCCTCGATGATCCGCAGCGCGACGCGTAACGCTTCATCGACCCGCCACTCCTGCTCCCGCGCCAGGGTATCGGCCGTAAAGGCATGACCGACCTGGCAGCGGAACCGGAGCGGATATTGGCCCTTCAGCTCCGACAGCACCCCACCACAACTCGGGCAGGTGAGCGGCACGGCTGCAGCGACGCGCCGAAGCACGTGGCTGCCAAGTGCCTCGCCGGCAGCGATCTCGACCTCCAGGCGGATTTCCGGCGGAATCGGCTGCGATGGCCCCGGCGCCTCGCGCGCCAGGTCAGCCAGGACATCACCGATGCGGGGGCTCGGGACGCAGAGATCGACCGCGGTCGCCTCCAGGGCCCTGAGGGGCATTTCGTCCGCCAGCGCATCGGCGGGATCCTGCACCAGCGCCAGGCCGCCGCACCGTTTGACGGCGCTCAGACCGGCGGCGCCGTCCGACAACAGCCCGCTGAGCAGTACGCCGATCACGCGAGGGCCGTAATGGAGCGCCGCGGAGCGAAACAGCGGATCGATCGCCGGCCGGGTCATGTTCTCGCGCGGGCCGCGGCCCAATATGATGTGGTTGGGCGCGAGCAGAAGATGGCGGTCTGGCGCGGCGAGATAGATCTTGCCGTTCTCGATCGCCATCCCGTTTTCAGCCTGCCGGACCGGTAGCCGGGTCGCTGCGCTCGCGACGGTCGAAAGGATGCCGATGCCGCGCGCCGGAATATGCAGCACGATAAACACGGCCGCCGGCAGATCGGCCGGCAACCGGCTCAAGATCTCTTTTAACGGCAAAGTTGCGCCGGAAGAACCACCTATCACGATGATATCGCGGTTAGACATGGAACCGTTCCTCGCATGTCTCATTGCAACAAGGACCGTCCGCGACATATGTTCCTATTCCCTTCAGATCAGGAGCAAGGTCAGATGACCAAACAGGTCTCGGATCAGCCGCTGCGCGGACGCCGCGTTCTCGTCGTGGAGGACGAATATTTCCTCGCCGATGACATCGTGCGGGAATTGAAAAAGGTCGGCGCGCAGATCATCGGGCCGCTCGGCGACATCGAAGAGGCCTGCAATTTGGTGGCCGGTGACGTCGCCATCGACGCGGCGGTTCTGGACATCAACTTGAGAAGCCAGATGGTATTTCCGCTGGCCCGCACCTTGCGTGCGCGCAACGTGCCCTTTGTCTTCACCACCGGTTATGACGCAGCCGCGATCGATCCCGAATTCCAGAACGTCAAACTCTGGGACAAACCGATCGATGTCAGGGCGATGGTCCAAGAGCTCTCGGGATCGATCAGGATTTCCCGACAGTAAAAACGGATCACATCATTCGCTGTTGTCGCGGTGGGCCTTGACCTCCGTCCGCAACATCGCGCTTTCGAATACGGCACGTCGCAGATCCGCCGAAACCTGATCAAGCTGACGGGAGGCGGCCACTCGCGCTTTACGAAGCCGGCAGCTTTCCTCGATAGCGAGTTCAGCGCGTGCAAGCAGGGGATCATCTTTCATGATTCGCAGCCTCACAGGTTTGCAAGACGCAACATTCACCTAGGTTACTTTGCTCCTGTGTCTTTGCGAGTTTCCCGTCAACTATTGTGACTATCGTCAATCCAGCGTGCGGCGGAAGCGGAAGACCGCAATTCCCATCGCCACCAGCATCAGGGCGAGCAGCGCGAGCGCGTCATATTCCAGGTTGGGCAGCGTTGAACCTTTGAGCATGATGGCGCGGATGATCCGCACGTAATGCGTCAGTGGCAGGCATTCGCCGATATATTGCGCCCAGACCGGCATTCCGGCGAACGGAAACATGAATCCCGACAGCAGAATGCTCGGCAGGAAGAACATCAGCGACATCTGCATCGCCTGCAGCTGGTTCTGCGCGATGGTCGAGAACGTATAGCCGATCGACAAATTGGTGGTGATGAACAGCGTGGAGAGCAATGCGAGCAGCAAGAGGCTGCCGTTGACCGGGACACCAAACAAAAAGACGCCAATGCTCAGGATCAGACTGGCCTGAATGAATCCGACCAGCACATAGGGCGCGATCTTGCCGAGCATCACTTCCGTGGGCGAGATCGGCATCGACAGCAGGTTCTCCATCGTGCCCCGCTCGATTTCCCGCGTGACCGACAGCGCGGTGAAGATCAGCATGGTCATGGTGAGAATGGTGCCGACGAGCCCCGGCACGATATTGAGCCGGGACGACGCCGCCGGGTTGTAGCGGGCATGGGCGCGTATCTCGAATGGCATGGTCGGCGGATCGCCGGTGAACAGATCATGCTGCAGCGCCGTCTGCACGATGACCCCCAGTGCCGACAGCGCCGAGCCCGCCGCCACGGGATCGGTGGCATCGGCAGCGACAAGCAGCGCCGGGCGGTCGCCGCGCCGCACTGCGCGCTCAAAGCCGCGCGGGATTTCCACGCCGAACAGGACTTTGCCCGACAGCAGGAGATTGTCGAATTCCTCGACGCTGTGAACCTCCCGGGCAAAGCGGAAATAGGAGGTGTTCTCCATCGCCTTCAGGACGGACCGTCCGAGGTCGCTGTTCTCCTGCAGGAGCACGGCGGTCGGCAGGTTTCGCGGCGTGGTGTTGATGGCATAGCCGAACAGCATCAGCTGCATCACCGGGATCATCACGATCATGGCAAACGACACCCGGTCGCGCCGCAACTGGATGAACTCCTTGACGATCATCGCATAGGTGCGGCGCCAGAACGCGAGAGGCGGTTCACGCGGTGGATCATGATCGCGAGAGGTGACGGCAAGACTCATTGGAAATCACCCCTCATTGGAAATTGTCCTTTGAGCGGTTCATCAACTCAATGAACACGTCCTCCAGGGATGGTTCGCTCCGCTGCCAATGGAGCTTGCCGGCGCCATCCTCACCGTCCTTGTCACGCCAGGGCGCAATGGTCGCATCGAGCGCGGCCTTGTCGCGGCCGGAAACGTGCAGGCTGGTGCCAAAAGGCGCCACCATGTCGACGCCCGGCTTGCCGGTAAGTTCGGCGGCCAGCGCATTCAGGTCGTCGCCCGTGACCGTATAGGTGGTGAGCGCCGATTTGGCGATCACCTCATCGACCGTCCCATGCGTCAAGAGATGGCCATAGGCGATATAGGCGATCTCGTGACAGCGCTCTGCCTCGTCCATGTAATGGGTCGATACCAGAACGGTCAGCCCATCGGCGGCGAGCGCGTGAATTTCGTTCCAGAAATCGCGCCGCGCCTTGGGATCGACGCCCGCAGTCGGCTCATCCAGCAACAACAATTCCGGGTTGGGCAGCGTGCAGGCGCCGAGCGCCAGACGTTGTTTCCAGCCGCCGGAGAGTTCGCCGGCGAGTTGCTTCTCGCGACCGCTAAGCCCAAGCCGCTTGATCATCTCGGCGGCGGCCCGACGGGGATCGGCAATCCCGTAAAGGCGGGCCACGAATTCGAGATTTTCGCGCACCGACAGGTCCTGATAGAGGCTGAAACGCTGCGTCATATAGCCGACGCGACGCTTGATCTCTTCGGTATCACGGCGGATGTCGAAGCCGAGACAGGTGCCCTCGCCGGCATCAGGCGTCAGCAGGCCGCAAAGCATACGGATGGTCGTGGTCTTGCCGGAACCATTGGGGCCGAGGAAGCCGTAGATCGTGCCGCGTTTCACTTGCATCGACAGATCGTGCACCACCTCGCGCCCGTCGAAGGATTTCGACAGCCCGTGAACGTCGATGGCAATGTCAGCCACTGTCGGGGAGGCGCCTGTCATGACTTGTTCGGCACCGGCGCTCTTCCAGCGGGAAAGACGCCGATCGGCTGGCCGACCCGCAGCGCGTCGGGCTTCGAGGGCCGCGCCTGGATCAGATAGACAAGCTTGTTGCGTTCATCGAGGCTATAGATCACCGGCGGGGTATATTCAGCCGAAGTCGCGATGAAATAAATCCGCGCGGTAAGATCGGCCGCGCAATTATCGCAGGTGACGCGCACATCGTCGCCGATCGACAGCTTCGGCAGTTCGGTTTCGGAAACGTAGAACCGGATCTTCATATTGCCGGGCGGCATGATGGAGAGGACCGGCCGCCGGGCTGCCACCGTTTCACCTTCGCGGAAATAGATCTGCTGCACGCTGCCGCCGACCGGCGCATAGCCGATGCGGCGCGCGAGCCGGGTCTGCGAGGTATTGACCCGCGCCTCCTCCACCCGCAGCGCCGAGACCGCCGCATCCAGACTGGCCTGGGTGCCCGCCCCGGTCTTGCTCAGCGAAAAGGCGCGATCATAGGTCTGCTGGGCATTGGCGAGCGTGGCCTTGTTCTGCTTGAGGTCCGCCTGCTGCAGTTCATCATCGAGTGCGTATAATTTGGCACCGGCCTTGATGTCGTCGCCCTCGCGCACATCAAGCTCGGTGACGCGTCCGGACTCATCGGGGCTGACGAAAATCAAATCCGCCTCGACCCAGCCCTGATAGCCGGGATCATTGCTTTTGCCGCACCCGCCAAGCAAAACCGCCAGCAGGGCGGCGCTGATTGACCATCCTCGTCGCGACCTCATGCCGCTCTCCGTTCGCCAAAAATCAGATCGAGATGCATGTTGAGGAGCCCTGCCGTGTCGAGCGGCGCCAGCGCGCCGAACAGCCCCTGCCAGATCACGGCCACGATCGCCGGGGCGACGACCACTTGCGGAAACTGCGCGAGACGCTCGTGGCGGATTTCGCCGGTCGCAATGCCGAGTTCGATCAGCGCCCGCATCGCCGCCATGCCGCGCGCCACCACTTCGCGATAATAGAATTCGGCAAGTGCCGGAAATCTCGGCCCCTCGGCCACGATCAGGCGGACAATGTCGCCGCGTCGCGTTGTGACGACCTCGTGGGCGAAGGTGCGCGCGAAATTCTCCAGCGCCTCGCGCACCGAACCCCCGGGCGGCGGGGCCGAAGCAAGCCGGCTGATCAGGGGCACGAGTGCCGTCCGGATCAATTCCTGAAACAGCGATTCCTTGTCCTTGAAATGCAGATAGATCGTGCCTTTGGCGACCCCGGCGCGCCGCGCGACGTCGTCGAGCCGCGTCGCGGTGAAGCCGCGTGCGACGAACTCATCCAGCGCCGCATTGACGATGGCCTCGCGCCGCTCGGCGGCTCGTGCCGCGCGGCCGGCTAACGCCTTCGGTTTGCCGGCGGAGCGGGAGGCGGAATTGGTTGGATCGCCGCGGCGGGATTTTCGCAGCGAAGAAGGCGATGGCGATTTGGCTTTCACGATCATCTTCGGATTTATGACTGACCAGTCAGTCATAGTCAAGGCGATCTCGGCCAAGGCCATCGTGCGTTCATGCTCACCCTCAGGCTCGGAAAAATAATGGGTGAGCCGGCAAAACTCTGTATTTTA
>Ga0207647_10000485_pt1 | contig 31915 bp, 23 predicted proteins | sample KBSCornC2_FD_184295 | JGI IMG/M metagenome (GOLD analysis project Ga0207647, IMG submission 184295) | Corn rhizosphere microbial communities from Kellogg Biological Station, Michigan, USA - C2 (SPAdes) (version 2) | ecosystem: Host-associated > Plants > Roots > Rhizosphere ... | reverse complement strand
TACAGAACGGTCAACCAATTCCTGTTCCACTCCGCACAATTCAGGAAATTCAGCCAACAAAACTTTGGCGCCCAAAGCCACTAATAAATCAGAACAGTAACCAACAGCAGGATTTGCAGAGATGCCGCTGAAACCGTCGCTGCCACCACATTTCACGCCAACACATAAATTGGCAAGTGGTGCCGGTTTTCTCTCGAGCTTATTAATTTCAATAAGGCCTTCAAATGTTTTCTTAATTGCTTCTGCAATCAAAACTTCTTCATTACCGACTTCCTGTTGCTCAAAAATGTAAAGTGGTTTATTAAAATTTGGATTGCGTTCTTTCAAATCTTTTTGAAAATCGGCAACCTGCAGATTCTGACAACCCAAACTCAAAACTGTTATACCTCCAACGTTCGGATGATCGGCATATGCCGCCAACAATTTGCTTAAGATTGCAGCATCCTGCCTGATGCCTCCACATCCACCCTGGTGGTTTAAAAATTTAATTCCATCAACATTTTTGAAAACCCGGTTCTCATGTTTTTCATTTGTCGGCGTCAAATCAATGGAATCAATATTTTCACCGCTCCTGAATGATTCAACGAGATGGTGCGCAAATCGTTTGTATTTATCGGAAACCGCATAGCCTAATTCATTATGCAGCGCTTCACGGATCACATCAAGATTTCTGTTCTCACAAAAAACAGTTGGAATGAACAACCAATAATTCGCAGTCCCTACTCGTCCATCGCTCCTGTAATATCCATTGAATGTCCTGTTTCTGAATTTTGCAACATCGGGCGCTTTCCAATCATAATTTGCACCGCGATAATCATATTTTTCTGCGGCATGTTTTACATTGAAAACATTCATCAGCCCACCACGTGAAACCTCCATTTGTGCCTTGCCAACCAGGACGCCATACATGATCACTTCATCACCCACATCCATGTGCTTGGCAAAAAATTTATGCTTGGCAGCAATAGCATCTGCCAAAATATAATTTTCGCCGTTGTAGGAAAGCGTTTCTCCCTTTTGCAAATCCTGCAAAGCCACAATCACGTTGTCGTCGGGATGAACTTTTAAAACTTTTTGTTTCATGCTGCTATAATTTTCTTAACCGGAATACTTTCAATAGCTTCCTTCATTCCATTGTTTGCAATCAAATTTAGCTTATCTGTTACCGATTGTTGAAAGCCCGGCAATGAATGAAGATCTTCGTCCCAGAAAGCAAAATCCCTCAACACTTCCTGAACCAGGGCTGCAAGACTAAGCCCTGTCCAGCGTTTAAAAAAAGTTTCCGCCTGGTCATCCTGTATCAAATATGGCCGACCGTTCAATTCTCCAAAATATTGATTTCCCTTTTTTGTAACCGCTTTCATGAAATAGATATAGGCTGCAAATCCCAATGCAAATAATTCAGGCGGCGTTTCAGTTTTCTCATAGTGCTTCAACAACAAAGGGATACAACGCATTTTCATTTTGGAACTGTAGTTCACGGTAATGCTGATCCATTGATGTTTGATATGAGGATTGCGAAATCGATCAAGCACTTTCAATCCAAAATTCTTGGCAGTTTCCAGATCAACATCGTAAGGAATTGAAGGCGTTATTTCATTGAGCATTAAATCAGTGATGTAAGACGAAACCAATGAATCATCCATTGACTGCTTCACCGTTTCGTCACCGGCCAAAAAAGCAACACCACAACTAAGTGTATGTGTTCCGTTCAGCAAACGAAGTTTCAACTCACGATAAATATCAATGTTGGGCTGGATGACCACATTTTCATCGACCTGTGCAAACGATAAAATATTTTTCACCGGCTCATCACCTTCAATTGCCCACAGGCGATACACTTCAGACATCGTCATCAATGCATCAGAATAACCCAACTCTTTTTCAATTGCTGATACAACTTCCAAGTCAGGCTTGCCGGGAACAATTCTATCAACAAGCGAGCTGCAAAATGTGTTATGATTCTCGAGCCATTCAATGAATTCATCTTCGAGGCTATTTAGATGTGCCAGTTCTAAAACAATAGCTTCTAATTTTTTTCCATTGTCAGGAATTAATTCCGTTGGAATAATGACCATTCCGCTACGAACACTTCCACCAAATGCTTTGAAACGCTCGTACAAAAACGAAAGAAGTTTTCCCGGAAAGGATTTTGGCGGGTGATGCCGGACGTCGTCATTCACCAGTTGAATTCCAACTTCGGTCGTATTGGAAATAATAATTTCCATATCCCGGTTATGTGCACATTCCAAAACTTTTTCCCATTCTTCGTTAGCACTCAACACACGACTGATGCATGAATTGATAATGTTCTCTTCAACTTTTTCTCCGTTTTGCAATCCCCGAACACATAAAGTATACAGACCATCTTGTTTATCGAAGGTCGAAGAATCGCCTTGCGCAGTTGATTTTACCACCACTACCCTTCCATTAAAAATTCCTTGTCTGTTCGCTTTATCTATAAAATAATCCGGCAAGCCGCGAAGCAGAACGCCTGTTCCGAACTGCAGCACTTTTTCAGGCAGCTCAAACAACGATTCTTCCGGAACAACTACCGAATCGCTGTTAATATTTTTTAAAGTATAACGAGAGAGTATCATAAACTCATTTCTTAATTATTTTTTTCAGGATGCCATTTATTTTTAAACAACCAATCGATCGTTATATCGTTTGGTCGAGGTGAGCCTTTTGCAGTTTGCAAATTGTTTTGAAACCACGCATAGTCACCATCATCTCGATGGCAATTGAAATAGTAAACTCTTCTTCCCCACAAAATTTTATTAGTTGTTGGCACCAGGTAAATGTCTTTGTCTGCCATATTTTTTGAGAACCTGCAATTGATCAAATAGAATTGGGCATCCTTGTGATAGCGTCCCAAATTAAAGCCTGCATAACCATCAAACTTACAATTGATCAACACTGTTTTTTGATCTTCGCCACCTGAGCCGTCATGCCAAATACTTGCCGGGCCCGTGTTTGCATAAAACTTACAATTCTCAGCCCATGCATATCCGCGGGGACAATAAAAATCGACACCACCCTGCATCAAACAATCTTTGAAATAGAACATTCCATCTTTTGTGTTCCACGGACTCACAGTATCGCCTGCATAAGCACGAAAGCGGCAGTTAGTTGCTTTCACCCTGGTAGAACGGATGCTTCTCAACGCCATTTGATGCCCGGCGTTTGTAATTGTTTTTTGATGGTTAACTGTATCGTTTGCGCAATAAACCGTTTTGGCTTCTTTATTGTCGAAACCATAATCATTTGCAATCGTGAGATTTTTCAAAGTGATATCGTCACCATCTAAATTCAATGTCGCCACGCCCCAATCATCGTTATGACTACAACGCCATTCATCTCTTGCAATATCCTGTGTGATGACGGTTTTATCCCTGTCCTCGCCTTCCAAAACGATATTGCAATTTTCTATGTAAATTTTTTCATTGTAGATTCCTTTCTTAATGAAAATAATTCTTGGAGTTGCCGAAGAATCCGATAGACTGTTAATAGCGGCCTGAATGGATTTGAAATTTCCCTTACCGTTCAAATCAACTATAATTTTTTTTGATTGCGCAAAAGCGAACGACACTAACAATAATGCAAGTACCGATAACAAAGTTTTTAAAATCGTTTTGTCTTTTTTCATTTTTGCTCTGCTTGAGTCAACAACCATTTCACCAAATCTTCTGCGGCTTTGTAATTATCAAAATCGGAAGAGAGCCTCCTTCCATCAACATATTCATTGTATAACCAGGGATCCCCGATGGCAAAAACAGTTCCTTTGCCATATTTCATAACGGCAATAATGTCCTTTCCTTCTTTTTGTACAATGACATTTTTAGGATTCGCAATCTGAAGGGTAGACAATTCCTTCACATAAACCTTATGCGCTGTTTTAAAAATGGAATTGCCTGCAGGAATCATTATCGCACCTTGCTCAAATTGGGTGCCCTGGACCAGGTTAAAATTGTCTTCATTAAAACGAATTCCAAACTTCGATGCAAGAATGTTGGTGTGTTCAATATCTGCATTGCCTTTATCGTTTGCCATCAATACTAAAACGCCACCGGCCCTTACCCATTTAGCAATCACCGATGCATCACGGGCATTGATATAATTTGGCTTTTCAGTTTCTTTTTCCGTGTCTGGATCGACAATAATATAGACATCAGCCTTTCTTAAATTCATTGTCGTTGGTTCCGATTCCAAAAATTTCGTTTGCGCACCATATCTATGAAATACGTCGCCGAGCATTGAAAAACCGCTACTGGCCCTGTCATCCCAGGTGTAGTGGAAGCGAACATTTCTTCCTGTCGCATCCTTCTTCCATTCATTATTGAAATAATAATCAAGCAAAACAGTTTTTCCTTTCCCGCATTTTAATGTCGGCAACATTTCCATTTCGTTCGCAGCAAGAATGAATGAACCCATTCCTTTCGGATCATTTACAACAGCTTTCTCACTCATGTAATAATCATAACTACCATCACGGTATGGATTGCCGCCAAGTCCTGACACACTTACTGTTCCATACAAACAGGTTAAACCGTTTTCATCTTTAATGAAAGCTTTGATGATGCCATTATAACCTTTCTTCGCAACATTTATATAGGACTGTGGTAAATAACCCAGCCGAACTGCCTTCGCCAGCGTATAAACAAACATGCATGAAGCCGATGCTTCCAAATAATTTTTTGCTTTATTTGGCTTGTCTAAAACATCCCACCACAAACCTGTTTTTGCATCCTGAGCTTTGGCAATAGCATTTGCAAAATGATTTAGGATTTGAATCAATGAATCTCTCTTTGGATGATTTGCTGGGAATGTTTCGATGGCATCAACCAAACCCATTCCATACCAGCCCATTGCTCTTCCCCAAAAATTTGATGAACGTCCCGTTGTTTTATCAGACCATTTCTCCTCATGGGTTTCATCGTAACCATGATAAAGCAATCCTGTCTTTGTATCAACAGAGCGCTTGTACATCAAAATAAACTGACGGGCAATATCATTGAAGATTGTATCGTCGTGAAACGTATTTGCATACTCACCATAAAAAGGTTCGGCCATATACAAGCCATCCAGCCACATCTGGTACGGATATACTTTTTTGTGCCAGAAACCACCTTCTTTTGTTCGTGGCTGCTCCTTCAATTGCTTGCGAAGTGTTTGAACTGCTTTCAAATATTTTTCTTTGTTCGTTACTTTGTATAACATCAACAATTCTCTTCCCGGAGCGATATTGTCCAACGTAAAATCATCATAGTGGTAAGTGCGGATATTTCCATTGTCATCCACAAAAAAATCCATGCTTTTCTGGATATAATCGAAATATTTTCTTTCGCCAGTGCTTCGCCAGAGATTTTCAATTCCTGCTAAAAACACGCCCTGATCGTAGGTCCATTTGGCAGGCTTGCCATTAATTGAAAGTGAGTCTTTCCAAATCGTCATTACTGTTTTTGCAACATCTGCAGCATACGATCTTGTTTGTGCTTTCGAACAGGCAAAAACAAATAACAACAATACTATCGTTCCGGTTTTTTTCATTTTGATTTTGTGCTTAACTGTATCGCTACTTTCATCTTTTTTTGCGTCGGCCTGGTGTGCATTCAGCAATTCTATTCAACATCAATTAAATCTCACCGCATTTTCCTTCGCTCCAAAACTGTATTCAACAATCTTTTTTGCCTTACTCACATCAGTTCCTTTTAATACAACGCCGCTGCTTTTCTCTCCGCTCACATTCATCAACACATCAGCATTTGCGTAACTAATTTTGTTCAAGGTAATGTCCTTGCTGTTGTGAATATTCATTACCGGGTTCACATCTTTCGTTATCAACTGAACGTTGTTAAATGTTATATTGGTTGCTTCCGTCATGTCCAACCCGGTATTTGCCTGGATAATAAAATTTTCCATCACTACGTTCTTTACGTTCATTTCAGGAAGCCCTCTTACAAAAATGGCTTTCTCCGCGCCATTGCAAACAATATTTCTGAGATAAAAATTTTTGAATTGGGGGGTAGCTTCTGTCACCGGTAATGTTTCCACTTTAGGCGGCTCTCTTTTTTCGCCTGCCAATGGAACGGGATCTTGTGCAGCATAATACATGTCAAACAAAATGGCCTCGCCCACAATATCTTTCATACTGATATTGCTCACATAAATATTTTCAACAACACCGCCACGTCCACGTGTTGTTTTAAAGCGAAGCCCAACATCTGTCCCAATGAAGGTACAATTGTCAACATGTAAATTTCTCGCACCGCCGCTCATCTCGCTTCCAATCACGAATCCTCCGTGTGCATGATAAACAATGCAGTTGCGAACAATCATATTTTCAGTTGGCATTCCTCTTTTTCTTCCCGCCTCATCACGTCCGGATTTTATACAAATGCCATCATCACCAACATCAAATGTGCTGTTCTCAATCAAAACATTTCTACAACTTTCTACATCAATGCCATCACCGTTTTGCGCATACCATGGATTTTTGGCATACACATTTCTTACAGTCAGGTCTTCACACATTAAGGGATGCAGGCACCATGCAGGTGAGTTTTGAAACGTTACTCCTTCAAGCAATACTTTTTTGCAATTGGTAAACACAAGCAAATTCGGACGAAGAAAATCCTTTATGCTTTCATAAAACTCCGTTGTTTTATCAGAAGTAATTTCTCCCGGGTTTTTCAATGTCGATCCTTTCACAGATTTCTCAGAAGGATACCATGTTTTTTTGTCTCCGCTTAAAACGCCGCCCGATGAAATCAATTTTTTCCATTGTGTTTCATTCAATTTATCTTTCTTCACCATTCTCCATGCATCACCGTTTCCATCTACAATTCCAAAACCTGTAATGGCAATATTCGTTGAATTGCTTGCTGAAAGCGGAGATTGATTTCTCATTTGGGCCAATCCTTCCCAATTACCTGCAACTAATTTGTATTGGGCAAAATCTTTTGTGAACTGAAGCAGTGCATTTTTTTGAAGGTGAAGGTTAACATTGCTCTTTAATTCGATTGGCCCCGTTAACCAAAATCCTGCGGGAATTACAACAACACCGCCACCTTTCTTACTGCAATCATTTATCGCGGCGGCAATGGCGTTGGTATTGAGAAAAATGCCATCGTTCTTTGCACCGTATTTTGTAATGTAGAAACTATCTTTTTTGAACAGAGGCTCCTTCACAACAACCGATTTGCTGTTCTGTGCATGCACCATCAAGCCCGAAAACAAGAAGCAAAGAAGAAAACACTTTCTATCCATATCAAACTGTTTAGAGAAAAAGGCCACACAGGACGAAACTGCGTAGCCGGAAGAACGATTGCTTGTTACTAAAGCGACTTTATGAGAAAAAACAAACTAACAAGTAACAAGTCTAAACAGATATTCAATGATTACAAGCGGATTTGAAGCCTTTTTTTACGCAATCGTTACCGAAAACGTTGCCGTAAATTGCAGAAAGTAAGATCAGGAGAATTAAGAAAGGAAAATCAATAAAAATCTTCCTCAATCAAGAAGAGGAAATGAATAAAAACAGCCGTGCCTTTTCAATCAATTAAAGACCAGAATAACCGCCACCATTATCATCAAAAGAATAACGGCGAACGAGTTTATGATTTTCATCTATTCTTAAAAAATCAATTTTCACCTTCGTTGCAACGGTTTCATTTTCTGTCGTGTGAAGATTGCCAAGACTGTTGCTGGAAGTATATTGAACTGCAACTACTGATTTGGCGGAATTGTTGTTCATGATTTCAATTTTAAAAGATGGAAAAGATTAAACCCGGCTGAAGTATTGATTGGTTCGTCTGTCGTTTCAAAGATTGATCGTGATGTAAAATTAGATTTTCAATAAAGCGTTTCAAAGACAGAATTGGCATTTTACTACAATGCCAAAAGCGTTAAAAAATAAGCAAAATCCTTGTCTGTGGCGGATCTGACAGGGTTAATATAAGCACATCCAGAAATAAGTGTTTTTATTTATTTCGATTTCTTTAACACCAGTAATTTCTTCATCAGTCTGCTGGTTTATCTTTTTTCAGCCTTCATGCAATGACAACTTCGAAATCTTCGTTTTACAATCAACCTCTTCCTTTCGATTATTTGGACAGCACATCCCAAAAAGACAATTAAACACTTAAACACAATTCCATGAACGCTTTTTGCAAGAATGGCTTAGGCATTGCCTTGCTGTTTCTTAATGCAGAATCAAGATCTTATTGCCAGGTCAATTTGGGCAAGTACGAAACCGGTTTAACAGCCGGCGCATTTGTTTACCAGGGAGATCTTACTCCTTCCCCTATTGGATCGTACAGAACCATGCAGCCAACAGTCAATCTTTTTGTGAACCGGATCCTCAATCCACTGTTTTCGTTGCGGGGAAGCCTGTTTTACGGAGGATTGGGGGGTAACGATGCGGCTTATAGCAGTCCTGCGTGGCGGAAACAACGCAATTTTAATTTTACCTCAAGCGTTTTTGAACTATCGTCGCTCCTGGTGTATTACCCGGTGAACACTCGTAGAAAGTTCTATCCGTATGTTTTTGGAGGAGGAGGACTGGGCTTTATCAGCATAAAAAGAGACTGGAGCAGATTCAATCGCGAGTTTTTTATTAATGAAGATGTAGCGGCACGATTATCGGTTGATGCAGCACATAAATTGCCAAAGCTCATTGCCGTTGTTCCTGTTGGTGCAGGCATTCAATATTCATTTACGCAGAAGCTTTCGTTAATTGCAGAAACAGCCTACCGTTTAACTACGACCGATTATTTAGATGGGTTCAGTAAAGCAGCCAATCCTAAGTTGAATGATCATTACCAAAGTCACACGATTGGCATTGTTTACAAATTCGCAAACCAATCTAATGTGGGGTGTCCTTCAGTTCAATAACTCTTTTGTCCTTGCTGCTTCTGTGTGCAGTAGTGATGATGCGGATAACATTTAATCCATCTTTTGCAGCAACAGGTGGCGGTTGATTTTCACGAATAGCTTTGTAAATGCCGTTAAAATATTCCATGTAGTTTCCCTGGAAAGAAGAAATGTATTCTTTGATCTCTTTGCCTTCTTTCTCAGTATGCAAAAAGCCTTTTTCGTTTTCAGGTTCTTTTCCCCAATCGGCGGTGCCTGGAACTTTTCCCTGCAACAAAGCTGCTTCCTGGACATCTGTTTTTGGTTTAATGAACGAACCTTTTGTCCCGTGCAAAATATATCCCGGCAACGCTTCACGAACGGCATAACTCGAATGCAGGCGCACCCGCATGTTTTTGTAATACAGCAGCACTTCAAAATAATCATCTACCTGTGATTTTTCACGAATGATCCTGATATCAGCAAAAACGCCTTCTGGCATTCCAAACAATTGCAAAGCCTGGTCAATTAAATGTGAACCCAAATCATACAAAGCACCTGTTCCCTGCACAGCAGTTTCTTTATGCACTTTCGGACTTAGATGAAGATTGTAACGGTCAAAATGAAATTCTGCTTCAACAATTTCGCCGAGCCATTTCTCATCAACAATTTTCTTCACCGCTTTGTAATCACTATCATAACGGCGGTTTTGATAAACAGAAAGCATTTTGTTCTGCTTCTTTGCTAATTGAATCAACTCTTCTCCTTCTTCCACATTTGCAGTAAAGGGTTTTTCTACAATTACATGCTTGCCAGCAAGCAAACATTTTTTTGCATACCCGTAATGCGTAGCACTTGGCGTGTTTACGATTACTAATTCAATGGCTTTATCATCCAACAATTCTTCAAGAGTTCTATAAGTTTTTACCTGGGGATAAATTTCCTGTGCAAGGTTTTTTGTTCTTTCCCAAACGGCATAAAAATTAAAGCCTTCGTTCACCTGTATAAAAGGAGCATGAAATAATTTTCCCGACATGCCGAAAGAGAGTAAGGCTGTATTAATTGGCTGCATGCTGTAAAATTAGAAGAATTATGATCCACTCTGTCTATTGCAATGAGTCAATGAGATTTTGTTAACCTGCCGATTCTTCATCACAGAATTTGCAATAAACAAAATTCTTTCTCGTTTTATCCAAAACCATTCTACTTATGCGAAAATGTCTTCTGCTTTTAGCTTTCATTGCATCAACATTCGCTTTCGGGCAAAATATATCACGAGTAAATGACTCCGCTTCTAAAATAACTCCCGGCAAAAGAAACAAAATTCATTCAAGCTTTGGCCTGAAAGGTGGCCTCAACAGAAGTATTGTGAATGGTAGTACAACGACTGGAGCGAAAACTGGCTATAGAGGGACGGAACTTTATGGAAGTCTTTTTGCTGATTTTGAACTTGGCCAACAATGGAACTTTGAAAATGAGCTGATGTTTTCCTGGACAGATGATTATCATTTGGTAGAAATTCCGTTGCATTTGAAATACAAATTGTCCAACAAATGGAAAACATTTGCAGGACCTAAACTCGATATCATTGTTGATAATGAAAATGACCCTTTCAAAAGCGAATATAAATTCAGGCATTTTGGATTATCAGGCGAATTGGGAGTTCAATACGCCATTACGAACTGGTTTTTTGCTGAAACCAGGTACTCACAAAGCTTCATGAGACAGGTAACGGATCTTGTCCTCGATATTAATAATGCAAAAAGAAACACATTCCGACTAGGATTGGGAATTAGGTTTTAATTCCAAAACGGCAAACTGATGAATACTTAAAAGATCAAAATCGTATTAATAATTACTCGGCGCTCTCCACCTTAAACCAATCAAAATCTGCCCAACCACTATCATTTGTTTGTGATTCTCTTAGACAAAAAAGTCCAACCTTCGCTCCTATCCATCTTCCGGGTTCGGCAATAAATTTTTCTCCTGCTTTTGTAAATGTTTTTCCATCCAAGCTATAACTGTAAAAACAATTGCCATCACCAATCACTTCCACTCGCAGATAAATTTTTCCGTCATTTAATTTGGAAATGATCGTTTCAGTTTCTGAATTTCCTGTATCTGCATTTTTGCAAACAGAAAACACCAAATAAATTCCATCTTTTTTACTCTTCAATGCAAGGCTTGAATAACTCAATCCCATAATTGTCAATCCTGCTCTTTCATTTTGGAGTTTTGGATTGGGTTGAAAAGAGAGTTTGGTTGTGACCGTAAATTTTTCTGTCGGAAATTTTTGAAGCAACACATTCGGTGCATCCCATAAATTCTTTGCACTATCGGGAAGTTTGTCAGAGAACAATCTCAAAAAACCTTTTGATGAATTTAAAAAATACCAGGTTGGTCTTGGATTCGCCATCCATTGCCATTGCAATCCAAAAGTGTTGCTGTTGAATTCATCACTTTCTTGCGGTGTTTGAATTGGAAAAACTTTTCCAACATTTGGTTTTTTATATCGCAAAACAGGCTCGCCTTTTCCATCACCATCTTTATCTTCTCCAATCACCGGCCAATTATTGATCCATTTCATTGGTTGCAAATGCATCACACGTCCATATTCATTTTTATCCTGGAAGTGAATGAACCAATCTTCACCTGTTTGCGTTGTAACCCATGCACCTTGGTGAGGGCCGTTTGTTGATGAATGTCCCTGGTCCATCACAACTTTTCTTTCATACGGACCATAAATATTTTTTGAACGCAAGACCAATTGCCATCCTGTTGGCACTCCTCCAGCCGGGGCAAAAATGTAATAATAACCATTACGCTTATAAAACTTCGGCCCTTCAATTGTCGGATCGGTTTCATGACCATCATAAACCATCACACCATCATCAATCACTTTTGTTCCTTCCTTATTCAATTTTTTCACAACGATAATGCTTTTAATTCCTGCACGGCTTCCGGCAAATGCATGAACGAGATAGACGTTTCCATCATCATCCCACAAAGGACAAGGATCAATTAAACCTTTTCCTCCTTGCACCAAAAGTGGTTCGCTCCATGGCCCTAAAATATTTTTTGCTTTGATCAAATAAATTCCAAAATCAGGATCTGGATAATAAATATAAAATTCACCATTGTGATAACGAATCGATGGAGCCCACACTCCTTCACCGTGACGAGGAATTGAAAAATGTTCCTGCGGGATCAGATGATTCAATGCATGCCCGATAATTTCCCAATTCACCAAATCTTTCGAATGCAAAATGGGCAAGCCAGGAACATCTTCAAACGAAGAAGATATCATGTAAAAATCATTGCCAACTCTTATGGCATCAGGATCGGAATAATCTGCATTGATAATTGGATTTTTGTAAGTGCCGTCACCGTTATCGGCAACCCAAACTTTTGAAATGTATGGTGAAGTCTTTTGAGTTTTGTCTTGCGCAAATAATGGGCTATAGAAAATAGAAATTAAAAAAAGCGTAAAAAATATTTTTTGAGTTTTCCCCATTTAAAAAATTTATATCACTCATTCGGATTCCAGTCTTTCAAAACATTTGTGATCACATACCTCTTCACCTCATCATCACTCAATTGCTTTGTCCATTTCACTCTCGTTAAAACATCGGACGAAGGTCCATAGTTTTTATACTCTGCATAACGTGCTGTCAAATAATTTTCCGTGTTGTTCCAATTTGACCAACCTTCAGGCTTGATGTGTTGTCCAATGTAGCAATGCATGTAAACAACATTTGCATAAGGGCGCCAGGGACGGCCAAGCGAAACGGAATGCAGACTCGAATCTCCTGTTAACACACAATCATTAAACACATAACCAAATTCATTTTCCCTTGGCGTTGATGCTGCAGTAACGTGTGAATTCTTTTTGCTGTGGATGTGGCAGCCCTCAAACCATGCAATGGACGGACCAAAAATAAAATCGGTCGTTCCTTCAATGTAACAATGATCAAAATACTGTCGGGTACTTGCTTTGCTAGGAAACAGCACATCCTGGTTACCAACAAAACGGCAATTAAAAAATCTTGCTTTATCACCTGTAATTTGAATGGCAACGGCTTGTCCTGCAGAAAAACCCGCATCATTTTGGAAGGTGATACCCCTTGCAGTGAAATCATTTGCAGCTTCCAAAAAACTTTGCGAACTGTAAGTATTGATTGTATCTCCTTTTGGTGAAATCTTTCCGGTATGATCATCGTAAGTAAGAATAGTATTGAATTGATCTTCACCAAGCAGTGTGACAAAATTTTTTGTTGAATCTAAAACCAGTTTCTCTTTATAGCCTCCATTCTTTATAAAAATCAAAAAAGGCTCTTGATTGTTTAACGGAATTGCATTCAATGCTGCTTGAACCGTGTTGTAATCACCGCTTCCATCCTGCGCAACTGTTTTGGTGGAAGAAAAATTTTTCTTCTTAAAAACAGTTTTCAAAAATCCATCAACGTAATGGACTGTCGAATCAAACCAGGGTTCGAACAGGCAAAATGAATGTGGTGAGTTTGGAAAGGTTTTTACTTGTGTGTAAATATGGAACTGATCAAGAATTTTGATGTAATCTTCTCTTCCTGCATGCATTCTTTCTAAACTGCTGTTGAGAAATAAAGTGGGTGGCGTATTAGGGTTAATGTAGCTCAGTGGTGAAGCATCTTTCCACAATTGAGAATTTTCCTTTTTTGAATACCCAAACCAAAGAGTAGCTGCAGACATTCTTTTGCTATCATCACCCTCACCGGACTCAGGATGAACAAAAGAAAGCGTTCCATCAATATCAACCAATGCATTAATGTTGTCGGAAACGTTCGCATTGCAATTGTCTGCATTGAATCTTCTATCGCCAATGGTTGTTGAAAGAAAAGCCGCCAATTCCCCACCTGCAGAAAATCCAAGCACAGCAATTTTTGATGTATCGACATGAAACAAATTTGCATTCAGGTGAATCCATTTTACCGCAGCCTTCAAATCATTTACCGCGGCAGGATACAAAGCTTCAGTTGACAAACGATAATCCGGGGTGAAACAAACGTAACCCAGTGCGGCTAATCTTTCTGCCAAAGGATAATGCATAGCTCTGTTTCCTGATCTCCATCCTCCACCAAAAATGATCATCACGGCTGTTCGTTTTTGTCTTGAATCTGCAGATGGGAAAAACGCATCTACCAACAGTTTTCTCCGACCAATTGTGCAATAACTGATGTTCTTTTTTTCAACCACCGAAGACGAATGAATTTCATCCACGATTTTTGCATGCTCGTAATTTTTCTTCACCTTGAGGTATTCATGCCGAATGGTGAAAGACGTGTCATGAGTTCCCGTTAATCCTGCTTTTGATTGTGCCAGGCACGATTCACTGATCAACAAAAAAAGAAAAATAAAACCTTTCACAATAAGTTATTTCTTTACAACAGGCTTAATAATCCGCTCAGTTAATTCGAGATTCATATTTCGAAGTTCAGCTAAAACCAGTTCGGCAATTTTTCTTGCCCCCAGTTCATTGAAATGCGTATTATCGATTTTTCCTTCGGGATAATTCGGATGTTCGCCGGGAGCATCCTGGTTAAACAGAAGCTTTGAATTTTCTTCGCCCATTTGCCGGTACAGTTCCAAACTTTTTTCATCGAGATCAATCAAAGGAACATTCAATGCTTTTGCAACTTCTTTTACCAACGGTGAATATTCTTCGTGAGTTTCCACTGCTGTACCGTTTTTAAACTTTCTTCTGCTTACGGGAGTGATCAAAATTGGAATTCCTTTTTTCGCTCTTGTTTCATTTACAAATTTGGTAAGGTTGGCTTTGTATTCTTCAGGAGTAGTGTAGCGATCAACTTTTTCTTTCGATTCATCATTGTGACCAAATTGAATAAAAACGTAATCGCCTTGCTGAATTTCATCATAAATCGATTTCCACAATCCTTCACTGATAAATGTTTTTGTACTGCGCCCGTTCTTTGCACGGTTTACAACAGTTACCGTTGAATCCCAAAAATAAACAAAGGGCATTCCCCATCCTGTTTCAGGATAGGCTTTGGTTTCCTTGATTGACATAGTGGAGTCACCAGCCATGAAGATTTTAATTTTCTTTTTCACGGGAAAAGCAAAAGCAAATAAAGAAAGGGCTGCCATCACTAAAATAAGTTTTTTCATTTTGCAAGACTGTTTATGTACACTTCAATATTTGTATACTGTGAATTCAATTTATAAGCAGAAGCATCGGAGGCGTCGTTCGGATTGAGATGATGCTTCTTTTCCCAATTATCAGGCATGCCGTCCCTGTCGGAATCTTTTTGAGCCGGTAATGAATTCAATGTTGGCCAGGCATTCGCGGTTTGTTCATAAGGCGTTCCATGAGAAAAACCACCTTGCACATCGATCATGCTTCCCTTTCGGTTTTTTACTTCACCGATAATTCTTTCATCGATTGCGTCTCTTTTTGGGAAAATAGCCCCAACATTTTTTAGAACAGATTGATACGCATCTCGCGCCGACTGAGTATTTACAGCAATCAATTGAAAAGGCGAACTTGCTTGTTTCATTTTTTCTTTATCAGCTTCCGTTCCGTTTTCAACATCAACACCCAACCAATTATTTTTTGTTCTCTCAGGATTTTCATCGACATAATTCCCATCAACATACCATTTTCCAAAACCAATTTTTGGTGGTTTATTCCATGGATTTGCAATTCTGTATTTTACATTATTCAATGTTGAAGGACCATACTTGTAATAGTTGTTGACGATATTGTAATTACCTCCTTCACCGGCATACAAATTATTATGTCCCCAATCGTAAATAACATTGTTTACAAAATCGCAATTCTCTTCAGCAATGTTTCTGATGCCGTCAAACCGAGGCGTTCTGCTGTTGCAATGTGCAAACAAATTGTGATGGTATGACGTATGTTTGCCTCCCCAGATAGCTCCGTAACCATGATGTTCATAATCACTGTCACCTTTTTCAAAATGATAGGAATAGTTTAGAGGTTCAGAAATTAAATTCCATTGAACCGTTGTACTGTCGCCACCGTAAATGCTAAACACTTCATCGGTGCTCCAACTTGCGCTGCAATGATCGATAACGATATTTTTATTGCGGGTGCCACCGAAAGCATCATCGCCACCATTGCCATCAACCATTCCGCCTTTTTGAAATTTATCACCCATACGAAAACGCAAATAGCGAACAATGATATTATTCCCACCAAGCTGAACTGAATTATCCGCCAAACAAATTCCATCGCCGGGAGCAGTTTGTCCCGCAATTGTTACGTTGGATTTAATGAAAAGTTTCGAGTTGAGATGTATGGTTCCTGATACTTCAAAAACAACAATTCTTGAAATATTTTTTTCTGCAGCTTCCCTGAAACTTCCGGGCCCGTTATCATTCAAATTAGTAACAATCATCACTTTCCCCCCTCGTCCACCTGTCGTATATTTTCCAAAACCTTCAGCGCCGGGAAAAGCAATTGGTTTTTCGTCCGGAACAGAAAATGTAACAGTTCTTTGTTGTGCGCAACCAAGCAAAGAAATTAACACCCCAGGAATTAAGAACAACTTAAACATTTCAAAAATTTATAGAAAAGGCTGCGCCCCGGCAGCCTTTTCTTTATGGTTATTCGAAAGATTAATATCCATGGTTTTGTGTCAGCTTGGGATTGGCATCAAGTGCAGCTTGCGGAATTGGCAACAACTCTGATTTGCCTGCAGTATATCCTGTAGCAAATCTTCCCAAAGGCGAATTGGTTCCGCTTGCCGTGATGGCGTTGGTTTCCCAATTAACCTTGGTCGTGCCGGCAGGTGTTGATGATGGTGCAGGCTTGTACAGTGAATTTGCCCAAATACTGGCATCATCGGCAGTAGTTGTCTTGTAATAGTACATAGCCTTCGGCAAACTTGTGGTCTTCGAGTACGATGGGAATTCCCCTTCATACGAGTAATCAGCAATTGCAGCATTCGCTCCCATATTTGCAAGATTCAGTTTCGTTTCCTTTATTGCTGTTTCCAACAAGTTCCACCTGATCAAATCATACTTGCGAACACCTTCTCCACCTAACTCCAACGACCTTTCTCGTACAATGTATCTGAAGAAAGTTGATTTATCTGCGCCAGCCGGAAGATCAACTGTAGCATCAGCAGCATTGATCGATTTTCCATAACCTCTTCTTCTTACCATGTTAATCGCATTATAGGCATCGGAGGTTGGGCCATTCAATTCATTTTCTGCCTCCGCAAACATCAACAAAACATCGGAGTAGCGAAGTATTTGCCAATTCAAACCCAAGTATTGAATTTTATCTGTTGGTGAAAAGCTTGGATTGGTAACCCAATCTCTTCTGTATTTTCCTGTGTTCAAAGCCGTAAGAGCTAACCCGGTTTTGGTGATCCCATCGGAGTTTACATTGTAAGGTGCAATTGTTACGTCTCTTCTTAAATCAGTTGAATCAAACAAATAAAAATAAGTGGGCAAAGGATTGACACTACTGTTTCCATTCCCGTTTACCCTGGGCCCATCATAATAGCCAAGTTTGGAATCTTCTGCACCGGTAAAACCAACACCACTTGCCTGGAACATTAATTCGCCGTAAGGATCAACAATTGCATGAGCGTTCACCTGGTTTTTCCATAGGTCTTTAAAGCTTGGATCAAGAGCATGTTGACCGGAAGTAATGATATCGTTTGTTTCATCTCTTGCAATTTGATAATACTGCTGATAGTCGGCAGGTCGTTGCATAGTTCCACCCTGGCTTAATGAATACCCTCCTCTAAACAATGCAATTCTTGCCCTCAGGCCTTTTACAGTACCTTTTGTGATTCTTTCATCTGGCTGGTCACCAATGGAAGCAAGATCATTGCGCCATGGAACCAAATCTTCCGCAGTTTTTAAATCTGCAATAATATGACTGTACAAACTATCGTGATTTGTGCGCGCCGGATAAGGATCTTCTTTGGCAAGATTGGATGCAGATGTAAAGTGTGCAGGAAGATCGCCCCAATTGCGGATGGCTTCAAAATAAAATTGTGCCCGCAGGGTTAATGCTTCGCCGTACATTCTTTGCAATTGCTTTTTTTCCTGGTCAGAACCTTTTGTATACAATGCCATTTTCGGAATGTTGTCAATGCATTGGTTAGCATATTCAATTCCCTGGAACAATTGATTGAAAGGCTTTTCAATTTGAGAGTTTGTGGAAGCAGCCTGGTAGCGTGCTATATCCCGTCTGTCATTATCGGAACCACCTGTTGGCCCTTGCATTTCATCATTATCCAAGGGAAAATACAAACTCAAACGAATGCCGTAACCATTATCGCCCATTAGCCTACTGTAAGCTGCAATCAATGCCTGGTAAGCATGTGGCACGTCACTAAAAACAATGTCACTGCCTACTTCGGTTATTGGCTTTTGATCTAAATATTTCTTACAACCGCCGGCTGCAAACAAAGCGGTTGCAGCAAACAAGATGAAAATTTTATTGAAACGTTTCATATTCATAAAGAAGTTTAATCGTTTAGAAAGTTGCATTTACGCCGAAAATGAATGTGCGGCTTTTTGGATAGGCAGAATAATCCAAACCTGGAGTTAATGGATTGTTGCGGACACTCACCTCGGGATCATAACCTGAATAGTTAGTAATGATTGCAAGATTGTTTGCAGTAAAGTACAACCGCAGCTTGCTCATTTGGATTCCTGCAATACTTTTTACAGGCAGTGTATATCCTACCGTTACATTATTCAAACGAATGAAAGAACCGTCTTCAATTGCCCATGAATGAGGATAGAAAGCACCTGTACTTCTGATCGGTTGCCAAATGGTAGCATATTTATTTAACTCTGCTAATTGTGTCGGATCAATTCCGTATACATTTCCGTTAGAACCTACCCACTGGGCTGTTTGCCCGCTCTGGGTGACTGTTCTCCACCGGCCGGCCATAACCATCAGCATGTTTGAATTGTTGCTGTAACCATTCGTCAATTCAATTTTGTTGGCATTATAAATGTCGTTGCCATAAGAGAAGTTAATGAACACACTGGCATCCCAACGATTAAAAGTAAATTGTTGATTCAGACCACCTGTGAGTTTTGGTTGTGTATTACCAATGATAGTCCGGTCGTTATTTAAATCAACAACACCGTCGCCATTCAAATCTTTGAATTTAATGGCGCCAGGCTGAACCGTACCAATAATTGCTGCATCGTTTACAATTCCCGATTTCAATTTGTAGATCTGGGTTGACGGATCATAATCAAAATCAGAAACTTTATAAAAACCATCTGTCACCAGCCCATAAATAACACCAACCGGTTGTCCGACTCTAACTAAATAATCACTAGGCTGGCCGGAAACACCCCAAACAGTTGGCGGAAAGAATTGTGATTGGCCAGGACCTAATTGCAGAACTTTATTTTCATTATGCGAGATGTTGAAATTAGCTGTCCATGAGAATGTTTTCTTTTGGATGATTGCTGCATTCAACTGAAACTCTTCGCCTCTGTTTGAAGTTTTACCAATGTTTTGAAGTTGTTGGGAATAACCAAAAGTTGGTGCAATGTTTACATTCAGCAACAAATCTTTTGACGTGTTGTAATAATAATCAAAACTTAAGCTGAACCTGTTTTTATAGAAGCTAAAATCAACGCCGATATTTTTGTTCACAGTTGATTCCCATTTCAAATCAGGGTTTACTAACGATGTCGGATAATATCCATAAACAGACTGACCGTTGATACCATAATAATAACTTCCATTGTTGGAGTATTTAGTCAAGAACAAATAATCGTCAATACGGTTGTTGCCCACGGTGCCAAAACCAACACGGAATTTCAAATCATTGATAAAGTCAACATTTTTCAAAAATGATTCACGATTTATTCTCCAGGCAAATGATCCCGCAGGAAAATAACCCCACTGTTTGCCGGGCGCAAATTTTGATGCCGCATCTGCGCGCAGATCAAACGACAATAAATATTTGTCCAAATAAGAATAATTTAAACGGCCAAAGAATGACAGGCTCGTGTATCTTGACTTGTACATTTTTGGATATCCTGTTGACATTGCACCAAGACCTGTATTTTTTATTGCATCACCCGAACTTGTGTTTAAAGGGTAATTTTTGAACTGGTCGGAATGTGTTTCTGTTCTCAACTCATAGGTTTCTTCACCAACCAAAACATCGATATCATGTCTTCCGCCCAAGTTCTTCAAAGAATAATTCAAAACATTCGAATTGGTAATGGTTCTTCTTGTAACAGTGTCCAGGTCCACCATCGGTTTTTTACCGCCATTGATGATAGCAAGTGGAGTGATTGAATCGAAAAATTGCCTGTCGGCATATTGGTTGTAATCGTATCCGAATGTTGATCTGAAATTCAAATTCTTCAAAATATTGTAACTCAAATTTGCAGTTCCATTATAAGCATCGGTTGTTTTCTTTCTGTATTCAGCATTTGCCAAGGCAAGCGGATTATAAAGAGTTAAACCGTTACCGACATTTGGGTCAGCCAATGGGTCCTGGTCTTCGATATCCTGCTTGGGAGAAAGGAAGGGCCTGAATTTGACTGCATTTCTTAACCGGTTATATTGAGAGCCCTGGTCGGAAGAAACGCCCGCACCCAAAACATCCTGGTGTAACAACCGTCCGCTTACTCCAAGTTTTAAATTTTTTGTGACCTTATAATCTGCCTTTGCATTAAGAAGATGCCTCTTGTAATTTGAATTGATAACAATTGCTTTGTCATCATTAAAAGTGTAGCCAAAATTGAAAGTTACTTTTTGGTTTCCACCGGAAGCTGTGATGTTATGTGTTGTTGTGATGCCTGTGTTGCCAAAAACTTTTCTCTGCCAATCCACAGGGTCGATGTTATTATATACTTTCAGTGTATCCCAGGTTGTTCCGAAATTGGATGCAAAGTTGGTGCTGTCAGTACTGCTTCCTCTAGACCTTTCTGATTGATAAAAAACATAATCGTACGGGTCAAGAACTGGCAATTCATTTGCAAGAGTTTTTATTCCAAAAAAACCATTATAGCTTACAATTGTCCTTCCCGGTCTTCCGCTTTTTGTAGTGATCACAATAACACCATTTGCACCCCTTGCACCATAAATTGCAGTAGCAGCAGCATCTTTCAATACATCTATAGATTGAATGTCCTGCGGAGAAAGTGTGCTTAAAGCATTTTCTACCTGGACACCATCAACAATAAACAAAGGATTGTTGTCGCCGGTAATCGACATACCGCCACGAACCCTGATTCTAATGGTTGCATCGGGTGAACCTTCTGAAGTTGTAGCAGTAACACCGGCCAGTCTTCCATTCAAAGCTTCAGCGGCAGAATTAAGAGGAATGTCTTTCAGGTCTTTTGCACCGACAGATGAAACAGAGGCTAACAAATCTTTCCTTCTTACAGTTTGATAACCGATAACAACAACATCGGACAGAGCGGAAGAAGAACTTGTCATTGTTACATTGACAACAGATCTCGTTCCAACTGCAACCTCCTGTGCGGCATAACCAACAGATGTAAATGTCAAAACAACATTGTCCCTTTTCGGAATGTTGATGTTGAAATCACCGTTATTGTTGGTAGCAACTGCAGTATGTGTTCCCTTGATCGTTATGTTAACTCCTGCAAGAGCCCTGCTGCTGTCTGTAGCAACATGGCCCGTTATTTGGCGGGTTTGTTGGCTCCAGGCAAAAGAACAGAACAACAAAGCAATTAGTGAGAGATACCCTTTTCTTTTCATATACAAGCTTGAATTGTTTTAAGCATTAAATTTTCCCTTTTCTAAAAAAAATACTTTCAAAGAATAAATCTTTGAGTTTTCAATTACTATGGATACTGTAAAAGTTTGCTTTGAGAGTAATAGACAATCGTTCTTTTCCGTAACAAGTCTAATCAGAAATCCACACCTCGCAATCAACTAAAAAGCATTTTTTTACGCAATCGTTACCGATAACGATTGCAGTTGCGGCAGTGCCTGAAAAATTCAATACTTTTAAACGAAAATTCAACACGGGAACCGGTTAATGAAATTTGAAAGTGCTACAATAAAAGACATTGCTAAAGCTTTAAACTTATCTACATCAACTGTATCGAGAGCCCTGCGTGGAAGTTATGAGATCAGCTCAGAAACAAAGAAGGCTGTTTTGGAATATGCCGAAAAAATAAATTACCGCCCCAACCCGATTGCACTTTCGCTAAAAGAAAGAAGGACCAGGGCAATTGGTGTTGTTGTAAGTGAAATTGCAAACAACTTTTTCTCACAAGCCATTAACGGGATTGAATCCATTGCTTACAATCGCGGCTATCATGTTATCATTACGCAAAGTCATGAATCGGATGATAGAGAAAAGGTAAACATTGAACACATGGCTGCAAGAGGAGTTGACGGACTTTTGATTTCTTTGTCAAGCGAATCTGTTGATCTTTCCTATTTGCATGAACTTCACGACAAAGGGATGCCCATTGTTTTCTTTGACAGAATTTCTAAAGAAATTGAAACACATACGGTCACTGCCAATAATTATTTGGGTGCTTTTCATGCAACCGAACATCTAATATACCAGGGATTTAAAAAAATCGCGCACATCACAAGCTCTCCTTATTTATCAATTACACAGGAACGTTTGGCAGGATATAAAAACGCTTTGGAAAAACACGATATTGCTTTTAATGAAGCACTGGTAAAATACTGCAATCACGGTGGAATGATCGGCGCCGAAGTGGAAGATGCAATTAACAGCTTGTACAAATCAAGAACAAAGCCGGATGCAATATTTACAGCAGGCGACAGGTTGACGATCTCCTGCTTTGAATTATTGAAAAGAATGAAACAAAAAAAAGAAGCAGGCTTCACAGGTTTTTCAAACACACAGGTGGGCGATCTTTTTTCACCTTCATTGACCGTAATTCGGCAACCAGCCTTTGAAATTGGACAGTCGGCAATTGAATTATTAATTCAGATGATAGAAAGCAAAAGGCCGGTTACAGAATTTCAGCACAAAGTATTGGAAACGGAATTGATCATCCGAGAATCCTCCATAAAGGCTTAATTTTTCCTGAGAGGCAATCGAAATGATTGCCTCCTGTTTTAGTTAATTCCAGCCAGCTGTAAACTAACTTTTTTTAATGTTTTTGCAACCAGCGTTTCTTTTTCTATCACTGCCTCAGGCAATAAAATGATTGAAACTGATGGATCGTTAAACCATTTTGCATTTTTCAATTTATCAACGTGAATAATCCCAGTGATGTATTGTCTTTCTTCTGTGCTGTGAAATTCCAGCACCTGTTCAAAATCCCAACGGTTTACTTCAGCCCAATCGTTGAAACTCACGTAAACCTTCAGGAAATAATTATTCGTCAATGAATATTGTTCATGCCTGCTGATCTTTTTGTATTCATACTTATACTCGTAGCTCAATGCAGAAATATCACTGATCACTGCAGATGATGTCGGAAAACGTCCCGCCCCTTTTCCATATAAAAATTGTTTGTCGGCCAGGTGACTTTCAATAATTACCCCGTTGTACTCATTTCTTACATTAAACAACTGGCTTTCATTTTTGATGAATTGTGGCAGCACAAAAGCAGATACTTTACCGTTAGCAAGCTTGCAGGTCTGTGCGGTTAACTTTATTTGATAACCTTTTTCTCTTGCGTAGTTTGCATCGGCTTCCTGTAAACGGGTAATTCCAACGTGAACAAGATCATTTGGTTTTGTAACAACTCCATACGCATGAGCTAACAAAATAGTGAGTTTGTTTGCTGCATCAATTCCTTCCACATCCAGTGATGGATTGCTTTCTGCAAAACCCAGTTGCTGGGCCTGCAACAATGCATCTTTATAAGTAAGCCCTTCTGCAATTTTTGTAAGAATATAATTTGTAGAACCATTGACAATTCCGCAAATGCTTTGCAGAAGATCGTTATCGTAATACTCTTCAAGGTTGCGAATGATCGGAATGCTTCCGCAAACAGCAGCTTCATACAAAAACGAAACTTCATTCTCCTGGTGAAGAAAAAGTAATTCGGCAAGATGCTCTGCAATTAATTTTTTATTAGCACTTACAACCGATTTCTTTTTACGAAATGCAGTCGTCACAATCTTGTAAGCTTCCGCTGCATCATCAATCAATTCAACGACCAGGTTAATTTCAGGATCGTTTAAAATCTCATTATAATCGGTAGTAAACAAACTTGCTTCTGCATTTCTTTTCTTTTCGGCATGTTTGATACAAACTTTTTTGATCGATGCATTTAATGATGGTGTTTGTTGCAATACCTGGTAAATGCCTTCTCCCACTACACCAAATCCGAATAAGCCGATGGTTAACTGTTTATGAGTACTCATTTTATTTTTTTAAATGGTCTGTAATTTTTTTTCTTTTATTTGTACAAATGCTTGCTCAAGATCTTTGATCAAATCTTCTGCTTCTTCCAAGCCGACTGACAAGCGAATCAAACTATCAGCCACTCCTACCGCTTTTCGTTTTTCTGCAGGAATGGATTTATGCGTCATGTTCGCAGGATGACAAAGCAAACTTTTTGCGCCACCCAAACTTTCTGCGAGCTTGAAATATTTTGTAGAAGTCACAAATCTAACGGCTGCTTGTTCCGTATCATTTTTCAAAGTAAAGGAAACAATTCCCCCAAAACCTTTTGCTTGCTTTACAGCAATATCATGATTGAAATGCGTTTTCAATCCCGGATAATAAACCTTATCAACCTCTGAATGTTGTGCTAAAAATTCGGCAACTTTTTGTGCATTCGCAGAGTGTTGTTTCACCCGCAGCGGCAAGGTTTCAATTCCACGAATCACCAACCAACTGTCAAACGGGGCAAGAACGGCACCGCTTGCATTTTGGATGAATTTTATTTTCGCCCCCAGTTCAATGTCTTTTGTTACAACCAACCCTGCGATCAAATCACTATGCCCACCTAAATATTTTGTAGCAGAATGTAAAACAATATCAGCGCCAAGTGTCAAGGGTTTTTGCAAAGCGGGAGAGGCAAAAGTATTATCGACACAAAGCAAACAATTAGACGCTTTCGCAATTTTTGCAATGGCTTCAATATCCGAAATTTTAAGAGTTGGATTAGTTGGGGTTTCAATCCAAATCAGTTTTGTTTTTGGAGTAATGGCATCAAAAACATTTTCTGCCTTAGTTGTGTCAACATATTTTACCGTGATACCGAATTTTTCATAAACCTGGGTAAACAGACGAAAAGCACCGCCGTAAATATCATCCACGGCAATAATTTCATCACCTGCTTTTAGAAGTTTGATCACAGCGTCAATAGCTGAAAGTCCGCTGGCAAACGCAGCACCAACAGATCCATCTTCCAATTGTGCAATTATATTTTCCAAGGCCGCTCTTGTGGGATTGTTGGTTCTTGCATAATCAAACCCTTTGTTGATACCAGGAGCATCCTGGACAAAAGTTGAGGTTTGATAGATGGGAACAGATATCGCACCTGTCAGCGGGTCAACCGGAATACTGTGAAGAATTTGAGTGGCGTTACTCATCTCTTTTGGTTTTTAATGTTTGTGATAGTTTAAATAATTACTTACCAAAAGAGGCTTACCGGAAAGAGCTTTGAAGCCTGCTGTTAGTTATTGGCAGACAACAAAAAAGCTCTCCCGATAAATCAGAAGAGCTTTCAATATTTTAAGTACAATGAATGTTGAAGCTTTGATCTGACTTATCTGTCACGCAAAAATCCTGCGTGATGGAGTTGGCACCTTTCCCTTCTTGCGAAGAGCAGGTTGTCAAGGCTTCATCGGGCCATTTCCCTCAGCCTTTCTTGATAAGTGATTGAATAAAGAACTGGTACAAAGATAAAGGACAAAATAGTTTAGAAACAAAAATTATTTTTTTGCATCGCCTAAAACCCTTGCCTGGCAAGAGTTTTCCACAGATGCTAAAAGTTTTAGTCAGGAAGCTTTAATTTGTAAAAAATTTCAATCAATGCCGACCAATATAAAGTGTCCTAATTGCGCAACAGTGTTTGATGTAGAAAATGTTTTGTCTGCCGATGTGGAACAAAAATTAAAGCAGCAGTATGAAAAACAACTGCAAGACAAGCTCTTTCACTTAAACAATGAAAAGAAGAAGCTGGAAGAAGAACAAAGAACTTTTGAAGAGAAACGAAAAAGAGAAAATGAATTGTTCCAACAAAAGCTCCAACAGGAAAAGCTAAAATTAGAATCAGAGATACAACTGCAGGTTCGCAAAACTATTGCCGCCGACTATGAAAACCAATTGCGTTTGCTTCAACAAACAGCATCCGAAAATGAAGAAAAATTAAAACTTGCCCGTCAAAAAGAATTTGATTTTTTGAAGAAGGAGCAGGAAATCAAGAACAAAGAACAGGAACTGGAAATTGTTTTACAGAAAAAACTGCTCGAAGAAAGAAACATTTTGATGCATCAGATTCGAAAAGAGGAAGCGGAGCGGATTTCATTAAAAGAAACAGAATATCAACTCAAATTAAGAGAACTCGAAAAGCAACTGGAAGACCAAAGAAGGCTTGCCGAAGAAATGAAACGCAGAGCTGAGCAGGGCTCCATGCAATTGCAGGGAGAAGTGCAGGAATTATTATTGGAAGAATTGCTGCATGATCATTTTCCTTATGATAACATTGGCGAGGTTGGAAAAGGTGTTGAAGGTGCGGATTGCATTCAAATTGTCCGCAACCATATTGGCGTTGATTGTGGTAAGATCATTTTTGAAAGTAAAAGAACAAAAACATTCAACAATGCCTGGATCGATAAATTAAAAACCGACATGCGCAACAAACAATCCGATGTTGCCATTTTGGTAACACAGGTTTATCCAAAGGATATGAATTGCTTTGGTGAGAAAGACGGCGTTTGGATTTGTTCATTTAAAGAGGTGATTGCCTTAACCACAGCATTGCGGCACACAATTATTCGCATTGCAGATACCAAAAGAGCAGAAGAGAATAAAGGAGAAAAAATGCAAATGCTCTATGGTTACCTAACCGGAAATGAATTTCGCCAGCAAATAGAAACAATTGTTGAAGGTTTTCTTTCTATGAAGAACTCCATTAGCAAAGAAAGAATTCAAATGGAAAAAATGTGGAAAGAAAGAGAGAAGCAACTGGAAAGAGTTTTACTAAGCACTTCGGGAATGTATGGTTCGATTAAAGGAATTGCCGGGGCCTCGATCGGCGATATTCCATCCTTGGAAAACGGAGTTGAAGACGACCAAACACAATTGTTTTCTAAATAGAGCTACGTCTTCAACCATGCAAGACATAATTCATCAAAGATGATGTACTGAAGAATTAAATCGGTTTCATTTCCCAATAAAAATTTTGCCGATAAATTTCCGGAAGGTTGCAGTTGAAAAGGCTGCAGCCTTATTTTTTCGCTAAAATCCACACTGCCATAGCTCCACCATTTGTAAACAACTTCTTTGCAGCACCACATCAATGTTAATTGATTAATAGAAAATGGCGATTGCAAAATGGAAAGTTCTTCCTCGTTCAAAAATTTGTTTTTGATGCGGTCGATCTTTACAGAAGGAATTTCAACATCCACTCCTACTCTTTCGGTTTTACTAACAATTGCAGCGGCATATTCATCACAATGTGAAATGGAAAAATGATATGCTTCATTTTCCAGATACGGTTTTTTGGTGTCGGCAATTTTGATGAGTTCAACAGGAAAACCAGGAAATAAGGTTTTCAGTAAAAATCTTCCGGCAAGGTGTTGCAACCGTTTTTTAGGATGAGTAATTTCTCTTTGCAAAGGAACACCATTCAAAAAAAAACTTTCATCTTCATCAATCTTCCAGATGGCAAGCTTTGTATTTTCATCAATATCCCGCTGAAAAAAAATAGGCATTTATTTATGAATACGATGTTCAAAAATAATTTTTATTACGGGAGAGATTTACAATTTATTTGCAGCAGATTGTTATAAACACCGAATTTGAATTTTGAAAAACGTAAATCTAAAATCAAATGATTCTTTCTGATAAGCGTATTTTGGAAGAAATGGGAAAAGGAACCATCAAGATCGAGCCTTACCGCCGTGATTGTTTGGGCAGCAACAGTTACGATGTCCATCTTGGGAAAATGTTGGCTACCTACAAAGAGCACATCCTTGATGCGAAGAAGCACAATGAAATCGAATACTTCGAAATTCCGGAAGAGGGGTTTGTCTTATATCCGCATATTTTTTATTTGGGGGTAACTGAAGAATACACCGAGACACATGCTCATGTTCCTTTTCTTGAAGGCAAGTCGTCAACAGGAAGATTGGGAATAGATATTCATGCAACCGCGGGAAAAGGCGACGTTGGTTTTTGCGGTAACTGGACATTGGAAATTTCAGTGAAACAACCGGTCAAAGTTTACCATGGAATGCCTGTTGGTCAATTAATTTATTTTCCTGTTGAAGGAGAAATTGAGGTGAAGTACAGCCAAAAAGCAAATGCCAAATACAATGGGCAACCAAACAGACCTGTTGAGAGTATGATGTGGAAGAATAAGTTTTAAAAACGAATTCTTTATAAAAATGCCTCCTGATTGGGAGGCATTATTATTTAAAAAAAGAAAAAGCTTCCGAAGAGGCTTGATTTCTGTGGTCCCGCTGGAAGCCATATATGGTAGAAGGCGCGTGGGAAAAACCTTTTTTGGTCCGGTCAGTATTTGCAAACGAAATCATTTTCGAATTTTCCGGCTTCTGAAATAATTTTCGCCGACTATACACCTGTGTGCACAACTGAAATCGGAAGAACTGCACAACAGTGACAAAAAAAGGGGAAATTGATTTCCATGAATACTTAAATGATAGCTGGGGAATTTTATTGTCACATCCCGTATGCCCCACGATGCCCCGTTTAAAGTACAATTGGAAGATTTCAGTCGCCAACCAGTTCAGAGGTAGCTGATTAAAATCTCTTTTCAAGAATCTGCTTTTCTGTATGTCTTCCAACTAAAGGTTCTGTAATCATATTTAGCCAAAAGTATTTCAGAATGACAGTTTTGGCTGAATATAATTGACATTGGCATTCATCTATTTGCTGGGGCTGTCACAAAATAAAATTAACTCTATTGTTTCCTTTTGTGAATTAAACAACATTTGAGCATTATAGAAACATATTACCCTTGTAAAGTAATGTTGCTCTTTGTAAAGATTAGTAAGAAACCAGTCAACAGTTAAGTGCAGTTCGACTAAAAAGTGTTGAAGCAAAAGATGGTTGGATATCAACAAAAAAGCCTCCGAAGAGGCTTGATTTCTGTGATCCCGCTGGGACTCGAACCCAGGGCCCTAACATTAAAAGTGTTATGCTCTACCAACTGAGCTACGAGATCAACCCGTTTAATTTGGGAGTGCAAAAATAAGGTCACTCATCTTTGCAGCCAAAATTTATTCATTCAATTTTTCAAATTTTCTTTAACAACTAACTCACTAATTCTGTTTGCAACTTTTTCATCACATCTTTTTCTATCATTTTCTCGGCAAGTACAATCATATTTTTAAATGCAACCGCTTTTGAAATTCCATGACCAATAATTACGGGCTTTGAAATGCCAAGCACAGGTGTTCCACCATAATTCTCAAAATTGAACCGTTCAAAATAGTCGTGCCGTATTTGTTTTTTTTGAGTGATCTCAAAAAGTGATTCTGCTAATTTTAAAATAATATTGCCTGTAAATCCATCGCAAACCATTACATCCGCTTTATCCAACAACACATCCCTGCCCTCAACATTTCCAACAAAATTGATGTGCTTATTTTCTTTCAACAATGGATAAGTCGCCTGCGCCAACAAATTTCCCTTTCCTTCTTCTTCACCAATGTTGAGTAAAGCCACCCGCGGATTATCGATCCCCAAAATATTTTGTGCGTACACAGATCCCATGATTGCGAACTGATTCAATTGTTCAGGCTTACAATCAGAATTCAAACCAACATCGAGCAACAATCCTGTTTCTCCATTTTCCTTAGGAATAATCGTCGAGATTGTTGGTCTCAACACACCTTCAATTGGTTTCAATGCATAAAGCGAACCAACCAGCATCGCGCCAGTATTTCCTGCGCTGATAAAAGCGTCTGTCTTTCCTGTGGCCAGCAAATGAAATCCAACAGCAATCGATGATTTTTGTTTTTCCTTCAGGGCTTTCGTGGGATGTTCGTGCATGTCAATCACCTGCGGCGCATGCACAACAGCATAAGAAGTCTGCGGAAGCGAATATTCAGAAAGAAGCGGAGTAATTTTTTCTTCATCACCAATTAAAACCAATGTTGCACTCCCCTGCTCCAAATATTGTTGAATTCCTTTAAGTGCTTCGAGTGGGGCGAAGTCGCCGCCCATCATATCAATTCCTATCTTCATTGAGTCGCAAAAATAAAAAGGCTCTCTCAAAACGAAACAAATCTGTCACATTGAGTTTATCGAAATGACAGATTTGTTTTTGGTTGCCATATTTCGACATCTAATATGACAACATGAGAGAGCAAAAATTATTTACTTCTTAATTGGCGAATTCTCAGCAACTACTTGTCCTTTGTAGTACAACTTTCCTTCGCTAACATGTGCACGATGGCGTACATGTGTTTCACCGGTTGCTTTATCGGTTGAAAGCGTAGCAGCTTCAGCTTTGTAGTGTGTTCTGCGTTTTGCACTTCTTTGCTGCGAATGTCTGCGTTTTGGATTAGGCATAACTAACTATTTAATTCTTATTTTATTTATGTTACAAGCGACATCAACATCATCTTTCGTTATGTCACTCACTTGTACTTTAAGTAATTCTATTGGCCACTGATCAATCACTCTTCCAGGCCTTTAAATTTTTCCAATCCTTTCCAGATTGGATTGCTTCCCGCATTTTCCTCAGGCCTCATATTGTTCAACAGGTCTTTTGCTGCCGGATTACAATAAGGGCCATCCATGTTTTCATATTCACAGGTTTTTTGCATTGGAATGCTCAGGTTTATAAATTCATAAATCCAGTCTTTCACGTCAATATGGCTTTCACCACGAGAAATGTAGTAAACATCCGGATCTTCTTCCTGTTCATTCATCAACTCAGGATCGTCCGTCATTTTAATGGTAACCTTAAATTCATCAAAAAGCTGAATGGGCAAATTGTTACCACAACGGTCACAGGTCACTTCTGCCTTGCCTCCTATCTCGAAACGAAGGAGCATAAAACCATTACTTTTTTCAAGTAATAATTTTACATGAGCATTCGGATTCCTGAAATCCTGGTCGTTATATTCTTCAAAGAACCTTTCGTTAATATCGTAATCAAATTCATGAACTCCCGGCTTCAATCCAACAAAAGCTATCTCAAATTCACGCCTGTTGCTCATGTTCGTACTTTTATACGCTTATTTGCGGGACGCAAAGGTAAAGGAAATAGCCTTAAAGAATGTAATTTGAGCTAAGATTTTAACGAAATCTGCCTATAAAAACATGTTTAAAAGCCTTCTTCGAGACAGATTACTGATTTCATTGCTGATAATTTCAATTCTCATCAAAGTTTTCTCAATGAATCCAGCCTGGGTGGAAAGATATTACACCTTTGGCTTCTACCCTTTCATTTCAGAAATTCTCAGAATAGCATTTGGCTGGATTCCGTTTTCCGTTGGCGACATCGTGTACACGGCCGCTTTTATTTTTTTTGTATTCAAAGCATGGAAGCTAATCAAACTGCTGGCCAAACGGCAGGTGAAAGAAAATCTCTCATGGATTTTTTTTGCTAAATATTTGAAGTTGGTTCTTTGGGTTTATATCGTCTTCAATATTTTTTGGGGATTGAACTACAACCGCGAAGGCATCGCACAGCAATTTGGTCTGAAGGTGGAACACTACAATCCAATGGAACTTTACGATCTGGCTTCTGTTCTTCAGCAAAGGCTAAATCTTTACGCAGCAAAAGTTGATTCAATTAAAAGGCTTTCACTCAACGACAACACAACGCTTTTTGATGAAGGCATTGCTGCTTATAAAAACGTAAGTAAGCAATATCCATTCTTAAGCTATAAACAAGAATCCATAAAGCCTTCAATTTT
>Ga0207647_10000484_pt1 | contig 31935 bp, 35 predicted proteins | sample KBSCornC2_FD_184295 | JGI IMG/M metagenome (GOLD analysis project Ga0207647, IMG submission 184295) | Corn rhizosphere microbial communities from Kellogg Biological Station, Michigan, USA - C2 (SPAdes) (version 2) | ecosystem: Host-associated > Plants > Roots > Rhizosphere ... | reverse complement strand
TGCAGCCATGTTGCGGAACAGAGCCGCGCGGTGGCTGGAGGTGCGCTGAAGCTTACGGCCGCCAACACGATGGCGCATGGGTATTTCCTTTCGTTCGTCTGGGGTCCGTATCAGGTAACCCCGGCCAGGCGGTTCTTGGGGAGACCGCCCTCATCCCAAACAACAACGGCGAGCCTCAGCCCGCCGGACGCCGAGCGCTCAAGCGGAAATGGCGCGCTTAGTCAAGGTGCTGGCGATTCGCCCATGTCAAAAATGTATGGAAGGAACTGGTTTGCATTATCAGAGTGTTCCAGTTGCCCGACGAGAGTTTGGCGCCCTTCTCTCAGCTTTCGGCCGTAAGACACAATAACAGCCTCGCGGGCTGGAGCTCCCGCATGATCGACATCGTCGAAATCCGACAGTTCGCATGGCCACAGCGGGTGATCGAGGCGGATCACGTAAACGGTCACACGGCGATCGGTCTTCGGGTTTTCTCCGAAATTCGGCGGTCCATAGAATGTTCGCCTGATTACGGTGCCGAACACGCGAACGGGTTTGTCCGCGTGGAAGCAAAATTTTCCAGCGGCGCGGCGGTTTGGCTCTGCTGCCGGACTTGTTGCTGCAAACGCCATGATCGCTGCGATCGAGAGCAGCCGATTCAGCACTTTTGGTTCGAGCTCCGTGCCATTGTGCTCGCCGCCAGCCGCCGCACCAGCGGCGTGAGTCCGCGGTGGCTCGATGCGTGGTACACCGACCCGCTCTCCAGCTCGCGACACAGCCGCCGGTGCGCCTCGCCGAGCGCGTGGTACGGCAGCCCCGGAAGCAGATGGTGCAGCGCGTGATAGCGCAAGCCGACGGGTGCCCACAGCGCGGGCAGCGTCGCCGGCGGGGGCACGTTGACGCTGTCGAGGAATTGCGCCGTCACGCTCATCGGCTCGCCGTCATTCTCCCACAGGTGCGCGACCAAAGTGCGGATCTGGTTGAGGAACATCACGCCCGAGCAGACGCCGAGGAAGATCAGGAAATCGCGCAGCGGGATCACGCCCGTCGCGACCATCGCCAGCAGCGCAATCGCCCAGACGCTCGCCGCCGCCTCCTGCCATGCCCAGTCGCGCGCGAACTCGCCTTCCGGCTTCGGGCGGACGAACTTCGGGTTGATCTGAAGCCCGGAGTAGCGACCGACCACGACCGACCGCAGCTTCGGCGAAATCAGCGACAGCGGCGCGAGAATGGCGAACCGGATCAGCATCCCCACCGGCGCCAGCGCGGCGGCGACCAGGAACACCGGCAGGGTCCATGGGTGCATCAGCGCCAGCGGCAGATATTCGGGGTCGTCGACGGTCCCGTAATAGCGCTTCGCATGATGCTGGTTGTGCACGCCCTCGTACATGAAGCTCGGGATCAGAAGCGGCACCCCGACCATCAGGTTCCAGGTGAAGCGGAAGCCTTTGACGGCGCCCTTCTTGAGGTGCGTCAGCTCATGGATGAACGAGCCCGCGCGGTAGAGCGAGAGGACAGCGACCAAGCCGCAGCCGATGGCAAGCCACGTCGGACGGACAAACATCGCGGCAAACAGCGCGGCATAACCGAGGAGCGCGGATCCCAGCATGTCGGTCCAGAAAATAGCGGCGTTCGGCGCGTTGAGGTCGCGCGTCAGGTTCGCCGCGGCCTTCAGCATCGCCGTGTCGTCCTTCGCGTGCGTCGAAGCCGGCCGCCCAGCAGCATCAGGCGCGGCAGCGTCGTTCGTGCGCTCAAGGGTCGCTGTGTCGCTCATCATCTCTTCCGGAAGAACGCTCTCTTGCAGGAGATAGTGGCCGGAGTTGGGCGATTGAAGTGCCGCGCGCAGCCGGTTCGGGGAACAGGCGAGCACGACACTTCACTGGCGCTGAACGCCCCAACCCGCTAGCCCTCCGCGCATGAGCAGCAGCCCCGTCACCATCCGCCCGGTCCAGGGCAAGAAAGACAAGAAGGCCTTCGTCGACTTCGCGTGGGAGGTGTACAAGGACGACCCTCATTGGGTCCCGCCGCTGAAGGACGAGGTCCACGGCCTGATCACGCCGGGCAAGAACCCGTGGTTCGAGCATGGCAAGGCGCAGCTGTGGCTGGCGGAGCGTGGCGGCAAGATCGTCGGCCGGATCAGCGCCCAGGTCGACGAGCTGGTGCAGGAACATATGACGCCCGGCACGGGCAATTGGGGTTTCCTCGATGCGCTTGACGAGGAAGCTGCGCATGCGCTGATCGCCACCGCCGAGGACTGGCTGCGGGCGCAGGGGATGAAACAGGCGCTCGGACCCATCAGCCTGTCGATCTGGGACGAGCCGGGCCTGGAGATCGAGGGCTTCTCGGAGGATCCGACCGCGATGATGGGGCACCACCGGCCCGAGTATCGCGGGTGGATCGAGTCTGCCGGCTACGCCAAGGCCAAGGACCTGCTGACCTACGAAGTCGACATCGCGCACTGGGACGATCCCAAGATCAACCGCCTGATCTCCATGGGCGAGCGCAACCCGCACATCCGCATACGGATGGTCGACAAGTCGAAGTTCAACGAGGAAGCGCGGATCATCCTCAACATCCTCAACGACGCCTGGTCGAGCAACTGGGGCTATGTTCCGCTGACCGAGGCGGAGATCGCCTATGCCGGCAAGAAGCTGAAGCCGATCATCTACAATGAGCTGGTCCGCGTCGCCGAGATCGATGGCGAACCCGTCGCTTTCATGATCACCATCCCCGACATCAACGAGCTCACCAAGGACCTGAACGGGGAGCTGTTCCCCTTCAACTTCATCAAGCTGCTGTGGCGGCTTCGCAACCCGCGGGTGAAGCGCGCGCGCGTTCCGCTGATGGGCGTCGCCAAGAAGCTCCAGCAGTCTCGGCTGGCGAGCATGCTGGCGTTCATGATGATCGAGTACACGCGACGCGATTGCGTCGGGAAATTCGGCATCAATGTCGGCGAGTTCGGCTGGATCCTGGAGGACAACAAGGGGATGCTCTCGATCGCCGAGCTGCCCGGCGCTCGGATCAACCACCGCTACCGGATTTACGAGAAGCAGCTGTAGCCTGCGTTCACCGCCCTTAAGGTGCGGCCATCTACAAGCTGCTCAGACCGGACAATCGGGGCACACGTTTTACGAATAGTGCCAGTGTCCGTTTTCGATCGCCCCCATTAAATCGTGGAAAGCTAGGCGCTTGCGTCTCTTTCGACAGGTCGTCACTGTCCGGCCAAATCACGAAGCGAGCATTGATGATGACCAGATTAAGAGGCCGTTGGCGGGTTCGAAGATCAGTCGCCGCTATCCTGGGAATCCTGGCGTTCGCCACTCCGGCATCGGCGGCGTCGCCGCACCAGGCCGTGCGAGCCTGGCGGCAGGCGCACGAGAAGGCCATCCTCGCGGATTTCATGACATTCCTGTCCTTGCCCAACGTCGCAACAAATGTTCCGGACGTTGAGAAGAACGCGGCCTATATCGAAGCCGAGTTGAGGGAGCGGGGTTTCAAGACGAGCACCCTCTCCGCCGGTCCAGGAACGCCGCCGTCGGTCTTCGCAGAGCTGGACACGCCAGGGGCGAAGCGCACAGTCCTCTTTTATGCCCATTATGACGGTCAGCCGATTTCCCAGAAGGGCTGGATCATCAACCCGTTCACGCCGTCGGTGCGGACTTCGCTGCCCGATGCCAGACCCGTCGACTGGAAGTTGGTCAGTGGCCCCCTCGATCCGAACTGGCGGGTCTACGCGCGCGGCTCGGGCGATGACAAAGCCTCGATCCAGGCGCTCATCTCGGCCTTTGATGCGCTGAAGGCGAACGGCATCAGGCCAAGCGTCAACATCAAGCTCCTCTACGAAGGTGAAGAGGAGCAAGGCTCGCCCCATTTCGCCAAGATCGTCGAGCTGAACCGCGATCTGTTGAAAGCCGACGCGCTGATCATGGGAGACGGCCCGATGCACCAGAGCGGGCGACAGATGGTCGGATTCGGCAATCGCGGAATCGTCGGCTTCACGATGACGGTCTACGGGCCGGTGAACCCGCTGCACGACGGCCATTATGGAAGCTTCGCTCCGAGCCCTTCGGTGATGCTGGCTCGACTGATCGCCAGCCTCCGCGACGATGACGGCAAGATCCTGATCCCCGGCATCTACGACGACGTCGTTCCGCCGACAGCGGCAGACGAGGCGGCGATTGCCGCCATGCCGGCGGTCGAGGCTGAGCTTAAGCGAAGCCTGGGATTGGGCCGCAGCATCGGCCCTGCACGGCTCGCAGAGGGCTACCTGAGGCCCACCTTGAACGTGCGATCGATTCACGTCGGCGACGAAGGGCCCGAGGCTGCAAATGCAATCGCTACCGAAGGGTTTGCCTCGCTCGACATCCGCCTCGTCCAGGGCGAAACTCCGGCCCGCATCCATCAGCTCGTCGAAGCCTATTTGAATTCGCTCGGCTGGCACATCGTTCACAGCGCCCCTGACCTTGCAACGCGGCTGGCGTATCCGAAAATCCTGAAGCTGGACTGGGACCAGGGGGAGTCGATCGCCGCCAGGACGCCGTTGAATCTCCCAGCCGCCACGGCCGTCGTTGCATCTATCGGCAGGACTGTCGGGTACGAGCCCATCAAGCTTCCAAGCTCGGGCGGAAGCTCTGGCATCGCCGACGCCGTCGATCAGCTGCACACGCCGATGATCGGCGTCTCAATCGCGAATTACGATGACAACCAGCATGCGCGGAATGAGAACCTGAGGCTTGGGAATCTCTGGGACGGGATCGAAGTCTACGCGGGCCTTTTGGCCGATCTCGACTGGCCGAGTCCCTAAGCCCCGCACAGCCCTGCTCGAGCGAATGCGGGCGCTCTAGCTGAGCTCCACCCAAGTCGGCGCATGATCCGACGCCTTTTCTTCGCCGCGCGCCCATTTGTCGACGCCGGCGCCCTGAAGGCGATCGGCCGCTTCGGGCGAGCAGAGGAGGTGGTCGAGCCGGAAACCGAGGTCGCGCTGCCAGCAGCCGGCGGTGTAATCCCAAAAGGTGTAGAGCTTCTCCTCGTTGGGATGCAGCGCGCGCAGTGCGTCGGTCCAGCCCTGGTGGACGATCCGGCGCCATAGCTGCCGAGTCTCCGGCTGCATCACCGCGTCGTTGGCTGTCGCGCGCGCTGAGAAAACGTCGCGGTCCTCGGGGACCACATTCCAGTCTCCGCAGAGCACAACCGGACGCTCGTTCTTCAGCAGCTCGGCAGCATGAGCGCACAGCCGTTCCATCCACCTTAGCTTGTAGTCGAACTTCTCGGTGCCGACAGGATTGCCGTTGGGCAAATAAAGCGAGCAGACGATCAGCCCTTTGACCTCCGCTTCGATGTAGCGGCTGTGGCTGTCGTCGGGATCTCCCGGAAGGCCGACGCGGCGCAGCTCGGGCGTGTCCTCCCGCGCAAGGATCGCGACGCCGTTGAAGCCCTTCTGGCCGTGCCACACGGCGCCATAGCCCGCCGCCTCGATATCGGCGATCGGCAACGATTCATCTGCGCATTTGAGCTCCTGCAGGCAGGCGACGTCCGGCTGCTCGCGCCCGAGCCACTCGAGAAGTCGCGGCAGGCGCGCACGGATGCCGTTCAGATTGTAGGTGGCGAGCTTCACTCGGGGCCGCTTAGCGGCGCCGGCTCAAGCAGGGAAGCGGGCGAACTCTTGGGCCGTCACCTTGTCGACGCAGGCGCGATATTCCTCGAAACACTCATCGCCGTGGTGAACGACGCCGATTTTCGGGTCCGGGCGATCTTTCATCGGCAGCAGGACGATCGGGACCGCCGCGGGCACGAGCTGCGCGCCGTGGCCTGCGGCAAGCGTCAGCAGGATCCCGCACAGGCCCGAGGCCGACGGGCGGTTCAACAACGCGACGCGATATTGGCCGTCGCTGATCGTCACGAGGTAGATGGCACCCGAGAGGACTGGAAAGGAAACGAAGCCCTTCTGCTCATAATCATGATCGATCCGCTGCGCCTCGCTGAAGACGAGATGCGCATGGGCATCGTCCCAGCTGATCGAGGTGAGATAGGCGAAAATGGCACCAGGCTCGCTGAACGAGGGCCGGAGCGTCACATAAGTGCCTTCCAGCCACTGGACTGCAGGCCGCGCATAGGCGCCCATCGACTCGGGCGCGAAGAGCTTGGTGCCGGTTTGGACCCGTGCGGCCGGGGACCTGAGGCTCGTCCCGAGCGCATCCTCGAGCCTGACAACGGTCGCGAGCGTGAACGGCCGGCGGCCGGCGAGAGCCTTCTCGAGCGTCGACAGGCTGACCTTGGCCTCGTCGGCAAGCCACTGGCGCGAAAGCCGCCGGCGAGCGAGCTCCTCGCGGACGACCAAGGCGACGCCTTCGCTGCCTTCTTCGCTTAGTTCGCCGTGCATGGACTCGCCCCCTGAGCTGCGTACATCTCCGCACATTTCCGCACATTTCGTCAACCGGTAACCAGGCCCGTGCCGGGCGCAGCGCGCATTTCCGGGACTTTCCCGTGGCGGCGCATGCCTCAGTGGCGGCATATGGTCGCATGCGTTCACACGCAGCTCGAAGGGGAATGGACGTGCTTGGCAGCCGCGCAGTCACAGGGATCGGAGGCGTCGTCGTCGTCACCGCATTGCTGCTGGCGATGCAGCTGATCTCGGGCGTCGAGGCGTTCCCGCTATGAGCCCGCTGTGGCCCGATTTCGCGCTAGCACGCGTCGCCTGGGCCAAGGCCGAAAACGACGGTTCGGTCCTTGGGGGCAAGGGTAAGCTGTCGGAGGACCCAAAGCCGACAGTTCGCCGCCCGGTGCGACGCGTGCTTCACGCCCCGCTCGGAAGCTTCGCGCTCTAGACCGAAAAGCTGGAGCCGCAGCCGCAGCCCGACTGCGCATTGGGATTCGTCACGCGGAACGCCGCGCCGCCGAGATCCTCGACGAAATCGACGGCCGAGCCTTTGACGAGGTCGAGGCTGACCGGATCGACGACCAGCTTGACGCCATCGGTTTCGACCACTTCGTCGTCTTTTTCCGCGGCATCGGCGAGTTCGAACTTGTAGGTGAACCCAGCGCAGCCGCCGCCGTCGACCGCGAGGCGCAGGATTGCCGGCTTGTCCTGGCGCTCCGCGATCCACGCGACGCGCCTGGCGGCATTCTCGGTCAGGCTGATCAGAGGCTCACTCACGCGGCCGAGATAGGAAGCGCCGGAGCGCTGGACAACTCTGGGGCTATTAGCGCTGGGCGCCAGCAGCCGGTCCGCCGACCGCGTCCATCGAGGCTGCGCCGGCGCGCTTCTGCATGGCCAGGACATAATCCGTCGACTTCATGAATGGGATCGGATTGACCGCGCGGCCGTCGATCCGCACCTCATAGTGCAGGTGGTTGCCGGTGGAGCGGCCGGTCGAGCCCATCCGGCCGATCTGCTCCCCGCGGGTCACATGATCGCCTTCGTGAACGAGGACGGCCGACATGTGGCCGTAGCGGGTCGAGATGCCGCGGCCGTGGTCGATCTCGACCATGTTGCCATAGCCGCCGTTGTTCCAGCCGGCGCGGGTGACGGTACCATCGGCCGTCGCATAGATGGGCGTGCCATAGGCGCCGGCGAGATCGATGCCGGGGTGGAAGCCCGCACCATGCTCGAACGGATCCGAGCGGACGCCGAAGCCGCTGGTGAAGGTGACCGCGGCCTGCACCGGCTTATCGGACGGAATCGCAATCACGCCATCCTGCAGCTGATCGAGCTTCTTCCAGCTGTCGAACAACGCCTTGAATGTCGCATTGCCGGCGCTCTCGAAGGGACCGCCGACGCCATCGGGGCTGCCGACGCGCGCCGGGCTGATTCCAAGCCGCTTCAGCTCGGCGGCGGTGACCTTGTAGCGGACATCGAGCGCCTGGGCGACGAGCGCCGCCTGCTCGAGCTGCTGCTGCTCGACCCGCGCGAGCGGGCCATCCTTGGCCACGCGGCCGCTGCTGGCTGCCGCGGCAAGCTGCGCCGGATCAATTTTCTGGCCTGCAAGCGCGGCTTCGATCAGCGCCTGACGCTGCTCGATCGTACGAGCGCGAGCTTCGGTCGCTGCGGAAAGGCTCACGGTGGCGACGCGTGGGCGCGTCACCAGCCGAGCCGTCGCGTAGCCGGCCCATCCAACGAGCGCGAGAAGCGCAACAAAAAACACCGCCTGAAGCGGTGCTGAAATGCGGAATCGCCGAAGCTTGGAGCCGTCATGGATAAAAAGATCACGGTCGCGAAACAGGCCACTGGCTGCCAACACGTGAGACATCTTGATCCCGCTCCAAATCAGCACGGCGCGCGCCAACGGCCCGCCGTTTGAAAGTCCGTTCTGAAAGGAGCTCCCCAGCCCCCTGCCGAACTCGCGAATTGCCCGTCGCAAGCTGGCGTTGCCGACACTGCTTTCGGATGGTTAACAAATTCAACCGTCAGCGGCCTTCTGCGGGACGAATCGTCCGGTGAGCGCGGTGAAGCGTTCAACTCTGCCGCTTGGGAGGCCGGATTCGAGCGAATTCAAGCTGTTGTGCGGCGCAGCATCGATCGTTTGAGACTCGCAACGGCGCGATTCTTTCGCACCTGCCTTGCGAGCGCCACATTGCGCTCTACAAACGGCTCCGGGCCACGCCGTCCCAACGCGGCGCGAGCTCTCTGCAAGGAGAGTGACATTGACCGAAGCCGTTGCCGCGCAGGCTCTGCGCGCTCCAAAACCGACAACCAAACCCAAGCGCCCGTTCTTTTCGTCCGGGCCATGCGCCAAGCCGCCGGGCTGGAGCCCGAATCGCCTCGAGACGTCCGCGCTCGGCCGCTCGCATCGCGGAGCGCTCGGCAAAGCCAAGCTCGCCGAAGCGATCGGGCGCACCCACGCGCTTCTGCAACTGCCGGCGGATTACCGGCTCGGGATCGTTCCCGCCTCCGACACGGGCGCGATGGAAATGGCGCTGTGGTCGCTGCTGGGAACCCGCCCGGTGACAATGCTCGCCTGGGAGAGCTTCGGCGCGGGCTGGGTGACCGACGTCGCCAAGCAACTGAAGCTCGAGGCCGATATCCGCACCGCCGGCTACGGCGAGATCGCGGATCTCGCGGGGATCGATCCGGCCAGCGACATCGTCTTCACCTGGAACGGAACGACGAGCGGCGTGCGTGTGCCGAATGCGGACTGGATTTCGACCGATCGCACGGGCCTTTCGATCTGCGACGCCACGTCGGCGGCATTCGCTCAGCGAATCGACTGGTCGAAAATCGATGTGGGGACCTTCAGCTGGCAAAAGGCGCTCGGCGGAGAGGCCGCGCACGGGATGCTCGTGCTGAGCCCCCGGGCCGTTGAGCGGCTCGAGAATGAGCCCGCGCCCCGGCCGCTTCCGAAGATTTTCCGTCTCACCAAAAGCGGAAAGCTGATCGAGGGCGTCTTCAAAGGCGAGACGATCAATACGCCGTCGATGCTCGCGGTCGAGGACTGGCTGTTCTGCCTCGATTGGGCCGAGCGCGTCGGCGGCCTCGATGCGCTGATCGCTCGTGCCGACGCCAACGCGGCTGCGCTCGATCGCTGGGTGCAGGCCGCCGACTGGATCGAGCATCTCGCCGCCGATCCGGCGATCCGGTCCAACACTTCGGTCTGCCTGCAATTCACCGACCGCTCGGACGAGGATGCCAACCGCGCCCGTCAGAAAGCCATCGGGCAGCTGCTCGAGCGAGAAGATGCCGCCTACGATCTGACCGCCTATCGCGACGCGCCCCCGGGCCTTCGCATCTGGTGCGGGGCGACCGTCGAGACGGCGGACGTCGAGGCGCTAGGGCCGTGGCTCGACTGGGCATGGGAGGCCAGCCGATGAGCGAGCCGGTGCGTGTACTCATCGCCGACAAGATGGACCCAAAGGCCGCCGCGATCTTCCGCCAGCGCGGAATCGACGTCGACGAGAAGCCCGGCCTCTCGCCGGACGAGCTCAGAGAAGTGATCGGCAATTATGACGGGCTCGCGGTGCGCAGCTCGACCAAGGTCAATGCGGCGGCAATGGACACTGCATTGCCGCGGCTGAAGGTGATCGGCCGCGCCGGGATTGGCGTCGACACGATCGACGTGCCCGCCGCCTCGGCGCGCGGAATCGTCGTGATGAACACCCCCTTCGGCAATTCGATCACGACGGCCGAGCATGCGATCGCGATGCTGTTCGCGCTCGCGCGCGAAATCCCGCAGGCGGATCAGTCCACCCAGTCCGGCAAGTGGGAGAAGAACCGCTTCATGGGCGTCGAGCTTGCCGGCAAGACGCTGGGTTTGATCGGTTGCGGGAATATCGGCTCAATCGTCGCGGACCGGGCGCATGGGCTCAAGATGAAGGTCCTCGCCTACGATCCGTTCCTGTCGCCGGAACGCGCGATGGAGCTCGGGGTCGACAAGGTCGAGCTGGACGAGCTGCTAAGCCGAGCCGATTTCATCACGCTCCACACGCCGCTCACGGACCAGACGCGCGGAATCCTCAGCCGCGAGGCGCTGGCGAAGACCAAGCCAGGTGTGCGGATCGTCAACTGCGCGCGGGGCGGCCTGATCGACGAAGCTGCACTCAAGGATGCGCTCGAAAGCGGTCATGTCGCAGGCGCCGCGCTCGACGTATTCAAGGAGGAGCCGGCGAAGGAGAACGCCCTGTTCGGCACGCGCGGCCTGATCTGTACGCCGCACCTCGGCGCCTCGACCACCGAGGCGCAGGTCAATGTCGCGATTCAGGTCGCCGAGCAAATGGCCGACTTCCTGTTGCTTGGCGGAATCACCAATGCCGTTAACGTGCCGTCACTTTCGGCCGAGGAAGCGCCGCGCCTTCGCCCCTACATGGCGCTCGCGGAGAAGCTCGGGCGTCTGACCGGCCAGATCGCGGGGACGGAGATCCGGTCGATCGACGTCGAGGTTGAAGGCGCTGCCGCCGAGCTCAACATCAAGCCGATCACCGGCGCCGTGCTTGCCGGCGTGATGCGCACCTGGTCGGACACGGTGAACATGGTCAACGCGCCCTATCTCGCGAAGGAGCGCGGGATCGCCGTCCGCGAAATCCGCAACGAGGGCGAAGGCGACTACCACACCTTGGTAACCGTGACGGTCGGGACCGAGCACGGGCAAAAAAGCGTCCAGGGCACGCTTTTCGGCAATCGCGCGCCACGGCTGGTCAAAATCTTCGGCATTCCGGTCGAGGCCGAGCTCACCGGCCAGATGATCTACATCGTCAACGACGACCAGCCAGGCTTCATCGGAGCGCTCGGGACGAAGCTCGGAGAGAACAGAATCAACATCGCGACCTTCAACCTCGGACGGCGGCAGGAGGCCGGCGAAGCGGTCGCACTGGTCGCCGTCGACGACCCGATCAGCGGCGATGTTGCGGGCCAACTCCATGCGCTGCCTGGTGTCCGCGAGGTCGTTCCGCTGAGCTTCTGATGGCCTCGCGGAGGGAAGCACTTGCTCGCACATTTGGCTGGCGCTCGGTCCGCCGGTCGCTGACCGTCGCGTTGTTCATCGGTACAGTGCTTAACACCATCAACCAGGGCCCGGAGGTCTTCACCGGCCATTGGCCAATCTGGTGGAAACTGCTGCTGACCTATTCGGTGCCCTTCTGCGTCGCGAGCTACGGCAGCTACGCCGCGTTCCGCTCAGGCGCGTGAACAGAAAAGGGCGCTCCGAAGTTGCCCCGAAGCGCCCCCTGCCATCCCGCCTGCGTGCGGACGGGTGGGAACCGGGTTACTGGCCGTTTTTCATCGCGTCGGCCTTCTGGTCGGCCGCATTCTTCATCGCATCGGACTTGTTGTCTGCGGCCGCCTTCATTGCGTCCGCCGCGTTGTCGGACGTCGCAGTCATGTTCTCGGCGGCATTGTCGACATTGGCTTCCATCTGGTCGGCGGCGTTGTCGGCGTTCGCCTCATAATTGTCGGCCGCCTGCTGCTGCGGGCTCTTGTTGCACGCCGCGAGCGATCCGAGCCCGAGCGCGATTGCGAAAATCGTGGTGGCTTTCATCGTCAATCCCCTGTTGTTTCATCACGTCCGCGTGGGGCGCGGCACGAAACGGCAATACGCTCCGTCAGCGGTTTCTGTTCCGGCGCGTCAACGAGGAGGCTTCGGCTGGACGCCTGCTTCCCTACCCCCTAGAGCCTCGCGGCTGCACGGCAGGAAATAGACAAGTGGGAAACGTCACCGTCATCGGCGCCCAGTGGGGCGACGAAGGCAAGGGCAAGATCGTCGACTGGCTGGCGAGCCGCGCCGACATGGTCGTGCGGTTCCAGGGTGGTCACAACGCCGGCCATACGCTGGTTGTCGGCAACCAGACCTACAAGCTCTCGCTGCTTCCGAGCGGGATCGTCCGCGGCACGCCGTCCGTCATAGGTAATGGCGTGGTGCTCGATCCGTGGGCGCTGAAGAGCGAGATTGAGCGCATCCGAGAGCAGGGCATCGAGGTCACGCCCGAGCTGCTGACCATCGCCGACAATTGTCCGTTGATCCTTCCCATTCACCGTGACCTCGATGCGCTTCGCGAAGATGCTTCCGGCGCCGGCAAGATCGGGACGACGCGCCGAGGCATCGGCCCCGCTTATGAGGACAAGGTCGGCCGCAGGGCGATCCGCGTCTGCGATCTCGCGCATCTCGACGAACTCGAGCCGATGCTCGATCGCCTCTGCGCTCACCATGATGCGCTGCGCGCCGGTTTCGGCGAGCCGCCGGTCGACCGCCAGCGCCTCCGCAACGATCTCGCCGAGATTGCCGATTTCGTTCTCGCCTATGCAAAGCCCGCCTGGCGCGACCTCGACGCGGCGGCCCGCCGAGGCAGGCGCATCCTGTTCGAGGGGGCGCAGGGCGTCCTTCTCGATGTCGACCACGGCACCTATCCATTCGTGACATCGTCCAACACGGTTTCGGGCACGATTGCAGCCGGCAGCGGCACCGGGCCGTCCACCGCCGGTTTCGTGCTGGGGATCACCAAGGCCTATACGACGCGGGTCGGCTCCGGTCCTTTCCCGACCGAGCAGGACAATGAAACCGGCCAGAAGCTCGGCGAACGCGGGCACGAGTTCGGCACGGTCACCGGCCGGAAGCGGCGCTGCGGCTGGTTCGACGCCGTGCTCGTCCGGCAGGCTGTCGCGGTCGGCGGCGTCACCGGAATTGCGCTGACCAAGCTCGACGTCCTCGACACGTTCGAGACGGTAAGGGTTTGCACTGGCTATCGCCTCGACGGTCGGACGCTCGACTACCTTCCCGCCCATGCCGCCGACCAGGCGCGGGTCGAGCCAATCTACGACGAAATCGAGGGCTGGCCGGGTTCGACGCGCGGAGCGCGAAGCTGGGCGGACCTTCCGGCGCGTGCGATCAAATACGTCCGGCGCATCGAGGAGCTGATCCGCTGCCCGGTGGCGCTGGTCAGCACCTCGCCTGAGCGAGACGACACGATCCTGGTAAGAGACCCGTTCGCCGGCTAGTGCCGGACTTCGAAGCCGCTCAGTCCCTCCGGATCCGATTCCTCGACCTCGACGCCTTCGACGCGCGCTCCGGGCGGACCTTCGCGCATCAGATCGACAAGTTCCTCGATCGCCTCCTGGTCACCTTCGAGCTGCGCTTCGACGGAACCGTCGCTGCAATTGCGCACCCAGCCATCAATGCCGAGCGTCTGCGCCTCGTCGCGCGTCCAGGCGCGGAAGAAGACGCCCTGCACCCGGCCTGTCACCCGAATTCTTTTGGCGATCTTTGTCACAGCTCGGCGAATGCCCGCGCGTACCGGGCGCTACCGGTTACGACCGAGGCAAGGCTCTGGTTGAGCATGAGCGCCTGGAAATGCGCGCCCGCGTAAGGTGAAACGAAGGGCAGAGCCGCCTCGGCTTTGAAGCCGAACCTCCTATAGAAGTCCGTATCGCCGAGCACGAAAATCGCGTCGGCGCCGATCCGCGCGGCTTCTGCAATTCCAGCCTCGATCAAGGCCGAGCCAATCCCCCGACCAGTCCTATCCGGAAGGACCGCGACAGGGGCAAGGCCCAGCGCATTCACTAATCGACCGTCGGCGACGACATCCATTCGACTGAACAGGACGTGCCCGACAATCCTGCGATCCTCGAGCGCCACGATCGAGATCGGGGCATCGCCGTCGCGAACGAGCTGCTCGACCAAATCGGCTTCGGCGGCGGTAGGAAAGGCGAGCAGATGCACTGTCCGGATGTCGCTCGCGTCCGACTGGGCCGCCGGCCGGAGACGCATCACACCGTCGAGATGTCCGGCGCGTCCTCGGCCTTCATGCCGACGACATTGTAGCCGGCGTCGACGTGGTGGATCTCGCCGGTGACGCCCGACGCCAGGTCGCTCAGCAGATAGAGGCCGGCGCCACCGACATCCTCGATCGTCACGTTGCGACGGAGCGGTGAATTATATTGGTTCCATTTCAGGATGTAATTGAAGTCGCCGATCCCGCGGGCGGCGAGCGTCTGGATCGGGCCCGCGGAAATCGCGTTCACGCGGATCCCCTCCGGCCCGAGGTCGGCCGCGAGATATTTGACGCTGGTTTCGAGCGCCGACTTGGCTAGGCCCATGACGTTGTAGTGCGGGATGACCTTCTCGGCGCCGTAATAGGTCAGCGTCAGGAGTGATCCGCCGCCGCCCATCAGCGCCCGGGCGCGCTGCGCCACCGCCACGAAGCTGTAGACCGAGATGTTCATGGTCATCAGGAAATTGTCCATCGACGTATCGACGAATTTCCCGCGCAGCTCATTCTTGTCGGAAAAGCCGATCGCGTGGACGACGAAATCGAGCTTCTGCCACTCCTCCTTCAGCGCCGCGAAGGTCTTGTCGAGCGCCTTCATGTCGGAGACGTCGCAGTCGACGAGCAGGTCGGACCCAAGCTCGCTCGCGAGCGGGCGAACGCGCTTTTCAAGCGCTTCTCCCTGGTAGGAAAACGCAAGCTCCGCCCCTTGGTCGGCGAGCGCCCGAGCGATGCCCCAGGCGAGCGAACGCTCGTTGGCAAGCCCCATGATCAGCCCGCGCTTGCCCTGCATAAGTCCGGTCAAAGTTGCGGCCCCTCTTTTTGCAGCACCGGTTCGACATCTTCACCGGGCTGCGGCTCCTCGACCTCGAGCTGGTCGGTGTACGGCCCGGTGTAGACCTCGCCCTTTAGCGCGGTGGCGCCGCTTTCCGCCAGCGCCGCGTTCAACTCTGCTCCTATGACGACGCCGAGGCCGACGACGAAGAAGAAAATGAGCGCGATCATCACGCCCGCCAAGCTGCCGTAGGTGCGCGTGTAGCCACCGAAGAGGCTGAGCACCGGAGCGATCAGCTCGACTGTCCCAAGCCACCAGCCGGTGATGAATAGGGCACCGGGCCATTTCCTCCGCCCCCGATAACGAGCGGGAGTCAGCGCGAAGAACAGCCCGTAGAAGGTGCAGAAGAGCGTCACCGCGGGCACCAGGCGGTAGAGCCCAAGCTCGTGGCCGACGTCCTGCGCAAGCGGGAACCAGCGCATGATCACCTGGTGCGCGAGCGTCAGCACCGCACTGACCGCGAAGGCGATCATCAACAGAAGCACCGCGCCGAGGATGAGCAGGATCGAGCCGAGGCGATATTCCCAGAACGGCGCGCAGAACTTCACGCCGTAGGCGCGGCGAAGGATGTCGCGGATGGTCTCGACGAAGCTGGTCGCCGTCCACAGGCCGACAATCGCGCCGAGCCACAGGAGCGTTCCCGTGCGCACCGTCAGCACTTCCTCGATCGGCTCGCGCAGCGTCGCGGCGACGTCAGGTGGCAGCCGGCGCAAGACATTGGTGACGGTCAGCATCGCGTCCTGGCTCTGACCGAACAGATGGGCGACGGCCGCTGCGACGATGAAGAACGGAAAGAGTGCGACGATCGACAGATAAGCGAGGTTGCCGGCGTGAATGAAACCGTCGTTATAGACGCCGATGGCGACGCGCTTGACGACCTCCCATGCGGTGAGGCGCGGCTTCAGCTTCTCCTCGACTTCGGTGCCGAAAGCCGCGCGCATGCTTGCCAGACGCTTGCGGCGGGCCTCAGGGGATTGTGGTGAAACCTCTCTCACGACGGCTGTTGTAGTCGGGGACGCCCTATACGCCTAGCGAGGCCCGAGGGTTGCCGCCGCCGTTCCAGCCTTCGGCGAAGCGTTGCAGATCGGCGTCGTCGGCGGGGATGTCGATGTCGACCGTGACCAGTTGGTCGCCGCGTTTTCCGTCCTTCGCCGCAAAGCCCCGACCCTTCAGCCGCAGCACCTTGCCCGAGGTCGTTCCCTTGGGGATGGTCAGCATGACCGCGCCTTCCGGCGTCGGCACCTTCACCTTCGCGCCGAGCACTGCCTCGTTGAGCGTGACCGGAAGCGTCAGCCGGATGTTGGTCCCGTCGCGAGTGAAGAAGCGGTGTGGGACGATTTCGATGGTGACGATGGCATCGCCGCGCCCACCCGGCCCTTCCTCGCCTTTGCCCGCAAGCCGGATCCGGGCTCCGTCTTCCAAGCCTTGCGGGAGCTTGAGGTCGATCGTCTTGCCGTCTGCGAGCGTGATCCGCTGCGGCTTCAGTCCAACCGCGTCCTCGAACGGGATCTTCAACCGGTAGGCGACGTCCGCGCCTTTCTGCGGCGCTCGTGCGCGCTGGCGAAAGCCGCCGAACGGGCCGCCGGAGCGCTGGCGGCCTGCCGTCGCGGCGCCGAACAGCCCTTCGAACAGGTCGCTGAGATCGCCCGCCTCAGCGCCCCCGAAATTGAAATTCTCGAAGCCGGCCGCGCCCGGCTGCGGCCCTCCGGCGCCCGCGGAATAGCCGCCGAAGCCGGCGCCGAACGGCATTTTGGGATTACCCTCCTCGTCGATCTCGCCGCGGTCGTATTTGGCGCGCTTGTCCTTGTCGGACAGGAGGTCATAGGCAGCGGTCACTTCACCGAAGCGCTTGGCAGCGTCGGGATTGTCCTTGTTGCGGTCGGGATGGAGCTGCTTGGCGAGGCTGCGATAGGCCTTCTTGATCTCAGCCTCGCTCGCCCCGCGCTTCAGCCCCAAGCGTTGGTAGAGATCGAGCGCCATTGTCCTCCCATGCCGTAAGCTTCCCTAACTGACCAGATGGGTTGCCGTTTCGCGGCGGCCAAGCCTAAGGCGCGCGGCGATGAGCGATCCCTTTGCCTTGTTCGACGAGTGGTTCGCCGAGGCGAAGGCGAGCGAGCCCAACGATCCCGAGGCGATGGCGCTTGCGACTGCGGATCTCCTGCGTGAGCCTTCGGTGAGAATGGTGCTGCTAAAGGAGCACGGGCCGGAAGGATTTGTCTTTTACACCAATGAAGAGAGCGAGAAGGGGCGCCAGCTCAAGGAAAATCCGAACGCGGCTCTTCTCTTCCACTGGAAAAGTCTTCGGCGACAAGTCCGCATCGAAGGATCCGTCGAACGTGTCTCGGATGAAGAGGCGGATGCTTATTTCGCCAGCCGCGCGCGCGATTCCCAGCTCGGCGCCTGGGCTTCGGACCAATCACGACCGCTCGACAGCCGCGCCACCTTCGAGCAGCGGTTCGAGGAGATGAAACGCCGTTACGATGGCCAGGAAGTGCCGCGGCCCCCGTATTGGGGCGGCTATCGCGTCATCCCCCAACGGATCGAGTTCTGGACCGACCGTCCCCACCGGCTGCACGAGCGGCGCCTGTTTGTCCGGGGTGCCGAAGGTTGGTCCGAAGGGCTGCTCTACCCATGACGTCCGCGCACGTCTCGCCGGAGGAGCGCGCCAAGCTCACCGCAAGGGCAGCCCTGGCGAGCATCGCCATGGCCGTGACCCTGATCGTTCTGAAGAGCTACGCCGCGCTGCAGACCTCGTCCATGGCAATGCTCGGATCGCTCGCCGACAGCGGTCTGGACCTGGTCGCGAGCCTGGTCGTGCTGCTCGGGGTGCGGATCGCGGCGCAGCCCGCGGATACCGAGCATCGCTTCGGCCATGGCAAGGCTGAGGCGCTGGCATCGCTCGTGCAGGTCATCCTCATTTCGCTTTCGGCGATTTTCATCGGCTTCCGAGCGACCCAGCGCCTGCTGAGCGGTGCAGAAACGGCGGACGCGGAGCTCGGCATTGGCGTGTCGATCATCGCAATGGTGCTGACCGCCGCACTGATTACTTACCAGCGGCATGTCGTCAGGCGGACGGGCTCGCTCGCGATCGGGACCGACCGGCTGCACTATTCGTCGGACCTCCTTCTCAACGGATCCGTGATCGTCGCCCTTGGACTGGATCAGTACGCGGGCTGGACCGGGGCGGACGCAGTGTTCGGCGTCCTCATCGCCCTGTGGCTGCTGTGGGGTGCGTGGTCCGCGTCGAGCCATGCCCTCGACCAGCTGATGGACCGCGAGTGGCCGGACGAGCTTCGCGAGCGTTTTCTTGCCGCGGCAAAGGAATATCCTGAGTTGGCGGGTCTCCACGACCTCAGGACCCGCACCAGCGGGACTCACTTTTTCGCCCAGTTTCACGTCTGGGTGCCGGCTAACTGGACCGTGCAAGAGGCCCACGACCGGCTCGATGCAGTCGAGGAAGAGCTGCAGCAGCGCTTCCCCGGCACCGAGATCCTGATCCACATCGATCCCGAGGGGCAGACCGACCGGGAGACACTGCTGCCCCAGGAAATCACGGAGCGCGCGAGTTGACGAGCATCCCGTTCTTCCAGGTCGACGCGTTCGCCGAGAGGCCGCTGACCGGCAACCCGGCCGCGGTGATGCCGCTCGAGCGCTGGCTGGATGACCCGCTGATGCAGGCGATCGCCGCGGAAAATAACCTCAGCGAAACAGCCTTCACCGTGCCGAGGGAAGATGGCGAGGCGGATTTCGACCTTCGCTGGTTCACGCCGGCGGCAGAGGTCGAGTTGTGCGGTCACGCGACGATTGCCGCGGGCCATATCCTGATGACCGGTCAACAGGTCCGCTTCGCCACAAAGTCGGGCTTGCTGATCGTCAGCCGACGCGACGACGTGCTCGAGCTCGACATGCGCGCGGCGAACTTGAGCGAAGTTCGGGAACCGGAGCTATGCGCGGCCCTGGGGCTTGCGGAGAGCCCCGTCTGGCTTGCCGACGGCTACAACGACGCTGCAATCATCGAGGTCGCCGACGAAGCAGCCGTCCGGGCCGTCAGGCCCGACTTCAAGGCGTTGGCCAAGATCCACCGAATGCCGGTCGCCACTGCGCGCGGGATTTCTGAGGACGTCGTGAGCCGGGTCTTCGTGCCCTACCTCGGGATCGACGAGGACCCGGTGACCGGCTCAGCGCACGCGGCGCTCGCGCCGTACTGGGCCGAGCGGCTGCGCCGGAACGATTTCATAGCGCTCCAGGCGAGCGCGCGGGGCGGCATTCTGCACTGCCGGCTCGAGGGCGACCGCGCGGTGCTCGGAGGGCACTGCCACACGGTGATCGCCGGCCAATTCCAGCTTTAACGCGGCTTTAGGGCCGCTGGATGAAAAAGCGCCGCGTGATCCTTGCGCTGCTCATTTCTGCCGCTGGCGCATCCCCCGATGCCGATGCGGCCAACCTTGCGTTCGTGCAGTGCCTGTTCGCCCAGTCGCGCTCTGCGCATGCCGCTCGCCTGTCGCCAGAGCAGTTCGAGGCTGCGCTTGCCGGACGCTGCCAGGCCGAGGAACGCGTACTCGCCGGTGCCGCACCCAATGTCGGAGCGACCGCGCAAGAGGCGCGGCAGATGGTCGTCGAAGACTACCGCCGCACCGTCGAACTCGAGCCGGAACTGAAGCGCCTTGGCGAACTTTGCCGGTCGCACCCGGATCAATGCCGCTACTAGCGGCGACCTGGCTCTGAACGCGCCAGAAGCGCGGAGAGGTCAGCCTTCCAGAACTTCGCCCAGGTGTGCGTCCCGTGCCCATGCGTCTCGCTGCTTTCGGGGATGAGCCGAAAGCGAACGTTCCTCATCCGCTTCACCGCCTTCTGCGGTACGGCAAGGTTGCGCGGGTTGATGAAATCGTCGGCCGAGTTGATCCATGTCAGCGGCGCTGTGATCTCCTCAAGCCTGGGCCAGGGATTGTAGTTCCGCGAGGAATCGAACTGATAGATGGTGTCGTTCGCGTCCATTTCGGACAGCTCATTGACCACGCCCTTTTCTGCCGCAGCCGCAGCAGCGTCTCGAGTCGGATAGGTTTTCTGCAAATATAGCGGAGCGCCGCCGGCGATCACGAGAATCGACGCCGCGGTTCGCAGCCCCTGCTCCGGTTCCTTCACATAATTACCGCCGTTCCAGGCGGGGTCCTTTTCAATGCCGTCGATCACCAGCTGCCGCCAACCGCGGTTCAAGCCCGCAATCTCGATCGGCTCGCAGGCGAGCGGCATCAGCGCGCTCATGAAAGTGGGATGGCTCTCGCCCCAGACAAAGCTGTGCATGCACCCCATCGAGGTGCCCATGATGAGGCGCATGTGCCGGATGCCGAGACCCTCGGTCAGCATCCGGTATTGAGCCTCGACCATGTCGTCATAGTCATATTTCGGGAACTTCATCCGAAGCCCGTCCGACGGCTTCGAGGATTTGCCATGGCCAATGTTGTCCGGAAGAATGACCCAGTATTTGCGCATGTCGAGCGGCTGGCCGGGCCCGTAGAGCTCGTCGGCGAATTGAGGGCGCAGGAACTGGTGCCCATCGCCGCCGGTGCCGTGAAGGACCATCACCGCATTGTCGATCTCATTGGCGGCATTGCGGTGCGGAGACCCGAGCGTCGTCACATGCATCCTGAGGCTGGGCAGAGCCTCACCGTCGCCGAAACGAAAATCCTTGAGGATGATGTCCTGCTCGTGCGTGGGCCACGTCTTTGCCGGCGGCGCCGCGGCCGCCTGCGCAGCGAGCAAGGCAAGCAATCCAATCATGGGTTCCCCTTCAGCTTCGCTTCGAGCGCGTCGATCAACGGCAATTGGCTTTTCAGCATCATCCTGCGCGCTTCGGCAAGAGACATCCAACGGGCCTCGACGACCTCGGGGAAGCGCTCCATCCGGCCGCTTCGTGGTGGCCATTCGAGCTCGAAATCATTGGAGCGGATCGCGGCAGCATCGAGGTCGCCTTCGGCCGCGAACGCTTCCACGAACTTCCCGCCAGCCTGGCGGATCACGGCGAGCGGGAACGGGACGGTTTTCAGTTCGGTCCCGGTTTCCTCGGCGAATTCGCGGAGCGCCGCCTCCGCGGGCGCTTCGCCGGGTTCGACGGCGCCCTTGGGGATCATCCACGCGCCGGCGTCCTTGTTTCGCCAGTAGGGACCGCCGGGCTTGATCAGCAGGACCTCGGTCTCGCGTGCCGGCTCGCGGAAAAGGAGGATTCCGGCGCTAAGCGGCGGCGGCATCGAAGCCGCTCTCGCGCGCAGTGACTGTTTCGGCAATCCATCCGCCGCCAAGCATGCGCGAACCGTCGTACAGCACCGCCGCCTGGCCTGGCGCTACCCCATATTCGGGCGAGCCGAAGCGGATCCATTCGCCATCGCGGACGGCCGGGACGGGCGGCGCGAGCGAGCGCACCTTGACGCTGACCTCGCGCTGGTCCTCGCCGATCCAGTTCCACTCGGCCACGCGCATCGCCTCGACCGCGAGCGCGCGCCGGGGACCGACAACGATCCGCGCGTACTTGGGCTCGATCCGGACGACGTAGAGCGGCTCCTTCTGGCCGCCGACCTCGATCCCGCGCCGCTGGCCGACGGTGAAATGCACGACGCCGCGATGACGGCCGAGCACATGGCCATCGAGATCGACGATCTCGCCGGGCTGCTCGGTCTCGGGGCGAAGGCGCTTCACCAGCCCGGCATAATCGCCGTCGGGAACGAAGCAGATGTCCTGGCTGTCGGGCTTGGCCGCGACTTCCAGGCCGACCTCGGCGGCGATCCGCCGAACCTCGTCCTTCGGCAGGCCGCCCAGCGGAAACCGGAGGAAGTCGAGTTGCTCCCGCGTCGTCCCGTAAAGGAAATAGCTCTGGTCCCGCCGCGCATCGGCGCCCTTGTGCAGTTCAGGACGATCCGCGTTTTGGACGCGCTGCACATAATGACCCGTCGCGAGGCAATCGGCTCCCAACTCGCGTGCGAAGGAAAGAAGGTCGACGAACTTCACGCCCTGATTGCAGCTGACGCACGGGACGGGGGTGCGCCCACGCGCATATTCCTCGACGAAGCGGTCGATCACCCCGTCGCGGAACCGGCTTTCGTAATCGAGCACGTAATGGGCAATTCCGAGGCGGTCGGCGACCTGCTTCGCATCATAGATGTCCTGCCCGGCGCAGCAGGCGCCCGAGCGCCGCACCGCCTCCCCATGGTCGTAGAGCTGCAGCGTCACCCCGATCACCTGCGCGCCGGTCCTTGCCGCGAGCGCGGCCGTCACCGAGCTGTCGACGCCGCCGGACATGGCAACGACGATCCGGGCACCGTCGGCGGGACGGCCAAGCTGAAAATCGATCCGCATTGGAGGGTCTCTTGCCGGCCTCTTTACCCGAATTTCACTCCTCGCGACTAGACGGGCTGAAGGAGAGGCAGTCGAGGGGGCAGTTTTGGCACGTCACGAAGGAGACTTCCGTGGCCGTGTTCAAGAGCCGCTCAGCCTCAACGAGCTGCTCGCGCTGCTCGGCAATGCCGGCGAGTGCGATGAACGCTCGAGAGAGGATGCGATCGCCTGTTACCTCTCCGGCGGAGAGGGATGGCGCGAGGCGGTGAAGCTGCTCGGCGGAACGTTCGCTGAAGGTGGGAGAGGGTTAAAGGGCGGTAAGCCGGACTGACCGGCGTGTTAACCAGCGCGTTTCAGAAAGTTTTCAACGGCCCGGAATTAAAGAACGGCCAGTTGCAATGATTAAGCAGGTGTGACGGAAGTATGCTCGAGAACCAGAAGATTCGTCCGGCCCAAGTCATCGGCCCGCTCGGCGAGCCGCTGACGCTCGACTCGTTGCCGCCTGCCAACACCACCCGCTGGGTCGTGCGCCGCAAGGCGGAAGTCGTCGCTGCCGTCGCCGGCGGTCTGCTTTCGGTTGATGAAGCCTGCAAGCGCTACACATTGAGCCTCGAGGAATTCACCAGCTGGCAGCGCGCGGTTGACCGCAGCGGCATGCCGGGCCTGCGCGTCACCCGGATCAAGCAGTACCGCGATCAATACGAGCGCCAACAGCGCTACTGAGCGCTCGTTACGCTTCTGCATTCGTCAAGCTCAGCCGCCATTTTCCGGCGCTGATTCTGGACAGATCCTCCTGAATCGCGGAACAACAGGCGCGCGTCGCGCGTCTGTCGTGCCGCACCGGCCGCCGCATTGGATTCGGCGGCCCACAACAGGAGGGAAAGCTGATGGGTATTATCGTCTGGCTGATCGTCGGCGGCGTCTGCGGCTGGCTTGCAAGCCTGATCATGAGGACCGACGCCCAGCAGGGCATCATTCTCAACATCGTCGTCGGAATCGTTGGTGCGGTGATCGCCGGCCTGCTGTTCCACGTCGACATCAATCACGGAATTACGATCGAATCCTTCCTCTATTCGCTGGTCGGAGCAGTGATCCTGCTTGCGATCGTGAACCTCATCCGGCGCGGCGCGGTCCGGTAGGAGTCCTCCCCTCTCTTTTAGGGAGAGCCGCGAAGCGGCGAAGGGGTGGGGCGACGAGCGATTCCCCCACCCCGCTTGGCTTTGCGAAGCTGCCCCTGCCCTAAAGGAGAGGGGAAATTCTCACTGAAGCTCGAATACCATCGCGAGATTCACCTGCAGCTTCTGCTCGCCAGGCTCGATCTTGGTTGCCTGCGAGCTCGCCATTTCGGCGCGGGCGTACATCGGCACCGGCGGCGGCACGGGATAGCTCTCGCTCTCGCTGACGGAGACGACGCGCACGACGCGCATGCCCAGCGAGCGGGCATAAAGGTCAGCGCGGGCTCGCCCGGTCGCGATCGCCTTCTGGCGCGCTTCGTCGAGCGCGGCTTCCGGCTTGTCGACCACAAGGTTGGGTCCGCTGATCTGGTTCGCTCCCTGCCGAACCAGCGCGTCGAGAATCTTGCCCGAATTCCGGATGTCACGAAAACGGACGGTGACGCTGTTCGACGCCGTGTAGCCCACCAGCTGCGGCGACTGGTCCTGCGGGTAGCGGTACTCGGGATTGAGGCTGACGTTGCTCGTCTGGATGTCGCGGTCCTCGACGCCAGCGCTCTTGAGCGCGGCAACCACCTTGCTCATCCGTGTCGCGCTATCCTGGAGCGCTCCGGTCGCCGTAGGGGATCGCGATACGACGCCGGCAGAGATCACCGCCACGTCCGGCACCCGGGTGACTTCGCCTGATGCGTTGATGTCCAACCGCGTTCCGGCGATCGTCTGAGTGATCGAAGTTTGCTGAGCTCCCGCCGTCGAAGGAAGTGCCGCAGCGGCAAGCAGCAGCGCACCAAGAAAAGGCCTAATCATCTGTCGTTCCCAATACAGTTGATGACCCGGCAACGCTTGGTCGCGCGCCATGGCTGTTTGCTGAACGACAGGTGGAAATCGAACGCCGCTAGGTCCGACGGCCGGCGATCAGACGATAAATGACGAGCAGGATGATCGCCCCGACGATGGCGGCGATGAAGCCCGCGCCTTCGCCGGTCTTGTACCAGCCGATTGCATGGCCAAGCCAGCCCGCGACCAGTGCTCCCGCTATGCCGAGAAGAATGGTGATGATGCAGCCGCCCGGGTCCTTGCCCGGCATCAGCAGCTTGGCGATCAACCCCGCGATTCCACCGATCACAATCCAGCCAATGATCCCGTATTGTTCCATCGCTTTCCGGTCCCTCTTCTGCCATAGCCGTTCAAGCGGCCTTCATTACGGCTATGCCAACGCGCGCTCGCGGGCGTGGTGCCACCGTTTATCGAAAAGCGGTGGCGGCCGCGAATGACCTGTCGTCCTGTTGCGTCAGGTGAGTTATTACGATAATACAGTGCCCTCGGGCGACGCAAACTTTGTGAAACGGGCATGGACATCATGAACAGGGAAACGTCTATCCATTCGTCGGACACGCTCGTCGTGGTCGATCGGTCGCGTCGGCGGCGCCAGCTGGTGATTGCGGCGGGCATTGCGATCGCCCTCATCGTGGTGATCCTGCTCGTGGTGATGAGCCGCGGCGGTTCGCCCAAGCCTGCGCAGAACGCAGCCGCGGGCCAGATTCCGACGGTGACAGTCGTCGTCCCGGGCCGGAGCGACGTCGGCCGCGTGGTCACCGCCAGCGGCCCGCTCGGCGCCAAGCGCGACCAGCCGGTCGGAATCGCCGGCTCCGGCGGCCGTGTCGTTCGCGTGCTCGTGGACGCTGGAAGCTGGGTGCGCGCCGGCCAGGTGCTCGCGGTTATCGACCGCTCCGTCCAGGCCCAGCAGGCCGCGCAACAGGCCGCGCAGATCGAAGCGGCGAAGGCCAATGCAGCGCTCGCGCAGTCCGACTACGACCGCGCCATCGCGCTCCAGGGCCGCGGCTTCATTTCGAAGGCCGAGATCGACGCCAAGAAGGCGGCTCGCGACGCGGCGAACGCGCAAGTGCGCGTTGCTCAGGCGCAGCTCGGCGCAACACGCGCGCAGATCGGTCAGCTCAACGTTGTTGCCCCGACAGCAGGACTAGTGCTCGCGCGCAACGTCGAGCTCGGTCAGATCGTCAGCCCCGGCTCCGGTGCCCTTTTCCGCCTCGCCGAGGGCGGAGAGATGGAAATGAAGGCGCAGCTTGCGCAGCAGGACCTTGCCTTCGTCCATGTCGGAATGCCGGCGCAGGTCACGCCTGTCGGTTCAACGACCAGCATCGCCGGCAGCGTATGGCAGGTGGCGCCGGTCATCGATCCGCAGTCGCGGCTCGGCCAGGTGCGGATCTCGATCCCCTACACTCCCGCGATCAAGCCCGGCGGCTTCGCCGAGGCGAAGATCACGGCCGGATCGACCACCGCGCCGCTGCTTCCGCAGAGCGCCGTCCTCAGCGATGACAAAGGCAATTATGTCTACATCATCAACGGCAAGAACGAGGTGGAGCGCCGCAACATCCAGATCGGCACCGTCAGCGACCAGGGCGTGACGATCGCGAGTGGTCTCAGCGGAAACGAGGCGGTGGTGCTTTCGGCCGGGCCGTTCCTCAACCCCGGCCAGAAGGTGAATCCCAGGCGCGATGCGGCACGCTGACGCCGTAAGAGAGTTGTAAGCGCATGAATTTCCGCAACATCTCGTCGTGGTGCATCCGCAACCCGGTGCCGCCGATCGTCCTGTTCGTGGCGCTGCTCCTCGCGGGCCTGATCTCGTTCGGCCGGATGACGATCACCGACAATCCCGACATCGATTTCCCCGGAGTGACGGTCGGCGTCAGCCAGCCGGGTGCCGCTCCGTCGGAAATGGAAAAGCAGGTCACTCAGAAGATCGAGGCGGCGGTTCGCGGAGTGAACGGCGTCGACGAGATCGATAGCAGCGTCCAGGAAGGCTACAGCAACACTTTCATCCAGTTCCAGATCGGAACTCCGACCGACCGGGCGGTCAATGACGTCCGCAACGCCGTCGCCCAGGCGCGAGCCGATCTTCCCGAAGGAATCCTCGAGCCCCAGGTCGAGCGGGTCGACATCGCCGGCGACCCGATCGTCTTCGTCGCGGCTGAAACCACCGACATGAGCCTCGAGCAATTGAGCTGGTACGTCGACAACGACATCGGCAAGCGCCTGCGGGGCATTTCGGGTGTCGCGGCAGTTTCTCGCGAAGGCGGAGTCGACCGCGAAATTCGTGTCATCCTCGATCCCACGGCGCTTCAGGCACAGGGAATCACCGCTGCCGAAGTCAATCAGCAGCTTCGCGCGACGAACATGAACGCGGCGGGCGGTCGCGCCGAGATCGCCGGCTCCGAGCAGGGTGTCCGGGTAATCGGAAATGCGCCGACCGCGTTTGAGCTTTCACAAACGCAAATATCGCTGCCCGGAGGCCGGCAGGTGCGGCTCGGCGATATCGCAACAGTCAAGGATTCCTATTCCGAGCAGCGCACGCTCGCGAAGCTCGGCGGACGTCAGGTGATCAGCTTCAACGTCCAGCGGGCGAAGGGCTCGTCGGACGTCAGCGTCTACAACGACGTGTGGAAGGAGCTTCACAAGATCGAGAAAGAGGATCCGAGAATCCATTTCTCCGAGATCCAGAACCAGGTCCAGTACACGAAGTCTCAGTACAGCTCCGCAATGGAAGGCCTGATCGAAGGCGCGATTCTCGCGGTCTTCGTGGTGTTCCTGTTCCTCCGCGACATCCGCGCGACGATGATCTCGGCGCTGGCGATCCCACTCTCGGCGATTCCCGCCTTCTGGTTCATGAGTTTGCTGGACATCAACCTGAACGGCCTGTCGCTTCTGGCGTTGAGCCTGGTCGCGGGCGTGCTGGTCGACGATGCAATCGTCGAAATCGAGAACATCGTCAGGCACATGCGCATGGGCAAATCGGCCTATCAGGCCTCGCTCGATGCTGCGGACGAGATCGGCCTCGCCGTGCTGGCGACGACGATGTCGATTGTCGCGGTGTTCCTGCCGGTCGCACTCATGCCGGGTATTTCGGGACAGTTCTTCAAGGCGTTCGGCTTCACCGTCGTGATCGCCGTGCTGATGAGCCTCCTCGTCGCGCGAATGATCACTCCCCTCATCTCCGCCTACTTCCTCCACAGCAAGGGCATCCAGCCGCACGCCGCCGGACGCACAATGGACAGGTATCTCGATCTGCTCAAATGGTCGCTCGATACGCGCAAGGCGCACGATTATGCGGATCGCAACCCCGGGCTGTGGGGTAAATTGAAGTCGTTCCGGTTCGACCATCGCATGTACATGGTCGGCGCCGGGTTCGGAGCGCTGGTTCTGACGGCCGTATTCCTGTTCACACTGCCGATGAGCTTCCAGCCGCCGTTGAACCTCGACTTCTCGTCCGTGAACATTTCCATGCCTCCGGGCGCGACTCTCGAACAAACCGAGGCCGTTGCCGACCGCGCGGCCGCAATCGTCGGCCAGGACCCCGACGTCGAGCACGTGTTCGAGCGCATTTATGTGGGGTCGGGCCACCTCAACATCGTCCTCAAGAAGGACAGGAAGAAGAAGAGCACCGAATTCGAGCGCGAGCTGGCGCCGACGCTCGCGAAGATTCCCGATGCGCGTGTGAGCTTCCAGAGCCAGAACGGCGGCGGGCCCGGCGGCGGGCGCGACGTCATGCTGTACCTCGGCGGCGAGGACCCCGTGAAACTCAACGCGGCGGCGCAGAAGATCGCGGACGAGATGGGGACCCTGCCCGGCCTCCGCGCGCCACGCGTGATGGGCGACACGCCGGCTCCCGAGATCACGATCACGCCGCGGTTCGACCTTGCCGCCGACCTCGGTGTGACGACGTCGGCGCTGAGCCAGACGATCCGTATCGCCACCCTCGGCGATATCGAGCAGAACAGCGCGAAATTCTCGCTGTCCGATCGGCAGGTTCCGATCCAGGTCTCGCTGTCCGAGAATGACCGGCGCGATCTCGCGACCCTCGAGAATCTGCCGGTCCCGACGTCCAACGGCGGATCCGTGCCGCTGAAGGCGGTCGCGAAGATCGGTTTCGGCGCGGGCCCGACGACGGTTCAGCGCACCAACCAGGAGCGGCGAACGCAAGTCGGCGCCGACCTCGCGCCGGGATTCACCACCGGCGACGTGTGGCCGAAGATTAACGAGCTCCCGGCCGTGAAGACCCTGCCGCAGGGAGTTCATAAGCTGAACCTCGGTGCGCAGAAGTGGCAGGCCGAAATGGTCTTCTATTTCATCATCGCGCTGCTTTCCGGCGTCGGCCTGGTCTTCGCCGTGCTGGTCTTGCTCTACCGGAGGTTCCTCGCGCCATTCGTGAACATGGGATCACTGTGGCTCTGTCCCCTCGGCGCGGCGATTGGGCTTCACATCGCCGGTCAGCCCCTTTCGCTGCCGGTGTTCATTGGCATGCTGATGTTGTTCGGGATCGTTGCCAAGAACTCGATCCTTCTGGTCGATTTCGCAGTCGAGATGATGAACCACGGAATGTCGAAGAACGAGGCGATCCACGAAGCGGGGCACAAGCGTGCGCAGCCGATCGTGATGACGACCGTCGCCATGGTCGCTGGGATGCTTCCCATCGCCCTGTCGCTCACCGGCGACGCCAGCTGGCGCGCCCCGATGGGCGTGACGGTCATCGGCGGGCTGCTCTTCTCGACGTTGCTGACCCTGCTCCTGGTGCCGGCCTATTTCTCGATTGCGATCTCGATCGAATCGCGGATCGGACGGCTGTTCCACCGGGTGATCGGAAGCGACGCGCATCAGGCAGGCCATCCCGTCCCCGCGGAGTAAACCGCCTCTGGTGAACCCGACCGCCGGCTCGGCTATTGAGCGGGCATGAGGGTGATGGCCAACGGCGCTCTGTCCCGCTTCAACCCGGCCCAGCCGGGAGCGCAGGGAATGAAGGTCGTCGCCACGGGGCTGCTCGTCGTGATGGCCGGTGTCTTTGCGATCACTCGGGCGCTCGAGCCAACCTATCCGTGGGTCGGCTACCTCAAGTCCTTCGCCGAAGCAGCCATGGTCGGCGGGCTTGCCGACTGGTTCGCGGTCACGGCGCTGTTCCGTCATCCGCTCGGACTGCCGATCCCGCACACCGCTATAATCCCCAGGAACAAGGACCGGATCGGCGAAGCACTCGCCCGCTTCATCCAGGAGAATTTCCTGATCCCGTCAGTGGTCGCGAGGCGGATGCGCAACATCGATGTTGCCGGTGCGGCCGGCCGCTTCCTCCAAAGTCCGAGCAAGGACGAGCAATCGCGAATCCGCGCCGGGGCGTCGCGGCTGATCGCCGACATGTTCGAGAGCCTCGATGACGAGCGCCTCGGCGGCATCGTCAAGAGCGCTGTCTCCTCACGCTTGCGCCGGTCGGAGATCTCCCCGCTGCTTGGCCACGCCTTGGCCTCGGCGATCAACGAGGACCGCCATGTGCCCATGCTCGAAGCGGCGATTCGGTGGACTGCTCGCGCGCTCGACGCCAACGAACAGCTGATCCGGGAGATGGTGCACAAAAAGGCCAATTGGGTGCTGAAGCTCGCCGGCCTCGATGCCAAGCTCGCCGACGCGATCATTGACGGGCTGAGGAAGCTGACTGCGGAAATGGGCACGGACCCCGCGCATCCAGTCCGAATCAAGGTCGAGGAAGCGCTCGCGCAGCTGGCGAACGACCTTCAGACGAAGCCGGAAACGCGAGAACGGGTGGAAGCAATCAAGGAGCAGCTGCTCGACAACAAATCCGTCAGCCTGTGGCTCGACACCTTGTGGCAGAAGGGCCGGGAGGCGGTCATTCGCGCCGCGCGCAACCCGGATGCGGTGATGGCCGGCAAGCTCGGTGAGGTCCTGAAGTCGATGGGCGGCACACTCGAGAAGGACGCCCGAATCCGCGGCGCGATCAATCAGTTCGCGCGCCGCGCGGTGGTCGGGATGTCGGCGAGCTACGGGACGCAGATCGTCAAATTGGTCTCGGAGACGATCCGCGGCTGGGACGCGCGCACAGTGACCGGCAGGCTCGAGGCCGCGGTCGGGCGCGACCTGCAATATATTCGGATCAACGGCACCCTGGTCGGCGGATTGGTCGGACTGCTGCTGCACGTGATTGACAGCCTGTGAGTGAGGAAATCGACGAGCTTGCCGAAGCCGCCCGCAATCGCGGGCTCAAGCTGGTGCGCTCGCGGGTCCGAACTCCCAACAAACGGCGCTTTGGCAAGGTCGGGCTGACGGACAAGTCCGGAAATCCGATCTTCGGCATGGATGCCAAGGGCCCGACGGGAAAGCCGGAGGACGTCCAAGACTATCTGCGCAACCTCGGCGCGAAGGACTGGGGCGCATCGCTCGATGTCGCGGTGCTTCCGAGGAAGCGAAAGCCGACCAGGATATCGCGCGCCGCGGCGAATGATTCCGAGCGCGAAGCCGAACCGAAGATAGCCGGGAAGCAAGCCGCGCCCGAGCCGAAGCGAACACCCAAGCCGCCTGCCAAGCCCCAGCTGCGCGAGGCGAAGCCGTCGGACGCGGCGCGCATCGTAGAACTGATCGACCAGCTCGAGCACAAGATCGACGAGAAGTCGGTGAACACGAATCTCCGCAAGCTCAAGAAAGCCGGCGAGCTCCCGCTGGTGGCCACGCTCGACAAGAAGGTCGTCGGACTGATCGGGCGGCATTTGATGGTGACGGTCCACCGCCCCGCCCCCGTGGGCCGAATCCCGGTCCTCGTCGTCGCCAGCGAGGCGCGCGGGAAGGATATCGGCCGGATGCTGGTCGAGGCGGTCGAACAATGGTGCCGAGACGCGGGCTGTCAGCTCATCGAAGTGACGAGCAACGACCGTCGCGCCGCTGCGCACGCGTTCTACCGCCACATGGGCTACGAGCGGACCAGCATCCGCTTCTTCAAGAAGCTTTAGCCGGCGCTCCGCCGCTCGATCGTGGCGCCGACGGCGCTGAGCTTCTCCTCCAGCCGCTCGTACCCGCGGTCGAGGTGATAAACGCGCAGGACCTCGGTCTCGCCTTCCGCGGCAAGCCCGGCAAGCACGAGGCTCATCGATGCCCTGAGGTCGGTCGCCATCACGCTCGCCCCCGCTATTCTGTCGACGCCGCGGACGATCGCCGAGCGGCCATGGATGTCGACGTCGGCGCCCATGCGCCGCAGTTCGGGCACATGCATGTAGCGGTTCTCGAAGATCGTCTCCTCGAGAAAGCTGTCGCCCTGGGCCAGGCACAGCATCGCCATGAACTGCGCCTGCATGTCGGTCGCAAAACCCGGAAAAGGCGAAGTCGACAGCGCGAGCGGCTTCAGGCCGCCGTCGGCACTGACCTTGATCCCGCGGTTGTGGAACTCGATCATCAGGCCCGCCTGAGCGAGCGCGTGCAGAGTCGCCTGCATGTCGTCGGGCCGCGCGCCGATGAGGTCGATCGAGCCGCCGGTGATCGCCGCCGCGCAGGCGTAGCTGCCCGCTTCGATGCGATCGGGCATCACCTCGTAGGTGCAGCCGTGCAGAGCTTCGACGCCGTCGATGATCAGGTGGGACGAGCCGATCCCGC
>Ga0207647_10000483_pt1 | contig 32125 bp, 14 predicted proteins | sample KBSCornC2_FD_184295 | JGI IMG/M metagenome (GOLD analysis project Ga0207647, IMG submission 184295) | Corn rhizosphere microbial communities from Kellogg Biological Station, Michigan, USA - C2 (SPAdes) (version 2) | ecosystem: Host-associated > Plants > Roots > Rhizosphere ... | reverse complement strand
AGGGCGATGCGGTGGCCGCGATCCTGCAGCAGCGCCAGCGTGGGAGTGAGCTTGTGCAGTTCGGGCATGCCGTTCGCGCGCGGGCCCTGGAAGCGCACCACCGCCACGAAGTCGCGATTCAGCTCGCCGCGCTTGAACGCGCCGGCCACTTCGTCCTGGTCGTCGAACACGATCGCCGGGGCCTCGATCAGCAGGCGATCGTCCGGCACCGAGGAGACCTTGATCACCGCGCGGCCGAGGTTGCCCTCGAGCATGCGCAGGCCGCCGTCGGCGCGGAACGGTTCGTCGGTGCCGCGCAGCACGCCGCGGTTGCCGCTCTGCTTCGATACGGGCTGCCAGTGCAGCGTGCCGGCGTCGTCGAGATGCGGGATTTGCGCATAGCCTTCCAGGCCGGTGCCGAAGATGGTCTGCACGTCGCCGTGCAGCAGGCCGGCACCGAGCAGTTGGTCGATCAGGAAGGCCATGCCGCCGGCGGCGTGGAACTGATTCACGTCGGCGTAGCCGTTCGGGTACACGCGCGCCAGCAGCGGGATCACGCCGGACAGCGCGTCGAAGTCGTCCCAGCGCAGCGCGATGCCGGCCGCATGCGCGATCGCCACCAGGTGCAGCAGGTGGTTGGTGGAGCCGCCGGTGGCGTGCAGGCCGATCACGCCGTTGATGATCGCGCGCTCGTCGATGATGTGGCCGAGCGGCAGGAAGGCGTCGCCCAGCGCGCTGTGCGCGGCGACGCGGCGCACCACCTCGGCGGTGAGCGCGTCGCGCAGCGGCGTGTCCGGCGCGGTGAAGCTGGCGCCGGGCAGGTGCAGGCCCATGATCTCCATCAGCATCTGGTTGGAGTTGGCGGTGCCGTAGAAGGTGCAGGTGCCGGCGGTGTGGTACGAGGCCGCTTCGGCTTCCAGCAGCTCGGCCTTGCTCGCCTTGCCGTCGGCATAGGCCTGGCGCACCTTCGACTTCTGCTCGTTCGGGATGCCGCTGGGCATCGGCCCCGACGGCACGAACGCGCCGGGAAGATGGCCGAAGCTCAAGGCACCGATCAGCAGGCCGGGCACGATCTTGTCGCAGATGCCGAGGAACAGCGCGCCGTCGAACATGTCGTGCGACAGCGCCACCGCGGTGGCCATCGCCACCAGGTCGCGCGAGAACAGCGACAGCTGCATGCCGGGTCGGCCTTGCGTGATGCCGTCGCACATCGCCGGCACGCCGCCGGCGACTTGGGCGGTGAAGCCGGCGTCGCGCGCGACCTGGCGGATCAACGATGGATAACGCTCATACGGCTGGTGCGCCGACAGCATGTCGTTGTAGGCGGTGACGATGGCGAGGTTGGCGCGCCGGCCGCTGCGCAGCGCGGCTTTGTCCTCGCTGCCGCAGGCGGCGAAGCCGTGCGCCAGGTTGCCGCAGGACAGGTGCTCGCGCTGCGGCCCGCTGCGGTCGATCGCGTCGATCCGCCTGAGGTAGGCCGCGCGGGTCTCGCGGCTGCGCTCGCGCAGGCGTTCGGTGACTTCGGCGACAACGGGGTGCAGCGTGGTCATGATTCAAATCCAGAAGTGAGTGGAGAGGAGCGAGAAGTGAGCGGGGGCGCAAGTGGTCGGTGCATTCCTCTCACCTCTCACTCCTCGTCGCTCGCTTCTCGCCTTCATGGGCACCAGTACACCGCCACCGGCACGCGTTGCTGGGTCAGCACCGCGCGCACCGGGTAGTCCCGTGCGGCGCCGAGGCCGAGGCGCGCGTCGGCGAGCAGGTCGCGTTTCTTCTCGCCGGCCACGAGCAGGTACAGCGCGCGCGTTTCCAGCAGCGTCGGCAGGCTCAGCGTGATGCGCGGTTCGCCAGCGCCGGGCGCATGCATCGGCAGCACACGGGCGCGGCCGTCCAGATCCAGTGCCTCGGCCAGGTGGTCGCCGCCGGGGAAGAACGAGGCGGTGTGGCCGTCGTCGCCCATGCCCAGCACCACGGCGTCGAACGGCAGCGGCAGCGCGTCGATGCGCGCGTTGGCGGTGGCCCGCCCGGTTTCGGGGGTGGCGTCGCCGGTGTACAGCGGAATGAACTGCGCGGCGCCGGCGGCGTGCTGCAGCAGCAGCGACTTCACCAGCCGTGCATTCGAACGTTCGTCGGTGTCCGCCACCCAGCGTTCGTCGACCAGGGTCACCTGGACCCTGGCCCAATCGAGTTTCTCGCGCGACAGGCGGGCGAAGAAATCCTTCGGCGTGCTGCCGCCGGAAACCGCCAGCACGGCGTGGCCGCGTTCGGCCAATCCGCTGCGCAGGCGTTCGGCGACGCGTTCGGCCAATGCCATGGCCTGCGCGCGGCAATCGGTGAAGCTGTGCGTGGTGACGTTCAGATGGGTGGTCATGGCAGCTGTCGCGACGGGTCAGGTGTGGCCGCGCGCATCGTGGGGAAGGGAGCGCCAGTCTGCCGCACGCAACGGCGCGGTCGGGTGAAGCGCCGGTAAACGCGGCCTACTCACTGTCCTCGTTCCAGGTGCGGCCATCGCGCTCGATCAGCGCCACGGCGGCGCTCGGGCCCCAGCTGCCGGCGGTGTATGGCCGCGGCGCCTCGCCGCTGTCGGCCCAGGCGGCCAGGATCGGGCCGGCCCAGCGCCATGCCGCTTCCACTTCGTCGCGGCGCATGAACAGGGTGGGGTTGCCGCGCACCACGTCGAGCAGCAGGCGTTCGTACGCATCCGGCTGCTGCACGCCGAACGCCTCGGCGAAGCTCATGTCCAGCGGCACGTGGCGCAGGCGCAGGCCGCCGGGGCCGGGGTGCTTGATGGTCAGCCACAGTTTCACGCCTTCGTCCGGCTGCAGCCGCAGCACCAGCCGGTTCTGCGACAAGGTGCCGGCGTCGGGGCTGAAGATCGAGTGCGGCACCGGCTTGAAGGTCACCACGATCTCCGACACCCGGCTCGGCAGCCGCTTGCCGGTGCGCAGGTAGAACGGCACGCCGGCCCAGCGCCAGTTCGCGATCTCCGCCTTCAGCGCCACGAAGGTCTCGGTGTTCGACTTGCTGTTGCCCAGCTCCTCCGGATAGCCGGGCACGCTGGCGCCCTCGGCCACGCCGGCGCGGTACTGGCCGCGCACGGTGAGCTGGGCGGCATTGCTGTCGTCGATGGGCTTCAGCGAGTGCAGCACCTTCAGTTTCTCGTCGCGCACCGCGTCGGGCGCCAGCGACGACGGCGGCTCCATCGCCACCATGCACAGCAGCTGCAGCATGTGGTTCTGCACCATGTCGCGCAGCGCGCCGGCACGGTCGTAGTAGGCGCCGCGATGGCCGACGCCGAGGGTTTCGGCCACGGTGATCTGCACGTGGTCGATGTGCCCGGCGTTCCACAGCGGCTCGAACAGCGCGTTGCCGAAGCGCAGCACCAGCAGGTTCTGCACCGTCTCCTTGCCGAGGTAGTGGTCGATGCGGAAGGTCTGCGATTCGTTGAAGACCTTGCCGACCGCATCGTTGATCTGGTTCGCGCTGGCCAGGTCGCGCCCGATCGGTTTCTCCAGCACCACCCGCGAGGCGCCTTCGTTGAGCTTGTACTGGCCCAGCCGGTTGCAGATGTCGACGAACAGTTCCGGCGAAGTGGACAGGTAGAACACGCGGATATGGTCGGGCCGGTTGCCGATGAGGGCGGCGAAGTCGTCCCAGCCCTCGTCCTTGCGCGCGTCCAGCGGGCGGTAGAACACCTGCTGCAGGAACACATCGAGCTGCGCCGCCGCGCACACGCCGATCAGCGCTTCGCGCAGCTGCGCGCGGTAGCCGTCGTCGTCCAGCGCCTCGCGGGCGATGCCGACGATCCGGCTGCTGGCCGGGATCTGGCCGTCGAGGAAGCGGTGGAACAGGGCCGGCAGCAGCTTGCGCACGGCGAGATCGCCGGTGCCGCCGAAGATCACCAGGTCGAACGGTTCGACCGATTGGGAGGAAGCAGTCACGCGAACACCTCAGACGATGCCGAATGGCGGGCAGGGCCGGATGGCGCGATGCCCGGGTTTTCGTCGATGGTACCAGTGAAATACCAGATCGACTACGGGTCTGCATACGAATTCATCGACGGCCCCACGATCGCATTCCCTCATACGCAAGCAGGGCAGCGACCTCGGGCTGCCGGGGATGCCTGATCCTGCTTGCACGGGGAGACGACAAGACAAGTCATTCGGTGACGCCTCGCCTTTCCTGATGCCGGCCCGGGCATGACTTTCGAGCAGGGTCGGAGGTGGGCTTGCGGCCAGTGGTTCGCTATTGGTATCGTTCGCCGCATGGAAGCTGCCCTCGCCAACGAATACCGCCGGATCTGCCGCGATCCGGCCACGCACCAGCCGCTGGCCTACCTGCGCCTGCGCCGGGCGATCCGCAACATCGTCGAGCACCGCGACATCGAGCCGGGCCAGGCGCTGCCCAGCGAGCGCGACCTGTCGCAGGCGCTGAAGCTGTCGCGGGTGACGGTGCGCAAGGCGATCGCCGGCCTGGTCGAGGAAGGCCTGCTGACCCAGCGCCACGGCGCCGGCACCTTCATCGCCGAGCGGATCGTCAAGCCGATGTCGCGGCTGACCAGCTTCACCGAGGACCTGCGCGAGCGCGGCCTGTCGCCGCGTTCCGAGTTTTTCGAGCGCGGCATCGGCGAGGTGACGCCGGAGGAATCGATGGCGCTGAACCTGTCGCCCGGCTCGCTGGTGGTGCGCCTGCACCGCGTGCGCTACGGCCAGGACGAACCGCTGGCTATCGAGCGCAGCGTGGTGCCGGCCAGCGTGCTGCCCGATCCGCTGCTGGTGCACGACTCGCTGTACGAGGCGCTGGAAAAACTCAATGCGCGCCCGCGCCGTGCACTGCAGCGGCTGCGCGCGGTATCGCTGAACGCGCAGCAGGCGCGGCTGCTGCACGTCAACGTGGGCAGCGCGGGGCTGAGCATCGAGCGGCGCAGTTTTCTGGACGACGGCCGCGTGGTCGAGTTCACCTGTTCCTGGTATCGCGGCGACATCTACGACTTCGTCGCCGAACTGCAGACCGACTGAAGGATCGATATGGACCCCCGCGACACCTTGATGTACCAGGAGGCGCACGAGTCGGCCGCGGTGGTCGCGCGCCAGTTTGCCGCGAACGAGGCGGTGGTGAGTGCGCTGGCGCGGGAGCTGCGCGCGCAGCCGCCGCGTTTCATCGTCACCTGCGCGCGCGGCAGCTCCGACCACGCCGCGGCGTATGCGAAGTACGTGTTCGAGACCCAGCTCGGCATCGCCACCGCGTCGGCGTCGCCGTCGGTCACCTCGGTCTATGCGGCCGAGCAGCAGTGGCAGGGCGCGCTGTTCATCGCGATCTCGCAGTCGGGCAAGAGCCCCGACCTGCTGCGCAATGCGCAGGCGGCGAAGATCGCCGGCGCGCGCGTGGTGGCGCTGGTGAATGTCGAGGATTCGCCGCTGGCGGCACTGGCCGACACGGTGATCCCGCTGCACGCCGGGTCGGAGCGCAGCGTGGCGGCGACCAAGAGCTACATCGCCGCGCTGGCCGCGGTGCTGCACCTGTGCGCGCGCTGGCGCGGCGACATCGAGCTGGGCGCCGCGCTGCAGGCGCTGCCGGATGCGCTGCGCAGCGGCTGGGATGCGGACTGGTCGGCGCTGAGCGAAGGCCTCGTCCATGCACACAACCTGTTCGTGGTCGGTCGCGGCTACGGCCTCGGCATCGCGCTGGAGGCGGCGCTGAAGTTCAAGGAAACCTGCGGCCTGCACGCCGAGGCGTTCAGTGCCGCCGAGGTGAAGCATGGCCCGATGGCCCTGGTCGGGCCGGACTTCCCGGTGCTGTGCTTCGCCCAGGACGACGACACCTTGGCCGGCACGCTGGCCGTGGCCGACGAATTTCGCGGCCGCGGCGCGCAGGTGTACGTGGCTGCGCCCGGCCGCCACGGCAGTGGCATGCTGCCGGTGCCGAGCGGGCTGCCAGCGCTATGCACGCCGCTGCTGATCATCCAGAGCTTCTATCGTGCCGCCAGTGCCTTGTCGCTGCGCCGTGGCTTCAACCCCGACGTGCCGCCGCATCTCAACAAGGTGACCGAGACGGTCTAGGGACTCGCCATGACTACCGCCCTCACCCACGCCCGCGTGCTCGCTGCCGACGGCTGGCACGACGATCTTGCCGTACTGCTGGAGGGTAAGCGCATCGTCGACCTGCTGCCGCCTGCCGATCCGCGCGTGCGTGACGCGCATCAGCACGACCTGCGCGGCGCGATGCTCGTGCCCGGCTTCATCGACGTGCAGGTCAACGGCGGCGGTGGCGTGCTGTTCAACGAGGCACCCACGGTGGAAACGTTGCGCCGGATCGGCGCCGCGCATCGGCGCTTCGGCACCACCGGCTTCCTGCCGACCCTGATCAGCGACCGCGTGGAAGTGATGCGCGCGGCGCTGGCCGCGGTGGAGCAGGCGCTGGCCGAGGGCGTGCCGGGCGTGCTCGGCATCCACCTGGAAGGCCCGTACCTGGCGGCGGCACGCAAGGGCGTGCACGACCCGAAATACTTCCACGCGCCGGGCAGCGACGAGCTGGCGCTGCTGTGCGCGCCGCACCGCGGCGTGCGCCTGCTCACGCTGGCGCCGGACCAGGTGCCGCTGGCCAGCATCGGTGCGCTGGCCGGCGCCGGGCTGATCGTCTGCGCCGGGCATACCGCAGCCGACTATGAAACGACCCGGGCCGCGCTCGCGGCCGGGGTGCGCGGCTTCACCCACCTGTTCAACGCGATGACCCCGTTCGGCAGCCGCGAGCCGGGCGTGGTCGGCGCCGCGCTGGAGGATGCCGACAGCTGGTGCGGCATCATCGTCGACGGCCATCACGTGCATCCGGCCAGCCTGCGCGTGGCGATCGCCGCCAAGCCGCGCGGCAAGATGCTGCTGGTCACCGACGCGATGCCGCCGGTCGGCGCGGATCGTCCCGACTACGTGCTCAACGGCGAAACGATCGTCGTGCGAGACGGCATCTGCCAGACCGCGCAAGGCGTGCTGGCCGGCTCCGCGCTGGACATGGCCAGCGCGGTGCGCAATGCGGTGCAGCTGCTTGGCTTGCCGCTGGAGGAAGCTGTACGCATGGCCAGCACCTATCCGGCCGAGTTCCTCGGCCTCGGCGCGAGCCACGGCCGCATCGCCCCGGGCTATCGCGCCGACCTGGTGGTGCTGGACGACGAGTACCACGTGCAGCGGAGTTGGATCAGCGGGAGCTGAGGCGCGCGTGGCGAGCCGGGTCGGCGCAAGAACCGGATCGCCACGGCAATCCAGAAGTTCAGCGATGGCAAGCCGGGCACGGGGCGATCAGTCCGCGTCATCCCCGGGCGCGTCGATGGCCAGACGCAGCTGCTCCAGTTGCTTCGCATAGTGGCGCCACTGGCCCAGGCCGCGGGTGTGGATGGATTCGCGCACCTGGGCACTGCTTGGGGTGGCGACCGGAGAGGCGTTGAGTTCGGGATGCAGGCAGTTTTCCTCCAGCGCGAGCCCGCAGTATTCGAGTACTCCGCGCAGCGTGGATTCCGGATCGCGCACCAGGGAGGCATAGGAAACGTCGAACATGGCGCCTGGCAAGCGATCGTGCCAATGCCGGGTCAAACGCGCGTATTCGCCATAGTAATGGGCCAGGGCCTGCAGGTCGTAGCTGTAGGACGAAACATTGCCGAACATCGCCTTGAAGTTCGAGAAGCAGGTGTCGATCGGATCGCGCACCATGTGCAGGATCGGTGCTTGCGGCAAGGCCCGGCGGATGAAGGCGACCATCTGGATGTTGGCCGGAAGTTTGTCGATGTAGTAGGCACGCCCCTGTGCACGCCACCGGGTTTGTTGCAGGTAGCGCGCACCCAGCTCGGCGTAATCGAGCTCCGCGCTGTGCCGGATGACTTCCCTCAGGCCGTCCGTCCGGGCCGGGGTTACGTCGGCTTGCCAGTGCAGCTGGCGCCAGAAGTCGATGAGCTCGCCGGCTGAAACGACTCTGGAGTGAGCGGACAGCATCCGGTCGAGCAGGGTGGTGCCGGAGCGCGGCATGCCGACGATGAAGATGGGAACAGGGCCGTCGGATCCGGAGTTGGATCGGGTGGCGGCGGTTCTGTCCTTCGGCTGCGGCATGTCGATCAGCGCATCGGTCACGGCGGCTTCGCCCGTCGCGTCGTACGGGTTGAGCTCATGCATGAGCGCATTGCACCGCGCCAGGGCAGGCCATGCTTCTTCGTGACGCTTGAGGTCATCCAGTATCTTGAATTGCGCGTACTCGAATTCAGCGCGCACAAACATGGCATCCGGCTTCTGGCCGTGCGGAGGAAGCCGCTGCAGTTGTTCCCGCACGAAGGCCAATCGATTGGCTTCAGGTTTCTGCTTGCGCAGATTGACCAGAACCATCGCGGCATCACCGAAATGCGGCCAGCGCTCGAGGCAGCTTTCCAGCACCGCGCAAGCCTTGTCGAGGTCGCCGTCGAACTGCAGCAGCATCGCGTACAGGTGCTGCTCGCCCGGTGTGTCGATACCCGCGGCCATGGCTCGCTCCATCAACGCCCTGGCCGGGGCGATCTCGCCGAGCATGAAGCGCAGGTGGGCCTGACCGACCAGCAGTTCCGGCGGTAGCGCGGGCGCCTGAGAGAGCAGATCGAGACAGCTGCGCGCCGCCAGCGTCTCGCCAACGGCGACGAGGCGTTGCGCCACGCTGACGATGAACGGCGCATCCCGCGGGAGTCGATGCGCTACGCGAAGCAGCAGTGCCGTCGATGCCCGAAGTTGGCCTCGCTGGAACAGCACGTCAGCCAGCTCAAGCAACACGGAAACGTCATCGGGAACCTGACGTGCAAGCGCCTCCAGGGCGACTTGCGCAGCCTCCCATTGCCGGTTGTCGATGCATTGCCTGGCGTGCTGGCGCGAACGGTTTTCTGCGTCGGAAGGATTCTGGGCGGTCATTTTCGGATAGTAGCTTCACGAGTGCTCCGCCGTGGAGCCAAGCCTCGTCTGGAACGAGCACGCGACGTGCCGTCATTCCGGGAAGGGCTCGACAGCGGGATAAAAAAAGCCACCGACCGGAGGGTCGGTGGCTTGGTTCGGCCAGTTTCAGCCGCTGTCAGCTATCAATAGTCGTACTGGACAGACAGACGCACGGTGCGCGGCGGCTGCCAGTAGATCCCGTCGCCGTAGCTGTTGTTGACAAAGACGGTATTGACACCGTCGTAGGCGCTTTCACCCGCTGCGTCGGTCTGAATCGGCCGCTGCTGGTTCAGTGCGTTGATCACGTCCAGGTTGAAGCCCAGCTTGTGGTCGGCAAACGCCGGTGCATAGTGCACACCGAGGTTGACCTGCTCCGTCCACGGCGTATGGCCTGCCGAACCTGGCGGCATGCGCATGCCGTGGCACCAGTGGTAGTTGCCGCTACCGCCATTGTTGTAGCCGGTCGGGTCGCCGACGCCATCAGTGCCGTAGTAACCCAGGCATTCCTTCGGCGTACCGGACTGGGCCAGCAACGTGCCGGAGACCAGCCATTCCGGGGTGATCTGGTAGGCGCCGCGGAAGCGGATCTGGTGCTTGCGTACGTTGGCCAGATCGCCGTCCTGGCCGTCCATCAGCTGCCAGCTGTCCCAGTCCTCGGTCTTGGACACGTCGCCCTGGCCGAAGTCGGAACGCACCTGGCCCTCGGTATTGCCGAAGCCGCGGCTGAACGTGTAATCGATGCGGCCCATCCATTTGCCGTCGAACGGGTGCTCCAGGTACAGGTTCAGCGAACCGATCTTGCGCCTGACGCCATTGATGTAGCCCCAGTCCTTCTGGGTCATCGGTACGAGGACGCTGCTGCTGCCGTCATCCGACTTCACCAGCATGGTGTTGGTCAGGCCCGGATTGATCAGGCGGCAGTAAGAGGCACCATACAGCGAGTCGCCGTAGAGGCCAGGATCCAGACCCATGCTGGTCATCTTGGTGGCAATCTGGCCCGGCTGGCACTCGTCGTCGATCGCCGTCTTCAGGTCGCGCCACATCGCCTTGGCACCATAGGTCCAGCTGTCGTTGAGCTTCTTGTCGAAGCCGGCGATGAACTCGTCCACGTACTCCGGCTTCAGGTTGCGCGCGGTAACCTGCTGCGCGTCCTTGGGCAGGCCGAACTCGCCATCGGGCGAGGTGGCTGGGCCAAGCGCCGTCAGGCCGGTCGGCACGCCGTTCGCGTCGATGCCGGTATAGCTGAACCGCTGGGTAAGGTAGGTCGAACGGTTTGCAGCACGCTCGGCCGCGTTGTCCGGCAGCGCGAGGTAGTAGCGGCCCACGTTGCCGTAGATCTTGAACGAGGAGTCGCCATTCACGTCCCAGCTGGCACCGATGCGTGGCTCCCACTGGTTCTTCTCGTCGACGAACGCCTTGCCGACATCGTTGAAGTTGGTGAAGTGGTCGTTGCGGACGCCGATGTTCAACAGCACGTTGGAACTGACCTGCCAGTCGTCCTGCAGGTAGTACGCCTTCTGCGTCATGGTCATGCTGGTGGCCCAGCCGACCGTGCGCTTCTGCACGTAGGTGGGGAAGTAGCGCCAGTAGTAGTTCACCGCCGGGTTGAACGGATTCTGGTTGTCCGGACCCTGGTTCTTGGCGCCGTAGCTCATGTTGTCGATACCGACGGCGAGGTCGTGATCACCCAGCTTGTAGTCGAAGTCGACGCGCAGGCCATGCGTGCTGTTGCTCGCCTTTGGCGAGGTCCAGGTGGTATTGCCCTGGGCGTTGACGATGCCGTTCGGCCCCGTGCCCGGCGGCAGGTAGGCCGGATTCTGGTTGTACGGGCGCGAGATGAACGGCAGGGGGCTGGTGTTGCCGTAGACGACAGGATCCTGGAAGTGGGCCTTGCCGTACAGGATGCTCAACGTGGCCGCGTCGGTGATGTAGCTGGTGAAGTGGCCAAGGTAGAACTGCGCGTTGTCCTTGGTTACATCGTTGTTGTTGGAGAATGCCCCGGACTTCAGCGTGCTGTTGTCGAATTCATAAGTCTTGCCGGCACCGTTGGACTGGTTCTGTTTCAGCGCGGTCAGTTCCAGGACGTTGCTGTCGGTGATGTTCCAGTCCAGCTTGCCGTAGAACTTGGTGTTCTTGTCACGCAGATACTGGACCTTCTGGTTGGCCGCCGACTCCACATTGTTGATCTGGTCCTTGGTGGTCTCGGCTGCCAGGAACATGAACAGCTTGTCCTGGATCAGCGGACCGCCGACGTAGGCGGAGTACGTGGTTTCCCACTGCTTGTTGTCGTTGCGGTACTGGTTGAGCGTGCCCGGCTTGCTTGGATCTTCCAGCTGGTAATGCGTGTAGCCATCCGGGCTGTTCGGGTTGACCACGTCCCCCGGAATCGCCGGGTTGCCATAACGGTTGTTGACCGGCGTGGCTTCGAGGAATCGCGGCTGCCAGACCACCTGGGCACCGAAATGCCATTCGTTGGTGCCGCGCTTGCCGATCTGGTTGATCACGCCACCGTCGGAACGGCCGTACTTGGCGCTGTAGCCGCCGGTCAGGGTTTCCTGCTGGTCGATCGCACCATAGGGCAGCGCAAAGCCGCCCAGGTTCTTGTACGGCTCGCCGGTGTTGTAGCCGTTCACGTAGTAGGCGTTCTCGGACACGCTCGAGCCGCCGAAGGCGACTGCGTTGCCGAAGAAGCCGCTGCCCTTGACCGTGCCCGGAGCGAGGAGGGCGATGGACTCCGCGTTGCGACTGATCGGCAGTTTCCGCAGGTCGGCGGCGGTGATGACCGTGCTCGAACTGACACTGGAGACGTCGATGGCAGGCAGCGCATTGGCCGAGACGGTCACCGCGCTCAGCGACGTCGTCTCGGCGCTGAACGTGACGGTAGTGCCGGCGCCGGGCGCCAAGGACACCTTGCGCGAATCAACGACCGCGCCGTCCTTCTTGAGCGAGACCGTATAGACACCAACCGGCACGTTGCTGATCTGGAAACGCCCCGAGCTGTCGACAGCCACCTCGCGCGTCAGGCCAGACGTGTTGGTGGCGCTGACGGTTTCGCCCGCGGCGGCCGGGGCCTGGCCGAATATGGAACCCGTGGTGGACTGTGCCATGACGACACCGCCGAGGCTCATGCTCAGTGCCACCGCGAGAGCGGTGTGGCGCCACTTTGGATTATGGATTTTGTTGTGACTGCTCATTGGTAATGGATCTCCCCAGAGTGAAAGGCCCGAAGGCCGCGTGAAGGTAACTCGATCAATTCGACAAACAGCAGGCACGAATGCGTGCTGGAAGGCGATTAATTCATTAGCCGGCGGGTAGCTCCCTCGTGGTCAGGCAGATACTTCCGCCACTTCGCCTTAGTGCCCGTGGCATATGGCATCCGGCGACTTGCGCTCCGGACCATAAAACGACGTAAATACCGACGTCAACAAAATATTTATGAATTATTGGCTATTAGTAAGAAGTTACGATATGCAGTCTCCAAAACGTCAATAACTTGCGATTATCGTTTCCTTAAATGCCATTTCTCGTATCAGTCCGTAAGGTCTGGATCATGGTTTGAACAATCGAGTGGAAGGGTGATATCGCCCTTTTAACGCCGAGCTCGATTTGCGTGAACTTCATGCCGGCGGTAGAGTTGCGCGGTTCAGGTGTCCCGACGGCGCGTTGCCGGAAGGATGAAACGGGAAGCCGGTGCGTGGTGTGCGATCACACTGCAAGGCCGGCGCTGCCCCCGCAACGGTAAGCGAGATCACGAGCGGCGAACGCCACTGTGCATGGCACGGGAAGGCGCCGTTCAAGGCATGCGGACGACTGCGCGCCATTCGCCAGCCCGGAGACCGGCCCGAACGATTCCTGGTGGCTCGCGGTGGGCGAGGCCGAACCACGTGTCGGTCGATCCCGCCTGCCCGTCGTTCCGTCTTCCTTCCCGCTTGCCGTCAGCTCATTGAACACATGAGCCGTGCGCGGGTGCGCGGCGTAGAGGAACGAACATGATGAAGAAGTCCCTGCTGGCAGCGGCGCTGCTCAGTTGCACGATGGCCGCGCAGGCCGCCGACCAGAACGATGCATCGGCGCTGGCGCCGGTGATCGTCACCGCCACGCGCACCGCGATCACCGCCGACGAGGCGCTGTCGTCGGTCAGCGTGATCACCCGTGCCGACATCGAGCGGCTGCAGCCGCTGTCGGTGCCGGACCTGCTGGCCGGGCTGCCGGGAATGAGCTTCGCCAACACCGGCGGTTACGGCCAGCAGACTTCGTTGTTCATGCGCGGCACCAATTCCACCCATACCTTGCTGCTGGTCGATGGCGTGCGGGTGGCTTCGGTCAGCGCCGGGTTGGCGGCGTTCGAGCAGATTCCGGTCGAGCAGATCGAGCGCATCGAGATCGTGCGCGGTCCGCGCTCGAGCCTGTACGGCGCCGACGCGATCGGTGGAGTGATCCAGATCTTCACCCGCCGGGGTACGCGCGATGGCGGCCTGCAGCCCTCGTTCAGCGTGACCACCGGCAGTGACAACCTGCTGCGCGGCCAGGCCGGGCTGTCCGGCGGCAGCGAGCACGCCTGGTACAACCTCGGCGTCGGCGCGCAGTACACCCGCGGCATCAATGCCTGCCGCATCGGCGCCGGCGTGGTGTTCGCCGGCTGCTTTACCGACGAGCCGGACCGTGACGCCTACCGCAACAAGAACCTCAGCGCCAGCGGCGGCTACCGCTGGGACGACGGCGCCGAGCTCACCGGCACCTGGCTGCGCAGCCTCGGCGAGATCCATTTCGACGGCAGCTACCAGAACCGCAGCCGTACCCTGCAGCAGGTTGCCGGCAGCAGTTTCAGCTTCAATCCGCTGGAAGCGTGGAAGACCACGCTGAGCGTGGGCCAGAACCTGGACCGCTACGACAACTACGAGAACCGGGACTTCGTCGGCTACATCTACTCGCGGCGCAACCAGGCGTCGTGGCAGAACGACCTCAGCGTGGCCAGCAACCAGCTGCTGACCCTGGGCGTCGACTGGCAGGGCGAGCACATCGACAGCGACACCGGCTTCCTTGCCAGCCGCCGCAACAATACCGGCGGCTACGTGCAGTACCAGGGCACGTTCGGCCGCAACGAGGTGCAGCTGTCGGCACGGCGCGACCACAACGGCCAGTTCGGCAATCACAACACCGGCGCCGCGGCGTGGGGCTACCGCTTCGGGCATGGCCTGCGCCTGTCCGCCAGCTACGGCAGCGCGTTCCATGCGCCGACCTTCAACGACCTGTACTACCCGTACGGCAGCGGCAACCCCGACTTGAAGCCGGAAAAGTCGCGCAGCGCCGAACTGGGCCTGAGCCAGCAGCGGGATGCGTGGCATTGGGCGCTGAACGCCTACCAGACCCGCATCGACCAGCTGATCGCGCTGGACAGCAACTACTTCCCGTCCAACATCAGCAAGGCGCGCATCCGCGGGGTGGAAGGCCAGTTCGGCGCGAACCTCGCCGGCTGGCAGCTGCAGGCTTACCTGGGCTGGCTGCAGCCGCGCAACGAGGACGGCGGCGTCAACGACGGCCGCACCCTGCCGCGCCGGCCCGGGCGCACCGCACGGCTGGACCTGGACCGGCGCTTCGGCGCGTTCGGCGTGGGCGCCACCGTCAACGCGGCCGGGCGCAGCTACGACGATGCGGCCAACCGCCATCCGCTGGGTGGCTACGCCAGCACCGACCTGCGCGCCAGCTGGCACTTCGCGCCGGACTGGCAGGTCGAGGCGCGGCTGGCGAACGTGTTCGACCGCCATTACGAGACCGTCTGGTACTTCAACCAGCCTGGCCGCAGCGCGTTCCTGACCCTGCGCTACAGCCCCGCCACGCGCTGATCCCGGCTCCGCGCATGCAGGAGCCCGGCAGCGGGTTTCTGCATGCGGGTGGACTTCAGGCACATACACAAGGACCGCGACAACTGGCATAACGTCGGCATGAATGGAATGCCCGCAACGTCTCTGGCCGCGCCTCCCGCGCTCCGGCCAGGCTTGCGCGCCAGGGAGGCCGCTTGAACATCTTCGCACCGCTGGTCCGCCGGCCCGTCGGCACTTCACTGCTTGCGCTCGGACTGATGCTGGGCGGCTTGTGGGCATACCTGCTGCTCGGCGTGGCGGCGTTCCCGTCGATCGAGTTTCCCGGGGTGGCGGTCTTCGCGCAGATGCCGGGCGCCAGTGCGCAGACCATGGCCTCGACCGTGGTGGCGCCGCTGGAACGCCATCTCGGGCGCATCCCCGGGGTGCGACAGATGTCCTCCAGCGCCAGCGAGGGCGGCGCGCAGATCCAGGTCCTGTTCGACATGGACCGCAGTGCCGACAAGGCCGCGCGCGATGTGCAGGCGGCGATCAACGCGGCGGCGCCGGACCTGCCGACCGGCCTGCCGCCGCCCGGATACTTCAAGTTCGACACCTCGCAGATCCCGGTGCTGCTGGTCTCGCTGACCTCCGCCAGTCTGCCGCCGGACCGGCTGTACGACCTCACCGACACCTTGCTGAAGCCGGCGGTGGCGCAGATCCCCGGCGTGGCCCAGGTGCAGGTGAGCGGCGGCACGCCGCATGCGGTACGCATCGTGCTGAACACCAGCGCGCTGGTGGGCATGGGCATCACCGCCAACGACGTGGCGAATGCGCTGCGCGCCGCCAACGTCACCTCGCCGCAGGGCACGCTCAGCAACGGCGTCACGCGCATGACGGTGAGCGCCAACGACGCGCTGCACACGGCGCAGGATTTCGCCGCGCTGGTGGTCGCCAGCCACAACGGCGTACCGGTGCGGCTGGCCGACGTGGCCACGATCAGCAGCGGCCAGGAAGACAAGTACGCCGCGGCGTGGTTCAACGGCCAGCGCGCGGTGGTGATGCAGATCAACAAGCGGCCGGAGGCCAACGCGGTGGCCACCGTGATGGCGATCCGTGCGCGCCTGCCCGAACTGCGCGGGCTGCTGCCGGCCGACGCGACGATCACCCCGATCTTCGACTTCACCCCGACCACCCTGTCGGCGCTGCACGAGGTGGAGGTGGCGCTGCTGATGGGCATCGTGATGGTGGCGCTGGTGATGCTGGTGTTCCTGCGCCGGCTGCGGCCCACCGTGATCGCGATGTTCAGCGTGCCGCTGTCGCTGGCCGGCGCGTTCGTGGCGATGTGGATGCTCGGCTTCACCCTCAACATCTTCTCGCTGGTGGCGCTGGTGCTGTGCGTGGGCTTCGTGGTGGACGACGCGATCGTGGTGATCGAGAACATCGTGCGCCACATGGAGCGTGGCGAGCCGCCGCTGCAGGCCGCGCTCCATGGCGTGCGCGAGATCGGCTTCACGGTGATCTCGATCACGCTGTCGCTGATCGCGGTGTTCGGGCCGATGGTGTTCGGCAACAACATGTTCACCATGCTGATGCGCGAGTTCTCGGTGACCCTGATCGCCACGATCGTGATCTCGGCGCTGGTCTCGCTGACGCTCACCCCGGCGCTGTGCGGCGCCTGGCTGGCGCACGAGTCCGCGGGCATGCGCACGCCGGGGCGGCTGGAGCGCTTGGCCGAGCGTTTCGACAACGGCATGCTGCGCATCTACGAGCGCGCGCTGGACTGGGCCATGCACCATCGCCGGATCATGCGCTGGCAGCCGCTGATCCTGCTGGCGCTCACCATCGGCCTGGCTGTCGTGGTGGTGATGACCGCCGGCGGCGGCCTGATGCCGAAGGAGGACACCGGCCTGCTGCAGGTGAGCATCACCGCCGACGCCAACATCTCGCCCACCTTGCTGGCTAGGCGCACGCAGGAGGTGGCGGCGAAGGTCCAGGCCGATCCGGCGGTGCGCGACGTCTCCACCTTTCTCGGCGGCAACAACGCGGGCGGCGCGGTCGGCAACCAGTCCAGCCTGTTCGTCGACCTGAGGCCGCTTGGCGACCGGCCCGGCGACCGCCACGTCGCGGCGCAGGCGGTGGTCGACCGGCTGGACAAGTATTTCAAGAACGTGCCGGACCTGGATGTGTCGCTCAGCGTCAACCAGTTCATCGGCGGTGGCGGCGGCGGTGGCGGCGGCAAGGGGCAATATGCGTTCCAGCTCAGCAGCCTGGACGGCACGCCGCTGCAGCAGCCCACCCTGAAGCTGGCGCGGGTGATGCGCGGCATGAAGCAGTTCCGCAACGTCAGCACCAGCTTCGACAGCATCGGCAAGCAGCAGATGCTGCAGGTGGACCGCAGCGCCGCCGCGCGGCTGCACGTGAGCCTGGCCCAGGTGGACACGGCGCTGGCGAACGCGTTCAGCCAGACGCCGGTCTCCACCATCTACTCGGACATCAACCAGTACCACGTGGTGATCACCGCCAGCAGCGCCGAGTCGCTGAGCCCGGCCACTCTGCTCAATACCTATGTGCGCAATTCGCAGGGGCAGATGATCCCGCTGTCCGCGCTGGCAAGGATCCAGCCGCACATCGCACCGGCCACCGTCAATCACGACGACCAGCTCGAATCGGCCGCGATCAGCTACAACCTGGCCAAGGGCATCACCCAGGCGGATGGCCTGAAGCTGGTCGACCAGGCGATGTTCGCCGCGCAGCTGCCGCCCGGCGTGCAGAAGAAGTATTCCGGCGACAACAAGAACCTGGTCGATGCGCTGAACAACGCGCTGGTCATGCTGCTGGCGGTGATCCTGGTGATGTACGTGGTGCTGGGCATCCTGTACGAGAGCCTGATCCACCCGCTGACCATCCTTTCCACCCTGCCGGCCGCCGGCATGGGCGCGTTCCTGGCGATGCTGGTCACGCATACCCAGCTGACCCTGATGTCGGTGATCGCGATCCTGATGCTGATCGGCATCGTCAAGAAGAACGCGATCCTGATGGTCGACTTCGCCCTGGTCGCCGAACGCGACCGCGGCATGCCGCCACCGCAGGCGATCCGCGAGGCGGCGCTGGTGCGCTTCCGCCCGATCACCATGACCACCCTGGTCGCGATGGGCGCGGCGCTGCCGCTGGCGATCGGCTTCGGCTACGGTTCGGAGATGCGCCAACCGCTCGGCATCGCCATCCTCGGCGGCCTGTTCGTGTCGCAGCTGCTGACCTTGCTGAGCACGCCGGCGATCTACCTGTGGCAGCACGACCACCGCCAGCGCAAGGCCGCGCGGCGTCAGCTGCGGGCCGAGATCAAACGCCAGCGGATACTGCAGCAGCAGATGCCGGCCTTGCCGAAATAGTCGCGGCGGCCACCCCCTGTCTTCCGGCAGGGTGTGGACTTCAGGCACATACGTCGGGACGTGCCAAAGGGCATAAAGTGGGCATGAACGGAACTCTTGCCCTATCCTCGCCATCCCTGCGCTGCTCTAGTCTGCGTCCGCACCGGTGGACGGAAGCACCATGAACATCTTCGCCCCGCTCATTCGCCGCCCGGTCGGTACCTCGCTGCTCGCGCTCGGCCTGATGCTGGCCGGGCTGTGGGCGTACCTGCTGCTCGGCGTGGCCGCGCTGCCGTCGCTGGATTTTCCCGGCGTCTACGTGGTGGCCAGCCAGCCCGGCGCCAGTGCGCAGACCATGGCGAACACCGTGCTGGCGCCGCTGGAACGGCACCTGGGGCGCATTCCCGGCGTCGACGAGATGTACGGCAACGCCAGCGAGGGCCAGGCTTCGGTGATGGTGCGCTTCACCTTCGACCGCACCGCCGACAGCGCCGCGCGCGACGTGCAGGCGGCGATCAATGCGGCTGCGGTCGACCTGCCCAGCGGCATGCCGTCGCCGCCGCAGTACTTCAAGTTCGACACCGCGCAGATCCCGATCCTGTTCCTCACGCTGACTTCGACCGGCCTGCCGCAGGACCAGCTGTTCGACCTCGCCGACACCATGCTGAAGCCCGCCGTGGCGCAGATCGACGGCGTGGCGCAGGTGCAGGTGTTCGGCGGCACGCCGCATGCGGTGCGGATCGAGCTGGACAACAACGCGCTGGCGGCGAAGGGCCTCACCACCAACGACGTGGCCAACGCGCTGCGCGCGGCCAACGTCACCTCACCGCAGGGCACGCTGAGCAACGGCCGCACGCAGATGACGGTGAGCGCCAGCGACGGCCTGCAGACGCCGGCCGAGTTCGCGCGCCTGCTGATCTCGGTGAAGAACGGCACGCCGGTGCGGCTGTCCGACGTGGCGCGGGTCTACGGCGGCCAGCAGGACGAGTACCAGGCGGCCTGGTTCAACGACGCGCGCGCGGTCGGCCTGCAGATCAGCAAGCGGCCGGAGGCGAACGCGGTGGCCACGGTGGAGGCGATCCGCGCCAGGCTGCCGCAACTGCGCGCCTCGCTGCCGCAAAACGTGACGATGACGCCGGTGTTCGACCTCACCCAGACCACCAAGTCCGCGCTCCACGAGGTGCAGGTGGCGCTGTTGATCTCGATCGTGATGGTGGTGCTGGTGATGCTGGTGTTCCTGCGCCGGCTGCGCCCGACCCTGATCGCCACGCTGAGCGTGCCGCTGTCGCTGGCCGGCGCGTTCGTGGTGATGTGGGCGCTCGGCTACACGCTCAACACGCTGTCGCTGGTGGCGCTGGTGCTGTGCATCGGCTTCGTGGTGGACGACGCGATCGTGGTGATCGAGAACATCGTGCGCCACATGGAGCGCGGCGAGCCGCCGATGCAGGCGGCGCTCGCCGGCGTGCGCGAGATCGGCTTCACGGTGATCTCGATCACCTTGTCGCTGGTCGCGGTGTTCGCGCCGCTGCTGTTCGGCAACAACATGCTGGTGATGCTGCTGCGCGAGTTTTCGGTGACCCTGACCGCGGCGGTGGTGATTTCCGCGCTGGTCTCGCTGACGCTGACGCCGGCGCTGTGCGCCTACCTGCTGACCCACGAGCCGGAGCGCAGCAAGCCGCCCGGGCGGATCGAGCGGGCGGTGGAGAATTTCGACCGCAACCTGCTGCGCATCTACGCGCGTGCGCTGGACTGGGCGATGCACCATCGCCGGATCATGCGCTGGCAGCCGCTGACCCTGCTCATCCTGACCTTCGCGCTCGGCTTCGCGGTGGCCAAGACCGCCGGCGGTACCTTCATGCCCGACGAGGACACCGGCCAGCTGCAGGTCGACATCAATGCCGACGCCAACATCTCGCCGGCGCAGATGACCGAGCGCACGCTGGCCGTGGCGAAGATCATGCAGGCCGATCCGGCCGTGCTCGACCAGCTGACCATGCTCGGCCGCGATGGCGGCGGCGGTGGCGCGGTGGGCAACAATGCGCAGATGTTCGTCGACCTGAAGCCGCATGGCAGCGGGCCGGGCCAGCGCGACGAGGGCATCAAGCAGGTGGTCGAGCGGCTGTCGAAGCAGTACGACAAGATGCCCGGCGTGAAGGTCTCGGTCAGCGCCGCGCAGTTCCTCGGTGGCGGCGGCAGCGGCGACGGCGGCGGCCAGTACGAGTTCCAGCTGATCAGCACCAACGGCGACGACCTGCAGCCGTGGGCGCTGAAGATGGTGCGGCAGCTGCGCACCATCAAGGAATTCCGCGACGTCGGCAGCAACTTCGACCAGGTCGGCAAGCAGCAGCTGCTGAAGATCGACCGCGAGGCGGCCGGGCGCCTGCACGTGGGCATCGGCACGATCGACTCGGCGCTGTACAACGCGTTCGGCCAGCGCCAGGTGTCGCAGATCTATTCCGACATCAACCAGTACGCGGTGGTGCTCAGCACCGGCGCGGCGCAGAGCGTGAGCCCGGAGTCGCTGCTGAACGTGCGCGTGCGCAACGAGCAGGGGCGGATGATCCCGCTGTCCGCGCTGGCGACGATCGAGCCGGACATCAGCCCGCTGCGCGTGCGCCACCACAACCAGCTGGAAGCGGCCACGATCAGCTACAACCTGGCCAAGGACGTCACCCAGGATGTCGGCGTGAAGCTGGTCGAGCAGGCCGCCTATGCGGCCAAGCTGCCGGCCGGCATGCGGGTGGATTTCACCGGCGCCAACCAGCGCCTGAAGCAGGCCCAGTCCAACGGCATGGTGCTGCTGCTCGGCTCGATCCTGGCGATGTACATCGTGCTGGGCATCCTGTACGAAAGCCTCGGCCATCCGCTGACCATCCTGTCCACCTTGCCGGCGGCCGGCGCCGGCGCGTTCCTGGCGATGCTGGTGACCCAGACGCAGATCTCGATGATGGCGATCATCGCGATCCTGATGCTGATCGGCATCGTCAAGAAGAACGCGATCCTGATGGTCGACTTTGCCCTCGTCGCCGAACGCGAGCGAGGATTGTCCGCGCCCGAGGCGATCCGCGAAGCCGCGCTGGTGCGCTTCCGCCCGATCACCATGACCACCCTGGTCGCGATGGGCGCGGCGCTGCCGCTGGCGATCGGCTTCGGCATCGGCTCGGAAATGCGCCAGCCGCTGGGCATCGCCATCGTCGGTGGTTTGCTGGTGTCACAGCTGCTGACCCTGCTCAGCACGCCGGCGATCTACCTGTGGAATTACGACCGCAAGATCCGCAAGGCCGCGCGCCGTGAACGCAAGGCGGAGAAGAAGCGGCTCAAGGCGCTGGGTGGGGTGCAGACGGCGGGCTGAGTTGATAAAAGTGCATCGCACTGGCGCGTGCGAGGGTATGTCGCAGCATTCGGCCAACGGGTTCCTGGCATCTGGGAGCGTGACTTTGTGTCTCACCAGGGCGCTCAGTGTTGCTGATTTCGCCAGTTGACATCGCAAGTATTTGCGGGCCACTCTTGCCCCACTACCCGTGCGCAACGCCAGGTACCAAGGGGAAGACATGCGCGTTTATTGGCAAGGGATCTGCCTGTCGGCAGTTGTGCTGCTTGCATTGGCCGGCGTATGCCACGCCCAATCGGCAGTCACGCCGGAAGACGAATACAAGAAGCTGATCCGCGTCAGCGAGGACATTCAGCCGCTGGGCGAGAACCCGTTCGGCGAGCAGGTGAGCCTGTACAACGGCAGCCTGTCGTTCGAGCAGACTGACGTCAGCCTGGCCGGCAACGGGCCGGTGCTGCAGCTGTCGCGGTCGTTCCGTCCCCAGGACAAGAACGAGGCGGGCGCGATCGATGGCGGCTTCGCCGATTGGGACATCGAGGTTCCGCGCATCACCACCTTGGCGGCCACCCAATGGCTGGTGGCCGGTACCAGCCCGCGCGCGCGCTGCAGCCGGTTCGGCTTGCCGCCCACGATAGCCGGCAAGCAGGGCGGCGCCGACTGGGAACCGGCGACGTGGTGGGCCGGTTATCAGTTGGTGGTGCCCGGCCAAGGCAGCCAGGATTTGCTTCGGCGGGCGGCGCAGAACACCTTGTCGCCGACCATGGGCGGCAGCGTGTTCGGTATCGTGACAACGCACCACTGGATGGTCACCTGCGGTGTCGCGACGGATGATCCCGTCAACGATCCGGGTGGCGAAGGCTTCCTGGCGGTGGCGCCGGACGGCACCCGGTACTGGTTCACGCACTTGACGTATCGCTGGGCACCGACGATGCAGCGGCCGGTCGGCACGAACTCGCTGGCCCGGCGTTCGACCGGGGCGTATGCCACTCTGGCGCTTGACGACCGTCTCGTTCGCCGGCAGGCGTCGATGCTGGTTACCCGCATCGAGGACCGCTTCGGCAACAGCCTGACCTACAGCTACAACGGCAATCGACTCGCCGCGATCACGGCCAGCGACGGACGCCGGTTGGATGTGGGTTACCTGACGGATACCGACCGGATCGGCACGGTCAGCTTGACCCCGGCGAGCGGGCCGGCGCGTACGTGGAGCTACCAGTACAGCACTGCGCTGACGCCGCTGCTGAGCAAGGTCACCTTGCCCGACGGAAGTGCCTGGTCGTATGACCTAGCTGGCTTCCGCACCGGCGAGATTCGTATCGGCGAGGGAACCTGCGACGGCTTGGGCTTGCTGTCGACCAACGTTCCGAGCGGCAGCATGGTGCATCCGTCCGGGCTGAGCGGCACGTTCCGGGTCACGCCAGTGGCACGTGGGCGCTCCTATGTGCCGCGGCAGTGCATGAAGAACGCGGACGACAGCAGCTACGCCCTGGTCCCGCACGAATACGCTGTCTTCGCGATCACCCAGAAAACTTACAGCGGCGCCGGCCTGTCGACCCAGACGTGGGCCTACAGCTACTCGCCAGCCAACGCCAGCTGGCTGCAGGATTGCGCGGGCGGCTGCATCGACACGGTATGGACCGATGTCGCTGATCCCCAGGGACATGCCACGCGCCATACTTTCAGCAACCGCTTCGACGAGACCGAGGGGCAGTTGCAGCGCGTCGATGCTTACAGCGAAGCCGTCGGCACAAGCCTGCTGCGCTCGGAAGTCGACGAGTATGCAGCTTCCAACGCAGGGTCATGGCCGAGTGTGTACGGCGACAACCTGCAGTCGCGTATGAACTGGGCGGTAGTTGGGCGGCAGATGCCGCTGAACAAGCGCACCATCACCCAGGACAGCGATAGCTACACGTGGCAGGCGGAGGCGTTCAACGAGTTCGCCCAAGTGACGCGGACCAAGCGCTTCAGCTCGATCACCGGGCAGGGAGCGGTGCAGGAGCAGACCACCTACCTCAATGACCTGCCGCACTGGGCACTGGGGCTGCCGCTGCAGACGGACAACCTCACCACTGGCGAGACGGTGAGCCGGAATGTCTACGACCTGACCAACGTGACGCTGACCGAGCGTTGGCGCTTCGGTCAGAAGCTGATGAGCTATACGTTCAACGGCGCCGGCCAGCTGGCGAGCTTCACCGACGGCAACACCAAGACGACCAGCCTGGGCAACTACAAGCGCGGCATCCCGCAGACGATCGGCTATCCGGACGGCACCAGCCAGAGCCTGGTGGTGGACGACTTCGGCCAGATCACGTCGATCACCGACCAGGCCGGCCGCACCACCAGCTACGGCTACGACGCGGTCGGGCGGATCGCCAGCATCACCTACCCGGCCGGCGACGAGGTGGCCTGGTGGCCGAAGACCTTCGCCTACGACTTTGTCACCGGCGCCGAACGCGGCCTGTCCGCCAACCACTGGCGACGCACCACGACCACCGGCAGCGCGAAAGCGGTGACGTACTTCGATGCGCTGCTGCGCCCCGTGCTGGGCGACAGCGCCATCGGCAGTGCGGTGCAGGCGAGTACGCTGACCACCTACGACGCGAAGGGCCAGAAAACCTTCGTCTCGTACCCCAGCGCCACCGCGCTGAACTTCACCGCGACCCCGGGCACGGCCGGCATCAAGGGCGCCGCCAGCAGCTACGACGCGCTGGGCCGGCTGACCCAGACCCGGCAGGACACCGAGCTGGGCGTGCTGACCACCGGCACCGCGTACTTGTCCGGGGCCCGGCAGCAAGTCACCGATCCCAAGGGCAACGTCACCACCAGCAGCTACCAGGTGTTCGACCAGCCCTCGTACGAGGCGGTGATCAAAGTGCAGGCGCCGGCGGGCATCACCCAGACCATCGCCCGCGACCTCTACGGCAATCCGCTGTCGATCACCCAGTCGGGCCTGTACGGCACCGAGAGCAACAGCGTCACCAAGACGCTGACCTACGACAGCTACCACCGCCTGTGCCGCACCACCGAGCCGGAGAGCGGCAGCACGGTGATGGCCTACGATAGCGCCAACAACCTGGCGTGGAGTGCGGATGGCCTGGCCATCAGCGGAACCGGCTGTGGCCAGGAGCAGGTGGCGGCGGGGGTGAAGACCTCGCGCACGTACGATACGATGAACCGGGTGACGACGATCCTGCCGCCGGCCGGCACGCAGAGCACCAGCTACGGCTACGACGCGGTGGGCCGGATGACCTCGGCCAGCTCCGGCATCAGCACCTGGAGCGCCACTTACAACTTCCGCGGCCTGCTGACCGGCGAGAGCCTGCAGCTGACCGGCCAGAGCGCTTGGGCGATCGGCTATGCGCACGATGCCTACGGCAGCGTGAGCCTGATCCACTATCCGGACGGCGAGAACGTCAGCTATACCCCCGATGCGCTGGGGCGGGCCACCCAGGTGGGCAGCTATGCCAGCGGCCTGACCTACTTCCCCGACGGCGAGGTGAAGGACTTCGTCTACGGCAACGGCGCGGTGTACGCGGCCGAGAAGAACACCCGCCAACTGGTGAGCAACTTCAGCTATGGCCAGGGCGCCACGCCGGTGGTCAGCGAGGACTACGCCTACGATGCCAACGGCAACATCACCACGGTGGCCGACCTGGCCAGCGGCCCGCGCAACAAGTCGTTCGGCTACGACGCGCTGAACCGGTTGACCAGCGCCACAGCAGCCGGCCTGTGGGGCACCCAGAGCTATACCTACGACGCGCTCAACAACCTGCGCACGCTGCAGACCGGCAGCCAGGTTTCCACCTACCACTACGACACCACCAACAAGCTCACCAGCATCAGCAACGGCGCCACCACGCTGACCAGCTATCTCTACGACAACCGCGGCAATGTCACCGGCAAGAACGCAACCACGCTGGTGTTCGACCAGAAGAACCAGCTGACCCAGATCCCGGGCTACGGCGACTACGCTTACGACGCGGCGGGACGCCGCGTGATGAAGACGCCGGCGGGCGGCGGCGCGCCGACGTACTACTTCTACAACCAGGCCGGGCAGCTGCTGTACCAGGCGAATCCCGGAGCGGGCAAGGCCACCAACCTCGTCTACCTGGGACGCAAGCTGGTGGCCCGCAACGAGAGCCTGCACCTGGTTGCACCGGCCGCGGTGAGCTTCGACGCCAACCCCAACAACGGCAGCTACACGGTGAGCTGGGGCGCGGTGCCGGGAGCGGCCAGCTACCTGTTGCAGGAGAGCGCCAATGGTAGCGGCTGGACTACGGTGTACAGCGGCGCGGCCACCAGCGCGGCCTTGAGTGGGCGGGCTGGCGGCGACTATGTCTATCAGGTCGAAGGCTGCGTCGGCACCACCTGCAGCGGCTGGACCACCTCGGCCACGCTGGGCGTGCGTCCAGCCCTGCCGACGGTCACCGTGCCCACGGGCACCATCAATGGCACCTACACGGTGAGCTGGACGGCGTCGGCCAGCGCCACCGGCTACGACGTACAGGAGCGGGTCAACGGCGGGGCCTGGACCACGATCGCCAGCAACACCGCGACGACCGCGATCAGCCGCCCCGGCACCAGCAGCGGCAGCTACACCTACCAGGTTTCGGCCAAGAATGCCTACGGCAGCCGCGGCTGGGCCGCGTCCGCGGCGGTGACGGTGGATACAACCTATGGAGTGGTTCCGACAGCGCCGACCAGTCTGACGGTCCCGGCCAGCAGCAGCACCGGCAGCGCCACGCTGAGCTGGAGCGCGTCCAGCCTCACCACGAGCTATACCCTCCAGCAGAGCAGCAACGGCGGCACCAGCTGGAGCGCGGTGTACAGCGGCAGCGGCACCAGTGCGGCCCTGACCGCCCTGGCCGATGGCAGCTATGTCTATCAGGTGCAGGCCTGCAATACCTACGGCTGCAGCGGCTGGACCGCCGGCAGCGCCACCCTGGTGGTGACCCATCCGCCCACCACCGCACCGACGGTCAGTACACCGGCCAGCAGTGCCAGCGGCAGCTACACGGTGACCTGGGGAGCGGTCAATACGGCCACCAGCTACACCCTGCAGGAACAGGTCAACGGTGGAACCTGGACGACGATCCAGACCAGCAGCGCGACCAGCAAGGCGATCAGCGGCAAGGGCAACGGCACGTACGGCTACCAGGTGCAGGCGTGCAACGTCGGCGGCTGTGGGCCGTGGAGCAGCACCGGGACCACTACAGTGCTGCTGCCACCGGCGGCGCCGGCTAGCATCACGGTGCCAGCGACCAGCAGCGGCAGTATCGCGGTGAGCTGGGCGGCCAGTGCCACGGCGACCAGCTACACGCTGCAGCAGCGCCTGGGCACGGGCAGTTGGGGCACGGTCTACACCGGCGCGGCGACCAGCAGCACGCGCACGGTGACGGCGAGCGGCAGCTACACCTACCAGGTGCAGGCGTGCAACACGGGCGGCTGCAGTGCGTACAAGGCCAGCACCGCGGTGGCGGTGACGATCCCGCCAGCGGCGGCGCCCACCCTCAGCGTGCCGGCCACCAGCAACACGGGCAGCTACGCGGTGAGCTGGGGCGGCGTGAGCGGCGCCACCAGCTACACGCTGCAGGAGCAGGTCAACGGCGGGGCCTGGGCGACGGTGCAGGCCAGCAGCGCCACGAGCTGGAATGCCAGCGGCAAGGGCAACGGCACCTACGGCTATCAGGTGCAGGCGTGCAATGCAGGGGGCTGCGGGCCGTGGAGTAGTGCCAGCAGCATCACGGTCTCGGTGATCCCGGCCACGCCGGGCACACCCAGCACGAGTGTCAGCGGCCCGTCCAACAAGCCGGTGGTCAGCGTGAGCTGGGGAGCGGTGAGCGGCGCCACGAGCTACCAGCTGGAAGAAACGCATCCCCAGGACGGCGTACACATCGTCTACAACGGCTCAGGCACCTCGTGGAGTGCATTGACCTTTGCCACGGGGACCGTTCAGTACCGCGTGAAAGCGTGCAACAGCGCGGGATGCTCGGCGTTCAGCAATTACAGCAGCGTCATGCTGAATTCGGGCCTTTGAGCCAGGGATGTCGTCATGCCTATGAAAAAGATTTCATCATGGTTGATGCTGGTGAGCATGTGGTTGTGTGCGGCGGTGGCTCATGCCGGCACGGTGACCTACGTGTATACCGACCCGCAGGGGACGCCGCTGGCCGAGACGGATGCCAGCGGCAACATCACGGCACGGTTCGAGTACACGCCGTACGGGGTGTCGGTACCGAGCATGGGCGCGGCGCCGAACGGGGTGGGGTATACCGGGCATGTGAACGATCCGGAGAGCGGGTTCGTGTACATGCAGGCGCGGTATTACGATCCGGTGGTGGGACGGTTCTTGAGTGTGGATCCGGTCGGATTAGATGCCGGTGACCTTTATGCAGTCAATAAATTTGCTTATGTAGATAATAATCCAATAAATGCAACTGATCCCACGGGAAAAATATGCATTCCGGGGTTGAACTATAGCTCGCCACTTTGTGTTCGAAGCCGGCATTATTTAAGCATTGCGAAACAAAATGATGTTGCGCAGCGCACCACATTCTTTACTGCGGCAGCGGTTGTAACTAATGCGCTCGCTACGCAAGATATTTGGGGTTTCCAAGGAAGTGCGTTTCTTCAAGTACATAAAAAAACTGCACAATTTCTGAAATCCACCAGCGATGCTCTAGAGAATCATAATATGAAGCGCCTATCAGGCCTTCTTGATCAGCCAGCTGGAAATGTTGAAGAAAATGACAACAATTTCGTACACGAAGAGCAAACAATTGTTCAAGATCGATTAAACAGTTTGGCGGCTGACAGCCCTTCGGAGTACCGTTCACTCATAGGCAATGTTAACAATACGCTCAACACCCCTACCGCATTAGCTAAGGTTTTTGGAAATAGTGTGCTTGGAGGCATTATTAGTCAGGTTAGATCTGGCCTTGGGCGTGATATCGACTTTGCAAAACAGGGTGATCGTGAGGCTATCGGAAGAGCCTTGACGAAGTATGTTAGAGATAATAATTAGTCGCTATGGCCGATGATGGTAGTGCCGGCCACTGGCAGCCGCAGACAGACTGGATGATAATTATGCCGACCTTTCGTTTCATTCTGATTTCATTTGCATGCCTGCGGGTGTCCGAGCTAATTTGCGGAATGTTGGTATTTACGTTTAGTTGCTATTTGTTTCCAGAGGTTGACGGCACGTACTCGCCACTCCAGTCCGCATATGCCATCATGTTTGTGGATTGGATTATGTTTGGTTATCTGTGGGTATCTACTATTTATTTAGCGAATGGTCTCATTTTTTCCGATAGAGTAAGAAGAATATCGTGCGTATTAACTAATGGTGGAATCTATCTTCTGCATGGAATAGTTATCCTAGTTTATGTATTTGTGCCACGCGAAGGAGGCTTCAATTTTCAGCCTCGCTCGATATGGTTTGGTTGGATGGCTATGGTTGTTTTTAATTTTCTATCGCCGATCCTATTGCTGCGTCTTTTGGGCCAAAAAAACAGTACCCGAACTTAAGGTGAAGTGCCCTCCTCGATTCGAGTCCAATCAAAGGGGCGGAGGTAATTAAATCTCGCTCGCGTTCTGGCCGACGGTGCGCTTGACGGCCGATAGAGAACCGGGTCGCGGCGAAGTGAGCAGCAGATCCGGTGGCCCGCTGACCGCCGCGGCTGTACACCCACGCCGGACTTGCTAAGGTTGACCTCTTTCCACCGAAGGGACTGCCCATGCGTCTGCGCCCGGCTGCCTTGCTTGCCCCGTTCGTTCTGCTGACCGCGCTCGCTTCGCCGCCGCTGGCCGCCGCCGAACTGACCATACCGCCGATCCAGTACCACCAGCGCACCCTGCCGAACGGCTTGCAGGTGCTCAGCGTGGAGGACCATGCCAGCCCCAACGTGGCGGTGCAGGTGTGGTACCACGTCGGCTCGAAGGACGACCCGCAGGGGCGCTCCGGCTTCGCGCATCTGTTCGAGCACCTGATGTTCAAGAGCACGAAGCACATGCACGCCGAGCAGTTCGACCGGCTCACCGAGGACGTCGGCGGGGCCAACAATGCCTCCACCGGCGACGACGTCACCAACTATTTCGAGGTGGTGCCCAGCAACCACCTGCAGACCCTGCTGTGGGCCGAGGCCGAGCGGCTGTCCAACCTCAACGTGGACGAGGCGAACTTCAAGTCCGAGCGCGCGGTGGTGGAGGAGGAGTACCGCCAGAGCGTGCTGGCCAACCCGTACGGCAAGCTGTTCAACGCGATCGACCCGAAGTCGTACGCCGTGCATCCATACAAGCGCCCGACCATCGGCAGCATCGAGGACCTGGAGGCGGCCACGCTGCCGGACGTGATCGCGTTCCACCAGACCTTCTACCGGCCGGACAACGCCACCCTGATCGTCGCCGGCGACTTCGACCCGAAGCAGCTCGACGCCTGGGTCGACCAGTATTTCGGCTGGATCCCGAAGCCGGCCACGCCGATCCCGCAGGTCACCGCACAGGAGCCGAAGCGCAAGAAGAACCTGCGCTACACCGTCACCAGCGAGACCGCGCCGCTGCCCGCGGTGGCGATCACCTGGCTGCTGCCGCCGGCATCCGACACGGCCGACAGCATCCCGCTTCAGGTCGCCGCCGCACTGCTGTCGCAGGGCGATTCCTCGCGGCTGTACCAGTCGCTGGTGTATCGCCACCAGGTCGCCCAGCAGGCCGGCGCCGATGCCGACGGCCGGGTTGGGCCGGGCCTGTTCACCGCCTATGCGATCCTCGCCAGCGGCCACCAGCCGGCCGAGGCGGAGAAGCTGCTGCACGAGGAGATCATCTGGCTGGCGACCCAGCCGATCCCCGCCCCGGAATTGGACAAGGTGAAGACCCAGTTGCTGACCGGCGAGCTGAAGCAGCGGCAGACCGCGCAGGGCCTGGCGTTCGCGCTGGGCCAGGCGGCGCTGATCGACGGCAATCCGGAACACGTCAACACCGACCTGGCCGCGTTGCAGAAAGTCACCGAACAGGACGTGCACCGCGTGCTGCAGAAGTACGTCACCGGCGCGCACAGCGTCACCATCGACTACCTGCCGCAGGCTGCCAAAGGAGAAGTGAAATGAGTCGCCGGATGCATGCCTGCCGTTTGGCCGTCTTTACGGCCGCCATGGTTGTCGCCGGCAGCGTGCTGGCGGCCGACTTTCCGGCCACGCCGCCGGCGCCCGGTCCCGCGCCGCAGCTGAGCGTGCCGACGCCATCGGCGCAGACCCTGGCGAACGGGTTGCAGGTGGTCAGCGTGCGTCGCGCCGGTCTGCCGCTGGTCACCGCGCAGCTGGTGCTGCGCAGCGGCGGCGAGATGGATCCGCCGCCGCTGGCCGGCCTGGCCGACCTCACCGCGAGCCTGCTGACCAAGTGCGCCGCCGGCAAGACCGCGCCGCAGATCGCCGCCGCGGCCGAGGCGCTGGGCGGTTCGCTGGATGCCGCGGCCGGCTGGGACGAAAGCGCGGTCGGCATCACCGTGACCACGCCGAAGTTGCCGCAGGCGCTGGGCCTGCTGGCCGAGGTGGTGCGCCAGCCGGACTTCAGCGCGGCCGAGTTGAAACGGGCGCAGGCGCAGGCGATCGACGACCTGCGCCTGATGCTGAGCCGGCCCACCGCGCTGGCTTCGCTGGCGGCCAGCCGCGGCGTGTTCGGCGACGGCGCCTACGGCCATTCGCGCGGCGGCACGCCCGCCTCGATCGCGCGGATCGGCCGCGCCGACGTGCAGCGGCTGCACGCGGCGCTGTACCGGCCGGACAACGCAATCCTGATCCTCGCCGGCGACATCACCCCGGCGCAGGCGCAGCAGCTGGCGCAGGCAAGCTTCGGCGACTGGCCGAAGCCGGCCACGCCGTTGCCGGCGCGGCCGGCGGGCAAGGCCACCAGTCAGCTGCCCGCGGTCCTGCTGATCGATCAGCGCGGCGCCGGCCAGGCCGGCGTGGTCGCGGCACATGCGGCGCCGTCGCGCGGCGATGACGGCTACTACGTGGGCACGGTCGCCAACGCGGTGCTCGGCGGCTCGTACTCGGCGCGCCTGAATGAGGAAATCCGCATCAAGCGCGGCCTGTCCTACGGCGCCAACAGCCGGCTGCAGCCCTTGCGCGACGCCGGCCTGTGGCTGGCCTCGGCGCAGACCAAGAACCCGTCGGCGGCGCCGGTGGTCGAGTTGATGCTGGGCGAGTTCAAGCGGCTGGGCAGCACGCGGGTTTCCGCCGACGAGCTGGCCGCGCGCAAGGCCACCCTGATCGGCGGCTACGGCCGCAGCCTGGAAACCACCAGCGGACTGGCCGAACAGGTCGGCGAGCTGGCGGTGTACGGCGTACCGCTCGACGAGATCGGCCGGTACATCGCGCAGGTGCAGGCGGTGACGCCGAAGCAGATCGAGAAGTACGCGGACAAGCATCTGGATGCCGGCGCCAGCACGGTGGTGGTGGTCGGCGACGCCGCGCAGTTCGCCGCGGACATCCGCAAGGCGCATCCGCAGGCCGCGCTGCTGGAGTCGACCGCGCTGGACCTGGACAGCCCGACCTTGCAACCGGCGGGCAGCAGAAAATAACCGTCTTGACCGTGTCATCACCGAACCCCGGCCATCGTGCCGGGGTTTTTACATCGCGGGGGCAACAATCTGTTGCCGAAATCGCACCAAGAAGGGGCTTCGCCCGGTACCGGCCATTTTGTAAACTATGCGGTGCATAAAAATGA